>LWDU01037126.1_pt1 | contig 53375 bp, 46 predicted proteins | sample 727161 | NCBI WGS metagenome assembly LWDU01 (sample SAMN04566230, study PRJNA314399) | hydrothermal vent metagenome | isolation source: deep sea hydrothermal plume seawater | place: Mexico: Gulf of California, Guaymas Basin | collected 2004-07-11
CTCCTCTCGCTTGGCGGTGAGAAAACCACGATACTACCGCAGTTTGCCTCCTAACCGCACTGAAAGAGTTGCACTTACAAGTTGAATTCACGAATTAACTTTAACTTAAGAACCGCTAACTGTGGTTATCCATGGTCTTGCACCACGCCGACCTGAGGTAGATCGGCCAGACCGCTCTGAAGTGCCTGCGTCTGGAATGATTGATTCTTCCAGAAGATTCCACCCGGGCTGGTCGTCGGCACAACGATGCCATAAAAAAGAGCACGACCAATGACCTCATGTGCCAACGCAAGAAAAAATACTCCCCCCCAGACCAACAATGCCCAACCCCCCTCAGGACTCAAAGCCGCATAGAGTACAGCAATCATCAAGAGAAGCGTCCAACTCACCCATCTTGCAGAATAGGTCTTGCCATATTTCCCCAACATAAGTTCGTGTGAAACCGCTGCCTCTTCTCCTCTGACCTTCATATCCTGTAGATGCGACAGAAGCGCTCCGCCCTGGAGTAGCATGCCGGCAAGCAGGGGAAATGCCATCTTTGATAGAATAAAGGCAGGTGAATGACCACGCATGAACTCTGCAAAACCAAAGATGAGTCCAATACCCAAACCTCCCAGTATCAAGGTACTCGAGAAAAATGCGCCTCCGGAATGCCAATGATCCCAAAAGGGACGGGCCTTGATCCGGTAACAACGATACATACAATAGAGCCCCAGAGGACCTGTAAACGCCGCTCCCCCGCCTAGAACCTGAGTCAAGATTCCAGGATAAGCCTCCGGAAGCCAAGAGATCAGGAGAGGAAAGTTTCTGACCAAGGCATAAGCAAAAAAGAAGTTATAAAAAGCACCCACTGCTGCAATCTCCCGGCTCACCCAGGAGTGGCGAAGGTTGTACATGGCGCGATAAAAATACTTCGGCTTCCCAAGATGCAGGGTCGAAGAGACCAGAGCAGTTGTCTGAAGCGCAACCAGTCCAAACAAAGCCATTGCCATGGCGACAGGATGTTCTTCCTTCGTCAGGATACATCCCATCGCATTGCTGAAGAAGGGAGCAAGAAAGATAAGCAGAAAACCCCCGACCGCAAACTGCGTCGCAAGCGTAAAGAAGACCAGTGGATCTTCACGCGAACGAAGCTGATCCAGCCCCCAATCCGTCTTCCTTTTTTTGGAGAGTGGCTTGACACTGAACTGATTATTTTCATTTATATCCCGTTCATAACGAATCGGATCGGCATCGACATGCCTGAAGTTATCGGGCAAGGCACGGTTCTGTTGAAAACGGATATTCGGCCGGGAGATCTCAGGGTCCGGAAAACCGGGGATCTCAAGTTTGGCCTCATGGCGTCCCGCCGGGATATCCTCGATGACGCCAAATTCAAGGGCATTACCCAAACAAGCAGTCACGCATGCCGGCTTCAAACCAACCTCAAGCCGATCTACACACATGTTGCATTTCTCGACATGGCCTTCGACCGGATTTAATTGTGGCGCATTAAGGACACACCCAGGTACAATATCCGCAGCCAAAACAGATATCGGGGTCCTGTAAGACCGCGCCGTACTCCAGATACTTTGTATAGGCCCGTGTCGGACAGCCCTTCAGGCAGACCGGGTCCTCACAATGATTACAGGCCATGGAGATATTAATTCGCGTAACGTTCGGATAGCTCCCTCCCTCAATCGTACCCACCGTCCTGAAGGCCAGATGAGAGGGAAGGCCGTTCTTTTCGGAACAGGCAGACTCACAAGCGTGGCAAGCGATACAATTGTCGACGTTAAAATGGAAACCGTGCTGTTTGTAGCGGTCGGGGTCATCAATCAAGCGTTTCTCGCCGTTGATCTCAAGGGCTTGTCCGGTCAACTCAGGATGGTCCCGGTCAAGGCAGACAGAAGACCCATGCAGGGTCTTCTCTACTTCACTCCCGGAAGGCTTCAGGAGCATATATTTGGGATAGTTCTGAGACAGGGCTTTTTTCAGCAGACCTCGGTCCGGTATGACCTCTTTTCTAAATCCCATCTCTAATACTTCCGTGCCATAACATTTTCCTTCGCCGCCGCCCTTTGGTCGGCTATTTTTTCGATCCGAACAGCCGACTGTTTAAATGCCGGCTGGCGCGAATAGGGATCGAGAAGACCGAGGACCAGGCGGTTCACACAATTATAGTAATGCATCGGAATAAAAACCGCGTCTTCCGCAATCCGGTGGGTCAACTGCACCAGAACAATGGCCGAAGACCGGCGGGAAAAAACCTGAACGTACTCCAATGCCTCTATCTCAAGCCGATCTGCCGTGGCCGGATTCATCTCCATGTAGGGGGTCGGACTAAACTTGTTTAAATTTCCGATCTTGCCCGTCTTTGTACGAGTATGCCAATGCTCCACAACCCTTCCGCTGTTCAGCCAGAAGGGATATTCATCATCAGGAACCTCATTATTATCTATGAAAGGAAGCGAAATCAGTTTCGCCTTTCCATCCGGATACTGGAAAACTCCATCGGTGTAAAGCCGCTTTGCGCCCTTCGGATGAGTCGCATTGCAGGGCCATTGAATACCGCGCCGTGCCTCTATCTTTTCATGGTTCATCCCGGAGTAATCGCAGAGGCGGCCTTTCGAAAGCTCCCGCATTTCCTCAAAGACCTCTGCCGGTGTTTCGGAAAAGTGCATCCGTTCATCCGGGTCAAAATGCCTGGCAAGCTGCGTGAATATCCAGAGTTCCGGCTTGGCTTCACCCGGCGGGTTCGAGACCTTGCGGACCACGTTCACACGCCGCTCGGTATTGGTAAAGATCCCTTCCTTCTCTCCCCAGAGTGCCGTAGGAAGGAAGAGGTGGGCGGATTCAAGTGTTTCAACATCCGTATAGATATCCTGAACAACCAGGAACTCCAATTTTTCAAGAATCTTTCGGGTACGGACCGTGTCGGGCATGGAGGTCATCGGATTTGTGGCAATCAGCCAGAGCCCTTTAATCTCTCCCCTTTCAATGGCGGGGAAGATGTCCGTCTGTGTCAGACCTCGTTTTTTGGGGAAGAAGTCTTCCTCTACACCCCAATAATCGGCCATGAAGGCCCTGTCTTCCTCCTTTTCAAGCTTTCTGTAGGCTGGAAGGCCGGAGCAGGAGGAAAACTCACGTGTTCCCATCGCATTGCACTGGCCCGTGATGGAAAGCGAGGTTCCTCCCGGCTTCCCAATATTGCCCGTAATCAGATTCAAATTATTGATCGCCGCGACACCGTCGGAGCCATGGGTCGATTGGTTAATGCCCATGGTCCAGATGGTCATCGCCGTCCCCGCTTCACCGTAGATCCGTGCCACCTTACGGATCATATCCTCGTCGATGCCGCAGATTTTGGCCGCCTTAGCCGGATTGTATTCCCGAACCAACTCCGAAAAAGCACTGTATCCCGAGGTGTGGGCATCAATATAGCCGCGATCCTCCAAACCCTCTTCCAGGATGACATGAGCCAGGGCATTCAAAAAGACGAGGTCCGTTCCGGGTGCAATTGGAATGTGGATATCGGCCAGTTGCGCGAACATCGTGACCCGGGGATCAACGACAATGAGGGGAAAGTGGTGCCGGTCTTGCGCTTCTTTCATCCGCCAATAGATAATAGGGTGCTGCTCAGGAAGATTTGACCCGATGGCCAGGAGACAGCTGGTATTCTCAAAATCCTCATAACACCCCGGAGGGCCGTCACTCCCAAATGAGCGCTTATAGCCGGACACCGCAGAGGCCATGCAGAGGGTGGTATTGCCATCGTAATTATTCGTTCCGATCAGGCCCCGGACCAGCTTTCCCAGGGTATAAAATTCTTCGGTATAGATCTGGCCGGTCGAGACGATTGCAAAGCTGTCACGGCCATATTGGGCCTGAATCCGTTGAATTTCGCTCGCCATCTGCGTCAAGGACTTATCCCACGACGCTTTCTCAAACGGTTCCGATATCTTCTTGCGCATGAGCGGAACAACGCCCCGATTTGGCGTGTCGAACAACTCGAACTCGTAGATTCCTTTCAGGCAGAGCTTTCCCCGATTCACATCGGCATCCATCACTCCGCGCGTTGTGATCCCCTTCCCATCCTTATCGACTCCCACCTCGATGGAACACCCGGTGGAACAGTATCCGCAGGTCGTATAGACCCACTTCTCGACGGGTTTTGTTGGAATATGAATCGGATTCTTAGTGTGACGGCCAAATAACATATATGCTCAATACACGAAATTGGGTATAAAAAAGCCCGGATTGGTTTGCAGCTCTTCTGCTGCCACCAGACCAGGCGCCATTGCCGGTACATTTAATGTTTTTTATACTAGCAATAAATATGCCACACGACAACAACTATAAAACCATCGACTAACGCATTGATTTCCCGACATGAAAAATTTTAAAAGAACGAACGAGGGATCAGTGTGACAATCAGGATCAACATATTTGTCTGATCTTCTACGAGGTAGTCGAAGATGTTATCGATGAACATTCCTAAATCAGAATTTTGAAGAACCCCGTCCGAGAGGGGCGATGATTGCACTCGCTGTAAGTATTCACGAGAGGATAAGAACCCAGTATATAAAAAACCACACGTCGTATAAATTATCTAAAAGAATACCCGATACTTCTGAAGCAAAAATGCGAGGGGTCTCTTGTAGAAATCTCTCTCCCCGATATTCCACTAAGAACGGATCAAATCAATCTGATGTACCTTTAACCAGGCTTGGACCCGGCGCTTGAGGACTATTCTTTCTCTCGGAGAGAGTTGTTCAGGGTCAAATCGATGGCGGTAATGGAGGGCCAGGATTGCTTGTAACGATTGAAGCGATGTCGCTGACAGTTTCCCTCGTCCGATTCTTTTAATCCAGACAGAAAGAAGTTCCCCCGGTTCCCGGCCAAGACCCAAGGCATGCAGCTTTCTTATGATTAAATAAAAATCTGATTCTGCGTTAGCAGAATATCGTTTAATCCTCCTGTCTTTACTTTTCACAATAAATCGGGTCACCCGTTTTCTGAGAAAGAACTGCCAGACCAGGCTTGCTGCAAGAATAGCGAAGGGCCAACTGAAATATTCTATCAGAGAAAAATCCTTTTCACTCCCCCGCCATTTTGAAAAGAGGAAGACCCCTCTTGACCAAAGATCACGCAAGGGTTCCCACATCGAGCTGGTACTTGCTTCAATCGATGCCCATACACTCGGCGTGTTATCCACATTAAGCCATATCCCATCAGTGTAGGCCAAGGCCCAGGCATGCGCGTGCCTTTCACGCACAACAAACCTATTTTCATTCTGCTTAAACTCCTGAACTGAGAATCCTGTCGCATAACGTGCCGGAATGCCTGCTTCTCTAAGAAGCAACACGGTTGCTGTTGCAAAGTACTCACAGTGCCCGGCTCTGAACTGAAATAGAAATTCTTCAATACTGTTTCCCTCCAGACGGAGAGAGTAGAAGAACTTGTTTTTAAAAAAATGTTCAACTTTCTTAAGGACCTCGTCTGTCTCCAGGTCATAGAGCTCTAGGTCCGATGCAATTTTTTTAACGGCAGCGGTCTCGCCAAGGGGGATAAACAAGTCGAGTTTATTCGGAGGCCGGTCAAAAGTTGCACTCTGATCATATCGCGCACGGTAGGATACAAACCCTGAACCGAACTCAACCTTGATATCTCCCATACCATTCCGTCTCATTCCCGTGACCGGAAGATCTTCTATCCGATAGGTACTGTTCGGCAAGGGTAAAATCTTTTGTCCTGGGCTCAGAACAGTTTCCACAATGATTTCCTTGTTTGTAAAGGTATTCTTGCGAAGTGTCCACGTCGTCCCGTTACTTTCTGATTGAAGCGGTCGAAACCCGGATTTTGAAGCCAACCATAAGGGGGATTGATAGAGGTCATAGCTGGCCTCACGGAGAAGGAGGGGCTCTTCTTGCTCTTGAGTCCGGTCCACCCTGAATAAAATACGGCCTGATTGCTTTAAGGTCCTGATGTCCCCTATTGCCGTCGTACTTCGATAGGGGTCTGTCCCCTCCAGCGACATCCAGGATATGATCATATTTTCGAGGCTTATTTGTAAGCGTCGCAGCTCTATGTGCCCCCAATACCCGATCACACCCACCAAAATGAAAGAAGCAATCCATACCGGAGTAGAATACATTTCAGATCTTAAAGGCCACAAAGCCCAGGCCGAAATCAAGATCAAGCCAAGATAAAACCGGTAAGATCCGTCATTGCTACCTCCGGAGGCCAGGAGACAGAGGAGGAAAAATGGATAGGTCAGGTTAATGGAAGAATAAAGGTTCCCAACGCCCCGGAGCGTTCGCTTTCTGAGGACAATATAGAAGGTATCAATATTAATCTTCTCAGAGGGGCTGTAAATTTGTGCGATCACAATCGGGGTAAAAAGAAAGGGGAGCCACTGAATGAAAAGAAGGATGCTTTCCAGTAATGGATTTGCGGTAAGAATATAGGCAACCACCCCCAAAAAAATGATTGCACTGACATCCCAGGTCCGCCTGAAATCGGCGGGAGAAGGCTCCCATCTCCAGGGGAGGAAACGGGCTCCCTCACAGACAACCGCAATCACCGATGTCAAGGGGAGCAGATCAACCCGCCATCCCCAGAAAAGGAGGGTGAACCCCAATAGGAAGGGAGGTGTTTTCATATCTTTGAAAGTCCTTCCTCTATTTTTCCAACCTCTAGACGGTGCAAAGCAGAGGGCTTGTCCTTCATCGGGCCAAGATCAAGCGGGTCAGGCATCTTGGAGTCACCCACAACCAAAACAAGAAGGGGGATTCCATACCGCTTCAATTGATCGATGAAGTCTCTTCTCTCTTCATCCCATGATAGAAGGATGCAAATACAGCCACTCATCATCGATATCCGATTGATGACTGATCGCCTCAAGGTATGGAACGGTTTGTCCCGACACAAGCGGACAGCAGAAAGGATCTCCAAGATCCGCTCCATACTCGAAAGTGCCCTTCCTGCGGTAAAACAATAGGATTTCCCGCCGACAAACATCAAATCCAGGAGCGATTCCATGGTCTGGATTGACGAGGCAAAAGAAGCTGCGACAGAAATGCCCGCTTCAAAAACCTCGCTAAAGTCTGAATCGGTAAAGGTGTCTAAAACAAGGGCGTGCCGGACGAAATATTCTTCCTGGTATTCTTTAACAATCGGTTTTCCAATCTTCGCCCAGCTTTTCCAGTGAATTCTACGCATCGGATCGCCTACACGATAATCTCTCAAGGAGACAAAATCTCCCGATTCACCGACAGAAGACGTCATGGCAACCCCTCCCTGCTGATACTTCTTTGTTCCTGGAAATTGGATCGCCCGGATCGGGTACCTCTTTGGAAGGACTTGAACGGCTTGATTTTCCCGAACAGTAAGAGAGGTCTTCACAAGACCAAAAGGATCTTTCCTTGAGATCGTCACCCCGGTCAAATAAAGGCGCCCTCTGTGAAATGGGACGACCTCACTCTGGATCGAAACCGTTTTTCCGGGTTTCATATAAGGGAGTATCCTCTCCTGGACTCCGCCCCTCAATTTTCGAGAAATAATCCACTGCCATCGATAATATCCGACATAGCGGTCAAACCAGTTTCTGCTTTCCTCGTTGGGTTCAAGCGATTCAACAAACTCTTTATAGGTCGGAATATTCTCGCCAAGGTCCTCCAGGAGAGACAAGCCCGTTTGGGTCTTTGCACTCTCATTTCTCACCACAAGCTCATATCTTAGAGGTACTCCAACAGTTCCAAACCGAGGAATAATTCTCTTCACTGAAAATCCTGCACGAAAGAAGAGGCTATAGGTATATGAAACAGCCATGAGCGCGAATAAAAAAGTAAAGACCTGGTAGATCATCATACGGGACGTATCGAGCCCGAAGCTGGCCGTTATGGCAAGACCGCAGAGGACAAAGGCACCCCCCACCGTAAATCTTTTTTTCATACGCCTCTGAATCGCGCTGAGTGTCCGGAAGATTTGATATAAAAACCTCTTCATACTCCCCCGTTCGTAAGGCCTCCCAAGATCATCGCACTAAATTGGAACCGCCACTTTTTTTACGATTTCTTCAACAACCCCTCTCGCCGTAATCCCAGAGAAACTGGCCTGAGGGTCCATCACCATGCGATGTGCAAGAACAGGGACAACCACCTCTTGTATATGCTCCGGGGTGACAAATTCTCGACCATCAAAAAGGGCAAGGGCTTGTGCTGTCCTCATTAAGGCCAGGGAAGCACGCGGACTCGCCCCCAACTCCACGCCTTCTGCAGTGCGTGTCGTTTTGACCAATTCAACAATGTAGCGATTCAACTCTCTGCTGATCCGGACTTGTTTTACGTTTTTTCGAAGAAGCACCGCCTCTTCCATCGTGATACATTGTGTCACTTCACTCACCGTATGCCCCCTCAATTGAGATTCCAGAATTTCTGCTTCATCCTCTGGAGAGACATAGCCGAGACTGAATTGAAGCCCAAAACGATCCATCTGGGCCTCAGGGAGGGGGTAGGTTCCGTGAAAATCAACCGGGTTTTGGGTCGCAATCACGAAGAAAAGATCATCAAGAGGGTTAATGATGCCGTCAATGCTCACCTGTGCCTCCGCCATCGCTTCCAGGAGAGATGATTGTGTGCGTGGCGATGCCCGATTGATCTCGTCGGCCAATAATATCTGTGTGAAGATCGGTCCTTTATGAAACTGAAAATCCTGATTTTTCTGATTATATATCGAGACCCCCAGAATATCCGAAGGGAGAAGGTCCGGTGTAAACTGAATACGCTTAAAGTTTGCGTCAATGGATCGGGCAAGTAGCTTTGCTAAGGTTGTCTTCCCTGTTCCAGGAAAATCCTCCAGGAGAACATGGCCTCCGCTCGCGAACGCAACAAGAAGATACCGGATCGCCCGGGTTTGTCCTTTCATGACTTGTTCAATATTTGCTGTGATCTTTTTAAAAATTTCTTTAGGAGATCCGTCATTCATCTGATTCATAGGTGAAGTCCTAAGCCATTAAATTCTATCATTAAATTTCAGAATATTTCCATGATGCCGGGAAACAGTCTTAATTAGTATACAACATGAACCGGTGTTTATGGGAAGGAGCGACATCATTTGAACAAGAAGGGGGATAAAACAGAAAAGATTATCTTTGAAGAATTTCCGAAAGAGCAAGAACCTGAGTGTGATCAGGATACACCCTCAGGTTTTAATGCGAGTGGCCATGACCGTGCTGACCTTTATGATCATGTGAATGACCATGAATGGCGGGATTGTCGTGATCGGGATCCCCCGTTGTCGTATCTTTCCCTCTACCAAGGGTCAACTCAATCGTCTTAACGGACTTCACATTGCAGCAATCATTTTCGCCTTGAGGAAAAACCAGACGGACAGGCCCGCCTTTTGACTCAGGAAGCGGTGCCCCTCCTCTTTTGTAGATTAAGATCCCGTTTTCAATCGCTTCTTTGAGCGGAATACTCGCGGCATATACCTCATCCTGCGAGGTGAAGGTAATATAGTCGGAATTTGAGAACGGTTTTGACTCTCTTATGAGGGCACTTAAGCGGATTCCGGACCCAATGACTCCGGAATTATTCTGATTGACCTCTTCAACCTGATCTGCTTGCGGGAGGCTGGAAAGGGCTTCATAGTCCCATTCTCCTTCTTTTTCAACTAAACCTGCGACACTCAATACATATCTTTTATCCTGTCCCATCAAGCCCTCTCCTTCTATTCGCTCGCTATACGTGTTCATTCTCCGAAACCCACTGCCGATAGTTTTCCAGATAGCCGTCGACCACCAGGGAGGAATCCAACTTTAATATCGCGGCATACTGGTGAAGATAACTTTGGAGATAGACTTCTACCGGGAGTTTCTTATAATGGTCCAGCTCGAGAAACTGCAGATAGGCCAAACTGATCTTCGTTAAATCGGCGATCTCTTCAAGAGAAACCCCCCGTTTCTCCCGAGCACGCTTTAGTGCCTCTCCGGTTATCGAACCGGAGAGAATAAAATCGTCATCCGTCTGACCCGAGGTGGATTCTTGTGCATCTTTAAAAGTCTGATCATCCAATTCAGACGACCCCTTAATAATATCCTCGTTGTATTGCTGTCTTTTTTCTCCGTCAATCAAGGTCTCGTAGGCTTCCTCAATGCGATTGAGGATCAATTCCCGATCATTGGCATCGAACAAAGAGTATGAAGCAATAGAATCCTGGCCATATATCTGCTTTGCCAGTCGATAAGCCTTATTGATCTCCCCCCAGGTCGCCTTGTAGGAAAGCTCAAGTAATTCATAATAGTTCTGTTCGGAAAACCTTTTCATTGTTGAAGAACTATGTCCGTAAGATTAAATCGAATTTAAGCTCTTCCTTCTTAAGTAGATTCGTAACGGCCCTCTCTACGGAACGTGCAGCACGGGAAGCCGGATATTCGAGGAGTAACGGGCGCTTCTTCTTGGTTGCGCGCCAGACGTGGTCATCGTACTCGATACTGCCGACATAATCAACTTTGATCCCGAAATACTTCAAACAAGAACTTCTCATCGAAAAACCCAGGGTAATATCATCCTTTGAGCGAACCTGGTTCACAATCAGTTTTGGACTAAAGGAATAGATTGTTTCTTTCAGCCGCTGGCCTGTTTTCTTATCCAGGGTATCGATATAGTCGATCAAATCATGGGGAGTCCGAATCCCTCTCTTATTCTTTTCATCGATGGCTGTGGTCACGATATCCCGTACCTCCGGGTCCCGTGCAACCTTCTTGAAACGGCGATAAAAGGTACTCTTGATGAAACTGTAAGTATTTTCAATAGAGGTCGGTTCCGGAATAACATTTAAAATTCCCAGGTTTGCAGAGAGGAAAAAATCAAGGTTTGTATAAGAGGTCCCCGCACCCAAATCAAGAATAATGTATTCAAAATCAAGATCGTGAATTTTTCGAATGAATTTCATTTTCTGGCTGTATTTTGGATTCGAGATTTCAAGATAGTGGTATGCCCCTGAGATGAGTGCCAGGTTCGGAATCTCAGTCTGAATCAAAACGTCTTCAATCCGGTCAACTTTCCCTTGAATATAGTCGGAGAGGGTGACCTCGGGGTTTACCCCCAGGCAGGTATGGAGATTTGCGCAACCGAGATCCGCATCAACCAGTAAAACTTTCTTCCCCGTTCTGGCCAGGGCGACGCCCAGATTGGCCGAAAGGAAGGTTTTTCCGGTCCCCCCCTTCCCTCCTCCGATCGCCCAGACCTCCTTTTTAATCGCATCCGTCTCGACGTCGATTCCCGGCAATGAAAGCGTTTTAAAGAGATCGGCCTTATCCATGACGCACCTTGTTTTCTCCGCCGGTCTTCTTATAATTATGAGAATGAGTGGCCAGCCGCTGTATTCGGTTGAAGGATCAGTGCTTATATAAATATAAAAGACAGATCTTTTCAAGCAAAATTTGCGATTTTATATCCAAAATGAAATGTCACTTAGATAATATCCACTAAAACAACCCCAGACAGGACCCCTCTTTATCTATTCGAACAGGCATTATTTTTGGGGTCATGACACAAACAGAATCGTTTTTCTCCTGAAAGAGGTGACTATATTAGGCTGATAATGTCATGGAGACAGGCGCGACAGCGGCCTCACCTTCATCGAATCACGAAAGTATGAGCCCCATAATTACCTCTTTTTGATAGGAATAGCGATAACGCAATGGGTGGTGATTTGTTGGAATCGGCATAAATCTAAACCTGTTTCCTATGCATTCAGCGTGTGGCCAAGAGGATCTTACATCGGACGGGTACTCGTAAAAGTTCTGACAGGCAGGACCTCTTCATGGTCAGAGAATTGGCAATTTAGGCACGCTGATGTCTATGATCTTCGAGGGACTATAAATAAATTAGGAATCAATATCTCAATCGATGAGTTCGAAATCGGCTATTCTTCCTTTAAGCTGTCTCAGGTGGATTCCGATACAACAGCTTAAGATCTACAAATCATTCATACGTGAACTCACATAGAACAGGAGAAGATGTACCGGTCATTTACAGATGCGGATGCTATGGTATACAAGCCCTTTGAGATGGATGCGCTGATCAAGCAAATCCATGACCTATTGGCACTGCACGTTTAGCGGACACATAGTGTAGGATTGACCTCATCAAATAAAGATCCAGATCGTTGAGGATGCGTCGAATATCGTTAAGGAATTTCCTCTCCGTATTTATGCGGAACGAGGTCTGAAATCCACATTGTCCCGTACCCACTTCCACAAACGGTCCTGCTCAGGAAGCTTTTTTCCTGGATCCAATTGAGAATTCCATCCTTCCATGACTTCGGCTTCCACAGCCCAGAGACGTACACGGCGGCGATCTATATATTTCCGCCAATTATCGGCCACCTTGGGGCTGGTATAGGTGAGACGAACCGTTAGCTTTCGGGCAAGGATCTCCAATACCGAAAAGTCGATTTGGTTATATGCTTCCTTTGCCCCGATATCCCTGTTCCTCAATACATCCGGGACGCCATCACTGACAAGCATCAATGTAATCGGTGCAAGAACCAGATTTCGTTCTTTTACGATCCGGGCCACTTGATTAAAGTAGCTGTTAAAATCAGTGAGGGTATCATTGGGGGGAAACCAGATCCTTAGATCCGCTTCGATCTCCTCGACGCTCTTGTTGGTAAATTCATGCATGGGATGGAAGGCCTTCGGTTCATCCTCGATTTGTCCTCCAATTGCACCCACAAAGAGTTGACGGGGCTCTTCCAATCCACCCAGATTATTCAGATGTCCATAGATGTAATACGAAAGAAAGGCTATGGCATCATCGTAATATCCCGATTGGTGGAATGATCCGCTGACATCGACTCCTACGAAGAATGTCTGACGCGGTCTCTGTGCCGAAGATTGAAGGTTGCATCCCCACATCCCCGTCGAAATAAAAACCACCGCGAGGAAGATAGGTATAATTTTGAACCTTGATTGTTTCATGATGCTACCTTTCTTGCCCGTATTTCGACCGAGGAGAGCGCATCCCGTGTTCCCATGACCTCCTTTAAATTTTTAAAGGGAAGGTTAAATATCGTTCGGGCCGCGACTAAAATAAGTGAAAAATTAATCGCCGCAGCCAGGACATGGAGAACCGGAAGCGTCAGATATTCCAGGATCTCATCACTTTTCTCATGTAGCCATCCAATTTCCGCCTTAAATTCCTGGAGAGGAGTGCGCCACCAGTTGAAATCCTGTGCCGATCGTGGCGTAGTATTCACTGATCCGGATGCTGGCATCACATTCTGACGGGATATAAATGCGAGCAAAAGAGGGGTACCGAACTGGCCGAATAAAAACCAGGTCATCGCCCTGATTCCCGCCCATCCGAAACAAGCGAGAGAAAGCGTAAAGACAGCACCCATTGCCCCTCCTCCTGTCTGCATGGCAATCCAGGGAGTAATCGCATCGACCAGTTCCCGGTATAGAAACATGACCTCAAAGAACATGACGAAGGCTTCGACCATAAGCATCTGAATGATATATCTGATCTCGCGCTTTTGAAATGCTTCGATAAGCGCTTGAACGCAGGCGAAACTTCCGAAGATCAACATCAGCAAAAACATATATAAAACCGGTCCAGTATACTGCGGAGATTGCACCCCGGCCAAATCAGCAAGCAACTCCGAAACGGTCGGAAAAAGGGTATATGTAAAAATCAGTGCTTCAAGCAAGCACCAGAAAACCAGCATGATAAATGCGATCCAGGGGACCCCGGGCTGGGAATAGCTTTTCGTTATTTCTCCGGTCATTCGGAAAGGAAGAATAAATATCTGTTTGATGACTTCAATCAAGAGGCTAAGCCCGAGACGGGCCAAAGAAAAAAACCAACCAATACAGACGCCAATCACCCGGAAGAGTCCAACCCAGTAAAACCACACGGCACGCGCTGCATCCCACCAGGCAAGAAGCATCATCGAATAAAACTTTACCCGGTTAGACCGGAAAGGAATTGTATAAAGGGATAACTGCGTGCACCACATTGCGGAGACCCACAGCAAGAGAGGAAACAGCAGCAGAGAGAACTTTGCAACTGCGACAAAGCCGGATGGGGATTCCATGAAGAAGTCAAAAAGAGCTGCCTGAGTGTCTGGAATCCATCTGACAGGAAACAGAAAAACCTCAAAAAGATCCTTCCATTGTTCGGGAATAATCCTGAAAATAAGTTCAAACATGGTCTCTCCTTTTCTATCAATATTATGAATCTATTTTTCCCGTCCCCATACACATCTTAAACAGGTCCGAATATTATGGATCGGGAAAACAAGAGTTTTTCAAATCATTTTGTGAAAGAATAACACCCGTTTTTGATTTGTCAACAGAAGGGAAGAATTCAGGAAAAACTATTCATTGGACAATCGTTAGATCGTTTGGATAAAAGGAAGGAAGACGCCTTTCATCGGGAAAGACTCCAAAATTAGGAGAATAATTCGTCTATTTTTTAAGTAAAGATTTAACGATGATTTAAGTCGATTGGCCAGGGATAGCCAAAGCCGGAAAGGAAGAAGGATAGAGATATTGATTCATTTTTTCGACCTGCTCTAAAAGTAAAGGATGATATTTTTTTCCCAGAGGGGCCCCGCGAAGCACATCAGCTTTCCTGGGATTAATGGCTTTTCCTCTTTTATAAAGCGTGTAATGCAGGTGCGGCCCGGTACTTAATCCAGTGGACCCGACCCGTCCTATCACATCGCCCTGATCTACGCGCTTGCCCGCCCTGATGCCCTTTCCATAGGATGAAAGATGCCCATACAAAGTCCGATAGCCGTTTCGATGCTTAATGATGACCGTTTTCCCATGCCCTCCCCTCCAACCCACATAAGAAACCACACCGCCTCCTGAAGACCGCACCGGCGTTCCATAAGGCGCCACGAAATCAATCCCAAGATGCGGACGGTTTACTTTTAAAATAGGATGGCGTCGACGAACAGAAAACCCGGAACTGATGTAACGATATCGAAGAGGTGATTTCAGGAAGGCTTTTCTTAAGGAATGCCCTTCCTCATCATAATAATCACCTTTCCCATTATTTGGAGCAAAGTGATACCCCCGATAGGCCTTTCCCTTATTGATCATCTCAGCGGCCAGGACTCGACCGGAACGAACCACCTTGCCGTCTTTTTTAAATTGTTCATACACAACCCAGAAACGATCCTTCAACTGGATATCCGTACTGAAATCAAGATCCCATGCAAAAATGTCTGCAAGTTCAAGGATGACTTCTGAAGGAACTCCGGATCGGCCTGCGGACTCAAAGAGGGTGTCGGAAATCATTCCCCACCGGCTGACAACCTCCCGTTCCAGAACGACTTTTTCCTCAACAACATGAAACCCGTTTTCAGTCCGCTCGATCTTCAGGGAACGCAAGGGGTCTATTTCATACAATAACTGTCGAACCTCACCGCGTACTTCTTTCAAAAAGACCTTCATGCTTTGCCCGGGGATCACCTTCTTCAGATCATAAATCGATCTCGATGCATTCGAGATATTGTATATTTCCCCATCTGAAACGCCCAGCAATGAAAGAACTTCAAAAAGAGAATCTCCCGATTTAAAGGTATGGCCTCTAACAACTGTGGCCTCTCTTGCAGAGAGTGTCGATAAAATTGAGAGGTCTTCTGATTCAAACTTGAGCGGTGCGGGAGCTTTCTCTTGGAGAGATCCAGGATCCTCAATCGGGGTGATTGAAAAGGGCTTTAAGAGGAAGGCCGGGAATGAATCCGGAATCCACTGGAGTACGATAAAAAAAATGATCGAGGAAAGGCTGATCACCAGAGGCAAACCAATCTGTTTCCACTTTTCTTTACTCTTCTTCATTGAAAACTTTCCGAACTTTTATTTTATGATAAAAATATATTTCGACCCAATATTCACTATAAACCATACCAATAGTCAATCATACAGACAACCTGAAAAACATACATGCTAGAAAATATCTTAATAGATTACAATAAATACTAATATTTTAGTGAGGCTTGGGGTGGGAGAATTGCGGACGATCTTTGAGTACACAAAAATAGCGGTTTTAGGAGCCTCTGATTAAGTCTGGCTTGATTTTTTTCAGGAGATAAAATGTTTTGATTCAAGGCGAAAATCGAAGAGGATGGTTCTCGTGAAGTCATAGCCCGGTATTTTCAATATTTTCAACATGGAAGCGGAACATTTTTGCCCTGAAAAATAAATTCATAACTTAATCAGAGGTTCCTCTAGTGCCCGGCCACCATCATCTGTGAAATCTTCAATGTGGGCGCAGCGGTCGATCGGTCGATATCCAGATCGTTTCCGACCATTTCTATCTCACGGTACATGTCTTTCAGGTTTCCGGCAATCGTCACCTCTTCGACGGGATAAGTAAGTTCTCCCTTCTCAATCCAGATTCCGGTCGCCCCTCTGGAATAATCTCCCGTCACCATGTTTATGCCAAAACCGATGAGCTCTGTGACAAAAAAACCGGAATCAACAGAACGAATGATTTCATCCTGGGTATATTTTCCAGGAACCAGATGGAAGTTGCTCGATCCTGCGGACGGTGGAGAACCTGCACCTCGAACCGCATTCCCCGTTGAGGGAAGCCCCAGTTTTTTCCCCGAATAGGTGTCGAGGAGATAACTTTTAAAAATACCCTTCTCCAGGATCATCTTTTTACGGGAAGGAAGACCCTCTCCGTCAAAGGGACGTGACCCGAGTGCATCTGGGAGTGTCGGATCATCATAAATAGTCACCGCTTCTGATGCGATGCGCTGATTGAGTTGATTACACAAGAAAGAGGCGTCCTTATAAATTGCATATCCGGAGGCCGCAGATGCAAGATGCCCGATCAGACCTCCTGCAACTTCCGCGTCAAAAACAATGGGGACCTTCTGCGTAGAGACTGTCCTTCCACCCAGGCGGCGAAGGGTCCGTTGTGCGGCCTTTCGTCCGATGGATTCAGGGGATTCGAGATGCCCGCTCCTTCTTTTCGAACTATACCAGTAATCTCGTTGCATCCTGCCATCCTGCGTGGCGATCGGAACAACAGAAAGTGAGGCACTACAGCTCTGGTATGTTCCAGTGAATCCATTGCTCGTGACATAGAGGACCGACCCCTGGTGGTGGCTGAAATCGCCGCCGTCCGAATTGCTTAGGCGCTCATCGACTTCCAGGGCCGCCTTTTCTGCCCGCATGGCTAAATCGATCTTCTCGTCAATGGAAAGCGCCCCGATATCAGGATCCTTCATATTAAGTGCGGGGAATTTTACGGCATATTCATCCGGCTGCGGAAGTCCGCGGAAGGGGTCTTCCGCAGCGATACGTGCGAGCGCGCAGGTGTCGGACAGTAGTTTATCCAGGGAGGAGGAGGAAAGATCAGAGGTAGAGGTCATCGCCGAACGCTTCCCGAACATAAGTCGTAAACCCAGCCGCTTCCCTCTGGCATTGCTGATATTTTCAACTGTATTGAGACGAACCTGCGTTGAGAAGGCGTCACCGATTACGACGACAATATCTCCGCCGGTCGCCCCCTGTTTCTCAGCCTTCCGGAGTAAAGATTGGGCCTCATCAATACTGAATGTCATCGCGTCTTTCCTTGTCATTGTCATTTTCCGATCAGCTGCGGGTCCCGCCAACCGTTATTTCAGATATCTTTATGGTCGGAAGTCCGACCCCAACCGGCACACTCTGGCCATCTTTTCCACAAGTACCAATACCCGAATCAAGCGCCATGTCATTTCCAACCATCGAGACGCGCGTGAGCACATCCGGACCGTTTCCGATGAGGGTCGCCCCTTTGACCGGGGCCCCGATCTTTCCATCTTCGATCATGTAGGCCTCGCTGGCAGAAAAGACAAACTTCCCCGAGGTGATGTCCACTTGGCCTCCGCCAAACGAGACCGCATAGAGTCCACGCTTTACAGAACGAATAATCTCATCTGGAGCAGAGTCTCCCGAAAGCATGAAGGTATTGGTCATTCTCGGCATCGGGCTGTGGGCATAACTCTCGCGCCGACCGTTTCCGGTCAGCGGCATCTTCATCAAAGAAGCATTCAAGCGGTCCTGGAGATAATTTTTCAGGATCCCCTTTTCAATGAGGACCGTCCTTGAAGTGGGGGTCCCTTCATCATCGCAATTGAGTGACCCGCGCCGCCCAGGAATCGTCCCGTCGTCGATGACGGTGCAAAGTTCAGAAGCAACCCGTTCTCCCAGCCTCCCTGAGAAGGCCGACGTTTTCTTTCGATTAAAATCTGCCTCCAGTCCATGTCCAATCGCTTCGTGCAGCAGAATTCCGGGCCATCCGGGACCCAGAACAACTTCCATGGGGCCGGCGGGTGCGTCCACCGCATCCAGATTCAATAGCGCCTGACGGGCCGCCTCCCTGGCATAATGTTCGAAGGGTGGGTCTTCCGAGTCCCCGATCCCCTCGCCCTGGCCCAGAAAGAACCCAAATTCACGTCTCCCTCCGCCACCAAAGGAACCCACTTGCCGGTTTTCCCCTTTTTCCGCGATACAGGTCACGTTGAGACGCATAAGCGGCAGGATATCTCCAACAACGAGTCCGTTTGACGTCACCACCAGCATAATCTTATATTCGCTACTGAAGGAAGCCATGACTTTTTTGATGCGCGGATCTATACCACGCGCCAGACGATCTATCCGGTGCAGGAGATCAATCTTTTCTTCAATCGGCACATCAATCGGAGGCCTTCCCACCGGATAAAGATCCTGGCGTGGAGACGCCGCTTTCTGAATCGGGACATTGTCCGTCGTATTCTCTTCTTTTGCAATATAGCGAGCGGTCTTCGCGGCGGTGAGTAACTGCTCCGTGGAGATATCATCAGAATAGGCATAACCTGTCTTCTCCTCGGAGATGGCCCGAACCCCTACACCCTGAGAGATATTTTTAGAAACTTTTTTTACAATACCTTCTTCCAGGCTCAAGGATTCACTTGTCTCGTATTCAAAATAAAGATCGGCATAATCAATCTTTTTCCCCAGAACCCGCCCCAAGGCCGACTCGAAGGATGCGCTTGAAAGATCATACCTTTCTAGAAAAAATTTCTCAGGCCTCTCGTATTTTTTCTCCATCTTCTTTCCTCTTGAGCGATGATATTAATAAAATCACGGTGACACGGCTAAACTACGGTGATAGTACTGAACACACCCTGCGATTGCAAGCGTAACCTCGTCAAATATTATGAGCGGAGTCCGCAAACTTTAAAATTTTTTATTTTCCTTCAGCCTTTTTAATCGCCTCTCTCTTCGCTTCATCGCCTCCCGGAAGCGCGTGCTTTCCTCGTCCCCGGTCACGCTCAAGCCCGGAACGGGGACTGGCTGGCCTTTTGCGTCGACCGCCACATAAGTCAATATTGCGCTGCTTGTATGGGCATGTTTTCCAGAGAGGGTATCTTCTGAATAGACCTCCACCCCCACCTCCATGGAACTTGTCCCCGAAAAGTGCATCCTCCCCTTGAGGATGGCCAGATGCCCAAGGCAGATCGGCGAATGAAAATCAAGTCCTTCCATGGCCGCGGTCACCACCAGACTTCGGCAATGCCGGTTTGCCACAACCGCTCCGATCAGATCAATCCAGTGCATCAAGGTCCCACCCAAGAGATGACCCAACATATTGGTATCGTTCGGCAGGACGATCTGAGTCATCTCTGCGAGCGAGTCATCTACCTTTTTTTCTTTCCGATTTTTCATTTTCATAGATGCAAGACACGCAACATTCATTGAATAGTAAGAAGCGTTACATCCTAACACATCACTTCCCACTTTATTTACTGTTGAAGTGAAGAAACTCTTTCCAGGTAACTGTTCAGACTTGTGCGCCACGCTTGAATCCTGATATAGTACCATCAATCTTTAAAGTTGCTTTTGAAAGTGTCCCGGAGATTTTTCTTGAGGTGGCTTGGGAGCCTATTTTACAGGCAAAAACATCAAAACCCGGCAATTGATGCCCTCTATCGAAAAGTGAAGACCGCTGATTCGAGGACTGAAGAGTTTATTTCGCTCCTTCCAAAACTCGCCGCTGCAATGGAAGAAGGAAGAGACTATCTCTACCGAAAAGTCCTTGAGGCTCAAATCATCGATTTTGATGAACACTATGGCAGCCATGTTTTTGAGAAGATCAATGACACCAAGAAAACGGCGCTCCTGAATAAACTGACCGGTTTTATGCTGATCTCTTATTTTAATGAGCTCTCAGAGCTTTACCCGGATACCGAACTCCCCTCTTCCCTAACAGATGCCCTTCATTTTGAGATTTACGGAGCATTGCCGTCGAAAGACAGCTTTGCAGCCTACCTCACCTATAAAAATCCGAACTTTGACGATGCCAGCATGGCGCCGGCATTTAAGTTTGGGAATGATGTCGCGGACATACTGGAAACCTACGAATTATCCTTTCCCCTCATGATCTCTCAACAATCTCCCCTCATCCGGCAGATTTCAAAAAAAATCATACGCCTGGTCCTCTTTGATGAACCCATTGAGGCCGGCCCCAAAATCCAATGAAGTATTACTTAGTCCCGATAGCCTGGATGGGTATGATCTTTGCCCTCTCAACCGATTTCGGTTCGATGACCAATACCAATTCTATTCTTACTCCTATTATTAAATTCTTTGACCCTGAAATTTCAAAGAGAGGTTTAATTCTTACCCTGATCATGTTCCGGAAGGGCGCACACCTGATCGCATATGCGACGCTCTCTATTTTATGGTATTCCCCCCTCAACCAGGGTAGACGTTGGTCATGGCGTTCGGCAGGCCTCGCCCTAGGGATATCTATAAGCTATGCCGGTCTCGATGAACTGCATCAGACATTTGTAAAGTCCCGGACCGGAGTCCTGTCCGACGTCGGGATCGATTCCTTCGGGGCACTCCTCGGACTCGGAATTGGATTTGGCCGGTCCCGCTCTGAATGCTTTATTTCAGTAAAGGCCAAGTTCTTCGGCTGGTGGTTCGCATGGGGCGTCTTTTCCACCATCATGCTCCTGATCGTGACTCAGGGGGCAAGTCTCTCCTTCTCCGGAATCATGATGATCATCCCGAGCATCGGGGTTCTATCGGGAACCGCCGGGGTCCTCTATCATGCCTCTCAACGCTAAGTCATTTCTCCCCTCTTTTATGAATCTTCTTAATCTCATTTATCCCCGTGTTTGTCTTCAGTGCGGTATCGTCATCCAGGAAAAAGGCTTTGGACGTCCTGAAGTATTGGAGACGGGCGATGATTCGAGTTTAAAACGCCCTCACGATTTTTGCCCGCCTTGCTGGGAATCGATACCTCGTCTGGAAGGCCCTTCCTGCCCGGTCTGTGCATCTCCCCTAGCCTCAGAGGCCGCCTTGTCACATAGTCCCGGTCATCGTTGCGGTGATTGCCGAGAAAACCCGCCCGCATTCTCATTCGCAGTCACCCCTTTTGCCTATGAGGGTGCGCTTGCAAAGGCAATACATTCCTTTAAATACCAAAAACAATCGAGACTCGCGGCACCCCTCACCGCTCTCTTTATCGACGATCTTTCCCCGCTTCAGATCGACACCGTCATGGCGATTCCCCTACATCACACACGGCTGCGTAAACGTGAATTCAACCAATCGCTCCTTCTGGCAAAAGAGGTCTCCCGGCTTCTCGCTCTCCCCTTACACATCGATGCCATGAAACGTATCCGCAAGACACCCCCTCAAGTCGGCCTTTCAAAGACGGCCCGAAAAAAGAATATTCACCGTGCTTTCGAGATTCGCCAACCGGAATTCATCCAGGACCAGCGCATCCTTTTAATAGACGACGTTTATACCACCGGCACAACATTAAGAGAGGGTGCAAAAACACTTATACAAGGCGGAGCAAAAAACGTGGTAGTGGCCGCCTTGGCCCGCATGATGCCTAACAGTTGACCTCTGATTCGGTCTGTGTATAATCTCTATCCTACAAAAGGAAATGACAACAGATAAGGAGAAATATCATGGCAGAATCAACAGTCCATATCACGGGAATGACTTGTGGTCATTGCGTGGAAACGGTAACGAAGGCATTGAAAGATTTATCAGGCGTAAATACGGCGTCCGTCAGCCTGGAAGAGAAAAATGCACGGGTCTCATACGATGAGGAAAAGATCAGCCTTCCGGTACTAACAAAGGCCGTCACCGATGCCGGATTTGAGATAAGCGGCACTTAGGAAGCTCTTACCGTTCTGGCCTGAAGTTCCCATCTGAGTTCGATACCAGCCTGGCACGCCTTCCCAGCCGACTTATCGGGTTACCTCAAGATCAAATCCCAGAGATCGGAGATCGCCTTGTTTATTGACACAAAAGGTCAAAACAGCTCTCTGTGAACACACAGTAACGATCGCAATCCACGCCCTTCAAAGGCGGGGTTCAGAAAATAAAAATAATGTCTTTTCGCCTCTAAAAAGAATACAGGTGCTTTGCCCCGTGTCCTCCTCTACAAGCAAAGAAAACCCCGACAAACTCCAAAATATTTATGAAGGCGTCGACTTAAATGAAGCGCTTGATCTACTTCGTCATGCCGACTGTTCAGATCCGACCTTAGAGAAAGCACAAGGCAAGAAGCTTCTTCAAGGGGTTATCGACGCACTCTGTGAACTCTCCATGCACGATGGTTTGACGGGGCTGAGCAATGCCCGATACTTCCGTATTGCCCTTGAACGGGAGGTCCAGAGGGCTGTACGCTCTGGAGAAACATGCGCACTGTTTATGCTTGATTTAGACCACTTCAAGAAGGTCAATGATCAGCAGGCCACCTTGCGGGGAATGTTGTCTTACAAGCCCTTTCCAGTATTTTAAAGGATAACCTTCGGCCCATGGACACAGTGGCTCGTTTTGGCGGAGAAGAATTTGCCATGATACTGCCAAACTCCTCATCAGAAAATTCGACCAAGGTTGCCGATCGACTTCGAAACATGATCGCCAGGACAAAAATCCAGATCAATGAAAAGACGACGATCCAGATCACCGTCAGTATCGGTATCGCCTGTACGCTTCCAGGACGGCAGATGGAACCAAGAATGCTGGTTGCAGTTGCCGACAAAAACCTTTACCATGCGAAGGATCTCAGCCGTAATTGTGTTTGGTTTGAAAATCCTCCTCCATCCGCTGTCACTGGCGATGAAAAGACCGCACTTTTCAATCAGATGCGCAAATAATACCCTGCCCCCGGTTTCCTTGCGCCCGACACCCCTTTATGATAACTTTTTAGGATATGAGGAAAGATCATGCGGAGAAAAAGCTTCATACCTTTAAGAGCCGCTTATTCATCAAATTCATCATCCCTTACACCTTCCTGATCGTGACGGTCCTTTCCCTGAGCGGGTGGTTTTTTTACAGCTTTGCAAAAAATGCCCTTGATGCAGAGCTTTCCCGGCGCCTGGTCGGGATCGCCCGTCTTGTCTCGCATTCAGTCAACCCGAACTTCCTTCTACGGCTTCAACCGGGAGACGAAAATACCTCGCTGTATCGCCTCTTGTTAGATGAACTTTTAAGAGTCAAAGAAGCCACACAGATTAAAGATATTCACCTCTTTACCAGAGACAATCGAATGATCGTCGACCTTGATGAAACGCAAAGGATCGGCGAGGAGAACCTCCTTCTCCAGATCGACGCACTCGAACTTGAAAAGGTGTGGTCCGGAACCAGCGTCTCTTCTATTCTGTACCGTGGGGTGGATGGACGTTTTTATAAAGTCGGTTATGCGCCGATACAAGACGGCCAAGGCCGAATTATCGCAGCCGTCGGCGTCGAGGTCGGCGTCGATTTTATGCTGATCGTAGACCAGATTCGGAGCCAGATCCTATGGATCACACTCATCTGTGCCGGGTGTATAGTCCTCATTAGTTTTGTTCTCTCCCGATCCATGATCCATCCGATTCAACACCTTGCAACTGCCACAGAGCAAGTCGGCAAAGAAGGTGCTTATCCAAAGGTCAACCTCTCCCGGAACGACGAATTGGGAGATTTGGGAAATCACTTCAACCGGATGATTGACCAACTGGAAATAAAGGATTCCTTGCTGAAGAAGATGTACCAGGAGGAAAAGAGCCGGGTGGAGGACTTGGAAGGCTACAGTCAAACCCTTCTGAAAAGCATCCCGAGCGGGGTGATTGGCATCGATCTCGAAGGGCGGGTAACCTCCTGCAACCGGGCAGCTGAAGAGATCATGGGCATACGTGCGGTTGAACTTCTGGGCAAGGAGATCAAGACCGGCCTGGGGTCGTTTCAAGTTCTAGGCGAGATTATCCAGAGTACGATCAAGACGGAACGTGAGATGTTTCGTGATGAAATCGCCATTGATGATCCTTCTGAAGGAAAGCGGTGGATCGGCATCGTGGCCTCCCTCTTGCGGGATTCAAAAGGAAATCAGATCGGCGCTACGGCCGTCTTTTCAGACATGACTGAGATCAGAAAACTTCAGAAAGAGATCCAATTAAAAGAGCAACTCGCCATGCTTGGAGAACTTTCCGCAGGTATGGCACATGAAATTCGGAATCCACTTGCCGCGATCCAGACCCTTGTTGAAATCTTTGCCCATAAGAGTAAAGGGAAAGAAGAAAAAGAGCTGGCGGGGGAAGTCATCGAAGAAGTCGCACATCTCAATCAATTCGTCACCGACTTTCTACGCTTCGCCAGATCACCTTCACTCCATCCGGAACCAACCCCTGTAATAGAAATCGTCGATGCGGCCCTTGGAATTGCCATTCCCGACCTCAAAAAGGTGAATCTTACCATTCAAAAAAACATACCCGAGGATATCCCGAAGATCCGAGTCGATCCTTATGAGTTCCGGCGTGTCGTGATTAATGTTATCCTCAATGCAGTCCAGGCAATGGAGGGCTTAGGAGAATTAACTATCGCCTCAGAACTTTCTGACAATCGCATTATTCTAAGTATCTCCGATACCGGACCGGGAATTCTGGAAGAAGGAATGAAAAAAATATTCCAACCCTTCTTTACCACAAAACGAAGTGGGACCGGTTTGGGCTTGGCAATCTCTCATCGGATCATCACAGGTCATGGTGGAAATATCTATATTAAAAATAACGAGGTGAAGGGAAGCACACTGTTCATTGAGATTCCTGTCCATCCAGAAAGGGAAGTTACATGATCCGCATATATATTATTGACGACAACGAGAAGATAAGACATTCTCTCGCCAGTTTTTTTTCTGACAAAGGCCATGAGGTTATTGAATGTTGGAGCGGAGAAGAAGCCCTGGAACGTTTTCAGGAGGCCGAAGCCGATCTGGTCATTACCGATTTTCAGATGGGAGGCATGAGCGGGCTTGATCTCCTTCGAAAGATTAAGGAAAAATTTCCTCTGACGCAGGTTATGATCATCACTGCTTTTGGAACTGTTGAAAGAGCGGTAGAAGCGATGCACCAAGGGGCTTTTGATTATCTGCTCAAGCCCTTTTCGCTTATCGAAATGGAAACAAAAGTTGAAAAGGCACTCGAACAAAGAAGATTGCTTACCGAAAACAGATATTACCGGGAGACCATCCAGAAGAGTATGGGAACAATCATCGGTCAGTCTCCCAAGATGCAACAGGTCTACCGCCTCATTGAAAAGATTGCACCGACGACAACCCCTGTCCTGGTTTTGGGTGAGACAGGGACCGGGAAGGAACTGGTCGCAAAAGGAATTCACAATAAAAGCCCACGTGCAGAGCGCCCTTTTATCGCTATAAATTGCGGAGCCATTCCAGAAAACTTGATTGAGGCCGAACTGTTTGGTTATGAAAAAGGGGCCTTTACGGGGGCGGCCACCTCAAAAAAAGGTCGTTTTGAACTGGCGGAGGGGGGAACACTTTTTCTGGATGAAATTGGGGAACTCCCCCTCCACCTTCAGGTTAAACTTCTTCGATTTATACAAGAACAAGAGCTGGAACGGGTTGGCGGCACAAAAACAATCAAAGTGAATAGCCGTTTAATCGCGGCGACGCACCGCAACCTGAAACAAGAGGTTCAGGAAAAACGCTTCCGGGAGGATTTATACTACCGAATTCGTGTTGTAGAGATCTGCCTTCCTGCACTTCGTGATCGCGGGAATGACATTAAGGAGTTGAGCGCGCATTTTTTAAGAAAGCATAATCGGGAACTTCATAAAAACGTACAATTCCCTCCTGAAGTTATCGATCTTTTTCTAGCATATCCCTGGCCTGGGAATGTGCGCGAACTCGACAATATCGTGGAACGCGCCGTTGTCCTTGCGGATGCTGATATCATTCAACTTGAAGACCTCCCCTCAGAACTCCACTCCATTCCAGCAGCGGAAGAATCATCATCAACATCAGGAGCAAAAGGTATGACAGAACGAATTGAGGGAATGGAAAGAGAAATGATAAGGGAAACGATGCAAGAGGTTAATGCAAATCAAACAAAGGCGGCAAAAGTCCTGGGACTCCACCGGAGTTCGCTCCAATATAAACTGAGGAAATATGGTCTGTTAGGATAAAAAAAGGGCGCCCTTGTAGGACGCCCTTTTAAAACGATCACTGCTTAACGGACTGAAAAAGCCCTTCAGCATTTATCACATAAAAGGAATATGCTGCTAACTTTCAATCAATCGAGAGCAATCTACTGCCAGTTTGTCGGTAATTCCTTGATAATCTCATGAGAAAACTTTGTTTCTACTCCCAAAAGAGGAGAATTTACCCGGGGCCTCTTTGCAGGATCAGTAGACTTTTATTCCATTTTTAAGATTGATAACACCCATAACATGGTTCAAAACAAAGTAAAGAAGTAAGTATTTTACAATTTTCTCAGGAAAACTTCCAACTTTTTTTGAAAATAAAAAGGGCGTCCTTTGTAAAGACGCCCTTTTTATAATTACTATGATTTTTGCTCATGTTACACATGCATTTACAGACCACCTATTGATGTCCTTAGACACCCCTAGTTATCTTCGTCTCTAGGCATCAGGTGCATCCGGGGCATCCGGGGCATCAGGTGCGTCAGGGGCATCCGGTGCGTCAGGTGCATCCGGTGCATCCGGTGCATCAGGTGCATCCGGGGCATCCGGGGCATCCGGTGCGTCAGGGGCATCCGGGGCATCAGGTGCATCCGGTGCATCCGGTGCATCAGGTGCATCCGGGGCATCCGGGGCATCCGGTGCGTCAGGGGGCATCCGGTGCATCAGGTGCGTCAGGGGCATCCGGGGCATCAGGTGCATCCGGGGCATCCGGGGCATCAGGGGCGTCAGGTGCATCAGGGGCATCCGGGGCATCAGGTGCGTCCGGGGCATCAGGTGCGTCAGGGGCATCCGGGGCATCCGGGGCATCAGGTGCGTCAGGGGCATCAGGTGCGTCAGGGGCATCAGGTGCGTCAGGTGCATCAGGGGCGTCCGGGGCATCAGGTGCATCCGGGGCATCCGGGGCATCCGGGGCATCCGGGGCGTCAGGGGCATCAGGTGCGTCAGGGGCATCCGGGGCATCAGGGGCATCAGGGGCATCCGGGGCATCCGGGGCATCAGGTGCGTCAGGGGCATCCGGGGCATCAGGGGCATCCGGGGCATCCGGGGCATCCGGGGCATCAGGTGCGTCAGGGGCATCCGGGGCATCCGGGGCATCCGGGGCATCCGGGGCGTCAGGTGCATCAGGGGCGTCCGGGGCATCAGGTGCATCCGGGGCATCCGGGGCATCCGGGGCATCGTTTGGGGACCCTGACAGTGAAAATGCCGGGGTCGTCGTCCCAAGAAGTGCAAACATAAGTGCAGCAGCTAACATTAATCCACTTTTGAATCGAATCATTCTTTTCTCCTTCTGTTATTATTGGTTTCTTTTTAATTGCGTTGTTTTGAGGGTGCTATTGCAATCTCGATGCCGAAAAGATCTATCTCAATTTCCTAGGCATACCACCAGGATTAAATAGAATTTAGATTGAAATCGGGCAGAAAACTATCAATGCTGCTGGTTTTTTAGCAATGGGAATGGGTTGTACTTATTAGACGAAGGGAGGACAAATTTGTACCAAGACTCTTGGACTACGACTTGAAAGAAGATTAAAACTGGTAGGAAGCTGAAACGGTATAGATGGATTTAGTATATTTCACTCTAGGATCTGTAGAGTTCCGCCATAGATACATGAGACGAGTGTTAATAATCACCTTAGGGGTTGCTTTGTACCGGAGCCCGACACGAATGAGATGGTTGGTGTCTGTCCGCCCGGGATGGAATCTCTCAACTGTTAGAGGAAGATCAGTTGTATAGGCCTTACTTCGAATCCAGTAACGGACTCGTATACTGGTCGATGGCATCCATTGATAAGACACCTGAACGGCACCAACATGGGCCCGATAGGAGATATCATCCTGGAAATTCGGGTCGACGGAAGCCCCCCCTCTGGCCAATCCTGCTTCAAAGGTATATTCGCCGAGAAGATACCATGAACGCTTAAATCTATAATTTTGAAAGAGGCCAATTTTGATGAGATCAGAGTCTTTCGCGTCAAACCCTTCCGTATAGTCGAGACGATCGTATGAAAAGGAGAGGCCAACCTTCAATAAGGATGTTAACTTTCTAGAGTAACGGGTTCTGAATCCATTCGACTTCCACCTCAAAGGCACGCTATTTCGTTCTTCCAAATCGAGAAGGGCCGTTGGACGAATGCGGAGAAATAGGCTTCCAAAATCCCGCGAACCAAAAGGGCGTACAACACCAACCATAAAAAAAGTATTGCTTAGCTCTGAATTATCGATGTATTGATTCCGGATGGCAAATCCAGTCCATCTTACTTTGTTGATTCGGTAGGTAAAGGTAACTCTTGCTTTCCAAATCTGGTCAGAGACATCTCTAATCTTGCTCTGGAAGATATTACTGTCATATGTAATGCCGGTTTCAATCTTTCCATAAAAAGAACTTGTTCTTCGGGTATCCTTATTCGTCTTTTGGAGGGGGGCCGCACGCAAAGGGGGTGCCTCGAATAGTACAGTCAAGATCACTACGCAAAAGAATAAGATCTTCATTCCCCGACTCTTTGGAATAAGTTTATTCATCAATTCAAGCTACCCCTCGGCTTAAAATATCGTGACTCTTTGCGTGTTTTTGCAAGAAGTGGACCACGATACAACATTCATACCCAGTTTATACATGAACCTCTGAAAATCAGAAAATTGGTTGATGTACCGATATTGTCAAGAAAAACGATACGATCTTATTAAAACCTAATTATGAAATTTGTACGAATCCCTTTCCTTGACAGGCTCCCTATAATAAGATAACTTCCCGACCATGGAAGAAAGACGAGGTTCTAGCCGGATACCGCTTCAGCTCCAAGTTGGGCTTCTACAAAAGAAGACGAATCAGCAGATTGAGATTCTCCGTGGCAATATCAATGATGGGGGAATCGGTGGGTATACGCGGGATATCGTTCAGGCAGGGAATGCGATCTCAATCCGCATCACTTTTCCTCAACGCAGCGGAGAAGCCGCCTCGGAAACCATCACAGGAAAGACCGTCTGGGCCCACATGGACGGTAACTTTATCGCCTTCGGGATCACCTTTTCCCCATTCGATTCAAACACATATCCACATCTGAACACCTACCTGCAATACGCCGCCCAATTCGAGTAAGACCCTAATTCCGCGATTGCGGAATTAGAAACCGCCGATTGCTAGAGCGAGACCCATCCGCCTGAAATGACTGCGTTATCGGCCAACGGCCTCCTCAACGTACGGGTGAGTACGCTTCGATCACCCTTATGGCCTCTGGCCTTGTCCTCCAGACGACTTGACGGTTTATCCCAAGATCCAAACGCCGGTCTTGGGTAAGAGGTTTAACTGTTCAACATGCCACTATTTTTCTTCAGGGCAAGGCGCGAGGAGCACAGAACCACAGCGTAGTTTTATGCGTGAGGATTCGAGCACCACAGCAACGCCGCCTTGGAGGAAAAGAGGGGTGTGCTGAACAGTTAAATTATCTGTCGTGGCAGATAAGGCAAAGCGTCGCGGAGGGCACCCTAAGAAAAGGCCGGACTTTTTCACTGTGCGGGTCATGACAGCTGTCACACTCGACCCTCCCGGAGGAGGTACGGACGAGGGTTGAAAGATGTTCAGCTGAAGAAACATTTTCAACAGGGAGATCCAGGTAGGAAGACGTTCCCGATGTCGGCAGGGTGAATCCTCCGACATGCCGGTTTGGAAGCGCCCAATACCGGGAACGGGTGACGGTCGGATTAACCGGGACAAATATGCCCGTTGGTTTTCTCGGATAAAGGATAGAGATCGGATGATCGACGCGACTCAAAGGCGGTGCCTCTCTGGCCCCGACTGAACCTGTCCATGGGATATTTCCGAAGGCAGCAACGCGGGGATTTCCGACGTTGATGCCATGCATGTCCTTACCCAGTGCGCCATCATGGCATGCAAGGCAGACCAGGGACGAACCGGCTGGGTGATTGTATGTCCGTTTATTCAGCGGCAGATTCGCGGCGATATCATAAGGCTTCGCCCCCCGCGTATTCCAGAGCGGTGGAGAAGAGACCCTTTTCCCGGACTCGCCCGGAACGGGCTTCGTTCCTTCCGCAAGACCTTTTCCATGCTGCTCACCTCCGAGGGAGGGAATGGATTCCGTATGGCAAACGGTGCAAACATTTGAAGAAGAGAGAAAAGGCGCGACAAGATTATGCCGTGTTTGATACACTTCATCAAGAGGAGTCGCACTGGACCCGATAGACATGGCCGAAAGAAGAGTGAATGAAAACATGATGGCGATGAACCCTTTTTTCATCTGGGACACCCAATTTTCTCCCTTACAATCCCGGCCAATTCCTCCGCCATCCTTAAGATCTCTTCCTTCTCCTGCCCTTCAATCATAATCCGAAGGAGAGGCTCCGTCCCGGAATATCGGACCAGGACTCTTCCCGTTTCCTTTAACCTTTCTTCACAGGAGAGAATGGCCTTTTGGATCTCCGGGATACCATCAAGCGCATCTTTCCTCTGAACCTCTACATTCAGCAAGACCTGCGGAAGAGGGGTCATGCAGGCCATAAGGCTGGAAACAGGCTCATTTCTTCTTTTCATCAGAGAGAGAAGTTGAAGCGCTGTAATCAATCCATCGCCAGTCGTATTGTAATCAAGAAAAATAACATGACCCGACTGCTCACCTCCCAGGTTATAGCCCTCCTTTATCATCCGCTCAAGGACATATCGATCTCCAACCGGGGTTCGAAGCACCTGAATTCCTTTTGACCGGAGTGCGACCTCAACCCCCATATTGCTCATGACGGTCGTCACCAACACCTCCCCCTTTAAATCCTTTTCTTGATGAAGGGCCTCCGCAAAGGCCACCAGGAGGGCATCTCCATCAACAATCCGGCCGGATTCATCCACGAAGAGGGCGCGGTCGGCGTCGCCGTCATGGGCAATCCCGATGTCGGCATGATGTGTAAGCACCGCTTTCTGTAAATTTTCAGGGTGTTGGGTCCCACAGTCGAGATTAATATTGGTTCCGTCCGGATTGTCGCTGAGGACAATGACATCGGCCCCTAATTCTCTCAATACCGTCGGCGTTGTCTTGTACGCGGCCCCGTTGGCACAATCCACGACGACCTTCATGCCCTGAAAGTCGAGCCCTTTCGGCAGTGAGTTTTTTACGAATTCAATGTATCTTCCCTCAGCATCATCAATTCGAAAGGCCTTTCCGATCTGACCGGCTGTCGGGCGAATAGCATCGATTTCACCCGAAAAAAGGAGCCGTTCAATCTGGAGTTCCATTTCATCCGGAAGCTTTAATCCATTCCTGGAAAAGAACTTGATTCCATTGTCCTGAAAGGGGTTGTGCGAGGCAGAGATAACAACACCGGCATCGGCTCGGAGACTCCGGGCCAATAAGGCAATGGCAGGTGTCGGTAGCGGACCGACGAGGAGAACATCCACCCCCATTGAACAGATACCCGAGGTCAGGGCCGACTCGAGCATATATCCGGAAAGGCGGGTATCCTTTCCGATGACAATCCGGTGACGGCCCGCCTTGTATTTGAAGATGTGAGCCGCGGCACGGCCCAACTTCATGGCCGTCTCAACCGTCATCGGCTCAACGTTGGCAATACCCCGAACCCCATCCGTTCCAAAGAGCTTTCGCATAAGTCAGAACGCTCCATCACCTTCACAGGCAACTTGAGGGTTTCTCACAAAATCCAATTGCTGATCCTGGATTTAATGAGAATGGTCTTCTTTTGATTCTGAAGCCGCGTGGCGAAGAACCTCCTCGTTGACCCTGATCTTCGCCTTCTTTTTAAGTTGATCAATTTCCCAGTTGATCATCACACCACGAAGATTCTGGAGTTGGGCCGGAGAAAGTTCATCAAATTTCTTCGGATCCCTGTCGCCAACAACCTTGATGATATGAAATCCAAAGGCACTCTGAACCGGGCCGCGAACCTCATCTGTCTTCATCGAAAAGGCCGCATCAGAAAAGGGTTTGACCATCCTGTCCTTTGTGAAGAACCCAAGATCTCCTCCTCTCGACTTACTCGCCGGATCTTTTGAGATCTCACCCGCCAAAACTGCAAAGTCGGCACCTCCATCAATCTTCTTCTTCGCCTCCTTTGCCTCTTCTTCCGTCGACAACAGGATATGGTTTGCATGGACCTCCCTAAAGTCGTCTCGATTCTTGACATAGTAGGCCTTCATTCCTGTTTCGGTGACCTTTTCCTTTGCAATCCGGTTCACCACTTCGTTAATGATTAGTTCTTTCTCAATTTCTTCAATCCGGTCCGTGACGGCCTTTAATTTATCCAGACCCAGCCGTTTCCCTTCCTGACTCAAGACCTCCCGGGCGATCATAATATCTAATAACTCCTTTTTGCCCCCAAAAGTATTAAAATTTCCCTGTCCCTCACCGGTCAAGCGGCCCATTCTCTTTTCGAACAACTCCGTCGTAATAGAGATGCCATTCACATTCGCAACCTCATCTCCCGCATCCGCGAGAAGCCCCGAAACCGTCCAGGGTGAAAAAGCAATAAAAACCATCGATACTGCAACCAGAATCTTCCTTAAAACCATGCCGTTCCTCCATATCAAAAAATTTGTAGTATTCTACCTCACTTCTGTGGAAAATATCAACGAATTTCAAGTTCACTAGAAAAACAAACCGGACTTTTGTACGAAAAGAGCCATGATCCACCCCGTATTTGCAATCCCTTTCCAGATTGTGGTAGTTATTTTGATTTCAGGGAAGCCTTGATGGTTCATACAGAAGCCTTGGAATACCTTTATCAATTACAGCGTCATGGGGTTCGACCCGGCCTTGAGCGGATGGATGCCCTCCTCACCCTCCTTGAGCATCCGGAACATCAATTTCAGTCTGTTCATATTGCAGGGACGAACGGCAAAGGGTCGACTGCCGCGATGGTCGCATCCGCACTCATCCAGGGCAGGTCTACGGTCGGACTGTATACCTCGCCTCACCTCATTGACTTCTCGGAACGGATCGTTGTATCGGGGGTTCCAATTTCCCATGAAGAGATCGTCCAACTCACAGAGCATATCCGTGAAAAGATAAAATTCCGTGTGCCTCGCCTTCTGGAGGAGATCTCATTTTTTGAGTTCACGACCGCGATGGCCTTTCTCTTTTTTTTCGAGAAGAAAGTCGATCTAGCCGTGGTGGAGGTTGGCATGGGCGGGCGCTTCGATGCCACCAATCTTCTGTCCCCGCTCGTCACCGGAATCACCCACATCGGCCTGGACCATCAGCAGTACCTCGGAACGACACTCGAGGAAATCATAGCCGAGAAAGCTGGAATCATTAAAGAAAGTACCCCTATCGTCACCTCGGTATCACAACCCGAACTTCTCACTGTTTTGGAAAAGAAGGCCCGCGAGAGGAACGCGCCCCTGATCCGCCTCGGGCATGAAATCACACTCTCCATAACAGATCCGGCACAGCCGATCCGGTTTAACGCACCCTCGCGCTTTGACTATGATGGACTCAAAGAACGGCGCGTTGAATGCGGCCTCCTGGGCCGACACCAAATCGACAATGCCGCCGTGGCGATCGGCCTCCTGGAACAGCTCGGTTTGCGCGGCGTTCCTCTTTCGGAACAGGATCTCCTTGAGGGGATTCGACAGGTTTCCTGGAAGGGCCGACTGGAAATCCTCCAGGAACAGCCCCTGTTCCTGCTCGACGGCGCGCACAACCCATCCAGCGCGAAGAGACTGGGAGAATTCCTCTCGCGTGTTGATCCAGACCGAAGCGGAAAACACTGGATGTTGATCGGGATGATGTCTGACAAAAACATCCCGGAGGTTCTCTCTCCCCTGATCGGCTGGACAGATGCTTTTATCTTTTCCCGTCCCGAAATTAAGCGGGCCGCTGATCCGAATGAAATCATGGACTCTGTTCTCTGCGTCTCAAAAGAGACCTCCTCAAGAGAGGGTTTTCCTTCCTGCACAGTACGAGAAAAGGTTTTCGACGCCCTGACTTATATCAAGGCCTTCATTCGGCCCGAAGATACGCTGGTGATTACCGGATCGTTCTACACCGTGGGAGAGGCCAAGGCCCTCCTAACAGGAACAAGCCCCTCTCTGATTCGCGGGTAGATGAGACCACGCCTCTATCCAAGGCAACTCTTCAGCAAGAAGGAAAACCCACATTCTCCTCACACACACTGAAAAATCAAGCCGCCGACATCAACGCTTTACAATGCTTTCGAGGATGCCGTTCCTTCTTCTGGCATTGTCACTCTTCCTCATGATCCCCGCTCGCCCCATCCTTGCGGCCCCGCGTGAAGAGATCCGCCTTACAGCGGACCGGCTCGAATATCTGAAAGAGAAAGACCTTTTTCTTGCGGAAGGTTCTGTCGTCATTCAACAGGACACCACAGAGATAAAGGCCGATTCGATTCGCCTTGATCATACTCTTGGGAAATTACGTGCCGCCGGAAATGTCTATTTCACTGACGGTGAAAACCTCGCCGAATCCGTTGAGGCCAAATTTGATATCAACACGAAGCTGGGTGTCTTGAACAAAGGGCGTCTCTTCATCAAAAGTGACAACTATTATTTGCGGGGAAAGCGGATTGAACGAAGCGCGCTTGACCGTTACGAACTGCACGACGGTTCATTTACCGCATGTAAATGCGAGGATGATCCTGCCTGGATTATCCGCACACAACACCTTCGAATCACTCTTGATAAGTATGTTGTTGCAAAAAATGTTGTATTCTATGCGAGAAATGTCCCGATTTTCTACCTTCCTTACCTAATTTATCCTGTAAAGACAACACGGCAGACCGGGCTCCTCGTCCCTCGCGCGGGCTATAGTTCGCGCTATGGCTTTCGTTATCAGCAGAATTTGTTCTGGGCCATCTCCAAGAGCAAGGACGCAACCTTTTCGCTTGAGCACCGAGGAAGCAAGGGAGACGGGTTGGCAATCGAGTATCGCTATCTTCTCTCAAGCGAATCAAGAGGGACACTCTATGGGGACTATTTTCTGGATCGGGAGAACAACATCGCGCGCTGGGAGGTACGATATGCCCTTCAGCACCGGTTCACAAACAGAATCGAAGCAAGGCTCGATGCACGGCATATCAATAAGGTCACCCACTTCCAGGATCTCTCCGACCAAACCTTTGAACGTGCCCTTCAAGAAGTCGAATCAAACTTTATTCTGGCGTATCAAGGAGACGAATCCTACGCCTACCTTCTGGGTCGCTACACACAAAACCTTACAACGACCACCAACAGCACAACACTACAGCGTCTGCCTGAAATCGGGTATACCCTCAATGAACACCGCATTGGTACTGCGCCGATTTTCTTTCACTTTGAAAGCACTGCTGTCAACTTCTGGAGGCAGACCGGCTTGAGCGCAAAACGGGTGGATGTTTACCCGAAGATCTCGCTCCCCGTCTCAATACCATACCTAGGTATATTGACCCCCTGGGCCGGTTTTCGTGAAACCTGGTACAGCCGGGGAATTTTAAAAGATCACTCAATCAGCCATGAAATCATCCCAAGTGGAATCAAATTAGAAAACCTCTTTTCCCGGCATGGCGAAACCTTCACCCATATGATCTCCCCCACGATCTTCTATGAATACATCGAGGTCGAAGACAAAGGGGATATTCCACAATTTGATGAGGTCGACCGCATTGCAAACCGAAATGCCATCACAGTCTCCATATCACAGCGGTTTTTAACAACCAGCAGAGGTGGACGACTGGAAGAAATAGGATCGCTACGACTCACAGAAACTTATCGGATCGACACGGCACGCTCCGACTTTCCTGATTCCCGCCCCTATTCCGACCTCCATGGCGAGCTGACGCTAAACCCCTTCCCCTCTGTCTCGCTGTCCTTTGACTCATTCTATAATCTGCATGATTCCCATCTGAGCTCGTTCAACAGCGATCTCCAATTCAAACTCAAGCCTTATGTGAACCTGGCTCTTGGACAAAGATCGACACGCGCCGGATCGATTCCCAAAAAAGGAGACCTTTTCAATCCCCTTTACCTCAGAAACACGGAAGACGTTCCCTCGGATATCTCCTTCTGGACAGGATCTGTTCTCGTCAGATCCCCCTGGGGATTCGGTGCCGGGAACAGAACCTACTTTGATGCCGATGCAAAGGAACTGGTTGAAATTGATTATGAAATCTTCTATGAAGCGGAATGTTGGGGGATTGTCTTAACTTATCTCGATTTTAAAGATCGAGACGAATTTACCTTCTCAATTACCCTGAAAGGCCTGGGAAAAATGAAATCCCGTCTGTTCAACAATTTATTCACGTCAAATATGGGAAACTAGAAGTATCACTTCCCCTTTCCTCCTTTCAGGAATCCCCTTGCTTATGACCAGATGGTTCCCCTGAATGACTCCGGAACGATAGGCGTCCTTACAGCTTCTTGAATATCTGGAGGAGGAACGAACCAGGCGCGGGTTCCTTCTGTGGGTGAAGGCCTTGAGCTGCGGGTCCCCTTTCCAGACCAGATCCTTCGATCTGTTTTCAATCTCACGCCCCTCTAGCTTCTTGTAAAATCCATCCAGAAGCCCGTAAATAAAGGTCCTTCTATGCCTGTTTTTATTTATTTGTTCTTGCTTTTTATGTGCTGTCCATTTCAGCTCAGAAGTATTTTGCAGATAATGATACACATATTCTGCCATCTCAACATTTTCCGGGGTTCCGCATATCTCCAGGACCCGACCGCTCCGATCTTCATGGGCGTCATACCCAAAGGTCCAGATTGCTTCAACGAAAAAGAATCGGGAAAGAATCGCGCTGATGATAGAGAGAATTGGATTCCTCCTTTCCACGCGACCGATTTGCTTGTGTGTATATTTTATCTCAGTTCGCATTTCCAATAAAGACAAGTTGTGTTTTAACAACAAGTCCTGGGCCTTCGCCATGGCACTCCCGGCCTCATGCACATTCGTACTTTGAGCCAGGGCCAGCAGCTTGTTGACCTTGTTGATTATATTGTGTTTGTCTGAACTTGCGATGGACAACTTTTCGCGTTTTGACACCCATGATTGCACGCGGCCTGTCGCAGAGGGATCAATCCCATGTTCCAGGCAAACTCTCTTGAAGGCCTCTCCATGAGGCCTTTCCTCTAAAACCCCTAAAACTTCCTCGACATACTGATGTGCCATTTCATGATAGAGGACTTCCTGAACATATTCCCATCTGTGCGTATGAATTAAAATCATGCTGATTGAAAGTGACCTGTAGCAACCGCCTTTCCACTGCCCTAAAACCCCTTCTGAAGAGGAGAGGGAAAGGTCTGGAAGACGCATTTTGTCTCTAAAATAACTGTAATTGGCCAACTTCCAGTCTTCTTTTAATTGCCTGATCCAGGTCATTTTAAGGGGGTTGTTTAGATTATCCATGGAGGCTGAGAGAGGGAGCTAAACCTAAACCACGCCCTGTTTTTGCAGGAAGTTCTCGTATGTGTCTTTATAGTCAACAATTCCCTCCGGCGTAAGCTCAATAATACGTGTGGCCAGAGAGGAGATGAATTCCCGGTCATGGCTGACCATCACTAGGGTGCCGGGATATTTTTCAAGCGCGTTATTTAATGATTCAATCGACTCCATGTCGAGATGGTTGGTGGGTTCATCCATCAACAAAACATTATGACGCTGGAGGATCAGTTTTCCGAACAACATCCGGCCTTGTTCTCCCCCGGAGATGACCTTGACCGACTTGTCCATCTCTCTTTTAGAAAAGAGTAGCCGCCCCAAGGTTGCACGAACCACCTGTTCATCATCCCCTTCACGCCGCCATTGGCACATCCACTCAAACAGCGACATCGCCTTCTCAAAATCCGCGGTATGGTCTTGCGGGAAGTAACCGATATGGGCATTCTCAGACCACTTCGCCGTGCCGGAGTCCAGGCTTAATCCTTTCCTATCAAAATCAGGAAGGAGACTCCGAAGCAGCGTAGTTTTTCCAATACCATTGGGTCCAATGATGGCAATACGCTCACCGGGAGCAACAGACAGGCTTAGATTATTAAACAGAGGTTCATCATAACCCTTGCTTAAATCAGTGACGTCCAGGGCGGTGCGGTAAAGTTTTTTCTCCTGTTCAAAAATAAGGTAAGGGTAAACCCGGCTGGAAGGCTTCACATCCTCAAGTTTTATTTTTTCAATCTGATTCGCGCGGGAGGTCGCTTGTTTTGCCTTGGAGGCATTCGCTGAAAACCGCCGAACAAATGTTTGCAACTCTGAGATCTGCGCCTTCTTCTTGGCATTGCTGGCCAGCATACGGTTACGGACCTGGGTCGATGCCTCCATATATTCATCGTAATTTCCTGGGTACATCCGGATTTCACCATAGTCGAGATCGGCCATATGGGTGCAAACACTGTTCAGGAAATGCCGGTCGTGAGAAATAATAATCATCGTACAGGAGCGCTCCCGCAACAGATCCTCCAACCAACGAATAGCGTTGAGATCGAGATGGTTCGTCGGTTCATCCAAAAGCATAATGTCCGGATCAGAAAACAAGGCCTGCGCCAACAAGACACGCAGTTTCCAGCCCGGAGCGACCGCGCTCATCGGTCCCTCGTGTTGTTCAATAGGAATTCCTAGGCCTAATAATAATTCGCCCGCGCGGGATTCTGCGGTGTAGCCGTCCATTTCGGCAAACTCGGCCTCCAGGTCCCCTACCTTTAAACCTTCTTCTTCGCTCATCTCTGGGAGGGCATAAATCCGCTCGCGTTCTTTCTTGATGCGCCAAAGCTCGGCATGCCCCATGATGACCACATCCAGAACAATATCCTTTTCAAAGGCGAACTGGTCCTGTTCAAGTTTCCCAAGCCGCTCATTGGGGCCAATGGAGACACTCCCGGAAGAGGGGTCCAGGTCTCCGGAGAGAATTTTCATAAACGTCGATTTTCCGACGCCATTTGCACCGATCAAGCCATAACAGTTCCCCTCTAAAAACTTCACCGAGACATGTTCAAACAAAGGTTTGGCCCCAAACTGAATGGCAACATTAGATGTAGAAATCAAATCGCACTCCTTAAAGTTGTTATTATCTTGTTCCTGTTACGCCGCCTGTTCCCCGAAAATGCTCTGTGGGCGATGTTGGCAACTTGTTCGAATTTAAGGTCATTATCCAATAGAATGCAGGTGATGTTCAATGGGAATTTTAGGAATATTGCAATTCACTCGAGGGAGTCTTCCAGGGGGGCTAAAAAATACCTGCGTTAAAGCAAAACTCTCTTCGCAAGGGCTTAGTATTTTGAATGCTATGGCAAAGCTGGGCTCCTCGCTTCACCCCCTAAGCATTCCTCCCCGAAACATGTTTCAACCGTTCCAGCATTTTCCTGGCCTCGGCGACACGGAGATCTTCGGGGTCAAATATGTGGTTTTTGATGAACGCCTCAAATGCCTCCTCCGCCTCTCCCAAGCGCCCCAATTCTTTATAAGTCAGGCCGAGATAGTAATAGGTCACACTTCCGGGTGCGACCCGTCCCATCTTCTTAATCCCTTCCTCAAGTGCCGTCGCCGCTTCATCAAAAAATCCCAGCATGAAAAGTCCGGCTCCGCCGTAGAGATGGCCGAGGGGCGTTCCGACAATCTTTTCAAAAATCTGCGCCATTCGTTCCTCTTCCGGAATCAGAATGCCGACCTCCCGGCGCCAGGCAACCGTTTCCCGGTACGCGAGCTTTTCGTATTTCTTTGGTTGCGTCTCAAGTTCTTTTCGGGTTTCGTTCAGGCTGACAATGAACTCCCCCAGAGAACGCTTGGCCTCTCTCTCTCTCCCAAGCTTCCCCAGAGTCAGGCTCTTGTAATAGTAGGCAAAGGGTTCTGAAAAGAATCGACTTCGGTGAAGCGTCTCCAAGGCCTCCTCATACCTGCCTTGATAATACAAATTGACACCGTGATAATAATAGCCCCTGATGATTTCCGGATGGGCCGTCCATAGCAAATCCAGCAGCGGGGCCGCCTTTTTATACGCGCCTTGTTTTTGATAAAATTTTGCCAGGCTCAGCAGTGTCTCTCCATGTGTTTTATCTTTGTCCAGTGCCCGCATCCAGGCTTCTTCCGCCCCTTGAAGATCTTTCACCTTCTCCAAAACGGCTCCCCGCAGCCATTCCCCTTCCGCGGTCGTCTTCAGGAGAAGCCCCTGTGTAATCATCTCAACCGCTTCATCCTCTTTTTCAAACCGAAGGTATCCTTTTGAGAGGGCATAATAGGCCGCTGCCTGCTCTGCCGGAGGCTCCTCCTTCCCGATCAAATAAATTCTCCCTTTGGAGGCGGCCGCCTTCATTTCGGTAATATGAATCGACATAGTATCTTCAAAAAGCGATTTTGGGGTTTGAAACTCAACGAGGGTGAAGTCGTCTGTATTCAGCTCGGCATCGCCAACATAGTTTTCGATCTCGTCCGGTCCCAGTAAAAAGTGGGACCAGAGATCAAAAATGGAATAAACACCCACTCGGGCCAGATCCATTGTCACGGCCTGTGTGGAATAACGTTTTGACATTTCCTCTCGATCGATCTGGAAAGGAGTTGCAGAACCCAGCAAAATGAGATCCCCCGAATCGGTATAAAATATGAGGACGTGAGGAAAGACCGAATGAAAGGTCTTTATCACCGATTTCAGCTCTGGCGCCCTGATCCCGTAGAAATGTATCCATTGCGTGAAGATACCGCCCTCACTGAGATGCGCTCTCCCGACTTCAAAAAATTCTCTCGTAAAGAGCTTGGCGGAGCCGCTCCTCCAGGGATGAGAGGGCTCAGAGACAATGACATCAAAACGATCGTCATTACGGAGCAGGTAATTTCGAGCGTCATCCATCACAAGTGTCACACGAGGGTCATCAAGAATGTTCCCACTGAATGAATCAAAATAACGGGACGCTTCGATCACCGCCGGTTCAAGCTCGAGTGTCACCAGTCTGGAAAAAGGGTGCTTCGCCATCGCCCCGGTGGTAATCCCGCTCCCATGACCGATCAACATAACATCCCGAAGTTGAGGTGCAAGGAGCATCGGCAGGTGTCCGACCATGAGTTGTGTCTTCATGTCGCCGGTCGTCGAGGCGTTCGGCTTCCCATCAATTGCCAGGGTCAGATGAGGACGCTTCGCCAGGGTAGGATGCTGGACAACCGTCACGGTGGACGAGATCCCCTCCTCATAATAAAGAAGATCGAGGGATGCGGCCTTCCCAAAGAGGTCACTCGACATCATGAGGGGATTCCAGGTCGGCGTCGTGAAGATCACGATAAAGAAAAATGCGGTAATGATGCCGAAACCCCAACGCCGTCTTTGGAGAAGAAAAGATGTCGCAGACGCCCCCTCCGACCGAAGAAGACTCCAGAGGGTCATGCAGAGCAGAGTATTGGTGAGCACAGCAAGATGGAGACTCTTTTGAATGCCGAGGAGGGGAAGAAAAATAAATCCGACAGAAAACGAACCCACGATTGTTCCGAGCGTATTAATCGCATAGGCCCTGCCGACAATTGAACCCAGCGCCTTTTTCTCCGACTCCCCCTTAGAAGTCAGAATGTGGATCACCAGGGGAAAGACGCCCCCCATCAAAATCGTCGGGATCAACATCACTGCGCCGGAGAGAAGGAATTTAGAGGCCGCCCGAACCCGGCTCCATGTATGAAAGATCCCCATAAATTTAAAGAAGGCGGTTGGCAGGAGCGGAAAGATAAATTCTCCGGCAAAACAAAAGAGGGCAATCCCGCCTTGAATCGTTGCCAGTAGAAGAAGGGGCTGAGAAAACCTCTTGAGGAGAATCGAAAAGAGAAAGCTGCCAATGGCCAGCCCAAGAAGAAAGGTTGCCAGCATTGTCGCGTAAGAGTAAACGGTCGACCCCAGAATCAAGGTGAGAATCCGGGTCCAGACCACCTCATAAATCATGGCCGAGAAACCGGAAACCGCAAAGACCGTCAAGAGTATCTGACGTTGTCGGCGCTCCCCTTTCGAGACAAGCATATCCCGACTCGCCCCGAAGGAATCCACATCTTTTGAGGGAGGTGGCTGTACGACTGTTTTTCCCCTTCCCATTAAGAACGCAACCAGGCTGATCAGGCCGTTTAACACGGCGGCCAGGAAAACCGTTTTTTGAAGCCCAAGTGCCGGGAGAAGAACGAACCCGGCCCCGAGAACGCCCATGACGGCCCCGAAGGTATTGAAAGCATAAAGAAGTCCAACCCCTTTCCCGACGGTCTCTCTTGTCTTGTAAAGCTGTGCCAGAACCGGAAGCGTCCCTCCCATCAGGGCGGTTGGAATGAGGAGGATGACAATCGCCAGAACAAAACGGACCAGACTGAAAGCGTAAAATGAAAAATCGAAAAGATTTGAAAGAGTCTGATAAACCGGAATCAGGGAAGAAAAAAACAGAGGGACCAGGAAGGCATAGCCCCCGATCCCCAACTCAAGAAGGGCATAAACGAAAAGCGGGTTGGAGTAACGGTCGGCCCGTTTGCCAAAATACCAGCTCCCCAGGGCCAAGCCCCCCATGAAGGCCGTCAGCAACGTCGAGATGGCAAACATAGACGCCCCGAAGACAAGGATCAACTCCCGCATCCAGACCATCTGATAAATCAAGGCCGTAAAACCGGAAAGGAAAAAGAGAATAGGGATTAAAAACATCGGTACTCCATTTGAGATAACTTATAATCATATCTCAATCAATGTATAATCTCAAACAGAACAAGTTGATCCAAGATCGTCTGTTGGATCTTAGGTCTTTACCTTGAGATAACAGAATCTCTATGATATCGTAAGCTTATGTTGGGCAACTCTCCACGGAAGGGTAAAAATAACCCATGACTGAATTCGCTTTCCAGGAAATGTTTCCTCTGGGACAGGACACGACCCAATATCGTCTCCTGTCTGATAAACACATCTCAATAAAATCGTTCGGGGAAAAAGACATCGTCCTCATTTATCCGGAGGCTTTGACGCTGCTTGCCGAGCAGGCCTTTACGGACGTCTCCTATCTATACAGATCGCCTCACCTGAAGTTACTGGCGGGCATTCTGGATGACCCTGACAGTTCGCGCAACGACAGATACGTCGCACTGCAGCTCCTGAAAAATGCGGTCATTGCCGCAGATCGAATCTTTCCAATGTGCCAGGATACCGGCACGGCGATCGCCATCGGCAAGAAGGGGCAACAGGTCTGGACTGACTTTTCCGATGAAACTGCCCTCTCCTTAGGAATCTTTAATGCTTATGAAAAAAGTAATCTTCGGTATTCCCAGAACCTCCCTCTCACAATGTATGAAGAAATAAACAGCGGCAGCAATCTCCCCGCACAGATTGAACTCTACGCAACACCAGGAGACCGCTATGAATTTCTCTTCATCGCAAAAGGAGGAGGATCCGCCAATAAGACCTTTCTTTATCAGGAAACCAAGGCGGTATTAAATCCCACAGCCCTCATCGACTTTATGAAAGACAAGATGAAGACCCTCGGAACTTCCGCCTGCCCTCCCTACCATCTGGTCTTTGTCATTGGAGGAACCTCAGCCGAAATGACATTAAAGACGGTCAAACTGGCATCCGCCGGTTATCTTGACCATCTGCCCACAAAAGGAAGCGATGCCGGACATGCCTTCCGTGACCTTGAAGTCGAGGAAAATCTCATCCGTGTCTCGCAGGAACTTGGAATCGGCGCCCAGTTTGGAGGTAAGTATTTCTGCCTGGATGCACGGGTCATCCGGCTTCCCCGGCATGGGGCATCCTGCCCCATCGGTCTGGGCGTTAGTTGCAGCGCGGACCGGAATATTAAGGCAAAAATCACTAAAGAAGGTATTTATCTGGAACAGCTTGAGGAAGACCCTGCCCGGTTTTTACCAGAGGTTCAAGGAGAGGAAGGCCCAGCGGTTCGTATTGATTTAAACCAGCCAATGGACAGGATTCTAGCCCTCCTGAGCAGACATCCGGTCGCCACACGCCTGCTCCTTACGGGGAAGATTGTCGTCGCAAGAGATATCGCCCATGCGAAACTGAAAGAGCGCATCGACAAAGGCGGAAAGTTACCGTCATACTTCAAAGACCATATGATCTACTATGCCGGCCCGGCAAAGACCCCCGAGGGATATCCCTCGGGGTCTTTCGGGCCGACAACAGCAGGGCGCATGGACTCGTATGTGCCTGTTTTCCAAAAAGAAGGCGGTTCGATGGTCATGCTTGCAAAGGGAAACCGCTCAAAACGGGTCACAGACGCATGCAGAGAGTTCGGTGGATTTTATTTAGGTTCGATCGGTGGCCCTGCAGCAAAACTGGGGAAGGAGTGTATTACCCACGTTGAAACCATTGAATATCCCGAACTTGGCATGGAAGCCATCTTTATGATCACCGTAAAAGACTTCCCCGCCTTCATCATCGTTGATGACAAGGGAAATGACTTCTTCGACAAACTGCTATCGGCCTAAGGCTCAATACCCGGAGAAGAAACTCCCTCATCCTACTGAGGCCACAATACTCACTAAGATGAAGTTTAAGCCCTTCACTTGACCCTTACGGAGACCCAGAGAACAGCCTTTCCGGGTCCTTCACCACACCCTAGAGTCTCAATCAGTCTATATTCGCGCCAACAACTGCCGCCATTTGCATCATATCAATGGTCTGGCCTTCTTGTAGATTTGTTAAATCAGTCAGTTTTCCTGATTTGCTTGTAGATTTCGTCTTCTTAAAAATTACGAGAAGTTTCGCATCTGCCACGATATACTTGCCTGCGTTTTCGGGTTTTCCATTCTCAGTCTTCGTTTGAAGTTTGTTCTCTTTAATGTAATTCCACAACTGCTTCGTAATCTCTGTCCTGGGAAGCTCTGTGGCTCCTAAAAAACCGGCCAATTCTGCCTTCAACTTTACTGGTTTTTTTAATCCTCTTTCTTCTGCCATTTTATACCCCTCATTAGACTTATACTTTTTACAATGGTTAAAAACATAGCGATACTATAGGATAAGACCGCAAGAAGCTACTATAATTTTCAGAATATCTTATCTCGTTAAAAATAGTTGGAAAACTTCTACTTCGATTCTGAAAAATGGTCTTTAGGGACTTCTATCCTGTCTTCTCAACCAGGACCCAATTTTTACCAGAAATCAGGAACAGAGGCATCCCCCTCTTGAATAAGGTAAGCGATTTACATTACTATGAGGTCAGTAGGATGCACTGGTGTCCTTTCCAGTTGTTAAAATGCAGGTCAACAGGGCACGAAAACAACATGCGTCGCATGTAAAATAACAAAGGAGGCAACACGATGAAAAGACTTTCCATGCGTCAGATCGGATTGTTTTTAATTGGGGTTATTTCGGTCGTTGCAATCACAGCCTGTTCCGGAGGCGGGAGCCCCAGGGTTCAAATTCCATCACTGATGTCGCCGGGTGATATGAGCAACCGGGATGCGGCCGCAAAAAATAATGAAGGGGTCGATCACCTCGTGCAGGGACATTACGATATCGCTCTTAAACATTTCAAGAAGGCCCTGGCGGCGGCACCAAATTTCGCAGAGGCCCATTTTAATATGGCAATCTCCCTTGACGGCATGGGAAAACACGCGGACGCAACGGAGGCCTTCAAAAAGGCAAAAAACTTTGGGGGAGACAACCCGAAGATTGTTGATAATGCGGTGTTGAAAAAACATCTCAATCTCTAGGGACTCAATAAACCTTAATCAGGGGTTCATCAAAGGGGGACATTGCACACTCCGGCAGGTCGGAAAAAGGAGATCTGCCGGGGTGCATTCTGGCTTCTTCTACATCAAGTCTTTTACGGTAAATTCTTCAATAGTCCGAAAGGCCTATTGCGTTCGGCCCTTGATTAGGCCTTTTTATTTATTGAACATCTCTCCCTTAAAAAGATAAAATGTCCCTTAGCATCCAATAGGATATAATCGTTCCGTTTAACAGGGTCTTCAGCCAATATTATTAACCACTGGGTGACCTCTATTTTGCTAGCAAACACCCCACCGACCAACTATATTCCTATTTTTATTTTTATTGTGGTTTCCCTTGTCTTCGGGGTGGGAACACTTGTTTTAAGTTACTTTGTTCAAACAAGGGTAAACTATAAGGAAAAACTATCTACATATGAATGCGGGAGTGAACCGATTTCGGATGCCAGAAATCCCTTCCCGGCCCGTTACTATATTATTGCGATGCTTTTTGTTATTTTTGATGTTGAGGTGGCGTTTCTTTATCCATGGGCGGTTGTCTTTGATCAGATCGGACTCTTTGGACTGATCGAAATGATTATTTTCATTGCTCTTTTTCTTGTTGCATATGTCTACGCCTGGAAAAAAGGAGGGTTGGAATGGGATTAACCGGGAAATTTGAGGCCAACTTTATCACGATGAAACTGGATCAGGCCGTGAACTGGGCCAGGAAGTGGTCGCTCTGGCCCATGACCTTTGGCCTCGCCTGTTGTGCGATTGAGATGATCGCCGTGGTGGCCTCCCGTTATGACCTTGACCGCTTCGGGGCTGGGGTCTTTCGAGGTTCTCCAAGGCAATCTGATCTCATGATCGTTGCCGGCACCGTCTGTCGCCGAATGGCCCCGGTGATTCGAAAGGTCTACGATCAGATGCCGGAACCGCGCTATGTCATTGCGATGGGGTCCTGCGCCACCTCTGGAAATATCTACGACAGCTACAGTGTCGTCCAGGGAGTAGACCGCTTTGTCCCGGTTGATATCTATATACCTGGATGTCCCCCAACCCCGGAGGCACTCATTGAGGGAGTCATGCGGCTTCAGGATCAGATCTCAAAAAGGAAGGTCTTTGTGAAAGCATGAGCGAAGAAACGACTGATAAGACAACAGGGGAAGTAAAAAAGGTTCCGCCTCCTCCCCCCAAGCCTCCACCACTCAAGGTTTCCGGAGAGGACCATCCGACTGCCAGGAAAATTCGCGATGCCTTTCCTGCGGCTTATATCAGCGCGACCCTCTTCCGGAAGGATCTCTCTGTCGAGGTAAAGAAAGAGGGGCTTTTTTCGATATGCCTGCTTCTTCGGGATGATCCTGAACTCGATTTTGACTACCCGGTCCATATTTCATCTGTTGACTACCTCAGGGAGAAAGTGCGGTTTGAAGTTGTTTATGAGTTCTTTTCGATCAAGAAAAAACACCAGGTTCGTATCAAGACACGGGTTGCAGAAGATGACTGTGTTGTTGATTCGGTCACCCCCATCTGGAGGGGTGCCAATTTCCTGGAGCGGGAAGTCTATGATATGATGGGGATACGCTTCAACAATCACCCTAACCTGAAAAGAATTCTCCTCCCCGACGATTATGAAGAGGGCTACCCCCTGCGAAAGGATTTCCCGGTTCAGGGGCGAGGCTGGCGCGACACATTTGATTTTCCTCACTAAGGATCTCAAGGCCAATGGACGTCAAGGAACCACTAACGGTTGATGATAAAAAGGCAGCGCTTCCCCTTTTAAGGAAGGAAGAGTTCCTTTTAAACCTTGGACCTCAGCATCCCTCGACACACGGGGTGTTGAAGGTCCTCCTGACCCTCGAGGGGGAGAAGATCGTCAAGTCGGAACCGGTACTCGGCTTTCTTCACCGGGGTGTCGAGAAAATTGCCGAAACAATTACCTACAATCAATTTATCCCTCACACAGATCGTCTGGATTACGTCTGTGCAATGTATAACAATTTCGCCTATGTCCGCGCCGTCGAAAAGTTGCTCGGCATTACGATTCCGGAGCGTTCCGAATATTTAAGAACCATCGTGGCGGAGGTTCAACGGATCATTGGCCACCTCTTCTGGCTCGGGACACAAGCCCTCGACATCGGCGCAATGACCGTTTTCTTTTTTACCTTTCGGGAAAGAGAACTCCTACTTGATCTCTTTGACGAACTCTGCGGTGCACGACTGACGACAAGCTGGTATCGTGTTGGCGGCGTCGAACGCGACCTGACCTCCAAGATCATTGACGATATTTATCAGTTTCTTGCCGATTTCCCCTCTAAGATCGAGGAGTACAACACCCTACTGATCAATAATCGGATCTGGCTGGGTCGGACAAAAGATATCGCCGTCATCTCCGGGGAGGATGCCGTTGCCTTCGGTCTCTCAGGCTCCACCTTGCGCGGCTCAGGGGTGGATTACGATCTTCGTAAGGTCAGCCCCTATGGCGCCTACGGGAAAGTCGAATGGACCGTCCCACTGGGAACGAAAGGCGACACCTACGACCGCTACTGGGTTCGCATGGAAGAGATGAAGGAAAGCAGCAAGATTATCAAACAATGTCTCGATCAACTCCCGGAGGGGGAATACCTCGCCTATCTCCCCAAGATTGTGGTCCCCCCCAAGGACCGTGTCTTCACAGACATGGAAAGTATGATCTATCAATTTAAACTTTTTACCGACGGATTCAAGGCACCGGAGGGCGATATCTACTGCGGCACTGAGGCCCACAAAGGAGAACTGGGTTTCTATATCGTCAGCCAGGGAGAAGGAAAACCCTACCGCCTGAAGATACGCTCCCCCTCATTTGTACATATGGGGGCCTTTGATCACATGGCGAAAGGCTACATGGTCGCGGATATGATCACCATTTTTGGAACCTATGACATTGTCATGGGAGAATGTGACAGGTAACCCCGATGAGTGAAGAGACAAAAAAAATAGAGCTGCCGAAAGGACCTGAGGGTGATGGGAACGTTACGACCGAGGAGAAAGAAATGGTCGAACTCTCCGTTGACGGAATAAAGACCGTTGTCGAAAAAAACTCCTCGCTCTACACGGCCATCAAGGACATCGGGATTAAACTTCCGGCCATGTGCTATCACTACAGCTTCAGCCCCTTTGGCTCCTGCGGACTGTGCCTTGTTGAAGTGGAGGGGAAGAAAAACAAGGTTCGCTCCTGTACCGCCAAAGCAAGCGATGGGATGGTGATCGCGACCGACACGGAAAAAATGATTGAAGCGCGAAAAAAAGCAGTTGAAAAGCACCTCGTGACCCATCCCCTTGATTGCCCGGTCTGTGACGCAGACGGAAAATGCGAACTACAGGATATGGCCTATGACTTAGACGTCTATGACATTAAGAAGGGTAAGCGCAAGGAAATCCCGGAAGACACCCGAAGCGTCGTGCTTGATTTTAATATGGAACGCTGCATCCTGTGCGGCCAATGTATAAATGTCTGCAAAGAAGTGCAGCTTGTTGACCGACTCTGCTTCTATAAAAAGGATAAGAAGACCCATGTCGGCGCACACGGGGGCGTCCCCCTTGACTGCGAATTCTGCGGCGATTGTCTCGCCGTCTGCCCGGTCGGGGCTATTGTCAGCCGCTTTTCAAAATATGCCTTTAAGCCCTGGCAGCTCAAAAAAACGGAAACCACTTGCAGTTACTGCTCAGACGGTTGCACGCTCATCCTGGAGAGCCAGGATCAGAAAATTGTCCGGGTCACCTCTGAGCTTTCCTACCGTTCCAAGTTTGGAGAAGGGGTCGGCCCCGAAGAGGGACATGGCGGTATCTGTGTCCGGGGCCGATTCGGATTCGAATACGTTCAGAGCGAAAACCGCCTTTCCCGCCCCCTGGTAAAAAAGGACGGCAAACATACTGAGATTCCCTGGTTCACGGCCATGATTCAGATTGGAAAACGCCTGTCCAGCATCAAAGAAGAACATGGCGGTCAGGCGATTGCCGGATTGATCAGTGGTCGGTGTACAAATGAAGAGGTCTACCTCTTCCAGCGGCTCATGCGTTCAGTCCTCGGCACGAACAATATTGATACCGCCGCCCGCTACGGCCATATGAACTCTGTTCTGGCAATGAAACATGCGCTCGGTATAGGGGGATCCACCACAACCTATGACAAAATTACCGTTTCCGACGTCATTCTCCTCGTCGGATCAAACATGACTGAAACAAATCCGATCGCCGCGCTCCGCGTGAAGAAGGCCATGGCGCAGTTCGATTCAAAAGTCATCGTGGCCGATACAAGTCAAACCGACATGATGGGCTTTTCGTCGACACACCCTTTACAGATCAACCTCTACTCTGAGGGTGCCTTTATTCAGGGTCTCGTCAAGGCCGTCATTGATCAAGGACTCGTTCATTCCCCTTTCGCCGAAAAGTACGCGCCGGCCCTTGAAGTTCTTCAGAAGGCCGTATCGTCTTTATCGACAAGTGATATAGAAGCCTCAACCGGACTCTCCTGGGATAAGATATCGGAAGCCGCCAGATTGCTCGCAACTTCAAAGCGGGGAACCTTGATCTGGGGAGAAGGGGTGATTTCCAAAGAGGGGGGATATGAGAATGTCCTTCGCTTGACCGATCTGGCGATGATTACAGGACTACTGGAAAAAGAGGGTGCCGGAATTCACCCCATCTGTGAAGAAAATAATGAGCAGGGGGCAGTCGATATGGGCGGGGTTCCTGAATTCCTGCCCGGCCAGGTCCCATACAGCTCTGCCTCGGCAAGACAACTCTTTTCATCCGAATGGCATGCCTCCCTCCCCGACCCGATTGAAGGACGGGTCGGCTTGACCCTGCCGGAAATAATTGAAGCAGCACACCGAGGCGAAATCAAAGCCCTCTACATTGTGGGTGAAAACCCTGTAGGGAGCCTCCCAGCCTCAATGAAGGTGCGAGAAGCCCTTGAAAAAATAGATCTGGTCATCTGCCAAGACCCCTTTCTGACCGAAACCGGGGAAGGTTCCGACTACGTTCTGCCGGCAATTACTTTTGCCGAAAAGGATGGAACCTTCACGAATATGGCGGGAGAGGTCAATCGGGTTTCCCAGGCATTTGAACCGTGCGGCGAGGCCCGTTCCGATTTAAAGATTTTCTCAGAGCTTTCGAGGCATCTGGGGCAATGGCTTCAGTATGGTGGACCGGAAGATGTCCGCCAGGAAATCTCAAAACGGGTCCCAGGCTATTATAGTGGGGAAAAACCTCCCATTCAGTTTGATACCTATTTAAAAAACAACTTTCTCTCAGAAGTGACCGAACGCTATGAGACCCCCGCGTCAACAACCCTGGCCACAAATAAAACCGCACCCTTCCTTCTTTCACGGGAACAGGTGCTTTATCACTCCGGTAAGCTGTCAACGCAGGACAAGGGGCTGTTGAAGATTGACGACAAATCAGCACTTCAGATCGGCGAGACCGATGCGGAGAACCTCCAGGTCAAGACAGGAGACCTGCTCCTGGTCAAGTCCGCCTTGGGAAGCGTCGAGGTTCCGGTCGAGATTGTCTCCTTCCTTCCGAGCGGATTGATTCAATTTCCTGAGCATTTTAATCGCTTCCCCATCAAGGACCTTTTGCCGGCCGTCATTGACCCTGTCAGTCATGTCCCCTACCTTAAGAAAGGGGCGGTTTCCCTTGAAAAGGTGACGCGATTCGACCTGAAGGTCATTACACCAAAACCAGAGCTTCCACAGCCTTCCCCGGAGAGTCCATGACGTTTTCAGCACTTATTGATAAGGTCTTCTTTATGGAGATTGTAAAGGCCCTGAAGTTGACCTTCAAGCATACTTTTCGTCCTGTGGTGACGGTTCCCTATCCCCATGAAAAGCTTACCCTCCCGGATACCCATCGGGGAGCGCTCTGCCTCTTAAAATATGAAGATGGCACGGAGCGCTGCGTCGGCTGCGATCTTTGCGAGGCGGCCTGCCCTTCACATTGCATCAAGGTGGTCAGCGCTGAAGATCAGGATGGTAATGTCTTAAGACGCTATGCCACGGACTTTGACATCGACATTACCAAGTGCGTCTTCTGCGGTTTTTGCGTCGAGGCCTGCCCCGTCAACGCCCTCGGAATGACCAAGATGTTCGAGTATTCGACGCCGGACAAAAGAACCCTGCTATTTGACAAAGATAGACTCTACGAAATCGGTGAAAAGAACTATGTTGAGGCCAAGAATTATCTCGTAGCACATAATCAGGAAGATCATGATGATGTCAGCCGAGAGTACGAATATCGTTTTCCCTCCTACGTGACGCCGGATCCGGAACAGGATTAGATGACCCAAAGCTTATTCTTTTTCTACTTCGCAGGTGTGACAATCATCTCTTCGATCCTGACCATCGGTCTTCGAAGTCCGGTCTACTGCACCTTGGCACTCCTCTCCACCCTTCTTCATGTTGCGGGGCTCTTCGTCCTCCTTCACGCCGAATTTGTTGCGGCGATCCAGATCATCGTTTACGCAGGCGCGGTGCTCGTCCTTTATCTTTTTGTTTTAATGCTTCTTGACTTAAAAACCACTGAAAACTTCCTTAAGCAAACCTGGGTTGCACTATTTTTCGGAGTGGTTGTTTTTGTTGAAATCCTGCTCGGACTTTTTAAATCCACCATTATGACAACAAGACCCACAAAAACCATTGAAGCGGTGGCCGCTCCGGCGATTGGAAATACCGAGGCGATCGGTCTCTCTCTCTTCAATGAATATCTCCTCCCCTTTGAGGTGGTCGGAATCATTCTGCTCGGCGCTGCCGTCGGTGCAATGGTTCTGGCAAAAAAGATCCCGGCCCGTTGAATGGCTGCCGAGGTTTGTATTACTTGTAACGTTTTTAACGTATATCTCAAGGATAGAGTGCAGTCATGATCCCTGTTTCTTACTATGTTGTTGTCTCGACCATGATGTTTGTGATCGGCTTGATTGGCGTACTCATCCGGAGAAATTTCCTGATCATCCTCTTTGCCATCGAACTAATGCTGAATGCCGCCAACATCAATCTTGTCGCCTTTTCGCATTATAATAATGCCATCGATGGGCAGATTGTCTCCCTCTTTGTTATTGCCATCGCAGCGGCCGAAGCGGCAATCGGCCTGGCCATCATCATCGTTCTCTTCAGGGGACAGGCAACGACAAATGTGGACGAACTTAATATTTTAAAGTGGTAAGGACGAGGATTTTTACGATGATTGACGTTTACAATGATTAGTTGGATACACCCGGCGCTGTTTTTCTTCATCGCCGCAGGGGCGCTTCC
>LWDU01000154.1_pt1 | contig 53342 bp, 43 predicted proteins | sample 727161 | NCBI WGS metagenome assembly LWDU01 (sample SAMN04566230, study PRJNA314399) | hydrothermal vent metagenome | isolation source: deep sea hydrothermal plume seawater | place: Mexico: Gulf of California, Guaymas Basin | collected 2004-07-11
AATCAAGCGGCGGAGATGAGAGACTCTGGTGAGCCGTAAGTCCCGTGTTTCACGGCGTTTTGAGTTCGGCGGAGTATTTTGACCCTACGGGAAACGGAAATGCCGAAAGCGGTTTGGAATTCGGCTGAGTTTTGTGACCCGACAGGCTCAAGTTACTTTGCACGTGATACCACCGTCGACGACGAGCTGCGCTCCCGTTATGTACCTGGCCTCATCGGATGCCAGAAACAGTGAGGCGTGAGCGACGTCCCAGGCATCACCCATGCGTTTCATGGGAACCATCTCGCGACGCGTCTGCAGCATCTCTTCGGCGTCGCCGCCGTAACCCGATCGCACGTAGTGTTCGACCAGAGGCGTGTGTATCAACCCCGGCAGTACACAATTCGCACGCACTCCCCGGTCGGCGTATTGAACGGCAATCTGCTGGGTGAGCTGGTTCACCGCGCCTTTGCTGGCGCCGTAAGAAACACACGGGTAGCCAAAGTAACGAATCGATCCAATCGAGGAGATGTTGACGATCGCTCCGCCTCCCTGTTCCACCATGTGTGGCAGACAGTAACGAGACGTGAGATACATGCTTTTGACATTGACCGCGAAATGCCGATCCCAGGTGTCCTCGTCAATCTCCTCGGGGCCGCCGACTTCCGGGATTCCCACGTTGTTGTGCAGGATGTCGACGCGTCCGAATTCACTCAGGCACCGGTCGACCAGCGACTTGACGGCCTCCGAACTCGTTACGTCCGCTTCATGAGCCAGGCATTCACCGCCTTCCTCGTGGATGATTCCGCAGGTTTCCTCGGCGGCGGCCGGGTTACAGTCAACGGCAAACACGCGCGCACCTTCGCGCGCATACAGCACGGCCGCTGCCTTACCGTTTCCCCATCCCGGACCAATCGAACCTGCACCGGTCACGATGGCGACCTTGTCTTTCACTCGCTGCGGCATGATGTTTTCTGATCCTTGTTGGTCGTCGACGGAAGCCGGCGCAAATCAATCGGCTGAGTAGAGAGAAGGCGTGAAGATCGGACACGCTGGTGCATCATCACCCGCGGCGTTGGCGTCCTGGTGCAGCACAAGCTGCATGCCGATCCTGATGTTCTCAGGGCGGTTCGTGTCCACACCTTCGATTCGAGCGACAACACGCGGGCCTTCGTCGAGTTCGATGACTGCGGAACAGTAGGGATGTTCGCGGTCGTAACCACGGGCGGCCATCCAGGGCGGGCCGATCGCGATACAGGTAAAGGCGAGGAGGCGGCCAGTGCCGGACATGGGCGTCCACTGCATGTCTGCCTTGTGGCATTGCGGGCACATTCCGCGAGGCGGGACGAAGACCGCATCGCAGGCCGCGCAGCGTGATCCCTGCAACTGCCCTTGCTTCAGAAACGCGGCGAATGCACTGTCGCTGATTGCGTGATCGGTCATGCGTCACCGCCTTTCCAGAATCGTAAACGTGCACGTCCCGCCGGTGCCGCCCATCGTATGAGCTGCGCCGAGACGCAAATCTCCAGCCGGAACCTGTCGCTCACCGGCCACTCCGCGCAGTTGCTGCCAGACTTCAATCAACTGCGCGGCACCGGTGGCGCCCACCGGGTGTCCTTTGCACTTGAGACCTCCCGACGTGTTAATCGGTTTGGGACCATCCAGTCGCGTGAGTCCCTCTTCGACGGCTTTGAATCCCGTGCCGGGTTCGAAGAATCCAAGGTCTTCGCCATGCAGGATCTCCGCGATGGAAAAGCAGTCGTGAACCTCGGCGAACTGAATATCGGAGGGCGACAGGTCCGCCATCTGATACGCCTCGCGGGAAGCAAAACGCGTGGCTTCGAACGAAGTAAGATCATCCGCCGTGTGCAGATTTCGGCCACTGGCCTGTCCCAATCCTCGGACATGGATCGGCGTGTCAGTGAACGACGCGGCAAGTTCCTCGCCCACTAGCAGCAGGCACGCCGCGCCGTCGCTGATGGGGCTGCAGTCGAACAAATGAGTGGGCCAGGCGATGACCGGGTTCGCTTTCGGATCGCCGAGGAACTCCTTCTCGTCCTGCCAGACCGGCGGCGATTCGCCCTTGCGTGCTGCCTTCTCGATCCGCGACGACATGATCTCGCGAATCGAACGTTGATGCTGAGCTTTCGGGTTGAGTCGTCCGTTCTCGTGGCTCTTAATCGTGACGTTCATCAGGTGCTCACGTGTCGCGCCGTAACGATCGAAGTAAGCGGTGGCGATCGCTCCGAAGACTCCGGGATACGTGAAACCCGCTTCGCGTTCATACGGGCTGGCGGCGAGTGCCAGTCCTTCGGCGACCTGTTCAGTCGACTGTTTCGACATCTGCTCGAATCCGCCAACCAGAACGATGTCGTAAAATCCGGACGCGATTGCGAAAACGGCTTCGCGAAAAGCCAGGGCGCTCGAGGCACACGCGCCTTCGGTTCTCGTCGCAGGCCTCGGGGTCAGGCCGAGCGTATCGACGAGGATCGCCCCCCAGTGCGACTGTTGGACGAAGACGTCGTTGGTGAAGTTGCCCACGTACAGCGCATCAATGTCGTTCGGCTCGAACCCTTTGTCGACAGAGCCGAGCATCTCCTGAAACGCTTCGATGAACAGGTCGGTCGAATTCCGATCGGCGAACAGTCCGAACGGAGACATACCGGCGCCGACGACCGTCACACCGCGGCCAAGTTTGCGTGTTCTGGTCATTGGATCGGATACTCAAATGCTGCGTTCATGATTCTTCCAGTAAGGCTCACGAAGTTCACGTTTCATGATTTTCCCGTAATTGTTTTTCGGGATTTCGGCGACAAAGTCCACGGACCGAGGCTTCTTGAAACTGGCGATGTTCGATTTGCAATAGGCGATCAGTCCTTCTTCCGTCGCGTCCTGTCCAGCGACCAGTGAGACGACGGCCTTGATGGCTTCGCCCCATTGTTCGTCCGGTACGCCAATCACAGCGACTTCGCGGACTGCGGGATGTCGGGCCAGCACTTCCTCGATCTCGCGCGGGTAAATGTTTTCGCCGCCGCTGATGATCATGTCCTTCGAGCGGTCCATCAGGAACAGGTAGCCGTCTTCGTCGAAATAGCCGAGGTCGCCGGTGTGCAGCCAGCCGTTTTGCAGCGCCAGCGCAGTGGCTTCCGCGTCGCGCCAATAGCCCTGGGTCATGACGTCGGACCGAGTCACGACCTCGCCTGTTTCGCCCACGGGCTGAAAGTTGTCGTCACCGTCGACAACTTCCACCTCAACGTTTGTACGGCGAGTGCCAGCAGATGCAAGCCGCTTTGTCTGCGTTGCATTCCCGTCCAGGACATGGTCTCGTTGCGACAGTGACGTGATCGTCATCGGCGTTTCACCGAGCCCGTAAATCTGCACCAGGTTTGGAAACCGGGCCAGCGCCTGCTGCAGGTCTTCGACCATCATCGGAGCGCCGCCCCAGACGAACGCTTTGAGCGAACTGACATCGGCGTGGTCGATCGCTGGACAGTCGACGAGTCGCTTGATCATGGCCGGCGCGGCGAACAGATTCGTCACGCATTGCGACTCGATCGTCTCCAGCACCCACGCGGGATCGAACGACGTTGATCCCGGAAACACGTGCGCTGCGGCCCCGCCGACGTTGGGGACCCCATAAAGTCCGCTGCCGTGAGACAACGGTGCAGCGTGCAGCACGACTTCGTGATCGCCGAAGTTCGGAAAAATGTCCGCATAGAATCGATCCGTCATTCCCAGCAGGTTGCGATGCGACAACATGGCGCCCTTGGGTACGCCCGTTGTGCCCGACGTGTAAAACAGCCACGCAACGTCGTCCGGGGCAACTTCAACATCAACGAATTGCTCAGACTCTCCATCAAGCACATCGTCGTAGTTCTGCACATCGCCGGCAGCGGATCCCGTTGTGATGACATGCCGCACGCGTGGAAGGTCGGCCCGAACCTCTCGAATCGGCTGATCAAAATCCTCGGTCGTTATCAAAACAGACGCTTCCGAGTCGTCGATGATGAATGCAAACTCGCTCGGATGGAGCCGGAAGTTGATGGGGACCGCTCCACAGCCGGCTTAGCATCTGCGGACAATTCACCATCAGGATCGCCACGTTGTCGCCCGGTCGCGCACCGAGTCGTCGCAGCGCATTCGACAGCCGATTCACCCGCGCGTTGAACTGCTCGTAGTCCATCGTCAGCGAACCATGGACGATCGCCGGGCTTTTCGGGTGGGATGCGGCGGACGATGTCAGCAGCGAGCCGATATTCACAGTGCTGTCCTAACCATCTGGAATGACGGGCAGGATGAGTCGTGACGGATACTCATCCGAGTGCAGCACGGTTTGCTTTGCGGTCCGCAGTTCGGCATCTTTGCCGAATGGGTTACCCGTGTTCGGATTGCGGTCGAAGCGCGGGAAGTTGGACGACGAAATCTCGACCCGGATCCGATGCCCTGTTTCATCAATGGTGTACTCGTAAACCTGCTGCGGGTCCAACAATGAGGGATCCGTGAAACTGTCACGGTAACGGGCACGAATGATTCCGTCGCACAGATTCATGGCGTAACCGGTCGGCGAGACGTCGACCAGTTTGGCAGTCCAGTCCGTATCGAGCCCGTCCGTTGCCGCGTACAGGATTAACCTGATCGGGCCAATGACTTCGACGTCAGCGTCGAATGGCTCGGCGGTGTAGCACAGCACGTCGCTGCGCATCTCCACCGGACGCTGGTCGTAAGGGCCCCACGGGACCACGTCGGGCGTGCAGCAATTGGATCCGCCGAGCGTCTGGACGGGATAGAGCGGATCGTAGATGAATTGGTCCGGCGGCTCGTCGGCAGACGCCGATCGCGCCAACACGCCATCACCGATGACCGTGTTGGCGCTGCCGCCGGAATGTAGATGCCACTCCTGCCAGTCCGTGCGGGCGAGTGGCCATTCTGTCTCGTCACGCCACTTGTTGACGCCCATGACAAAAATGCGAAGCGGCGGGTCATCGATGGCACCGTTGTCGATTCCCTTCAGCCAGCAGTCGAACCAGTTCAGTTCGATGGCGTCCAGGTCAAGCATCGAGCCGACGCCGAAGTCGACGTCCCCCGTGCAGGTGCATCCGCCGAGCCGATGCGCCCACGGGCCGACAATCAACTTCGGATTGCGTGAGGCGGGCGAGCCGCCATGTTGCCGCAGTCTGTTGAAGTGGTTGAACGATCGATGGCCGTAGAGGTCGTACCAACCGCTCATTTCCAGCACCGGCACCGTCACCTCGTCGAATCGATTCGTGAGTTTGAGTGGCTGCCAGTAGTCGTCGTCCGTCGGATGGTTGATCCAGTCCTGCCAGAACGGGACGTCCTCGCCGACTTTGTCAGCCAGATCGGCCAGCGGCAGCGTGCGAAACAGCTCGGTCCAGTTATGAAAGTCGATGCTCTGCGAAGTACGTGCCCGCGTCCGCATGCCCCACGTGATGGCGACGTTCAGCTGCATCGCGCCGCCGGGGAAAATGAGATCCGCAAAATAGTCGTTGCACATCACGCGCGGCACGATGCACGTCAGAAACTCGCTTTGCAGCGGCGCGCTCATCCACTGCACCGCCGCCTGGTACGATGCTCCCGACATGCCAATCTTCCCGTCGCACCACGGTTGATGGCCGACCCACTCCAGAGTGTCATATCCGTCACGCGCCTCGTTCAGGAACGGATAGTATTCGCCCTCAGAATCCCAGCGTCCGCGGACATCCTGAATCACGCAGGCGTAGCCCCGATTCGCGAGCGCACGGCCTTTGCGAATCATGTCGGGGATGTTGTTGCTGTACGGCGTTCGAATCAGCACGGTCGGAAACGGACCGGCGGCTCTCGGCAGGTACAGATCCGCCGACAGATTCACCTCGTCGTGCATCGGCACGGGAACGTTCAATCGCATGTCGACGTCGCGATGTTCTTGCATGCCGATGTCAGCCTCACGTCGATGTCACATTCATTGTTTGTGATTCCATAGCCAATCGTTACCAACCTCCCACGCTGCCGTCCTGATGGAAGACGCGTTGCGATCCTCTGTTAAGGCCGCAAGCTGGAAGCATTGAAAGCGCCGGGATAAACCGGCCTGGAGTTGAGAATGCAAGAGTCTTACAGTGAAATCCTAGCCTGAAACCTTACGCCACGGAATGGAGATGGCTTAAAATGATTGAGCGGTACAAAGCCAGCCAGCGATTGGACGACACGTCGATTCGGGGACAAGGAATGACTCTTCTACAGAAACTGTTCTGTTGCAGCCTTGGGCTGCTTGTTCTTTCCGTTCTGTTTGCAGCGCAGATGGCTCGTGCACAGGATGAAAAGCGGTCGTCGGGCAAGTGATCGCGGTCAAGTAATTTACGCCGCGTTGGCTTTTTGTTCAAGGCGCGAGGATGTTTCGGTGGGCTGAGTGCGTCTTTTGGCATATGCCGTTCTATGCCGACGGTAGACTCCAGAATGTCCCGGTGATGCCAGTCACACCGTCCTTGTTCTGTTCGTAACAGGCTGTGAAAATTTGCCCGGGCTTGATCTCGACGGACGAACTGTAACCCTGGTTGCTGCTGGGTGCGGCTCGCAGCAGCCACGAAGTGTCGCTCCAGTTTTCTCCACCATCGGTGCTTAACCTCGCGTACAGGCCGAAGGGTTCGTAGCGCCGACCGTACGTCAACAGAACGCGGTCGTCCGACAGTTTCAGCAGCCGTGGACATGCTCCTGAGCTGATGTTCGTTTCAACCGGCTTCGTCCAGGTCTTCCCACCGTCGCGCGATTCGTTTTGCCAGAATAAACCGTTCCTGCCGTCCTGGCAGCGACCAACTCGATGCATTCCAAGCAGATGTCCGTCACCCAGTTCAAGGACGCAGGGCTCGTAGTAGTCTCGTGTGGTTTTGGTTCCTACGGCCATCGCGGTGGGAGCGGACCACGTTCGGCCGTTGTCATCGGAGCGATACACGACATTGGACGAGACCCCCGTTATCTCTCGTTCGTTGCTGCCGTAGCAGGGGGCCAGCAATGTCCCCGCGCCGAGTTTAATGGCGGTCGAGCACGTCTGAAGTCTGGGCGCGAACAAAACGTTTTGTTGAAGCGGCCATGTGAGACCAGAGTTGTCGCTCCAACACCAGAATCCGCCGACATTGCGGAACGGGTATTCGTGTTTGTGAATGTGGGAAATGCCTGTTCGCTTACTTTCCTTCACCGGAACAACTTCGTGCGTCGCCAACAGGCCGCCGACAACTCCGTCGCCGAGATAGATGGGGGCGAACTCCTGGCCACCGCCTGCGGCGAGTTGCCCTGCGTTCTCGATATCCCATGTCTCGCCAAGGTCGTAGGAACGAATGACCGTGATCACGCTGCGCGGATGGGTGTGGCGGACCTGTTTCTGTCTGGGTGCCTGGCGGAATGCCATCAGCAACTCGTCACCGTCGAGTCGCACGACATGCGGGAACGCGGTGTAGTTTGCCGCGTCGAACAGGACATCGATCTGCCGAACCGCGGGCGGCGTCCTGACCGTGATGGATCGATCAACTTCAGCGGCCATCACCGCCGCCTGCTGGCCGAGTGAACTGCCGATGTAAGTCGCGGCCGACGTCGCGATTGCCGACTGTCTCAAGAATTGGCGGCGCGAGGTGGGTTGTTCTGACATCCTGGACTTCCTCAAAATTGGGAGTGAGCTGTAATAACACGTAGCACAGCCAGCCTGGATGATTGATTTTTCAAAAAACAGGATGGCAGCCTGTGCTACGGCTGATTCATCCCCACTCCGTCCGTGCACTCGCGATTCGCCAGTTTCCGTTGCGATCGCACGCGGCATAGTACATACGATACTGACCATCTTCGATTTCGATCAGCGACATGTCTTCCGAGTGTACCGCATCAAGTTCATTGCTGCTGTATCCACCACCCTCAATCGCACAACCAACCCGTTCCCAGACGAGTCCGTCGCGGGAGTGTGCCATGAAGATCCGCGATCGATATCCCGCGATGTCCGTCGCAATCGACTTCGCTGCAAAGTCCTCGCTGTTCGCTGCGTCAGGATCACGACCTGGGTGCAACGGCACTTCGGTTCCAGCAGGGACGTCCTGCCATGCCGAGAAAAACATCGTCCAGCTATCATCATTGCCTTGTGGTGGATTAACCTCGGCTGCCGTAATGCCCGCCGTGTCCTGTTCGGTCTGCCTGTCGCGCAGTCGATAACCCGTTTCGAAGGCAAAGTTGAGCCCATCGGAACTCACCGCGCTGATGATGCTTTGGCGCTGATCTTCGTGGCTGGGAGCATCCGACGCGAAGCAATAGATCCGCCCACGCCCATCGGGAAGCGAGAGAAAACGTGGTCCGCCGACGCTGTCAAAACCTTGCACTCGGATTCCGTCTTCATGAGTCCAATGCAGCATGTCATTCGACACGGCACTGCAGATGACGGTCGGTCGATCCGCCGATCCATGCGACTCGAAATACATTCGCCATCGCCCGTCCGAGCAACGAGAAACCGTCGGCGCAAGCACTCGCAGCGCCATATGCGACACAGCCGGTTGCGGCGCGACTCGAATGCCGGGTTCGGGATCAAACTTCAGGCCATCGCGAGAGAACGCGCTCAGGATATATCCCTGGCAAGCTGCATAAGGCTTTGCGGATCCGATGGCCGTGTAGAAAAGCCGGTAGCCGCCATCCAGCGCACGGGTCACGCACGGCGCTTGAACCTTCAGTTCATCCAGCGGCCGTGCCCCCTGTACTCGCGCGGCCAGTTCTTTTCGCCATCGGTATTTGATACTCATCGCCTGAATCTTATCAAACGTAGGTTGCGGCGCTGACCGTCCTTTTATCTTTACGCCCGTGCCGAACGTCGTCCGCTCGGTTGTTCGGCCAACAATACCGTGATAGCCTGGGTTCGCTTTAAAATTTGAGGGATACCGGCCAACTGAATTACGATGCCATGAGACCCCATCACCCGCGAATACGGCTATCCATCGCCCGTTTTCTCGTTGCTGTTAGCACATTGGTCGTGTGTGCTGGCGCGTCGAGACCGAATGTTATTCTGATCTACACCGACGATCACGCTCAGTGGGCGGTCGACGGTTACGGGAACAAAGACGTCCACACCTCACATGGATCGGCTCGCGGTAGACGGAATGCGGTTTACACGGGGTTTTACAAACGCAGTCTGCTCGCCGTCACGGGCGATGGTGTTGACTGGTCTCTACAGCCACCGTGTCGGTATTCCGGATTTCATCCCGCACGGCAATCCGGTGGTTTCCGGGAATGGGCTTCCGCCGGGGACGTCGACGATCGCCACAGTGCTTAAGAAGGCAGGGTATTACACCGCACTGATCGGCAAGTGGCAGTAATCCTCGGTACAGAAGATCGGAAGCCAAACATGTTCGACCATTCCGTCCTCGTGCCCTTCATCGTGCGGTGGACCGGAGTGGTAGAAGCGGGATCGATCAGCGACGCGATGGTATCGACGATCGATGTACTCTCCACATTGATTGAGATCACGGGGGCCAGGACACGCCTGCAACTCGATGGAAAAAGTATGCTGCCGATCCTCAAGAGCCAGCGCGGCGTGAAGTCGCGGGATGAGTATTGCGACGCGTACGACATGACATACCTCAAAGAGGATCACATGCGGAATATCCAGACCGATGATTGGAAGCTGGTGTTCCACCTTGATGCGGCTGGCAAACCGTTGCCGCACCGAGGGCACGAACTCTTCAACTTATCTGCAGATCCCGGAGAGCTGAAGAACCTGTACACCAGCGATAATTCTGCCCCGGTGAGGAGGAGTCTCGAAGCGAGGCTCCGCAAATGGATCGTGGAATACGAGGTGCAAAAGTCAGCAACCCGATGAAGTGGGTTGAGCTTCCAGCTTGCCAATTGACGCATTCGAAGTGCTGGAAATGTAGCGAAAGTCGCCAGGGGCTTGTTGATTTTCTTTGAGTCGCCCTGGTCATCGAGTTGGGTTTGCGCTATCGTGGCGGTTGGGGAAGGAATTTGACAGAAGGGCCGAACTTTGTGAACCTGGGATCGCGCTGGACTGAATTCCTGAAGCGAAAGCAGGATTGGGATTTAACTGGCAACGGCGTCAACCATCCCATCGATTTCGGCCACCGCGTCTTTGCCCAGGTGCTGTCGACTTTGCTTTTTCCGCCAGTGGATGTCAAGAACTGAACACCAACACGTCCGATTGCTCATTATCGTGAGAGCATGGTGTCCGATCCGGGATTTGGCATACGTTGCTTCCTGTCAGCATCAGTCGTTTCATGGTCGTGGGATCTGCGGATATAATGGAGGAGCATGATCTTCTCAATTCCGTTTCCAGCATCTCACTATCGCATGAACGCAACCGGAATGATTTTCGCCGTTTTGAATTTAGTTTGGCTTGTTGGTGCAGCCCTGTCAGGTGCCGAAGACGAGGGTTTGTCGAGCGGCATTCAGGTTACGAAGTATGCGCCGACGATCGCTTCGTTCCCAGGATGCACGCACATCGCTTTTAGCGGCAAGACGGAAATTGTGACTGCGGGCGATCGGCTGTTCTATCGGACCGATTCACAGACACGGTTTCGCGAGTCGGCCGTCAAAGGATTGAACGACGCACATTCGGTCGTTTTCAACCCGCACGATCGGCTCTTCTATGCGACGGACACGGGGAACCATCGGCTGATCACTTTTCGTGACCCAACCAGTCCCCAGGTACAAAACAGTCTGACCTCGCTGGCAGAGGTTAAGCTCCAGCGTCCGCACGACATCGTGTTCGATCAATCCATCGGCTGGCTGTACTCTCTCAACCCAGACAGTAGCCAGGTGTTTCGGTTCAAGACAGCGGGCAAGGCAGCAGACGCGCTGGATCTGTCCCGGCACCTGGGCTATTCACACGCGCTGACGATCGTCAACGGCAGGCTCTACGTCATGGGGTCAAGTGTTGGTGCTGTGGTCGAAGTCGTCGACTTCGGCAAACAGCAGTACAAAATCCACAACAGCTTCGAGAAGAAGAAAGATGCGCCGGCTGGCAGTTGGAAGTCGACCGGTCTGGTGTTAAACGAGGCGGTGCCGACCGCCAACGGATGCGAGCTACCGCTCGGAACGCTCCGAAAAAGCGTGCAGGAAAACGATAAATCGAGAAGTAGTAGAACGATGTGGACTTCTTCAACGACCACTGGTACGCCACATCTTACTTCTGCCCCACCTACGCTGGAAACAAAGACGACGACGAGAACAAGTTCATTCGGTTCCAAATCTGGCGACATTTGAAAGAAGGAACCTAAGATGATCTCAGTCAGTTTCTTCCCGGCAAGGTCGTACCGTACTACTTGACGCCTCGTGAAGAAGCACTTTTCATTGCCGTTTTCAATCACGAGGATCCGGGCACTTTTGACAGGATGTACCGGCTGACGATATCCGAATAGACTAAGCGTCCGTGCAAACACAGAAAAGCTCAGATCGGAGACGAACATCCCATGCCTGCTTTCACTCGCAGATTCCTCTCGCTGATTCTGTCGACAGTTATCGTCAGCCCGGTCATGCCGTGTGCGTCAGCTCAAGACGAATCAGAGCCGGTCAGACAATCCACGCGATCACGGCGGGTGCTCTACAACTTCGACGGCGATTCGTGCCTGTCGACGAAGGCTGGCAGCAAGGGACCCGTACCACTCAACATCGACGACGTGAAGCGGCTGATCGAGGAAGTTGCTTATGAAGGAAGCCGAGTCGGTACAGTGCTGGTCTGCATCAACGCGCAGGTCATGTACTACCCGACGAAGGTCGGCACGATGCGTGGCACGCTGTCGACGCCGGAAGAGCGTGCGAAATGGTCAGAGTCGGAAACGCAGCGGTTTAAGAATCTCAAGAATTTTTTCGATGCCGGAGTCGATCCGTATGCAGTCATGCTGGCCGAAGCGAAGCGCCGCGGTTGCGAGGCCTTACTCACGTTTCGCATGAATGACGATCATGGCGTTGATGTTCTCCGCACAAAGTTTCTGGTCGACCATGCGGACTGGCGTCTGGGCACAAAGCAGTATCAAGGCAGCGGCGCGATGGACTTCGCACGCGACGAGGTCCGCGACTACACATTCCGACTGATCGAGGAAGCTGTCGGGCGATACGACTGCGACGGCATTGAACTCGACTTCAATCGCTTCCCGCGGTTCTTCAAGGACGGATCGACGGACGAACGTGTCGCAAAGATGAATTCGCTTGTCGAGCGAGTTCGCAAAATGCTCGACGAGGCCGGACGCAAACGCGGTCGCCGGTTGGTGCTCTCGGTTCGTCCGCCGTCGAACTTCGGCAGCACTCCGCCGACGCCCGAAACCGCAAGAGAACTCGGCTGCGACGTGTCAGCGTGGGTAAAAAACGGCTGGGTCGATTTCGTGGCGGTTTCTGAATTCCTGTTCGAGCGCGGCGATTTGCCGATTGATCAATGGAAGCAAGCAATCACGACTGTGCCTGTCTACGGAGGCATCGAATGCACGACAGGCGGCGGCGTGAAAAACCTCACCGCTAACGAATATCGCCACGCGGCGACTCAACTCATCAAAGCAGGAGCCGACGGGGTCTACCTGTTCAACTTCTTCACTTCGCGTGAAGGTGGCGAAGCGGCTTATGAGCCTCCGTTTGAAGTGTTGCGCGACCTGGCCGTAAAAAACGAAAGCGACCAGACGGCTTCCTCGCGCACAAACGGATGGAAGCCGCACGAAGTCCGGCAATTGGCTGGCAAGGCCGGTAGCGTTCGGCTTCCGGCGAGATTTCAGATCGTCACCGAGAGTTGGAACCGAGTGGTCGCAGTTCCCTACATTGTCAACATGCCGGACAAGAACCGGCTGCTGATGCTGGTCGGGTGCGACTATCCGCATCGCGCCTTCGTGTTGACCAGCGATGACCGAGGAGCGACGTGGACGGATCCTCGTCCGGCGCGCATCGGCGACGATGGCAAGGCATCGATCGGTCTTGGCACGAGCCTGGCTTATTTCGGCCAGGGTAGGTTGATGTTCTACGAGACAGGCAGCGTGGGAACCGGACACCCTGCGCGCTGGTTCAGCTCGGACCATGGCCAAACCTGGGGCGCCGCCGTGGCCATTGCATCGACATCAGACGAAAAGCCCTGGAACATTTGGGATCCGCCATTGGTTGATCGTCATCCCAGGACCGGCACGATCACGCAACTTGCAGAGACAGGCTACGCGCAATCAGGTACCAGCTCGCAGGCTTGGATCCGCTTCAGCACCGATGAAGGAAAAACGTGGAGCAAGTCAATCAAGGTCCCGCAATGGCAGGGCGTCAATGAAGCGTACTTGTTTCGCGCCGGCAACGGCGATTTGCTGGCAGCCTGCCGGACCGATGTTCCGCGACGCCTGAAGGGAAAGACTCTGGACCATTACGAAGGACTTGGAATCTCAATCTCCAAAGACGACGGCCGCACGTGGTCAGCCGTCAGGAAACTCTACGACTACGGTCGCCATCACCCGTCGCTGGTCCTGATGCCCAACCAGGACATCGTCATGACCTACGTCGTGCGACTGGGATATGTCGACGACCAAACCGGCTTTCCGCAATTCGGCATCGAAGCGGTGGTCAGCCACGATCACGGCGCATCTTGGGATCTCGATCATCGATATCTACTACATGTCTGGTCCGGTAAACGGAAGGGCGAGACCTACTGGTGGCCCAGCAGTCAGGCAACGTCGTCCACACTGATGCGCGACGGCACGATCCTGACAGCCTTCGGAACCGGATACCGGATCGAGGCTGGTCAAGACAGTCCACAGGCCCCGCGTGATGCCGGACTGATCGAATGGCGGCTCAACACAAAGCCGGTCGACGCCGAAAGCACAATCCGAGACGCCGCCTTCGACTCCGATCTGCGCAACGTTTTCGATCCGAAGGAGTAGGATCATGTTTCGACAAGAAAATCGGCTTCGGCCCCCAAACACCGTGACGCTCGCCGGTTCGAAGTTCGAACGCGTCGAGGATTCCGGCAGAATGACATACCAGCTCAAGCCGAACACGCTGGCTGTTCTCCGCTTTCAAAGCAACGGACGTCGTAGAGACTACGGCATTGTCTAAATACGGAGCGAACAAATGAAGCTTATGAAAAGAGTCCATCTTCTCTCCACGATCAATCTTTTCATCATCGGACTGGCGTTGCCATTGTCAGCCCAGACTCCTGCCAATCCGGTTAAACCCACACCGACCGAGCGAGTGGCCCTCTGGTCTGGCAAAGCGCCCGTTGGCGACGGCGAGTTTGAGGATTGCAACTTAGAACTGGAGGTGTTCCTTCCGCCTGCCGACAAGGCCAACGGTGCCGCCATCGTGCTTTGTCCCGGCGGCGGGTACATCCGCCATGTCACTGATCGCGAGGGCTATCCCATCGCAAACTGGCTTAATGAGCACGGCATTGCCACTGTCATCCTGGAGTATCGACTGCCGAAGCTGCGTCATCAGGTGCCGTTGCTCGACGCCCAGCGCGCCATCCGCCTCACCCGTGCCAACGCCGCCGCCTGGAAGGTCGATCCGAAGCGTATTGGCATTCTCGGCTTCTCCGCCGGCGGCCACGTTGCTTCGACTGCCGCCACGCACTTCGATAACGGCAACGCCGATTCGCCCGATCCCATCGAGCGACTAAGTTGCCGGCCCGATTTCGCCTGGCTCGTCTATCCCGTCGTCACGATGGGTAAGTTCACGAACAAAGGTTCCAGAGACGAACTTCTGGGTTCAGACCCGAAACCCGAACTCGTCCGGCTTTATTCCAATGAAACGCAGGTTACGGCCAACACCCCGCCCACGTTTCTCGCACATGCCGTTGATGACAAACCCGTGCCGCCTGAGAATAGCCGCCAGTTTGTCGCTGCGATGAAAGCCCAACGGGTTTCGGTCGAACTGCTCGAACTCCCGTCAGGCGGTCATGGTCTTAACGGCTGCAAGGGGCCGCTCTGGGAGCAATGGAAAGCCGGTGCTATAAAATGGCTCGCGGGTCAACAACTCGTTGCTGCTACGGATCAGACTCACGCCCTGATCGCCCGCGCGGCATCCGTAGAACTGAAGACGAAATCTACTCCGCCGCCGGGAAACCCACTGGAGCATCATGCGTCCGGCTTCGCGAAGATTCTTTGTTCGGCCGTGTTCGTCACTGGCCTGGACCCGGAGTTCGCGGCCAAGAATATTGGCTACTTTACGGCCCCATACGAAGAGCGGGCCAAAATGAAGTGGCGTGTCGATCGAGAAAACAAAGCCGTTCACGTAATGCTGCCCAACGGTGTCACTCGCACGGCAAAGTTTATTGGTGACCTTGGTTGCCTGACATTACCTCGCGGTGAGAAGTCGCCTTTCTTTGAGCCGCCGAACATCGAGTCAGGATTGCCGGACGCCGCCACAACGAAGTGGCCGATGGGTGACGTGTTGCCCGGCGGCGGGCTTCCCGCAGAATTCGATGGGACGGCCGTGGCGAAAGCAGTCGACGCCGCCTTTGAGTCCCAGGACGCTTTGACGGCCGCCTATGTCGTCACCTGGAAAGGAAGAATTATCGGCGAGCGGTATCGGGATGGAATCACCATGCATACGCCTCTGGAAAGTTGGTCTATGGGTAAAAGCCTGACCGCCACATTATTGGGAACTCTGATCAAAGATGGCGTGTATTCGCTGGATCAACCCGCGCCGATTCCCGAATGGCAAAACGACAATGACCCACGCCAGAAGATTCGCATTGCCGACATTCTGCACATGTCGAGTGGTCTGAGATTTCGAGCTCCGCATGATCCGGACTTTGATCCAGCGGACGGCTATCCCGATCATCGCTATGTTTACACTGGTGCCGTCAACTCATTCGAATGGGCAGCAAAGCGACCTCTGCAATGGGCTCCGAACAGTTACGGCGAACTACCTGATCCGCTTGGCCGTCGAAAAACGTGGTGGGGACTACCACAGCTTTCCGCAGCGCGCGCTCTTCGACAAGCTGGGGATGCGTGACATGGTTCTGGAAACCGATCCGTACGGAAACTTTCTATTGCAGGGATACGAGTTCGGATCAGCTCGTGACTGGTCGCGATTGGGCAATCTTTATCTGCAGGACGGTGTCTGGAATGGGAATCGCGTGCTACCCAGAGGATTTGTGGATTTCGTCAGCACGCTGGCTCCTGCATGGGTTGCCGACGGCAGGCCGATCTATGGCGGCTTCTTCTGGATCAACGGAACGGAGCGGTTTCCAATTCCAAAAGACGCCTATTACATGGCGGGGGCCGGCGGCCAGTACACGATCATCATCCCATCGCACGATCTCGTCGTCGTGAGAATGGGACACTACAAAGGATCAGATGTCGGTTTGGAAGCACTCTGCAAGTCGTTGTCGTTGTTGATGCAGACAATACCCGAACACGGAGGAAAGTAGAAAACAGTCAAACGTGATACAAGAGGTGGTTCGAATGCCAGAAGTTGTATCCTTTGCACATGGGGCCAGCACGTTCAGCGACAGACGCCACGCTCGGCGGGAAGACTGCCCGGTTGCGACTCCCGATGATCGACGCCAACATCGACTCTTTCCACTTCAAGTCCGCGCAGTGGAGTAAAACATGATCCGACATCGCTTCCTCATCGCATTCACAGTTCTGCCGGTCAAAAAACTCGAACGACCAGTAAGCGGGGAATTGCAAGCACTTTGAATGGCTCGGACGTGTTGAATCTTCGCCGAACCAGCTGACAGACTCTCGAATCGAGTTCGAATTCACCGCCGATTTGTGCACCGGCGCGTACCGCGATCGCCGATTCCCATTGCACGTGTTCGGCCGAGCGCTACGCCGCGTCACGATAGTAGTAATTCAGCACTCCACCGAGTCGCTCGCGACACTCAATCTTTCCGGCAACAGCGCCAACTTCGGCGCCCGGTTCGATGATCTCGTTTCCGAGTCCCTGATGGTTGCGTTCCACGTGATGATGTTCGAGATAGTTTGTGACAGCCCGACGCAGTGACTTCTCGCCAAAGAAGATCATTCGAGAAAGACACTCTGATTTGATGCTTAAGTGAAAGCGTTCCAGATGTGAGTTCAGATTGGGACTCCGCGGTGGCAGCCGAACCGGGCACACATCTGCCCCTTCCAGAACACCTCGAAATGCCGAGCTGAAGTTGCTATCGGGATCCATCAGGACATATTTCTTATCTTTCAGGAAACCGTCAAAGGGATCGGTCAGGTTTCTGGCGATTTGCTTCATGAAGTCATCACCCAGCGTCGCCGTACAGGCAGCAAAGTGAACGCGACGTGTTTTCAACTCCATGACGAACAGGAGATAGAACGTCACCAGTCCACCTTTCGTCCAGACCTCAACCGTCGGCCGGCTGCGGTTTGGCCATCGTACCCTCTGGGCCAGCGAACGGCTTGCGGGCGATGAACTGCTCGGCTTCGGCTCCGTAGATCCCCGACTTCGACTTCCGGTTCTCTTTGCCATAGATCATCACCATGGACAGTTCGTCGAGATCATCGGACCGACCGCCCCTTCGGCAGCGATGCACCACGCCAGCGTGACGTCGCGGCTGTCCCACACGTCGATGTTTTCATCCAGCGCCCAGGCCGTAGAGACGTGGTCGATCAGCACGCGACGGCTTTGCAGGATCAGCAACGTGTCGTAGCCTCCGCGGCTGCGGATGTGCCGCACGATGACATCGTCGCAACCGCGAATCTGAAACCCGCCCTGCACCGTGATACCGCCATGCGCCGACGCTGAAAGACCGTCGATCGTGACGCGACCGAACTTGACGGCAAGGGGCCTCTCCAGTTCGATCACGCCGCCGACTTTAAACTTGACGATCCGTGGCTCCTGGATCGCCAGCGCCGTGCGCAACGAACCCGGACCGGAGTCTTTCAGGTTGGTCACCCAGACAACTCGGCCACCATCACCACCTTTGCTTGCGGCACCGTAGCCTTCGCGCCTGGAGCCTCAGCGCGTTACAGTTCGCCGACACGAAACTCCCTGAACCCGAACGGCAGTACTATTACACCGTCCGCGCCCGCGAGCACTCCGGCCTGATAAGCCCGTACTCGCGAATCAGCAATCCGGCAGTCACTAGCCCTTAATTAATTGTGACGCTATTGGCCCGCCGAATCGTGAGCATACAGCGACGCTCGAAGGGTCATGATGTTGATGTCGGGTGATTCTCGTTCGGGGAGCTATTAAACTGAACGATGCTGCTGAACCGAACCGGTGCTCTCAGAGCAGACAGAGCCATGCGGACCTGACGCAAAGAGGGCGGCGAGCAGAATGTGCCAGGGTTGGAGCAGGAAGGGCATGTTCAGCGCCGAAAATCGTCAGTTTCCGGTGCCGAGAGGTGAAATCAAGCGGCGGAGATGAGAGACTCTGGTGAGCCGTAAGTCCCGTGTTTCACGGTATTTTGACCCTACGGGCAACGCAGCCTGAAATCGCAACGAAACTAAAGCGACTGTTACACGAACACCGCGATCGTATCGGGGCACAAATGCCCGTGCCGAATTCCGGTTTCAAGGCGGCGAAGTAACGGTCCGCACCGATGACAATGCACGGCGGTGTGCGACGTTGGCGCAACCACAGTGAAAATGCCGCCCGCAGCCGGGGTGTAGACATGAATGGTTGTGAAAGTTTCGTAGCTTGGGACCATTGTCCCGAGTGAAATCAAATTTCTGGAACGATGGTCCCATCCTACGGTCGAAAACCAAAATCCATGACTGCACCGCGCAGCAGGTAAATTTCTCTCGTGCGTCGCGAATCTGACTCGCGTTCAGTATGTTTACAGCGTTTTATGCTGACCTGTGGTCGCGAATGGCGTGTTCCGGCCTGCCCACGAGCCAGAACGGTTCACGGAAAAACGCAAACCGCTCTTGGTCTGAAGACCGAATCACTAAACAAGAATCTGCAATGACATCGTTGACGTTTCGACTATCGTTTTCAGCCCTCCTGATCGTGGTGCTGTGTGCAAACCTGAACACAACTGACGCACTGGCGTTCGATGAGACCACGCTGACCTCCGGCGACGCGAAGAAGGACTCGGCCGAAGACAAAGACGAGTGGCTGGTCGAATCACCGCCGGGACCACAACGCGAACAACCGATTGATGCGGACGAGGGCACGTGGATCACAGTCGATGTCAGTCCTGACGGCACAGAAATCGTCTTCGACCTGCTGGGTGATCTGTACATCATGCCGATCGACGGGGCTGATGGCTCTGGCGGCAAATTCCCCCAGGCGCTGACATCCGGCATCGCGTGGGACATGCAGCCCCGCTTCAGTCACGATGGCAAATCGATTGCCTTTACCAGCGACCGCAACGGCAAGGGGGGAAAGGCGGGTGACAATATCTGGGTTATGGATCGCTCTTCCGGCACAGCGACGCAGGTCACGAATGAAGATTTTCGGCTGGTGAACGGACCGGCATGGTCTCCTGATGATCGCTATCTGGTGGCTCGCAAACACTTCAGCAGTCGACGTTCACTGGGTGCCGGAGAAATGTGGATGTACCACCGTGACGCAGCAGACGCGAACGCGATGAAGGGCGTTCAGCTGACCAAGCGTCCGAACGATCAGAAAGACGTCAATGAACCGGTGTATTCGCCGGACGGTCGCTATCTGTATTACTCGCAGGACAGCACATCCGGTGACCAGTTCCAATATGACAAAGATTCCAACGGCCAGATCTATGTGATCAAGCGACTGGATTTGCAGAAAGGTGAAACGGAATCGTACATCACGGGGCCCGGTGGAGCGTGTCGACCCACACCTTCGCCCGACGGAAAGACACTGGCTTTTGTTCGTCGAATCGGGGCGAAGACAGGTCTGCATCTGTTCGATCTCGAATCCGGCGCCGTGCGGCTGATCTACGATGAACTTGAACGCGATATGCAGGAGGCGTGGGCGATTCACGGAGTTTACCCGGCCTTTGGGTGGACACCGGATGGCAGGTCAATCGTTCTCTGGTCGAAAGGAAAAATTCGACGCATTAATGTTGCCGATGGTGTGGCCCGCGTGATCCCCTTCCGCATTCAGGACACTCGCACAATCACAGAACGTCTGCGGTTCCCGATCGACGTTGCTCCGGAAGAATTCGACGTGCGGATGTTACGTTGGGTGACAACATCACCGGACGGCAGGCTGGTCGTGTTTCAGGGGCTGGGACATTTGCATCTGCGAGACCTGCAGAACAATTCGCTGCGACGTCTGACGAACAGAAAGAACGAATTCGAGTTCTGCCCGAGCTTCTCACGCGATGGTCGTTTTGTGGTTTACACCACGTGGAATGATCAGTCGCTGGGTTCGCTGCGTATCGCGTCGGTCGGTAATCCAAATGAAAACCGACCGTTGACCATTCGCCCTGGTCATTACCGAAATCCAGTGTTCTCGCCGGACGGCAAGATCATAGTATTCCAGAAGACCAGCGGAGGAATGTTGCGGTCGCCGTTGTATTCACACGATCCTGGCATCTATCGAATTGACGTGGCCGGCGGGCAACCGAAGCGGGTTTCAAAAGACGGAAAACGACCTCAGTTTGCGGCCGACAGCCATCGGGTGTTTCTGCAACGATCCAGTTCCAATAAGGACGCCGACAATCTCACTCTGTATTCAACCGATCTGGACGGGCACGAGGAACGCCGGCACTTCACCAGCAAGTGGGCCACTGATTACTGCATTTCCCCCGACGGCACGCAGATTGCTTTCGTGGAGCGGTTCAACGTTTATCTGGCTCCTTTCGTGAATACCGGCAAGCCGATCGAACTCGGACCAAAGTTCGATGGTTTGCCCGTCCGCAAGCTCAGTGATCAGGCGGGCGACTGGCCACGTTTCTCCGGCGATGGAGAACGGCTGCACTGGTCGCTCGGTCCGAATCTGTTTACGGCCGAGATCAGTGAGTTCACGAAGAAATCTGCGGAAAAGAAAAAAGGTGATGATGACAGTGACGATCCGGAGGTGGAAGAGCCCACAGCTGCTTCGGTCAACATTGGCTTCATGGCAAAACATGCGGCTCCGTCGGGAAGCTTTGCGCTGGTGGGAGGTCGCATTGTAACCATGGGGCCAGATGGCGTGATTGCTGATGGCACGATCGTGGTGCAGCAGAATCGTATTGTGGCCATCGGGCCGCGGGGCGAAGTGAGAATTCCTGCCGATGCCCGCGTGATCAACATTGCAGGCCAGGTCGTTCTGCCCGGGTTTGTTGATGCACATGCTCACGGTGCTCAGGCCACGCAGAACATGACGCCTCAACGCAACTGGATTAACTACGCTCGACTGGCCTTCGGTGTGACCACCATTCACGATCCATCGAACAGCACTCACAACATCTTTGCGGCCAGCGAACTGACAAAAGCGGGACTGGTGACCGGGCCTCGCACATTTTCGACGGGCACGATCCTGTACGGTGCCGCTGGCAGTTTCAAGGCCGAAATTGAAAGCCTGGAAGATGCCAGATTCCACCTGAAACGCATGCAGGCCGTCGGCGCATTTTCGGTAAAAAGCTATAACCAGCCACGACGTGATCAGCGGCAACAGGTGATCGCCGCGGCTCGCGAACTGCAGATGATGGTGGTTCCCGAGGGTGGTTCCACATTCATGCACAACATGACCATGATTGTCGATGGTCACACGGGCATCGAACACACTCTGCCGGTGCAAACGGCCTATGACGACGTGATGGATCTGTGGCGCAATTCCGGAGTCGGTTATACGCCGACGCTGTGTGTGGCGTATGGCGGAATTTCGGGTGAACAGTACTGGTACGAAGTCGACGATTTGTGGCTGCACCCTCGACTGCAGAATTTCATCCCGCCACACATTCTGAACCCACGTTCACGGCGCAGGAACAAGGCACCTCAGGAAGATTACAACCACATCAAAGTTGCCGAAATCGCGAAGCAGCTTGTGGACGACGGAGGATTGGTGCAGGCGGGCGGACATGGTCAGTTGAACGGAATCTGCACGCACTGGGAATTGTGGAGCTTTGTCCAGGGCGGAATGACTCCCCTGCAGGCTCTCCGCAGCGGTAGTTTGCATGGTGCAAAGTATCTTGGACTGGATGGCGACATCGGTTCTCTGGAAGTGGGAAAGCTGGCCGACATTCTGGTCATTGAATCCGGTGCCGACCCGACTAAAAAGATACGTGATTCTCAAAAGATTCAATACACGATCGCCAACGGGCGCATTTTTGAAGCGGCCACGATGCAGGAACTCGGCGGAGAAGCTGCCCCGAAATTCTTCTGGCAGTATTCCGGGCAGGGTGTCAGCTTCCCGTTGATCGGCCTGCCAGGCTGCGGCTGCCAGCGATAGGTCAGGCTGGACAAATACTGGATTCCTCGCAGACAAAAATTCGCGAAAGGCATGGGGCATCGACTACAATACTGAACGTCGGCAATTGCTACAGCGTATTACGCTGACTTGTGGCCGCGGCGATCGTCTTTCCCCTTGCGAGAGTCGCTTTTCCACGAGCCCCACGACCGATTCTTTTCGAAAACCGTTTTTGAACCTGTTAATGCAGTCGAAGCCGCTGTCTTTCTTTCCACGCTCGATGAAGAGGACGCCCCAGGCAGGGCCCTAATTGAATGGTCATGTGATTGAACAACGTCAGCTTTCTCCGGTACCGTTTCTGTTCGAGTAAATGTGACGTTGTCCTGCAAAATTATGACGCCGTCCACCCACCTGAGTCTTAACACAATTGAAGGGTGTTGCGTTTGTTAAACATTTTTCTTGCATTGATTGCATCTGTTCCATTCCTCGCCGTGACGGCCACTGCTGTCGCCGCGGGGGATGGTGGTGTAAATTCCGGTACGGCGATCACCGCACAGCAGGAGACGTTCTTCGAAACGAAGATTCGTCCGGTTCTGGTCGATCGATGTATCGAATGCCACAGCGGAGACGAGCCGGAGAGCGGTCTGAATCTGGAGTCTCGCGACGGACTGCTGCACGGCGGAGAACTGGGAACCGCCATTCTGCCTGGAAAGCCTGAGCAGAGCCTGTTGATCAGCGCACTCAAGCACGACGAATTCATCAAGATGCCGCCGAAGGAAAAACTTCCGACGCGACAGGTTCTGGATTTCACACGCTGGGTCAAAATGGGAGCGCCGTGGCCCAATTCAAAGCCCACCTCACATGGTTCTGGAACAATACCAGAAGCCAAAGCTGTACCGGGTCAAACATTTACTCCGGAACAGCGATCTCACTGGGCCTTTCAACCTGTGGCTGATCCCCCGTCTCCCGCAGTGAAGTCAGATTGGCCGCAGTCGCCGATCGATCATTTTATTTTAAGTCAACTCAACACCGCGAAGTTGCACGCTGCTCCTCCAGCCGACAAACGCACACTGATTCGTCGCGCGACGTTTGACCTGACTGGCCTGCCGCCCACACTTTCCGAGGTGGATGCGTTCCTGAGCGACGACGCCGCAGACGCCTTCACTAAGGTCGTCAACCGGCTGTTGGCGTCATCTCGCTACGGTGAGCACTGGGGACGGCACTGGCTGGACGTTGTTCGCTATGCCGATTCGAACGGCCTGGACGAGAATCTGTCCTATGCCAACGCCTTTCGCTATCGTGATTACGTGATCTCCGCATTCAACGACGACAAGCCGTATGCTCGTTTCGTTCAGGAACAGGTTGCGGGAGATCTGTTGCCCGAACTGAGCGACGAACGGCAGAACATGGACCGCTACGTGGCGACCGGGTTTCTGGCCATCGGCCCGAAAATGCTGGCGGAAGATGATCCGATGAAGATGCAGATGGACATCATCGACGAGCAGATCAATACGCTCGGCCAGGCGTTTATGGGATTGACGATCGGCTGCGCGAGATGCCACGATCACAAATTCGATCCCCTGCCAACCGAAGACTACTATTCGCTGGCGGGGATCTTCAAAAGCAGCAAGACCATGGAGAACCATAAGGTTGTGGCTGTCTGGTACGAACGTCCTCTGGTTTCCGCCACCGTCACCGAAGAAATTGCAGCAATCGACAAAGAGGTCGCCCGGATAACTCAGCGAATTGAAGAGTTCAATACCGATCAACGAGTCCGCATTTCCGAACAGTTACACAGTGGTTTCGGCCGGTACCTCCTGGCGGTTGCGGACTTGAATCGTTTCCGAAAAGAGGCGGGATCGCATCGTGAAGCGTTGAGTGCGAGCGCATCTTCGTTGCCGCTGCGCAACGGTTTCGTGCTGTTCGAAGCAGAAGCGTTCCATCGAGGCAATGTTGAACGTTTGTCTGACGGATACGGCGAGGGGATCGGTGTGATCGGCACTCGAGGTGCCGGCTTTGCAGAATATGATTTCAACGTTGAGAAAGCCGGCGAGTACGGCCTGGAGATTCGCCACGCGGCAGCACAGAGTCGCCCTTTGAACGTGATCGTCAACGGTAAGGCTGTTCAAACGGCAGTCGCCGGCAGGGTGACAGGCAGCTGGTATCCGGACGGCCAACGCTGGTTCACAGCCGGACAATTCGATCTGAAAGCAGGTAAGAACACTCTCAAACTGGATTCCGCCAAAGTCTACCCGCACATTGACCAACTGGCGTTGGTGTATCGAGGGCCGGAACCCTGGCCGTTTCAGGCGCCACCACCGAAGTCGATGACACGAATTGCTGCACAACACCAGGTCAATCTCGAACTCGTCTCCGTCTGGCAGGAATTTCTGCAGCAGGTGGATGAAGGCAAGCTGACTCGGTTTCCGTCGTTTACGGCGTGGCAATCCTTTACCCGCCTTAATGACGCCACGTTCCCACACGATGTGTTGCCTCTGCTCGAATCGCTGTCGTCACCAATTGGACTCGGTGCGACGACGCCATCCGTTCTCAAACACGCGCTGCTGCGGGCGAATCCCAAATCACTTGCTGACGTCGCTGATGTCTACCAGGAACTGCTCGATGTCCTCATGGACGACGCGGCCGCCGACAGCGAGTTGAAGCAGGAGTGGAATCTGTCGCCATCACCTTTATTGGGGCCGTCGGAAATCACGACCTCAATGCTGTCATCAGCATCAAGGCAGCAGTTGCAGGCGTTACAGGATCAGCTTCAGCAATCGACCTCCTCGCGGCCGACATACGATGTGGCCATGGGAATTACTGATGCGGCACCGGAAGATCTTCGCATTCACCTGCGTTCCTCGTATCATCGACCACGTTGAACAGTTCCCGATTGGTGAACAGGAAAGCGGAAGGCTGCAGCTGGCGGAGTGGCTCAGCAGCCCGAATCACCCCTTAACGTGGCGAGTGCTTGTCAACCGCGTCTGGCATTGGCGGTTCGGTCGCGGACTGTCTCCATCTGTCGACAACTTCGGACTGCTTGGCCAACCACCGACACACCCGAAACTGCTCGACTGGCTCACGCGTCGGTTTCTCGAAAGCGGTGGTTCGTTGAAGCAGTTGCATCGGATGATGATGCTCTCCAGCACCTATCAGATGAGCACTCAATTCTCAGAAGATTCAAGTCGTGCGGATCCTGCGAACAACCTCCTTTGGAGGTTTCGGCGGCGCCGAGGAAATGAGAGATTCGCTAATCGCACTGGGCACGGGGCTCGAACACAAGCTGGGTGGCTCGCTGTTGAAGGTCAAAAATCGTGCCTATGTGACCGTCTCGGGAACGAACCTGACCGACGAATACGAGAATCTGCGGCGTTCGGTCTACCTTCCTGTCGTCCGCAGCTCTGTGTACGAGGTACTTCAGACGTTCGACTTCCCCGATCCGGCAGTCGCGACCGGCGCGCGGCAGACGTCGACGATCGCGCCACAGGCATTGATGATGATGAACAGTGACCTGGTCGAGCAGCAGACGCTGGCGATGGCGCAGCGATTGCTCACTCTGTCGTCCGATCCCGAACGTATTACCGCCGCATTTGAGTCAGCCTTGAATCGCCGACCTGTAGCGTCAGAGCTCGAATTGGGCCAACATTACCTTCAGCAGGCACAACAAATCGCCGATTCGGCACAGTTTGATTCCGAGGAAGCTAAGCTGCGGGCGTGGCAAAGTTATTGTCGTGTGCTGCTGTCATCCAATGAATTCGCTTTTGTCGAGTAACATCATGAAGAATCTTCGACATTGGAGTTCCGGATTCACTCAATCACGCCGAGCGATGCTGCAGCAGGCGAGTGCAGGATTTGGCTCACTGGCGCTGGCAAGCCTTTTGGCTGAGCAGTCGCGCGGTGAGGCCGCAAACGATCTGCGTGAACGGTTGCCTCACTATGCTGCCAATGCAAAGCGAGTCATCTTCCTGTTTATGCACGGTGGGCCGTCGCAGGTGGATACTTTTGACTACAAGCCTCAGTTGCAGAAGGACGACAACAAGCCTTTGCCATTTGACAAGCCGCGGGTCGTGTCAGCAGAGACAGGCAACCTGCTCGCATCCCCATTCAGTTTTCAGCAGTACGGAGAGACCGGCTGCTATGTCAGCGAGATTTTTCCGCACCTTGCCAAACATGTTGACGATCTGACGTTTGTTAAATCAGTTCACGGTTCCAACTCACGTCATGGCGCCGCGCTGCTGGAACTGCATACCGGCAGCGACACTTTTGTACGACCGAGCCTGGGCAGTTGGTTGACGTACGGATTGGGAACTGAGAACCAGAATCTGCCTGGCTACATGACAATCTGTCCAACGTTAACTCACGGTGGCGCAAACAACTGGGGATCAGCTTTCCTGCCGGCGGTTTACGCGGGCACGCCGATCGGCAATGCAGGAACCGCGTCCGAAAACGCGAAAATCCCGTTCATTCAGGGGAAGACCGCAAATGAGTTGCAGCGGCTTGAACTTGACCTGCTTGGCAAAATGAATCGCGACCGGCTGTCGGTGACCGGGCCGGATTCTGAGTTGGAGAGCCGCATCGAATCGTTCGAGCTGGCGTTTCGTTTGCAACGCGAGGCTCCCGAGGTTCAGGACATCACAAATGAATCAGACCACACGCTGAAGTCGTACGGAATCAATGAGGACGTCACAAAGGACTTTGGCATTCAGTGTCTGCTTGCCCGTCGCTTCGCCGAACGTGGCGTCCGGTTTATTCAGCTCTCCCATAGCTACAAATGGGATCAGCACGGTGATCTTAAGAACGGCCATGCCAGAAATGCTTTGGAAGTTGATCAGCCGATTTCTGCACTGTTGACCGACCTGAAACAGCGAGGCTTACTGGAAGACACATTGGTGTGGTGGGGTGGCGAGTTCGGCAGGACTCCTGTTTCTCAGGGTAGTCGCAACGGTCGCGACCACAACCCGCATGCCTGCACGATGTGGTTTTGTGGCGGCGGCATGAAAGCTGGTGTACAGCACGGAGAAACAGACGAATACGGATACTACGCAGTCAAGGATAAAGTCCATTTCCACGACCTGCACGCCACGATTCTGCACCTGATGGGTTTGAACCACGAAAGGCTGACTTACAAATATGCAGGTCGGGACTTTCGACTCACCGATCTTTACGGCGAAGTGATTCATGAACTGCTTGCATGACGGCTGCGGCGCATGTGTCATCTTCGCAAGTCGTACAAACAGTGCTGGCTGAGCGTGAAGCCTGCTTATGCCAGTTCCGGTAATGGGCGGTATTGCGGATCCAGCAGATAGCGAGGGCGGCCATTGAGATCCGTGACTGTGGCGTGGTCGATATCGATACCCAGGTTTCGATAGAGCGTTGCGAAGATTTCCTGGAAATGGACCGGTCGATCAATGGGTTCTTCCGCGTACCGATTGGTGGCACCAATCACCTGACCAACGGGCATGCCGCCGCCAGCCAGCAAAGCGAATGTGTTTTGGTCCAGTGGTCGCGGCCCGCATTGGCGTTGATTTTGGGAGTGCGGCCGAATTCGCCCCACACAACAACCGTCACGTCATCCTGCAGATCGTGACGATAAAGATCATCAACGAGAGCCGACAGGCCCTGATCCAACAGCGGAATCACTTTGCGACCGTTGGCGAAGTTCGCACTGTGCCAGTCGAAGTCTGCGAAGGTGGCCGACACGCAGCGAGCCCCGGCCTGGACGAGTCGTCGGGCCAGCAGGAACTTTGACATGATCGCCTTGTAGCCTTTGGAACTGTACGGCAACGCGTTGGGATCGTCTTTACCGTAGCTGGCACGAATGGCGGGATCCTCCTTCTCCAGATCCAGGGCATCCGCCAGTCGACTTGATGTCAACACATTCAAAGCCTGTTCGGTGAACGGGTCCAGAGACGCTGTTTCGCGTTGACGTTCGACCTTTCGTCGGAACTGATCGAATGTGGTAAGCAGTTCGCGTCGATCGCCCAGTCGGTCAACGGTAATGCCGTTCAGGGTCATGCTGGATTTCGAATCACCCTGAGGCTGGAACGGCTGATGGGCGGCGCCCAAAAAACCAGCACCCGGGTGATTGTACGGAAGATGCTCCATCTTCATAAACAAATCAATGCCGGCAGGAACGGCGGGGTGCACGGGGCCATGAAGTTTCGATACGACGGCTTCAAAGCAGGGCAGGCCGCCCTGCGGTTGGTTGGCAAAGCGTTGTCCTGTGACACATTGAAATGAGGAGTGTCGACCGTCGGAACCGACCACCGTGCGAATTGTCACCAGGCGGTCCATCCGTTTGGCCAGACGGGGCATCAGTTCGCTGATCTGCACTCCCGGCAGGCTGGTCGCGATTGGATCAAACTCGCCGCGGAGGTCGGCCGGGGCACCGGGTTTCATATCGATCATGTCCTGATGCGGCGGCCCGCCGGTCAGGTAAATCATGATGACCGCCTTGTGCTTCTTCGGCTGGCCCGATGAAGCGGCTTCCGCCTGCAGCAACTGCGGCAACGACAGACCGCCCATGGCCAGTCCGCCGATCTGCAGCACTGATCGCCGTGACAGGCCGTCGCACTGGCGAAACGATGAATTTCCGACGATGTTCAACATCCGAAGATACCTCGCCTGCTCATGGTCCAATGTTGTGTCATCAGTATGACAATTCTGGGGGCATGTTGGAATCGTGATGTGTGTGGATCGCAATCGCGGGGGGCGTAGTTTGAAGGCGAGGCATACAGGATGAGTGTTTTCCAGAGTTCGTGCCAAAACCGTAGGATGTGTGCTCGCACGCAAAAACCTGCTTCCACAACCACATCACAGATTCGATCATGGTCACAAATGGAAAATACAGCGATTTGATCCGGTCCGGAATGACGAATTAAATCGGTTTCGAAACGTCGAGCGTGTAGGCACGCACTGTGTTCCGATACAACTGCGTACCTGGGCCACTAACACCCGCCCCGAAATGAGAATAGTGATGATCGGGAAGACGACTGACGAATTGCCTCGAGTTGCCGTTGGCGGAATACTGACCGAGTGTAATCACTTCGGCGGTCTACCGATCGACATGTCCAGCTACGAAGCGTCTGAGTTATTTCGCGGCGACGAATTGCTGCAGCAAACCACAAGTGTTGTCGGCGGCATGCTGAGCGGCCTGCGTGAGCGAAACGCTGCGCCTGTGCCGTTGATTTTCGCGTCAGTGTGCTCGGCCGGGCCGATGACTCGTGAGTGTTATCACCAGCTCAAAGGCGAATGTTTCGAACGGCTGGAACGTGCACTTCCGGTCGATGGCGTGTTGTTACCGCTGCACGGTTCGGCTCTCGTCGACGGGCTTGATGATCCGGAAGGCGACATGATCCAGGCGGCACGCGATCTGGTCGGTCCTGACGTGCCCATCGTGGTCACGCTCGACCTGCACGCTCACGTGACCGAGCAGATGGTGCGGCACGCGGACGCGCTGATTGCGTGGGAGACGTATCCGCATCGCGATCAATACACAACTGGTCAGCGTGCGACGCGATTGCTGTTCGACATCCTGGCCGGCAAGTGCCAGCCGACCATGGCGATGGGCAAAGTCCCCGTGATCACCAGCGCGATCCATGGCTCGACGAATAATAACGATCCCTTTGCTGATCTGATGCGATTTACAAAATTGCTTGAGCAACGGGACGGTGTGCTGTCGACGAGTCTGTTTCTGATCCATCCTTACATGGATTGCGAGAACATGGGCAGCGGAGGAGTTGTCGTCACTGACAATGATCCTCATCTGGCCGAAACACTGGCTGGCGAGATCGCTAATCGCTATTGGGAACGACGTCACGATCTTGAGCCGGAAATGTTCACACCTATCGAAGCGATCGCAAAGGGCCTGCAGGTCGACGGCGGACCGGTGATCCTTGTGGAAGCCGCTGACTGTTGCGGTGGTGGTGCTGCCGGCGACAGCATTGCAGCGCTGTACGCTCTTGTTGAGAGTGGCAACGACATGCCCTCGATCGTGCCTGTCGTTGATCCGGAAGCTGCACAGGCATGTCACACGGCGGGCGAAGGAGCAGAGTTATCCATCGCGATCGGTCATAGGCTTGATCCACGTTGGGGATCGAGTCGCACATTTACGGGTAAAGTGGAACAGCTGAGCGACGGGAATTTCGTGTACACGGGTGGTCAATGGGATGGTCGCCATGAACACATGGGGCGGACGGCGGTGTTCAGGATTGGACCGGTCCGCGTCATCATTATGAGCCGCGCCACCTACGATTGGGCCGACGAACAGATCCGCTCGGTCGGTCTGAACCCATCCCACGCAAAATTCATCGTCGCCAAGAATCCCATGAATTACCGACTGGCCTACGGTGATATTGCCAAAGCCGTGATCGTACTCGACACGCCCGGGCCCACACCTGCAACGCTGAAACACGTCAGATTCAGGAAGCTAAGCCGTCCCTACTTCCCGGCCGACGTTGATATTCCGGGACTGCAACCGACGATCATGAGGTGATGACCGTGACGCAAACAGCAAGGTGTCGAGTCGCTGCGCCGGGATGCGTCTGGCGCGGTGAGTTTGTCCTGCCTGATGGTGGCAGGACGTAAGTCAACTGGTGTCGGCGCTGGCCCCCACGACGCGAAAACGATCAGTACGAGATTTCGAGCAGCGTGGGCCAGTTCTTTCCCGTGACAAACAGACGCTGGCCGATGGCGTCCCATGCGATGCCGTTCAGCACGGCTTCGTGGTCGTTGCGGAGTGACGCCGGGCGAAGTGCCTGAAGGTCCAGCCAGCCCAGGACACGACCCGATTTTGGGTCGATCCGAGCGATGCGGTCCTTGTACCAGACGTTGGCCAGAATCTCGCCGTTGACGAACTCAAGTTCATTTAGCTTTGAGACTCCCCGAAATCCATCTTTGACTCGCAGGCGCCGCACTATGCGGAACGTTTCCGGATCCACGAATCGCAGAGTCGACGAACCATCGCTGATAATCAGATGAGTTCCATCGTGCGTGATGCCCCAGCCTTCATGCAGTCCGCGGTCGATTCGGCGATACTGCACCGAACCTGTCCGCTGCAGCGTCGTGCTGTCGTACGTCAGCAGGTAACCGTTCTTCCACGTCAGTTGCAGAATTGTATTCTTCCAGACTGTAACACCTTCGCCAAAGATGTTGCCCGGCAGTGCCACATCCACGGTCGGTTTGCCCGTCGGCAGGTCGACCAGCCGAAGTTTCGATCGGTTATACTGCCCCGTACCTTCCAGGATCGAACCGTTGAGCATGACGAGTCCCTGACAGAACGACGTTCGGTCGTGAGGAAACGTGTTCACCACCGTGACGGTTGTGACGGGAGCGGCAGTTGTTGATACGCCGGGAGACAACATCGCGGCGCCGGCCGCGACGGCCGCCAGAAGCAGTACGACAGGCGGGACCAAACGACTCCACGATCGTAAAGGCGGCATCTCCTGAGTTTCCGAATGTTGAATGGAATCGGGCACGAATACCTGACAGACAACTGAGGGCGCGAGATTGAAGTCAAATGGCGACGGCCGTTCAGACGCCGGACGATGAAGTCAGTCGGTGTTGGCAGCCTGCCGCTGCGGCAGTGCGATGCGGGCCCGTCCCTGCTGCCCCGACGTTTTTCTGCCACTTTTCCTGTGACACGTTTGTGCTCAGCTACCGAGATTCTAGGCGCGCGATCAGCTTGAGGAAATGCTGACTCTCAGGGAAATACGCAAAATCTACGCGGCCCGATCCTGCGGTGTGCTGTCGTCGGCTGAGTCGATCGTTTCGTCGAGCTGTGGCGTTTCACGGGCGATGATCGGCCGGTCAACGCTGAACGCCTGCGACTCAGCAGCAGCAATTTGATCCAGCAGACGCCGAATCGTGGCCTCCGCGTCCCTACGTTCACTGAGCCAATACTTGCGCGTGGACATCAGATCCTCTTCAATGGCCGCCATTTTTGCCAACGATTCCTCGGAAGTCTGCTCGCTCGCCTGCTGTCCGATGTTCGCTTCCCGGTCCGCGAACCACTGCTCCAGATCGTTGCGGTCTTTGCGAAACTGCTCCTGCTTTTCTGCCAGTTCGGTGGTCTTTGTTTCCAGACGTTCTCGCTCAGTTCTCAACTGCAGATGCAGCTGTTCGAAGAACTGCTCCGTCGCGTCTTTCGCACTTTGACGCGAGGCCAAAAACTTTGGATTGTCCTCCTGCACGCCGACCTGAAGTTCCTCCAGCAGCAGGCGTTGTTCCAGCATGTCACGTTGTTTTGAGTCCAGCTCGGCACGCAGCTGATTCACGTGCTGTAAACGCTGTTCAAGGCGTTGGTTTGTATCTGTGGAGGACTGTTCGGACTGATGAATTCGTCGAGTTCGCGATTCGAGATCCTGCAGCACGGCATCCTGATGTTCCTGAAGTCGTGTCTGTTGTCGCTGCAGGTCCAGTTCCGCACCGACGCGGTTTCGATCCACCACCTTCTGCTCGCGTCTTAACGACTCTTCGCGTTCAAGCAGCGTTTCACGAATTCTCTGCAATTGGCCGAACCGCAGGCGATGCTGCTCGTCGAATGCTTTTCGTTCGCTGCGGAACAGCTGCATTTCTCGCCGCATTTCACGAAGCTCGACTTCAAAGTCACTGCGAGCTCGGGCGAGATGTTCAAACTGAAATCGATAGCGACGCTGCAGGTTATTCTGTTCCGTCAGTAGCGTCTGCCGACGTTTCTCGATTTCGCCACGAAGTCGCTTTTGCTCGGTGTCTAACTGTTCGCCAAACAACTCGCGCTGCTGCTGCAGGTCTTCCATTTCGTGCCGTAATTCGGCCGCCTGCGTCTCCTTCTGAGATGCCCATTCCTGCCGTTCACGATGAAGTTCATCCAGTTCCTCCGACAGCTCCTTGCGCACCGTCTCGCGCATGATCTCGCGTTCCGCCTTCACAGCTTCTTCGTGCTGTTGCATGCGGTCACGGTGCTGCTGCTCCAGCTGTTCGGCGCGTTCGGCCAATCGCTGACGCTCCTGGTCGAGTGTATCCTGCTGCCGTTGCAGCACAGCACGCTCACGGGCGAGTTCTTCATTCACCACTTCGTGCAGACGTTCCTGCCTGCTGTCGAGCTTCTGGCGGTCTTCTTCGATGGTCTGACGCTGCTGTGCCACTTCGCTCTGATGCTGACTCACTTTCTGCTGACGGTGCTTTAGTTCAGCAGTAACTTCTCGCTGACTGGTGCGGTCCCGCGCGACCTGTTCGGCGAATTCCCGCGCACGCTGTTCAAAGGCAGTGCGGTCGGCGCTCAGCTGATTCCGTTCCGCAACGATCTCAGCCTGCCGACTCTGCAGTTCGCCGAAACGCTGCTTCACCGCTTCGGCAGCAGCACTGGCCTGCAGCAGCACCTGCAAAGCATCCTGATCCGGATCAGATGGGGGCTCCGGTGGCTGATTCCGCACCGACAACTCTCCCCCTCCCGTCGGCTGACCGGCGGATGCGGACGAAGTCCGGTTGTCAGGTGAGTCAGTCACGTTCAGGAATCCTTTCCCAATGCGGGACGGCCCGCTGCCGGTGCGAACTAACGCTCGAAAACTGTTGGCCCGCTTCCGCTGGTCGCTGCCAGAATACAGGCAAGTCGCAGTGAAGATGACGAGTCAACAATGCAGTGCCCTCAGCAAGGACGAGCTTACGTTCGGAACCAACGAACCGCTCCTGGCTTGCATTGTCGCATTATCAACGTGAATTCTGAGGGATGAGCCCCTCGAAGACAATACGACAAACCGCCGTCGAGCAGTGAAAACCCGCGGCGGTCTGTCTTGCACAAGATATTCCGGTCGATTCAGCCGACTGCGGAATTCAGCATGGTCACAAAATGCTCTTTGGGAGGGGCTCCGACCACTTTGTCCACCATTTCACCATCTTTGAACAACATCACCGTGGGAATGCTGGTGATCCCGTATCCAGCCGCCGTCTGTTGATTCTCATCGGTGTTGACTTTGCCGATTTTCACCTTGCCAGAGAATTCGTCCGCCAGTTCTTCGATGGTTGGCATCAACATTCGGCAGGGACCACACCAGGGAGCCCAAAAGTCCACAAGAACGGGCTCAGAAGACTTCAGGACGTCTTCATCAAAGTTGGCGTCCGTGAATTCATGCAGGTTTTCAGCCATTGTTAGTTTTTCCTGATTGCTTAAAGGGGCGTTGAGGCCGCCGTCAAATTGCACTGACTCAAGTAAACAGCTGTGTCGAGCGACTACGATTCGATGAGTTTAGCGACAAAGATACGCGGTGTGAGGTTCATTTACATGTCACCGAACGACGACCAGGCAGCCTCCAGGCAACACATATCCAAGACGGGCCACGACGCCTGCACCTTACATAGGTTACGCAGGGTCGCAAACAAGACGGTCAGGATTGGTCGGGAGGTGGTCAACGAGGACACTGACGCGGCGGATTATCGGTTAACTGCCCGAAACTGTCAACGTGGGGCGGTTTGAGGCGAATTGGTGTCAGCGGTGGCGGGATCGCACGTCCTGTCAGCCGTCTTTTTTCAACGCAAGTCCCTGCCGGCAGCAAACCCCACTGGAATCCAGTTGCCAGGAACGCCTAAACTCTGCAGAAGGATTATTCTGCGAAGAGGGACCTTTGGCAATGATCGACAAACTGAACAATTCCCCTCCCCGATCGCGCCCCTCGGCGGTGGCTACGAGCGGCCGCCGTGGCGCTGTGGACCGTTGTACAATAAGCGCAGCGACAACTGTTCTGGCGACGCTGACACTGATCACGGCCTTCACTTGCGCGGGCCCGTCATTTGTGCAGGGGCAAACACCCGCAGTCCAGGAAGACTTTCCGCCGTTTGAGTCCCTGATGCCGGACTTGCCGGCGAAACAAACTCCTGATGCGAAAGGTGGCCGTCCCTCGTCACAGATTCGCACATTCGAAACTCCAGTGCCGGCTGAGCGACCCGCTGGCGACCGAAATCGGCTGTTGCCAGTGGACGGTGTCCGCGGTGATCGCAGGACACCGGCGGAATTCGGTACGGAGTCCACGCAGCAACTCCGACCGTTCGGTGCCACCATCGCACCCGCGGCAGACCGCTTTGGACAGCAAGGTACGTTCGGACGCCTGCCGGAAGAACCGACCGCAGAGAGAACGCCCGAGGTCCCCGGTTTTGACTGGACCCGATATTCCGTGTCGATCGCAGATTTAAGGTTTTCGTCGTCAGCTCAGTTTCAACACGGTGTGGAATTTCTGACGACAGCGGAAGAGTTTGCCTATCTGGATCTGATTGATGCGATTGCTGAGCAACGACGACTGTTACTGCAGCAGACCGCTGCCACTGCGATCGAGACTGGCGGTCGAGTTTCGCGAGCAGGTGTGGCGGCATGGGAGCAGGCGTTTTATGAATACTCTGGAGCGCGACGACGGGCGTGGGAAAATGGCAATTTGCGCAGTCGTGTTCTGCCAGGCGAATTGCCGGGCGGACTGCCGGATCCGTTTCGACCGACTGGCACTGATCCCGGACATCTCACGGCCGACTCTGATGCACCCTTTGAGATGTTGGATGATATTGCACGGTTTCCCGCAGAGTATGTCGGTCGACCAATCGTCTTGTATGGCCGGTTCACACCCGAATCCATTGTGCGGATTGCTCCGGAACAGACTTCCAACGTTGCCATCGAACGGCGTTCTTCCGACCCCGCCCCCCGCAAAGAGGTGCGATTGTTGCGCGGTTCACTCACATCGCTGCAAGGGCAGCGACCATTGGCACTGATTGATACTGGCGGCCTGCTGACCCCGGACGGACGATTGGCATATGACAAGTTGCCGTCGGCCGAACCGACGATTCCGGTCATGGTGAAGGGTTGGGTCGTGAAGAAGATGGGCGGACGCCCGCTGATCTACTGTGAGACCATGCGGCAACTCAGCCCTATTCCTCACATGGAGCTCGTGCGACAAAACTCTGTGGACAAACAGCGTCTGCGGGATGAAGAAACCTGGCTGTACTATGAAACGCTGCGGCAACTGGAACTGACCAGTGCAATACATCAGCGAGAAATTGCCGATGGCGTACTGCTGCAGCGCATTGGTGACTTAATGCGAGAGGTCAGCAGTAAGACGGACCAGGAACTTGTTCGGCTGGGACAGCGATTGAAGTCGGGCAGCCTCGACGAGGCCAGCTATCGTCGACAGAAGGTGGCACTGCAGCGACAGCTGAACTATCGCATCGGTCGATATCGTAAGTATCGAGACGATCCGCAGTCGTTCCAGACGTATGTGGACCTGTTTCAGTTTCCAGATGTCTGGCATGGTCGCCTTGTGACTCTGCAGGGGCACGTGCGACACATGGTGACTTACCCCGGCGACGAAAGGTTTTCCGATGGTCGTCAGCATAAGTTACACGAGCTGTGGCTGTTTACTGATGACTCACAACATAATCCCGCCGTGATTGTCACGGCCAACCTTCCGCCCGATTTTCCGCTGGAGGCCGAAATTCTGGACCGAGTCCTGGTCACTGGTTGCTTCTTCAAACAGTACGTTTACGGATCACAGGACACCGATCGCATCGCACCCCTGATTCTGGCAGGAACGGTCACTTGGGAGCCCACTGTTGACCAGGTTCAGGCACTGGTCGCGGCCGGACATCTTGCGGATGATTCGCCTCGAGCTGTTCGTGCAGCCGCGTACGCCGGCTCCGGTCCTGGCGATTCTGCGTTGGTCTTTATCAGCATTTTTGCGGTGCTCACGCTGATGATCCTGTGGGGACGCAATCAACGCGAGGAACGAGATCGAATTCGGCTGCGAAAGCGTGTCAGCACAGCTCCGGAGTTTGAAAATCCGCCACCGGCCGGATACTCTGTGCCACTGGCCGACTTTAACGTGGATATTCCGGGCGAATATCCGACGTAAGTGCAGTGTCAAGTCTAAGAATTGTGGGCATTCCGTAGCCGAACTCGCCAGAGTTTCGGCAAACGAGGGGAAACGCCGAAAGTCTGGGCGACTTCCGCTACCGTCAGCTTCCACGCACTGGCGGTGCCAGTGGCACACGTCAGAACAGGGCTGCCCCTTTTTCAGGTCTTCACGAGCTTCTTTCAGAAAACGAACGTTTGGAACAGCTACCCGCCATTATCGACCGCCCTGTGCGACTGGGGGTGCTGATCAGCGGTGGCGGCACGACACTGTTGAACTTTCTGGATTGCATCCAGGAGGGTTTGATGAATGCGGAAGTGCCTTTGGTCGTTGCCAGCCGTCCCGACTGCAAAGGTGTGCAGCGAGCCGTCGATGCGGGGCTGGACTGCATCACGATTTGCCGACGAGACTTCGCAGGGATCAAGGAATTCAGCGACGCTGTTTTTGGCGCACTGCGTACGAAGCAGGTCGATCTGGTCACGCTGGCAGGATATCTTTCATTGTTGCACATTCCGGATGATTTTCGGCACCGCGTGCTGAATATTCACCCTGCGTTGATTCCGGCATTCAGTGGCAAAGGTATGTATGGCCATCACGTACACGATGCTGTCGTGGCGCGGGGGGCAAAGGTCAGTGGATGCACCGTTCACCTGGCCGACAACGAATATGACCAGGGCCCCATCGTGCTGCAAAGCAGCGTGGAAATCCCCGACGAGGCGACTGCCCAGGACGTGGCCGCTCTGGTGTTCGACCGCGAGAAAATTGCGTACCCGGAAGCGATCCGACGAGTGACATCCGGTCACCTGCACTTGGACGGAAGGCGTACCCGCCTGGTTTTTCCCGATGCTGCGGCAGCGAAACAACCCAACACTCCGTGAACCAAATCAGTGTGAGTCTGTTTCCACGGCCCGCCACGTACCGTGGAACCAATCTTCGTTGGCGTGCGTTCCCAGCAGCTTGTCCGGACACATCAGTTCTCGTGAGCGGTTTGGCGCTAGCCGCCGGTTATTGGCAGTGTGTTCACCCGCGGCTAGCGCCTAGCGGCTCACAGTTTCAGGTATTCCGACAGCCTGCCAGGCGTTCTGTCGGGGTTAGGACACTGTAGCATCGGCAGCGGTATCCTGTGCCGACCGTCTGTTTCCGGATCGCCGCCGCACCGAAACACTTCGTGCCTGCGGCCATGTGTCAGTCGATTTACGCGGAAAAACGCTGTTCAACGTCAGTTCACGGGTTATTTCCACAAAATTCGGCGTACCGGCGTGTGAATCTCGTTAGTACGGGGACTCCTATACGCAAGGACTGAAGGTTATGACACATCCGGAAATCGCCACAGCTTGATTGTTCGCCTGAAAGGCGATGACAGCGAGCGTGCGTGGGGGGATTTTGTCACGGTCTATGAGCCCTTCCTGCGACATCTGGCATATCGACATGGTGTGCCGGAACGTCACGTGCCGGACATTGTGCAGCAGGTGTTGCTGGCCATTGCGAATTCCGTCGACAGTTGGCAGGACGATGGCAAGGCCGCATCGTTTCGGCGCTGGCTGGCCGTGGTGTCTCGCAACATCGTCATCAAATTCATGAGCCGCGAGCGACGTCAGGCCGGTGGTCATGGCGGCACAGACCTGGTGGATTTGTTGCAGCAGGTGCCCGCCACTCCGGATCGTGATCAGGTGAATCGATATGAGCACGAACTGATTGTCTGGGCCGCCGAACAGGTCCAGGAGGAATTCATCGACACCAGTTGGGCAGCCTTCTGGGCGACAGTGATCGAAGGCCGAAGTGTGAACGAGGTTGCGGCCGAACTGCAGGTCAGCTGTGGCAGCATCTATATGTCGCGCAGCCGCATTATGGCCAGAATCAAAAAGAAGATTGAGGAGGTCATGGATCAATGAAAACTTCACCTGTCAAATGTAATCGTCCATTGCTGCGGCAGTCACTGGAAGACGGGCTGACCGAGCAGCAGGAGGAATGGCTGGTCGCTCATCTGGATGATTGCGTGTCGTGTCAGCAGGCGCTCACGTCGTTGGCTGCCGACAGCGAAGGCTGGTCGCAGGTTGAGCATGTCCTTCGCGACGAGATCTCCGGTACACACCCCGTGGCCCGGGGGGTGGTTTCGACCCTGGTGCCCGGAAATCACAGTTCGTCATTCGGTCACAGTCGATCCGCCCGACTGACTTTGCTGTCGATTTTCTTGAGCCGGCAGGCGAAGCAGACTCCATCGGCCGGATCAATGACATCGAGATTCGATCCGTCATTGGTCAGGGCGGCAATGGCATCGTGCTGAAAGGTTATCAGCAGGATCTGAACCGTCTGGTCGCGGTCAAGGTGATGGCCCCTCAGCTGGCGACAAATGCAGAGTCGCGGAAACGCTTCGGGCGAGAAGCCCAGGCAACAGCGGCGATCGTGCATCCGAACGTGATGCCGATTCTGACGGTGCACTCGTCCGGCCAACTGCCCTATCTTGTGATGCCCTACGTCGACTGCGAATCACTGCAGGAAAGACTGGACCGCGAAGGTTCGCTGCCCACTCTGGACATTCTGAAAATTGGCCACCAGGTAGCCAGCGGACTTGCGGCGGCTCACTCTCAGGGACTCGTGCATCGCGATGTCAAGCCGGCCAATATTCTGCTGGCACGGAATGTGGATCGAGTAATGCTGACAGACTTCGGTCTCGCTCGCGCCGTCGACGACGCCACTCTGACACGCACCGGACTGATCGCGGGCACACCACAGTACATGTCTCCCGAGCAGGCCCGCGGCGATTCCGTGGATACTCAAAGCGACCTGTTCAGCCTTGGCAGCGTGATGTATGCCATGAGCACTGGGCGGCCCCCGTTTCGAGCGGAAACCTGTTACGGCATTCTTCGTCGAGTAACGGACGACCTGCAGCGCCCCGTGCACGAACTCAATCCCGACGTGCCGCTGTGGCTGGAAGACGTTATCAATCACCTGATGGCCAAAGACAGTGAACTTCGTCCGTCCAGTGCCGCCGATGTCGCCTCCGCGCTGCAGGACTGCATCGCCCATCTTCAGCAGCCGCACTCAGCGGTGCTGCCCACGTTTGTGCAGGAGCTGAGGACCAGTCGTGGACGTGGGGCGCTGGCATCGATTGCGCGAGTCATAGAATTCGAGAAACGATTCAGAACTCTGATTGCCGCAGTGCTTCTGACAATCGTTGTCATCGTGATTACAGCGATGGGAGTCTTCAACCAGGGGCAAAAGCTGCCACCGGATGAGCAACCTGCTGTGCAGGCGGAGACGGTGCCAGTTCCGAAATCGACGACACCGCCACCGAACTCGCCGAAAGTTTTCGTCGACTGGGATGATGGCGTTGGCGTCGACCTGATGTCCATGGACGACGAACTGAACCAACTTTTGAACGCCGTTGAGAACGACGTTTCTGACCTGAAGCCGGTCACCGCAGATGGACTTTGCCACACAGCTACAAACTTCACTGAAAGGCACTGGAATGAACATTCTCGGAACTCTCCATCGTTACCGGTTTCTGTTGGCCATACCGACTGCCGCTCTCAGCATCGCCGTTTGCAGCGTCGCTCAGGACTCTAAAGAGAAGCCCGTGTTACCGGAGCTGCCGGTGGCAACTGAACCGTCTTCTGACGCGTTCAGCCGTCCAAACTTTCCCGCCGGAAAGGCTGTGCCGGCAGCAGCTGCCGGACAACTGCCCACGCAAGAGCCAGTCGCCGTCGGCTTCTTCGAGGACGGCACTATCGACGAGAGCACTACCGGCAGAGGTGACTTCTCGCTGGAAGCGGGCAGCATCATGATCGTGTGGTCAAGAAAACACAACAAGCTCAGCGGGTTGAGCAAACGGACCGGTGATTGGTCGCACCTCGCCATCGCCCCGCAAAAGTTTGCCTACGATCCGCTTGGCAACGGTAATGTCGGTGTGGTGCGTGTGGGAAAGACGATCTCGGCATACAGCGGCACAACAGGAACCTGGGATATCCTGCAGCCGCCTGCACGGTCAGCGGGCACTGCCCGGATCGAGGTCGCGTCCGGCGACCTGATTAAGGTGATCGACGGCAAACTGTTGTACACATTTGCCTCTGCCAACGGGAAGTGGACATCCCCGAATGATTCGGACTTTCAGTCTGCGACAGCACTGTCACGAAACAGTACTCAACCAGCCAACCGCAGCCCGCAAAATCAGTTTGGCTTCCCCGGATCGAACACTAACCAAAACAACCCGTTCCGGTCGCGTGGCAGCGATCGGTTTGATCAGGAAGCGTTACAGCTGGCCCGGCAGTATCGCGGAAAAGGCCTGGACGATGCACAGGCGCGTAAAATGCTCAGCAAAGCGGTTACGGTGGCGTTCGACAAACGGCAGGAATTTCATAAATCCTAAGCCGAACGAATGCAAGCGAAGTTGAAGAAGATTCAACAGGCCATCGAAAGTCGCGACAAACTGCGACAGCGAATCATTGAACGACGTGTTGAGGAACTGCTGGACCCGAACGTCAACTGGGCCGCCACGTCACCAAATCGCAACCTGCCTGCACCGGTGGGGGCGGCTGTTGATGGACCTGGCCCCGGAGTGCTGGAGATGCCCGTCACCGGAACCCCCATCGGTCTGCCAGGTCCACCTCATATTCCGTTTGGTACGCCGATGACGGTGAGATCGAGTCGCGCAGTGCCTGCCACCGGAGCTGCGGTGACGTGGCGGCAGCCGTCCGAGCTCTACAATAAATTGGTTTCTCTTCGACGTCGTGTTCAGTTGAAATCGACAGACCTCAGCGACTTCCACGCCAAACTGAAGGGGCTCAAAAAGTACTGGAGGAGGTGAAGAAACTGAAGGATCGGAACGACACGACTGAAGGCGAAATGCAAGAAGGGATTGACGCCGTGGCGAAGTACATTGAACGTCAGCAGGAAGAGCTTGAGCTGCTTCTTGGCGAGTGGAAACAGGAGTGGAGCCTGTACCAATCACTGCTGAAACTTCTGCTGCTGGACATTGAAGAAGCCAAAATCCGACACTCTGCCGCGCGAACTGAACTGGAGCGTACACAAAAGCTGGCGGCAAATGGTGTGATTACCACAGCTGAGCGGCGGAAGGCAGAAACAGAACTTGCGGTGTCTGAGATCGCAGTGCAGCGAGCCGAGCTGCAGATGGTTCCGTACACCGCCATTGATAAAGAAATTGCGGAACTGAATCCCAAGAACTTTGACGTCAGAGGTTTGCTGAAGGATCCCCGGGAAGAACCGTCCCGGCCAGCCAGCCGTCGCTGACATCAGCGGCGTTCAGAGGGTCGGGAGTCAACGCCAGCGGGTAGCACGGTTGCTTGCAACCAGTGTTGCGCAGCAACCTGGGCTACCCACGTGCGCAGAGGGTCGGGAGTCTTTCGTGATCACCCGCCAGCGGGCGGCAGTGCGTTCGTGGAAATCAGCGAACGCCTGTGATAGCCTAACCTGCGTTGTGCAGGGCGTAGGCCGGACCGAGGCCGACGCCAATGCCGGAGCAGCGCAAACCGGATTTCATCGTGATACAGTCTGTTCGCTCCGACATCCGAAAGAATGGGCCGAAGTTCCGGCAGACACACGGTTTGCTCGATCCGTCCTACAAATCCGTGCGTAATTGAACTTAACGCTTTGACGGTTGGCCGTGCATCGATGCCAGCCGCGACCGCAGTCTATCCCACCTGAAATTATTGAAGTGTTCTCATGGAAAACAGTCCTCCGCCGTCAGTCTCCTGTGCTGACGGTGTATTTGTCGTTTCGCTGGGACCTGAACATTCTCATCTGCATGAGAACATGCTGGACAGTCTGGCACTGCTGCCTCTGCTGGCGGATTCTATCGTGCCGCTCCGCATGGTGATCGATATGGCGCCGGTTCAGTTCATTGGCTCGGCTTTGATCGGACATCTGGTGGCGATCAGCCAACGGTTGACGGCCCGAGAAGAGGGAGCGCTGGGACTCTGCAATCTGAACAAGTTCTGTAAGACAGCACTGTCTGTCTCAAATCTTGATTCCATGATGCAGACGTTTGATTCTCCGGAAAGCGCTGTCGCCACGCTCGGCAACAACTGACTGGGGCCCTTCCGGATGTCGGCCGTCGCCGCGACCGCAAGTTGTTATTGTCGCTCTTGAGACAAGCACGTTGCGCAAGCAAGTGCGTTGCTCAAACGCAAAAGACCCACTCGCTGGCGCTTGTATTGCGGCCACTTCCGGGGGCCTTCCTCATTTCTCCGTCGGCTGATCTTCTGACTTCGACGGTTCGTCAGACTCTGCTTCGTCCTTGCTCTTCGTTTCGTTGTCAGACGTAGCGGGTGACTCCTTGCTGCTTTCTTCCTTCGCTGGCTCGGTTTCTTCTTCAGCCGGCGCCTTATCGGCGTCGTTTTCAGGTGTGTCTTCCGGGGTTTCTTTCCAGACGCCGGCGTCATACTTTTGCCAGAATTCGGCGGCAGACTGACGGCTCTCACCGGCCATCGTCGTCAGGATCTGGCCCAGCGACGGCATGTCCCGCAGTACTTCCATGCCTGTGGTCACGGTTTCGGGCGTCACCGTGATTCGTTCCAGCTTCAGGCCCTTCAGCGGTGACACGTCGGTGATGGGTGTGTGGGCAATGTTCAGGCGTCGCAGACTGGTCATACCAGCAAGAGCGTCAATGTTGGTGACATCCGTCGCCTCCACATCCAGACTCACCAGAGACCTGCCCTTTAGTGGCGAGATATCCGTCACCTTCGTTCGCGGAATCCATAGCGTCTGTAGCGGCAGTTGTGCGATTGTCGTCAGGTCGTCCACCGCAACGTTTAGTAGGTTTAGCTCCCGCAGTGGCATACCCTTCAGGACAGACAGGTCCGTCACTTTCGTGTTCTGCAGATACAGAACTTCCAGCTGCATGCCGTTCAGAGCGCTGATGTCTGCAACCGGTGTATTCTCCAGAATGACTCTTTCCAGCGGCATACCTTCCAGTGGAGAAATATCAGTGACTTCAGTCATGCCCAGATCGATCGATCGCAGCGGCAGTCCCCGCAGCGCTTCAATCGATTTTACTCCTGATTGAAACAGCTCCGCACCGACGATGTCATTGCCGACTCGGGGAAACTTTGCCTTTTCGTTTGCTCGCAGTCGTCGACGCAAATCACTGGCTGAGATGAATTCGGGTTCATCGGACGGCGGCGCCGTCGAACCCGCTTGTTGCTCAGCATCATCTGTGCACCCGATCAGCAGCAATGTCAGCATGATGCTGAACGCCGCGGCGTGCCGCGTCAGGCTTTGAAGTTTGAATTCGTATTGAGTCAACTGGATATCCATGCTTTGGCCATTTCAGTGAACTGTTCACCACGTTCGCGATAGTCGCGGAACCAGCCATAGCTGGAACATCCAGGTGAAAGCAGCACGATACCGCCTTCAGGAACAAGTGCAACCGCGCGAGCGAATGCATCGGCGAAGTCCGAAGCAATCTCGACAGTCAGCAGAGATGTTGCTTCCGATGGTGCGGCCAGCAACGATGATAACTGCCCGGCCGTTTCGCCCATCAACACGGCGGCAACCGCATTCTGTTTGATCGCATCCGCAAATTGTGACAGGTCTACGCCCTTGTCCGCCCCGCCAGCCAGAATCACCGTCGGTTGCGTCATGGTCTGCAACGCCGCGATTGATGACTCCGGCGTCGTGGCGACCGAATCGTTGTAGTACGCGATCCCCTTACCTTCCGCGACTCGCTGCAGACGGTGAGGCAACGGCTCAAAAGAATTCAGCGATGCGGCAAACGTTAATGGATCTGCAATGTTGCGAGCGTTGTGATCTCCTGGCAGCGCTGACGGGGCATGCAGGCGAATTGCGTCTTCTCGGTCACCGTCACGAAGAATCAGCGATCCACTGTCCACAAACACGCCGTCTTCGCCGGTATCGTTGAGTCCAAAACACATTCGTCTGCCTCGAACTCGCCAGTCCGGTGGTGCCGATGGGGGTCCGCCGGATTCAGATTCATCATCATCGGGTGTCTCATCCGAAAAGATGGCGATGTCCGTCATTCGCTGTCGGCTGAAGACCACCTGTTTGGCGGCGCGATAGTGTGCTATGTTGCCGTGCCAGTCCAGATGATTCGGTGAAAAGTTTGTCATCACCGCAATCCACGGGGCAAAGTTCGATCGCTGCAGCGACGCCAGTTGAAAACTGCTAAGTTCCAGCACCGCGATGTCTTCCGAGTTGAAGTCGTTCACCAGCGGCAACAGACTGGTACCGATGTTGCCACCAAGTGCGACGGCGAATCCGACTGCCTGCGCCTGAGGAACGAGCAGTCGATGCACCAGCGATGTCGTGGTGGATTTGCCGTTGCTGCCGGTGACGGCGATGATTTTACCGCGAAAGTGATGCAGGAAGAGTTCGATTTCGCTGGTGATCATTGTTCCCGCGGAACGACATTGTTCGACAACGTCAGAATCCGGCGGCACGGCTGGATTGACAACCAGCAGGTCGGCATTCCGAAACGCTTCCGCTGGATGACCACCCCAGAAACAGCGGTTGATTGACATCCCATCCAGTTGCGCGATGGACTCCGACAGCTCGGCCTCCGTTCGCGAGTCGGTGATCGTCACGTTGGCGCCGCGTTCTGCCAGAAATCGGGCCGCCCCGACGCCACCGCCGAACGTGCCCAGTCCCAGCACGGTGATTTTCAGTCCGGCATAATCGTCCAGCGTTGGCAGCCGTTCAGTCATTTTCGTTTTCAATTTATCGATCGTAAAGCACCAGCTTTGCTGGTGAGCACTCATGAGGCTCTGTCGTTCTTGACGCCAGGCACTCAGCGCAAGCAAGTGTGTTTTACAAACGCAAAAGACCCACTCGCTGGCGCTTCGAGCTTGTGCTGCGGCCCCTTCCTCCGCCGGTGGTTCTAAATGAGATGACGGGCCGGATTCAGGCGGTTGCCACATGGCCGTTGCAGGTGAACTTAAGCGGTGTGGGCTTCCACGCGGGGGTCTCGCCGACGGACGTCTGCAACATGGACGTCATCAGATTATGTTTCGTCGCCGCTCGATAGCCAACGTATGCGGTACACAGTCGCGGGTTGATGTCGGTAATCAGCAATTCCCCGTCGGAGAAAATCATATCGACTCCGACGTAACCATCTTCCAGTTGCAGTGCCCATGCGATCTTGTGACACATCTGTTGCAGTTGTGACTGAGCGGCGGTGGGTAGACTGGCCGGAATCGTGCCGCCCAGGTACTGCGTCCAGGAATCCGCCCATTTGACGTTTTGTTCGGTCGCCGGCAAAAACAAGGGGCTGTGCCCCTCGCCCTGACCAATCATCGCCACCGAAATCGGCAGGCCGCTGACGAACGGCTGCACGATCGAGCCCTGCAGCGTGACGCTGTCATTTCCCAGCTTCGTGCAAACGCCGTCCATGTTGCCGGAAAAGACACCTTCGCAGCCTGCGCCGTCCCGGGGTTTGACCACACATTTCTGATCCGACGACAGCCCCAGGCGCTCGACGTTGGTCGCCAGTTCTGTCGGAATGGTCGGCAGCCCACGACGTTTTAGCAGCTCATATGTTTGCCATTTGTCCGAACACGCTTCGATTACCTCTGTGCGTGGACCGAGAAACCGGAAGCCCCTGCGGCGGAAATTTTGGGCGAATGACGTGAGGACACTGCCGGTTTCCGGTGCAATCGCCAGGACGATATCTGCATCCGTGGGGTCGGCCACAACCGCGCCCACCAATTCATCCAGAGATGCCGCGTTGTCTACCCGAAGAACGTATTCGGCATCCATCGCAAGCTGGGCCACCGCAGATGGGCACACTGCCACCCGCACATGAAGATCGGGCAGGTCCCGCAGATCTTCGAAGACGGCCAGCAGCATCGCACGCCCTTCCGCCCGAATCGACGGGGACGCTGTTCCGTACGCGGATTCGTGTGCGTGAAAGTATTCCAGCAGCAGTACTGACGACATCGAGTAACCCTCCGAACTGACACCTGGTGACGCCCCACTCTTCACCGCAGCAGGGGACCAGCAATCACACGGATCCAAAGGAAAGATCGAACTTTGCCCGATTCAATGAACGTGGCGATGTCAGTGTACTCCATCGACCGTCGCCATGATCACGCCATCGCTGACGCGCACCTGAATCTGTGCGCCATCTTCGGCCTTACTGACGGAATTTACCAGCGTTCCATCAGCAGTTGTGGTTAATGAGTACCCCCGAGCCAGCACACTCAGGGGACTTAATGCGTCCAGCGACGCCGTCGTGGCAGCCAGTCGTTGCTGAATCCGTTCGATCTGCAGTCGAACGGCCCGGTCTGCTTGGCCTGCGACGTCGTCGCACAGCTGTCGGCGTTCGTCAATCATTGTCATTGGTCGGCGAAACACGTTACGAGATTCGATGGACTCCAGCTGCTGTGCCAGACGTTCCAGCCGCCCCGTCATGATCTGGTGAACTCGCGCCGCCGATTGTCGCAGTCCGGTTCGCAGATCGGCGGCCGACGGAACGACCAGTTCACCTGCTTCACTGGGCGTCAACGCTCGGCGATCCGCCACCAGATCTGCAATCGATACGTCGACTTCGTGGCCCACGGCGCTGACCACGGGCACCGCACAATCGACAATGGCCCGCGCCACCACCTCTTCGTTGAACGCCCACAGATCTTCCAGACTGCCGCCTCCGCGGCCCGTGATGACCACGTCGACACCGGGAATACTTCCGGCTTTTCGAATGGCGCTCGCAATTCGGGGAGCCGCGCCGTCGCCCTGCACGGGGACCGGCAGAATAATCAGGTGCGCACCGGGCCAGCGTCTGGTGATCACCTGAATCATGTCGCGGACGGCTGCCGACGTCGGGCTGGTGACCAGGGCAATGCGGCGTGGAATCCGCGGCAGGGCTCGTTTACGTTCGGCGGCAAACAGTCCTTCGGCTTCCAGTCGCTGCTTCAGCTGGCGAAAGGCCAGTTCCAGTTCGCCGACCCCCTGTGGCTGAAGCCGGTTGATGATGAACTGACATGTTCCACGGGCGACGTATACCTGCAGCGCACCGGTGGCCAGAACCCGCAGTCCGTCCTTCGGCTGGAACTTCAGTCGTGCCGCCGTCGCCTTCCAGATCACGGCGCCGATTTCTGAGTTGTCGTCTTTGAGCGTCAGGTAGTAGTGCCCGGCCGCCGACCGTTTGCAGTTGGAAATTTCTGCTTCCACACAGACCGGGGGCAGTGCGGTTTCGATGATCTCCTTGAAGGCGCTGACCAACTCGGTGACGGAAATTGTCGGCATTTCCGTCATGATGCACCGCCCGTCACGGAATCTGCTGAGTCTGATGGAGCAGTGGCGGCTGGTGACGGTGTACCGGTTTTTCGCACACGCAGATTCAGTGCTTCCACAATCAGTGAGAACGCCATCGCGAAGTAGATGTAGCCCTTGTTGACGTGTGTGCCGGCCGCTTCTGCCACCAACATCACGCCGATCAGGATCAGAAAACTAAGCGCCAGCATTTTGAAGGTCGGATTCTCTTTCACAAACCGACTGATGCGTTCAGCAAATGCCATCATCACCATAACGGAAAAAACAACGGCCGTAATCATGACCTTCAGGTCGTCCGTCATCCCGACCGCAGTGATCACCGAATCCAGCGAAAAGATGATGTCCATGATCGTGATGTTGATCAGTACACCGGTGAACGTGCGGCCCGTGGCAAGCACGGCATCGTTGTCGCCACCTTCGAATTGCTCATGAATTTCCTTCACGCTGTGTCGAATCAGGAACAGACCGCCCAGCAGCAGGATGATATCGCGTCCGGAGACCTCGTTGATCACCGACCAGTGTTCAGCGTCCATCCCCCGCAGCAGGTCCGCAGAAAGCCCCAGGGCCGTCAGGGTAAACAGCGGCTTTGTCAGGTGCATGATGAACGTGATCAGAAACAGCAATGCGATCCTGGACAGCATCGCGAAGAATAGACCCAGTCGGCGCGCCAACGGCTGCTGATCTTCCGGCAGCCGGTCGGTCAGAATGGTGATAAAGATGACGTTGTCGATTCCCAGCACGATCTCCATCAGAGTCAGTGCCAGCAATGCCGCAATTGCTTCCATCGATTTGGGTCGCCGATCGGATGGTTGTATTTCAGAGGCCGTGTTTAGCGGATGTTAGTAAATTGTCCGGCCACGCGCAACTCGCCATGTGAAGGAGTGTTTACCACCAGTCGCTGGCCAGCGGCAAAAGAAGTCGATTGGAATCTGACGGACGAAGCGACTATGGTCTGGTCGCTGGACATACGACAGCAGGCTCCATCAAATGGCCCCTCAGTAAGATCGGTCCCGTAAAATGCATCATCCATTAAGCCGTCGCCAGCTGCTTGGCCGAGCAGGACTGGCCGGAGTCGGAATGTTTGTCTCCGGGCAGGCCCATGGAGCGGTCAGCACGTCACCCAATGAAAAACTCAATATCGCGTGCGTCGGGCTGGGTAATCAGGGGCAAGCCAACCTGAAACTTGTTGACAGCCAGAACATCGTCGCACTGTGCGACGTCGACGATGACCGCACAGCAATGTTCGGAGTGAAGTATCCAGGAGCCAGACGGTTCGCTGATTTTCGGGTGATGCTGGACAACATGGGGCGAGAAATCGACGCCGTGGTTGTTACCACGCCCAATCATTCTCATGCGACCATTGCTGTCGCGGCCATGAAAGCCGGGAAGCATTGTTACTGTGAGAAGCCGCTGGCGCATTCGATTCATGAAGTTCGCGAAATGCAGCGTGTGTCCGCTGAACAGAATGTTGTCAGTCAGATGGGCACGCAAAATCACGCCGGAGCGAATTACCGGCGCGTGGTTGAATTGATCCAGTCTGGTGCGATCGGAACAGTAAAAAAAGTTCACATCTGGTTCGGTCGGCCGGGAGGCTGGCGACGATTCAAACATCTGGTCGACCGTCCGACAAAGGAGACTGCTGTGCCAAAGCGCCTCAACTGGGATCTGTGGATCGGCCCGGCGCAGATGCAGAACTTCCATCCGGTGTATCATCCTCACGACTGGCACTATTGGTGGGATTTCGGCAACGGCACACTCGGCAACATGGCCTGTCATTACCTGGACCTGGTCTTCTGGGCCTTGAAGCTGCAGTACGCAACTGCCGTTGAAGCCGTTGGACCACCCGTGCATCCCGATTCGACGCCGGTGTGGCTCGATTGCCAATGGCAGTTTCCGAAAAGACACAAGCTGCCTGCGGTGGATGTTGTCTGGCATCACGGACGCGGCTTGCCGCAGCCTGTCAGAGATCTCGGTGTGCCACCGGCAGGTGCGGGCGTGCTGTTTGTCGGCGAAGACGGTCTGCTGCTGGCGGACTACAACAAGCGACTGCTGCTGCCGGAAAGTCAGTTTCGTGATTTCAAATCGCCCGAACCCACAATTGTCGATTCGGTCGGCTGCCATCGTCGTGAATGGTTCGAAGCCTGTAAGGGAAACGGCCAGGCATTGTGCGATTTCGACTACGCCGGACCGCTGACCGAGGCCGTACTGCTGGGCAATATCGCTTACCGTGTCGGAGGCAGGATCGAATGGGACTCGGAACACATGATGGCGACCAACACGAATCAGGTCGCACGGCATCTTCGCCACGACTATCGCAAAGGCTGGAAACTATGATAACACAGATTGCCATCGCCCGAGTACTGACGATCCGAAGCACCTGGCCCGCCAGACTTCAGTCTATGATGCTGCTGGCTTTGATCATTGCGGTCGGACCTGAATCACTGTGCGCCGACTTACCAAAGGTGCAGGTGTCCAACGTTCGTCGAGTGTTCCACAATGGCGAACACAATGCCTTTACAGACCTGGTTCTGTATCAGAATCGCTACTATCTGGCGTTTCGCAGTTGTCCCGATGGACACATGGTCCACCCCACGTCGTCGATCATCATCATGGTCAGCGACGACCTGAAGTCATGGCAGCAGGTCCACCGTTTTAGTGTGAAGCACCGCGACACACGCGATCCGCACTTTCTGGTCTTTAAACAAGAATTGTTCGTCTACACCGGCACGTGGTACAGCGGGGCCACAACGCTGCCTCGGGAACAGTACGATCTCAATAAGCATCTCGGTTATGCCGCGTGGACGACCGACGGAAAGGTGTGGAACAGTCCAGTCCTGCTGGACGGGACTTATGGGCACTATGTCTGGAAAGCCAACACCTTCGGCGACAAGGCGTTTCTGTGCGGTCGACGAAAGACGGACTTTGCCGAAGGCCCGAAGGGAGAAGGCACGGCTGTCGAATCGTTGATGCTGGAAAGCGACGACGGTCTGATTTGGCGAAAACGAGCCGTATTTCAGCCGAGCCGCGGTGATGAGACGGCGTTTCTGTTCGAACCGAGCGGAAACGTGCTGGCGATTGGCCGATCGGGCAGTCGGCCCGCGCAGATTCTGAAGTCCAGACCGCCGTACACAGATTGGTATCGCAACGACCTGGACCGCTATATCGGCGGGCCCCTGTTGGTTCGTTGGGGGGATCGAATCGTGACGGACAATGGTCCAAAGACTTCGATGTGCTGGCTGGACGAAGAGGACCTTCACGAATTCGCATCTTTGCCCAGCGGCGGAGACAATTCGTACCCCGGCTTTCTTGAACTCAGTCCAACACACGCCGCTATGTCCTGGTATTCGTCTCACGAAAAAGACGCAAATGGCCAGAATATCACAGCAATCTATATGGCGGATCTGACGATCGGCAACTGAATGGACATGTGGCAAAGTCTGCGGCCTGGTGATCTTCTGGCGTTTGGTCCGTGAAGGCAGGCTGTCGGGAACAGCGGAACCCTGCCCGATCCGACTGCCAATCCGGTTGCCCGCATCGAATGGAGGGATGAATTCCCCAACTTCAAATTGTCAGGAAAAGAGGTAGAATGAAGAGACTGGAAAAACATAGCCGCAGAACCGCGCACGCGTTTTTCGGAAGTTACTCTTCCCCACGTGATATTTTCGCGACGAGCGCGTCTCTTGTGTGTGATTCTAACCGGCTTTAAACCGTAAACGTCTGCTGCAGGAAAAGGTGCCGTATGCGAAGTGTCTTAAGCAAATCTGCCGTGTTTGTGTCGTTGGCAGTGTTGGGCATGCTGACCGGGCAGTCCGCAACTGCTCAGACAAGCAGCTCCAGCACCAAAGATTTTCCGCCTCACGCGAAAATTCTGGAGGGGTACACGAAGGTCGTCAGCAAGGCCAACATCACTCCGATGTACACGCTGTATCAGCGTAAAAAAGATGCTCAGCTGTATGCTGAGTTGCCGCGGAGTTTTGCCAGCAAGAAGTATTATATTGCCTTAACTCTGGCCAGTGGTGATCCGTATGCCGGTTTGCAGACGGGTGAAATGTACGTCTATTGGCGACGTTACGATAAGCGGATTGCCCTGATGGAACCAGCCCTCGACTACCGCGCCCCTGGCGACAAGGGAGCGGCATCGTCGGTCAAGCGTCTGTTTACGGATCGATTATTGCTGGACCTGCCGATCGTCACGATCGGACCAGGTGGCGGTCCCGTGATTGACATGGATGCGTTGTTCGTCACAAATGCCAGCCGCTTTTTTGGCTCTTTCGACGGCAGCCTCAGTCCTTCAGCCCGGCTTGGCATTTTTTCCATCGCCACTGCCAAGGCGTTTAAGAACAACATCGAAGTCGCATTCGAGGTGCCGTCCAGAACCGGAAAACTCAAGAAACTGCATTATTCCGTCAGTGAGATTCCAACCAGCACCGGCTACAAACCTCGAGTGGCAGATCAACGTATCGGGTTCTTCACAACCAGCTATTCTGACCTGGCGAAGTACAACGATCGTGAAACCAAAATCCGCTACATCAATCGTTGGCTGATCCAGAAAGCTGATCCCAAGCTGAAGATCAGTCCGCCGAAAAGTCCGATCGTCTTTTACATCGAACACACGACGCCGATCCGATATCGCCGTTGGGTGAAGGACGGAATTCTGGCGTGGAACAAGGCCTTCGAAAACATCGGGATTTCTGATGCGATCGAGGTCTATTATCAGGATATGGCGTCCGGCGCGCATATGGATAAGGATCCGGAAGACGTCAATTATAATTTTGTACGGTGGCTCAACAACGACATTGGGACAGCCATCGGTCCCAGCCGAGTGAATCCTCTGACCGGACAGATCCTCGACGCTGATATCATTCTGACGGATGGCTGGATTCGGCATTATCAAAAGCAATTCGACGAGATGCTGCCGAAGATTGCGATGGAAGGTTTCGGTCCCGAGACTTTGGCGTGGCTGGCCGAACATCCGAATTGGGATCCACGTATCCGACTGGCACCCGCTGCGATTCGTCACGAAGTTGCAGCGAAAATCGCTCGCGACGCAAGTAA
>LWDU01044681.1_pt2 | contig 53323 bp, 50 predicted proteins | sample 727161 | NCBI WGS metagenome assembly LWDU01 (sample SAMN04566230, study PRJNA314399) | hydrothermal vent metagenome | isolation source: deep sea hydrothermal plume seawater | place: Mexico: Gulf of California, Guaymas Basin | collected 2004-07-11
TTGTCATAATCATTTTAATTCTTGTGGGTGCATTGGCGAGAAATGTATTAGGCAGAAGAGTGGTTAAATGGTTAGAAAGTATTTTCAAAAATATCCCATTAATTGGCATGATTTATACCACTACTAAACAAATTATGGAGTCTATATCTGGTGGAGGTGCTCATTCTTTTGAAAAAGTGGTCTACATTCAATATCCAAGAAAAAATATATGGACACTAGGATTTGTAACAGGCGAGTCTACTAATCAATTAAACGAAGAATTCTATCATTTATTCGTACCTACAACCCCAAATCCTACCTCTGGAGTTTTCTTAATTATTCCTAAAGAAGATACATTAGATGCTGAAATAAATGTAGAAGAAGGATTTAGAATGATTGTGTCTAGTGGGATTGTTTCGAATAATAAAAATCCAATTATTAAGTAAAAAAGGAGCAATAAATGCTCCTTTTTTAACTTTAAATATCTAAAAGATAAACGTTAAGATTAACCTCTACCTCTAGCCATAGGTGCGCGAGATACATCTCCATCTTTATCGATGAAGTATAAAAATCCGCTTTCACGTGTAACGCCTGCATCAGCAACTTTTTCTGCATTTCCGCCGCCAGATCCGCCTCGTGACATACCTGAACGCCATACATTACCGTCTTTACCTAAATAGTATAAGTAACCACTTTCTTTACTAACGCCTGTTGTTTTTACTTTTTCAGCCATGATTTTCTCCTTGAAAATTTAATTGAAAATATCTTTTTTATTGTAATCTCCTCTATACTACAGCTAAACATGAATTATTGCAAGAAATTTCTCTCTCGGAACCTCGTCTATAAATAAATAGAAAAAAGGCCTTTAAATATTTTTTTAATTAACTAAATTCTCTCCATGCCCCGGTAGCTCAGCTGGATAGAGCAACGGATTTCTAATCCGTAGGTCACAGGTTCAAATCCTGTCCGGGGTACTCTCTCCATCAATAAAATCTTTCATTAATTTCTGCAACACGGCTCCAGATTTTTCATTTAAATGAATATGATCACACAATAATGTTAGTCTATATTTTCTCCCAATACGACTCCAGCTCCATCCAAAAACATAATGTAATATAACAGCTCTTAATCCTCTTAATCTTCTCCATTCACTAGTCGTGTATGGTACGCTATTATTAGTATCAATCATTTTATCGAACTGTTTAAATAAGTCTATAAGGGTTAACTCATACTTATCAGATAATGTTCTTATGATATTATTGTGCAATTTTACAACACTTATGATTTCAGCCTCAGATTGTTCGCCTAACCAAGATAATGTACTAATTGCAATTTTAGCATCTGTTTTACTTTGGATCTCTATAATGAATTTTTCTAGTTCTGATGCATACCAATCAATATGAGGTAATTGTGGCAATCCTTTAGTAGACACGTAGTAGTCCTGAATATGTTTAATATTTTGACTACCTATTGCATCATTTGTTCCAATTAAGATAGTGACATAGTCAGGATTATGTTTAATAATTTTATCTATCCGTTGATTCAAGTTCCATGTTAAATCTGCATTGATTCCTGCATTGATATATATCTTTGATTCATCTTGCTTTCTTAGGGTACTCACCCAATCATATCCAATGTGTCCATGGGTTATACTGTCGCCACAACATACAACAACTGGCTTATCATTATCAGGATCAAGCTCAAATGCGCCTGCAGCTATATCTGGTAATTGCCATGACTTGCGAATCAATGGGAACTTATAAATATTCAGTATAATACTATTTCTAAGGATATAGAGTGTAAGAATAATTAAAAATATGGCTATAGAAACATACAACATATCACGAACGATTTAATGCTTTCAATGTCTCTTGATTTTCTGAGAGTAAAAATGCTATCGATAGAAGCAACATATTCATCATTTTTTTAAGGCTATATATCATCTTAGGATTGGAAAGTGAATGTTAGAATTATTGAATAATATCTAATAATTCCATCTCAAAAATAAGAGTTGCAGAAGGTGGCACTACATATTCTCCTAACTTAGATCCCTGAATCCCTGCTTCTCCGTAAGCTAAGTTATAAGAGACATAAATTTCCCATTGTGATCCAACAGGCATCATAAGCAATGCTTCCTGCCAGCCTGCAATAAAACGATCCACTCGAAGCGTTATTGGTTGGCCTTTATCATAGCTACTATCAAATTTATGTCCATCAATTAAGTATCCATTATAATGTATAGTAATTTCATCGTCATAGTCTGGGACTTTACCAAAACCTTCTTTGATAATCTTATATTGTAATCCACTACGTTGACGAACACGTACACCTTCTTTTGTTTTATTTTTCTCTAAAAATTCTTGTCCTATTATTTTATTTTTTCTAGATAATTCTCTGGCATCTTCTGAGGCTAATTGCATTTGATCTCTTTCTATTTCTGAATTTCTTACATTAAACTCTCGTAATATTGTTTGCCTATCTGCATTATTTAATCTTGGTTCTTTTTTATTCCAATAATCGTCTAATCCTTCTTTTATAAGATCTTGATTGAATTGTGCATCAGGTAAATTTTTTCCGATGTTAACACCTAGAGAATAACTTAATGAATCCTCAAAAGTTACTATGAGTAATTTTTCATTTTGTGTTGTATTAGACGAATTATCACAATTTGTGAAAAGCGCTAAACTGCATATTATAATTAATATTTTTATCGAATTATTCATGAGTTTATTCTAATTATTATCGATACTCATAGTAAAGAAAAAAATTAACGGCCATCCTTATAACCTGTATATTCATCCATCATACTATTTAATCCATATAAATTGCCAAACTTTACTAATAAAGAACTCGGGAGCAGGGCTCTTAATAATACAGATTGATTCATAATCCATGGGATTTTAGGTGAATGGAATCCAAAACGAATCGCTCTATTGATAATGACTTTTGCAACAACATCATGAGATTTAACACCTGGCGCAAACATTGAACCTAGGATATTTAGTTTCGTTCCTTCAAATAAACCTTTTTTCAAAAAGTTGGGGTGAATAGAAGAGAATCTTACTCCCTTTTTACCCATTGTAATTGCTTCCAGTCTTAAAGACTCTGTTAAGCCCATTACAGCCCATTTTGTTGCAGCATATATTGCTAATTTAGGAGCACCAATCAATGAAGATGCAGATGATATATTAATAATATGTCCTTTATTTTTTTCTAACATCGCAGGCATAAAAGATCTAATAGTATAAATCATCGATGTAAAATTAACATTAATCATATTTTCTAATTCTTCATCTGAACGATCCAGCATATACCCCGTATATACTGTTCCAGCATTATTAATTAAAATATCAACATCGCCAATATCTTTTTTAATGATTTCTGCATTATGATAGACCTGCTCTTTGTTTGTAACATCACAGACTTGAGAGAATACATCATGCCCTTCAGCTTTTAAAGATTTAACAGCATTATCTAAATCATTTGGCTGAAAATCCCATAGAATAACTTTGGCATCTTTTTTGAGTAATCGTTTAACAGTGGCAAGTCCGATGCCTTTAGCAGCGCCCGTAACTAATACAATTTTATTTTTAAGATTCATCTCTATAATAATATCCTAAATCGTTATAATCTGCAATACATCATTTTATCTAAAGCGCACTATACCATTGTATACCGTATGCAAGGGAGACACTAATCATCAATCCTAACATCAATCTAAGGAAATCTTTATATAGCATTGGGAAGATAGCTTTTTTGTGTCGACTGGTATATGTTAATTCCCCATAACCAATAGACATCCAAATTCCAAGCTCTCTACCTGCCAACATCCCCATAAAAACAAATGTAGTGCTCATTGGGATGTTGTTAACTTCTTTAAAATAGTATAATACAAAACAATAGACTAGGTCAATCAGTGTAGCAGAGCGAACATATCTTGTATTAGTTTTTGATAAGACAATTTCTTGTATTCTTCCACCGCGCTCATAAAACATGAATGCTAATCCTAAGAGCATCGTACCAATAACAAAAAATTGAAAATTAGTATTTTCAACAGAAGAATATCTTGGTAAAAATACCATAATATTTGCCAAATCATGTTTCAGCCATGTTGCCCATAACCAACCAGTAGTCACCCATTGGCCTACTCTCCAATAGTTATTATATCTATTTCTACCTTTTTCACCTTCATTTAGAAAATACTTACTGATGATATACCAAGATCCCCAAGCAAAAACAAAAGAGACTGCATAACCTAGGAAACTTTTTAGCAACATTCTCTCCATTACAACCGATGATGCAAATACTGATAAGACTAAAAAAGTAGTTGATACTGGTATTTTTAATCGTGTCAATACCACCAGAACTAATGGAGCTACTGCATGATACCATTGTATATCGATTTCTGGAAACTTATCTAATCTTCCAAAAGATGGATCTCCAATATTAAAACCTTGAAGCATAGTTATTAAGAAAATGGATCCCATATATGCAAACATCCAATACCATTTGACATCATTATTCGATGAAATATAAGTTCCTAATGTTTGAATACTATCGTTAGCTGTAACCGCATAGACAGCAAAAAGAAATCCAAGTAAAGACCAAAGTGTAAGAAAATCCATTTTATCCTCTGTTAATCAAGTTGAAATAATATAATAAAATTAGTAAGCATCACGTTTTTTATTTTTTTGACTCATTTTACTTTGCTCCGGAGGAGAGACTCGAACTCCCGACCTGGTGATTAACAGTCACTCGCTCTACCAACTGAGCTACTCCGGAATATGATTTGGAATTTTTAATAATATTATCGAAAAAACAAGGAATATTACACCTCAAGCTCAATAATTAAATCTTTCGATAAATTAAATTGTGCATGCTTATATACATCTTTTGATATAATGACTCCATCAAACTTAGTTACTGATCCAAGATTAGCATGTGTAGATTTTAATCCACCTAAATACCAACGCTTATCACTAATATAGATAAGATCTCCTAGATTCCCTTTAATTTGATCCATATATCTCTGCGGTAAACATACTTTATTATTTTCATCTTCAGACACTATAATCTCACTCCCAGGAACTGTAATAGTAATTCCAGCATTTGGATTTACTTTAGAACCTTTAAAATATTCAGCTCCATCCCTAATTGTCCAAAGAGTTAATCCCTTAATATCATCATAATTTTTTGGTGGCTTTGTGAATAAGGTTACAATCACCCCAATAGACACACATGCTACGAGATTGTATAATGCTCTGATATAAGAATAGGGTTTTGCTTCGACAAATTCAATCCCATGTGCAAAAGGGCTAATTAGTTCAAAAGGATATATCAATCCTAGAACAATAAATACAGAGCCTATTACAAAACTTAAAACTGCTGCTTGCGCAGAAAAACGTGGCCAGAATATTCCTAAGAATATGATTGTCACCATTGGTGGAGTTACCACGCTATGGAACGCTCCATGCGCTTCATAAATGGTACCATATTGTGCGAATAAAAATGCGGCTCCGATTCCTACAACTGTTACTATTGCAGATGTTAACATGGACACTCTCAAACGAGTTTTTTCTGAAGGATTTTTTGCTCGAGGTGTATATATATCATTTACTACAACTGCAGCTGATGCATTAATCTGAGAATCAAGACTAGACATTAAGGCTGCTACAACTGCTGCTACTAAAAATGCAAACACCACTTCTGAAGATGCTACAATTCCTGCTACTACAGTAAAAATAGTATTCGGATTTGTCGTTTCTGCAATCACCCCAGGTGACGTATTTGTAATTGCTCTTGCCACCCAACCAGCATTAGATACAGCAACAGTACCAATCGGTAAAAATACTAATACATTCATCATAGTTGCTCGACGAGCATGCGCCACAGAACGTGACGATAGAAAACGCATAATAACTGCTTGATTCATAAAAGCAAACCCAACAGATCCGACTATTCCATCTTGCCAAAATACACCAACAAAATTAAAATCAGGTGGAGAATTAAAATCAGCTAACGGCAATTTATTGGTTATAGACAGTGCATTCCAGAATATATCAAATCCTCCTAGATAAGCAATCCCAAGTCCAAAAATTAGGATCCCAGCAAATAGCAATACCACTCCTTGTAAAAAGTCAGTAAAGATAATTGCTGTCTGACCACCTAAAGAAACATAGATACCAGCAATCAATGCAATCACGATAATGATTGTTTCGATATCCCATCCTATAATAGGTTGCAATAATGACCCTAATGCTAATAAACCAATTCCAATATAACCTATTAAGTATAATAGCATTGTAAAGGTTGATAAATTTCTTACCGTAGAATTAAAACGTCGTTCAAAATATTCTGGAATAGAGTTTACTTTCATATAATAAATAATGGGGATCCAACCAAAGAGAAGTAAGGGCATAAAAAACCAATCATTCATATAGGTCATGGTTGAAGAAAATCCATATTCAAATCCTTTTGATGCGTACTTTGCAAAACTATGTGATCCAACTCCCGTAGCCAACATAGACATTCCAATTAACCACCATGAGAATCGTCTTCCACCAAAGAAAAAGTCTTCCGTAGACTGATTATTACGCGCAAAAAATAATCCTGCACCTAATACAAATGATACATAGAATACTAAGATACCCCAAAAAAGTGGACTTGTAACAATGTCAGGAGTCATCGAACATACCTACTTAAAATTAATGCTGTTAAAATATATCCAGACAGAATAACTAGATAGAGTTGTGGGGTATTATTTAATGCAGCGATTGTCATCAGTAGATGAATAGAAGATACATAAATGAACCCCCAAATTAATACTAGCACCCATGTTTTATATTCAGCCCAGAACTCTTGATATCCATAAGCTTTAAAAATTGCAAAAAGACCTCCACCAAAAATTAATAGCCCAAAACTATACTGGTAAATAAAAGGGAGCCATGAATGCGAAAATAAATCCATTATCCTAGTTCCTCCTTAAAAAATGGTTTTAATAAATCATAAGTATCATGCAAGCCTTGTGCTACAACTTTAGTTGATCCTACTACCGGCATAAAACTTGTATCTGAAGACCATCGTGGTACAATATGAAAATGTAAGTGGCTTTCAATGGATGCACCTGATCCCTTACCTATATTAGCTCCAAAATTAAACCCTTCACAGTGTAAATGAGTTCTTAAGATAGCCATTGTTTTTTTGGTTACTTGCATAACATCTGATAAAGTATCATCTTCTAAATCTTCTATTGCATTTTTTTCTTCATATGGAACCACCATAAGATGCCCGTTATTATATGGATAATAATTCATAATTACATAGCATGTTTTCCCGCGATACAGAATAAAATTCTCTCTATCATCACTTTCATTGGGTTTATCAGAAAATATTTTTTGGGATCCATCTTTATTTTTGATGTATTCCATTTTCCAAGGAGCCCATAAATGTTTTTTATGCGACATATTCATTATCCAATTCAATATTATCAATTAAATCTCTTAATACTGGTTTAATATAAACGTTGTCCAGATTCATCTTACTAAAACATTTTGCTAATATATGCAACCGTTGCTCTAACGGTTTATGTTTATTAATGACCACAACATTATCAGAAAATAACATACAACTATCTCCATTAAAATTACCTTTATCTTGGATAATTTTAATATCAAATTTATGACTTAATTCAATAAAATCATCAAGAAGGTGTTGGTATTTTTTATTTTTCTTCTTATATGTCACACTTGATTCCTGTAATTGCGCTACTGCTTCTAATTTTCTCGCCTAAACCATCTACCATTTCAATATTATATTTTTTCATAACAGCTGTCTCAGGAATTTCTTCAAGACTTCTATCGCCGCCATTAGCAAAGATATCTGGCTGTATATATTCTAAACTTTTACAAACACTCTTATCTTTGTCAATACTCAAAAAAACTTCATCAACGCAACGTAATGCACCAACAATTTCTAATCGATCCTGCTCTGGCATAAATGATTTACCTTTTTTCAATCCTGCTTGATAATCACTATTCACAATTACGACTAATTTATCTCCTAAGCTTTTAGCCATTTTTAAATACTCTAAATGCCCTACATGGATTGGATCAAAATATCCGCTAACTGCTACAACTTTCACTGCATAGCCTCCTTTTGATATTTCCAAGAAGGTAATTCTAGTTCCCAATTGGCTCGACAAGATAGAGAGTCGGGATAAACATAAAATTCTTCTGATTGTTTTTTCTCTACAAAAGAGCCCGTATCTAATCTATTGTTATTATTTCTATCTTCATATATTAACAATTGATATTTACCTCCTATAACATCATTAATAACATATGAGCCATCTAGATTGACGGCCTCAACATAAGAATGTGAACTATTTTGTAATAACATCTTTATAGGATGCAGAAATTTTCCTATCACTGTTCCTGATATGTCAGCTGTCTTTACTATATCACTGTTACTATCTGGAGCTACATCCAAACTATCTGTATCTAATTCTTCTGATTCAGAAGCTTTATGTATAAAAAAATCAATATTTTTCAGGTTAGCCTTTTTAGTTGATAATAAATTTTCATGATAAAATGCATACTGCCCTTTTGAATAATCAATATTTGATCCATATTGCTCTACTGCAAGAATAGAGAAATCATCTGTTGGCAAATAATTAAAAATATATCCAGAATCGCTTGTTGTATTTGCAATATAGTCTGGATCTGTACTTAGCATATCTTCATGATTGAACAATCCTCTCCATAATAAAAGAGTGGACTGATCACTATCACCATACACATTGCCTTCTATTGTTGAAGAAGTAAATATGGAATCCATAGAAAATGGAATGCTAATATCTTGCTCAATTGTTACTCCATGCTCATCAGCAAAACTTGTATCTAAAACAATCATATACGTAGTATCATTCTGAAGGTTGCTTGGCAGCCATACATCAATTTTATCTCCTCTAAATTCATATTTGACCTTACCTGCATGCATTGGATAAACATTAATAGCACTTTTAATTGAACTTTCTTTTAAATATTCACTTAAACGAATAGTAATTTTTTGTTCGGGTTTAATATTGTTTAATACTTCTGGCTTTGTTCCTAAAAGTGTTGGAGGAATTTCATCTAAAGATCCTCCCTCTGGGCTTCTAATAGATGCACAATTATTTAACATAATGATTGCTATAATAAGTAAAAATTTAGTCATTGAATGGTGTTTATCTATCATATCTCTTTAAATAATTTTCAGACCATTTTACAAAACTATTATTGTTAATTTCAGATTTAATTTCAGTAATTAAGTCAAAGTAATATGCAATATTCATTAATGTCGCAATACGGATACCAAACATTTCGTTTACTTTAAATAAATGTCTCAAATAAGATTTAGAATGTTCTTGAGCAAATACAATACTACTTTTTTTATCAATAGAAGAAGTGTCATCTTTATATTTACTATTTAAAATATTAATTGATCCTTCATGAGTAAAAATTTGTCCATTCCTGGCATTACGAGTTGGTAATACACAATCGAACATATCTATCCCAGACAAAATTGATTTTACGATATCTACAGGTTTCCCCACTCCCATCAAATAACGAGGCTGATCTTTTGGCATATGTGTTCCTAACATATTTACGATATTAAACATAGGATCTTTTTTTTCTCCTACAGATAGTCCGCCAATAGCTAAGCCGCATGTAGCAAATGGAAGCATCTGATCTAAACATTTTAAGCGCTCTTCTTTATCAATTCCTCCTTGAATAATTGGAAATAATGTTTGGCTATGGCCATATAAAGGTGATTGATCATTTAGATATTCATATGCTCTCTTTGTCCAATCTTCTGTTAATCTAGAAGCGCGTTTTAATTCTTTCTTTGAACAATCTGCGGCAGGGCAATAATCAAAAGCCATAATGATATCAGACCCTAATTTTCTTTGTACTTCCATCGAAGTTTCTGGTGTAAAAAAATGCATGCTTCCATCCAGATGCGACTTAAAGTTTACTCCATTATCTGTAATTTCATTCATATCGCTCAATGAGAAAACTTGATATCCTCCACTGTCAGTTAGAATACTATTTGACCAGTTCATAAATTTATGTAGCCCTCCATTCTTCTCTATAATATCTGTACCAGGCCTTAAATAAAGATGGTAGGTATTAGACAGCATAATCTGAGTGTTAATATCATATAATTCATTGGGAGATATTGATTTAACTACCCCATGAGTACCAACTGGCATAAAGACGGGGGTCTCTATTCTAGAATGATCAGTTTCTATTTTACCTACTCTTGCTAATGAATGTTTATCTTCAGATTGAACTGTAAACTTCAAAAGATTACCAATCGTACCCTATAGATAAAATATATTGGGGTTTGGAATAATCGCCATTTGGATATCGATCCCATGCAGTATCAAGCCTTAGCAAAGCCCAAGGAGTAAACATTTTCATTCCAATACCAAATGTAGAAATAATGGCAGAAGCCTCTGGATCAGATAAGCCATATTTTGCTCTTACTAAAGCACTATCATTAAATTCTTCACTTGAATCCCATGCAGCACCAATATCAACAAATATATGCCCAAAAATATTTCCAAATCTAATTCTTGCGGGAAAGCTTACATCTACATAATTAACAAAAGGGAATCTAAACTCAAAATTTGCAACTGCGACATTTTCTCCAGTACGTTCTCTGTATCTTGTACCCCTTACCGGGAAAACATATTCACTAAAATACACATCCTGCAATATAGAAGAATTATCATATTCTAGAACTCTTTCTGCATAAAAACCTGAATCATCTCGCCCTTCTGTTTGAGTCTTTGATATAATGGTCATTTGAGAATTTCCACCTAAAAAGAATCTTTGTGGATTATCTCCTATGCTCTTTCCTAACATTAATCGTGTTGCTATGCTATAGTTTCTATTAATTTTAAAATACTTTCTAATATCAAATTTGATAGTCTGAAAAGGAATAGAATCTTCTCCAAGATCAGGACTAAATTGAACAGTAAGATACTGCTTCAATCCATCATTTGGCCCTGTATATGTATTCGTAGTATTATCAAAAACCCAACTCACCATTGGCATCATTGCTGTGAGATTTTCTGTATATATAGAATCATAAGTTAGATTGTATATATCAAATTCTTTAACCTCATAATTGACCGATCTAAAAGTCCCTCCAAAATCAATACGACTAAACTTGGAAAAAGGATATTGTGCAAAAAATCCTATACCATAATCTCTCAATTTTCCTATATAGTCAGAAGTAAGACTGTAGCCCAATGAAAAGGTATTGGCTTGCTGAAATAATGTACCGTAATAGTTCATCCTATTTTTCAAATAAGCATAACTAATTACTACATCACTATTATCTAAATCTAATACTAGATTTGTGCCCATCATAATTTGGTGGTCGCCCATAACATCGCTCCAAGCAAGATTTGCCAGTGCACGAGTGCCAAAAAGATTATCAATAGAAGCCCTTGTGGCTATATAGTCTATAGAAAAATCTGTTTTATATGGCTTAGATTTATATCCATCGGAAAAACGTAATGAATCTATTGCTGTATCTTGATTATCGGTCTCTTTATCGGTATCATTAAATCTTCTATAATTCCTAGCAAAGATATATTGTGAATAGTCTTGAGACTCCTCACTAGGGATTGCAGTGCTTACAAAACGTAAGTCTTCAAAAGTATCTACTTGATTTCTTTCGCTATAAAATTTGGTCTCCGGAACTACCTTCTCTTCTTTGTTCTGCGGTTGATTCATTACAAATAAATCCCATCCTCTTTCAGAGTAGCCAGAAAAAATTAATTTATTCCCTGTAGTATCAATATCTATTTGCTGAATGCCTGCTATGGCATTGGTAATAGGAGAAAAAACAGTACTAGATAACTCATGTTTAAAGATATTATATACTCCATTATAATCTGCAGTATAAAACAATACATTGTCACTAGTTAAGACTGGATAATTTTCATTATAAGGAGTGTTTGTAATTTGTGTAATCCCTTGATTGGAGAAATCATACATAAATAGATCTTTTTGAGAAAAATCTATATCAAACATATTAGGAGAACCTTTACTGGTTCCTCTATCAGAACTAAATACAATCTTATCTCCACTTGCTGACCATGTCGGAGAAAAATCTGAAAAAATATCATTAGTTAAGTTTGTTAATTCTTGCGTATCTATATCTACAACATATAGATCGCTTGCATCATCTTTATGTCCTATAAATACAATTTTATTTTGACTAGGATGCCATGAAGTAGTAAAAACTCCATCTAGTGAAATAGGTATTTTTTTATAATCACTATTTCGAACATTAACAATAATAATAGAATCTTCTTTTCCGCTCTTAGAAGCAAAAGCAATATACTTTCCATCTGGAGACCAAGATAATCCTGGCTGTAACCATTTTAATTCTTCAAAATCTGGGCTAGTATTCCCTCGAATGAGTCGCTTTTTTTGCTTACCTGAATCAAGATTGTAGAGTATTAAATCCATGTACCCAGCCTGATCTGTAAAGTAAGCTACTGTATTGCCGTCAGGAGAAAATGAAGGGCTAACATTATAGAAGTTCTTTGTTTTTGATCTATCAGTAATTTTTTCTGCAAAGTCAGTAATTTTTTCTCTCTCATTAATATCAGACCAATATTCTTTTTTTAAATAGTCATGCCAATCATCAGTTAGTTGTTCAAAATCTACGCCCAGTGCATTTTTAAACCCTTTTTCTGCATTTTGAGTTCGTTTCATTTGCTGAAATATTTCACCTACTTTTTCTCTGCCATATTTTTTGGTAATATATTGCCATACGGATTGTCCGCCTTTATACGCTAATATAGAATAGTTTAATTCTTCAATTTTTGGCAATCTTTCTTCGATAGCTAAATCACGTAAAACCATATCTGAATTAGTATCCCAATCAACCGATAAAAATTCTGATAATCCTTCATTGGCCCATAATGGTACTTGTAAAAGTATCCTTCCGCTTATCAACCCTTGAGCATTTCCTCCATAAACCATATCATTAATTGAAGCATGTACTAACTCATGATGAATCACATGCTTAAATTGTTCATAAGACCCTTCGAATGGAATCACAATTCGATTCTTATATAACTCAGTTACTCCACCAACACCCTCAGGCATATGTGTATTTACAATATTGGTTTGTTGAAAGTCGTTATGCGATGTATAAACAATAATCTTTACTGGTTTCTTACTTCTCCATCTTAAATGTTTACCGATTTGATCTAATGACTCCTCTGCAACTTTAGATGTAAAAATAGCCAAGTCATGATTGTCTCCATAATAGTAAATATTAAAATTAGGGCTAACAATATACTCCCAATCAAAAGTGTCATATTGAACTTTATTTTGACCAAAATTTTGTCCAAATATTAACTGGCTGCATAGAAGATATATTATAATGAATCTCATACCGATAATATTAATATTGAACAAGCTTAGTTTAAAGAGTAATTTTTGCGATGCAGTTACCAATATACTTTTTTGGAGATACCCACTTTAAGGTCTCAAAGTCAAATCAAGAAAATAAAAAGGTAGAAAAGTTTTCAAAATTTTTAGATTCTATCTCTAAAGATAATACAAAAGGATCTTTATTTATTATGGGAGATCTTTTTGATTATTATTTTGAATACAAGAATCAAACCTCTAGTGATTATGAAAAAATATTTACTAAAATCGAAGAAATTAAAAATAAAGGCTTTAAAATCTATTTTATAGCTGGTAATCATGATTATTGGATTGGAGATTATTTCAAAAAATATACCACAAAAACTTTCCTTGATGATACGTCAATAGACTATAAGAATAATAAAATATATGTTACACATGGAGATGGAATTTTATCTTGGGATAACTCATATCGCTTATTGAAAAGAGTACTTCGTAGCAATATATTTATTAAAATGTATTCTCTCCTTCCAAAAAGCATTGCACTGAAAATTGCAAAAAAAATATCTCATGAAAGAAAAGATTCCCATTATTTAGATCAAGAAAAAATTAACAGAATCCATAATGAATTAGATAGTTTTGCTCAACAAAAAATTAATCAAGGTTTTAAGTATGTGATTATGGGGCATTATCATCATTCGTATCAAAAAAAGTTAAATAATGGAGAATTAATTCTACTCGGTGAATGTAATGAAGATAATTATAATTATACTATGTTTGATGGCGATAAATTAGAAATCAAAAATTTCTAAAATTTATCACATAATGTAACCATGATGGCATTCTGAGTATGTAAACGATTTTCTGCTTGCTCAAAAACAATAGAATTCTCTGAATCAATGACATTGTCTGTAACTTCTCTTCCTCTTTCTGCTGGTAAACAGTGCATAAATAAATAATCACTTTTAGCGTTTTGTACAAGAGAATCATTTACTTGAAAAAGAGAAAATATCTTAACTCTTTCATCAATTTCTTCTTTTTGGCCCATAGAAGCCCATACGTCAGTATAAATTACATCTGCATCCATAACGCCTTGTACAGGATCATTAGATATATTAATCTTAGATAGATTCTTTGATTCTGCAAAATTGATTGTTTCAGCATCGGGCTCATAGCCTGCAGGACAAACACAAGTAAATTCAAATGGCAATATTCCAGCCAGCCTAATCCATGAATTAACAATATTATTACCATCTCCAACATATGCTATCTTTAAATCATCAATATTTTTTTGCTTTGCTTCCCATATTGTGAACATATCAGTTAATATTTGACAAGGATGATTATAATCAGTCAATCCATTGATAACAGGAACGTTAGAATGGTGTTCAAAATCTAACATATCATTATGACTGAATACTCTAGCCATAATTAAATCATTATATCTGCTAAATAATTGGGCTAAGTCTGAAGCACTTTCTCTTTTTCCTAACCCAATATCTTGGGGAGCTAAATAAATTGCATGCCCTCCCATCCAAGAAAATCCCGTTTCAAAAGATACTCTTGTTCTAGCGGAAGGTTTTGCAAAAATCATTGCCATAGAATGATTTTTAAAAGGTCTGAAATTCTCTTTTGTTCTGTATTTATGTTTTAACTCGGCAGTCAAATGAAATAAATCAATTATTTCATTTTTTGAAAAATCATCAACTTTAATACAGTGTCTAAGACTCATTTTAATTTCCTTTTTTTAGTATTTAGTATATTCATTGACTCTCTATATTTTGCTACAGTTCTTCTTGCAATTGAAAAGTCTTTTGCATCTAATAATTGTACAATTTCTAAATCAGATAAAGGCTGATTTTTATCTTCTGATTCTACAATATCTTTTATAGCAGTTTTTAATTCTTCTGCTCCCACTATTTTACCAGATTTCTTTATTATTTTGCTAGTAAAAAAACTTTTCAAACTTAAAGTCCCTAGCGGGCTATCAATATATTTATTTTTTACAGCTCTACTGATACTTGATATGTCCATATCAATTTTTTTAGCAATATCTTCTAATTTCAAAGGATTTGGATGCTGTTGTTTTTCAGACAAATAATCATGTTGTATATGAATAATCTCATTTACCACTTTTCTTAAGGTATCTGATCGAAATAAGATTGTATCTAATAAATTCTGTGCACTACTAATGTGGTCATCAATAAATTTTTTCTCTTCTTTTGGAGTTTCTGCATTCATTGCTGCATTTAAATACTCATTGGATATTTTAAATCTATTGAGATGTCTATCATTAATTAAAATAATCCATTCTTCATCTTTCATTCTTAAAATAACATCTGGGTTGATCTGTTGATTTTCTACATTGAGATCTACTATAGGTGCGAAATTTTTTGAAGAGATAATACTTAATGCATTATCAAAATCAGTATCTGAGCAAGATAAAGAAGACTTAATATCTAAAAATTCCTGATTAAGGAATTCGTCAAAATAATCACGAATAATATTCAATGCTATCTCTTCTTCTTGATTCATTTGCAATATGAGATATTCCTGTAAATTTTTACAACCTACTCCTTTCGGATTCAATGTTTTAACAAATTCTAGGATGCTTTCTACATCTTCCATGTTAGAATCAGTACTATCTGCAATTAACTCCAATTCTGAATCTAAGAAACCGCTATTGTCCACATTCAATATAATTTGTTGGGCTATTTCTTTTGATAGCTTATCAATTTCAGACTGATCAATTTGGCTTATAAGATTATCAATGACATTCTTATCTTCTGGTAAATTAGATAAAAATAAATCATAATTTTCTTGATTATCAAGACCATAGCTTTCATAACCCTTATCTTTAAAATCTTCTATATTTTTTTCAATTAAAACGGGATTTTTTTGAATTTCATTTTCTAATTCTTTCTCGATATCATCCAGCCCAAGCTCTAAAAAACTAGATTGGAGTATTTGTTTTGGTATTATAGACTGCTTTTGTCTAATCTTGGTAGAAAACTTATTCATCAATCTAATCTAAATTTTTTTCCTAGATAAATTCTTCTGACTTCTTCATCATTTGCAAGTGTTTCTGCATCTCCAGATTTTAAAATTTCTCCACTATGCAACAAATAGGATCTATCTGTAATAGATAAAGTTTCCCTGACATTATGATCAGTAATTAATACGCCTATATTTTTCTTTTTTAATGACATAATCATCTGCTGAATATCTTCTACTGCAATTGGATCTACTCCAGCAAATGGCTCATCTAAAAGTACAAAATCAGGCTTTAAAGCTAAAGTACGACATATTTCAACGCGCCTTCTTTCTCCGCCAGATAAACTTGAACCTAAACTTTTTCTTAGATGATTAATATTGAATTGATCTAGTAATTCATCAATTAAATTATTTTGATCAATATCTTTTGGTAAAACTGTTTCTAGAACAATTTTAAGATTATTCTCTACTGTTAACTTTCCAAAAATAGATGGCTCTTGAGCTAAATATCCAATACCCATTCTTGCACGCTTATACATTGGAAGATTTGTGATATCCACATTATCTAAAAATATAGTACCAGATGAAGGTCGAATCATCCCTGTAATCATATAGAAAGTGGTCGTTTTCCCGGCTCCATTAGGACCTAGTAAGCCAACGATTTCTCCTTTTTCTAAATTGATATCAATATTGTTTACAACACTCTTTTGAGAATAATTTTTTTTCAAATTCTTTGCGCTTAATGTTTTACTCATTGTTAATAGAGCCTCTTGGTTTTGTAATCTTCCAATTTGTTAAATCAATATTAGATTCAAATCCTGTACCGTATAGTGTATCAAAATTTCCAGAGATAAAAGTTAGGCTTGCATCGGTAAAAATTTTATCCGCTTTATTATCCCAAAGCAATGAATCTGTCCACAGCTGTTGCCCATTATCAGCTGCAACTACCACATCTCCGAATGCATTGATTTTATTCTCTTTTTCACTTACAAATGCATAGTTAGAAGTAATAAGTGATGTATGCTGATAGCTATCATTATAAAGATCTACATTAACCTCATCCGTTAATCTTAATTCTAAATTCTCATTATTACGTTCTAAGAATTTTGATTTGATAAGGGCTTTAATATTGCCTTGTTCAGTTAATGTAATCTCTACATCAACAGAGAGTTGATCGTGTATATCATCTAAAGGTTCCTCAACCTGATAAGACCTAGAACAACTAATCAAAATAAAAAATAGTATTAAATAATAATTCATCGCAACTCAGAAAGTAGCTGATCTAGCAATTGGTCAAAATCTCCTCTTGATGCAATAAGCAAGTCAATTACTTCTCTGACCGCTCCTTTGCCACCAGTTTTTTTGGTTACATAATGTGCGCAGCTTGCAACATATTCAGGGGCATTTGGAACAGAAACAGCAAAACCAACTTTTTCTAAAATAGGGATATCAATAATATCATCTCCCATAAAACAAATTTCATCATCTTCTAGATTATGCTTTTTCTTTAATTCGTTATACGAATCAATCTTCCTAATCACTCCATTATACACATCATCAATTTGTAATTCTTCTGCCCTCGACTCTGTAGTAGCGGATTCTCTTCCAGTAATCCATGCTGTCTTAATATCAAGATCTAAAAGTCGTAGCATTACAAATCCAACTCCATCTAGAACATTGAAGCTTTTTGATTCTTCACCTGCAGTATCTTTAATAAATTGTCCATCCGTAAGAATACCGTCTACGTCACAAATAAATAGTTTAATATTTTTCAGATTTTTATCCATTCTTCCTTCCATGATTTAAATAGGTTTCTCTGAATGCTAACATTGATACAAGCACAGACTCTAACTGATCTAAAGGCCATTGTGTGCTAGCATCGCTTAGCGCTTGATCTACATTATCATGTACTTCCATAAATATGCCATCACAACCTGTTGCTATAGCAGAATAAATTTGACCAGGAATAAATTGTCTATTTCCTGAAGTAGTTTCTTCAAAATTTCCAGGAATTTGAGCACTATGTGTAGCATCATAAATGACTGGAAAACCAAATTCTTTCATAATTTGAATAGAACGCATATCTGATGTTAAACTATCATACCCAAAAGAATTTCCTCTCTCAGTAACTAAAATATTTTTATTTCCAGTAGCGACAACTTTATCAATAATATTTTTTACTTTATAAGGTGATAGAAATTGTCCTTTTTTAATATTGACTACTTTACCAGTTTCTGCAGCAGCTACTAATAAATCTGTTTGTCTGCATAAAAATGCTGGAATTTGAAGAATATCTACTACGCCAGAAACTATCTTTGCTTGTTCTGGATGGTGAATATCTGTCAATACAGGCACATTGAATGTATCTTTTACTTCTTCTAGTATTTTTAACCCTTCATCTAGACCATTTCCTCTAAAAGAGTTAATAGAAGTTCTGTTAGCTTTATCAAAAGAACTTTTAAAGATGAATGGAATATCTAGCTTATCTGTAATCTTCAGAATTTCTTCTGCCATTTTTAAACTATGGTCTCTACTTTCAATAACGCAAGGACCACCAATAAATGGAATTTTTTGATCGCCAAAAACAATATCCATACAAGAAACTTTATTTTGTGCCATTTTGTTTTTCCTTTAATGATGCTTTCACAAATTCTCTAAAGAGTGGATGGGCTTTATCTACCCTACTTTTTAATTCTGGATGAAATTGACACCCTACAAACCAAGGATGATCAGCTAACTCTACAATTTCTACCACTCCTAAATCTTTATTCATTCCAGAAAATACTAAACCATTTAATTCCATTTTTTTAACAAATTTATTATTTACTTCCCATCTATGACGATGACGCTCTGAAATAGTTTTTTTCTTATAAACCTTTGAAGCTTTTGTGTTTGGAAGAATATCACAATCATAAGAACCTAATCGCATTGTTCCTCCCTTAACTTTAATAGCTTTTTGAGATTCCATTAAATTAATCACTGGATTTGGAGATTTGCTATCAAATTCTGTACTATTAGCATCTTTTATTCCACAAACATGTCTTGCAAAATCTATAATGACGCATTGCAGACCTAAGCAAATTCCTAAAAATGGAACATTATTTTCTCTAGCAAACTTCGAAGCTAATATTTTACCTTCTGCTCCTCTAGATCCAAATCCTCCTGGTATTAAAATGCCATCTATATCATTAAAAGTCTTTGCGGCGTCTTTATCACTTTTAATTTTCTCAGTATTAACCCATACCACTTCTACTGTGGTATTATTTTCTACTCCAGCATGAACAAATGCCTCAGTTATACTCTTGTATGCATCATACAACTCTGTATACTTACCACACATGGCAATTTTAACACTATAATCTGGATTTTTATATGTATCAACAAAATTTTGTAACTTTTTAATAGATGGTTTATTGTTTAACTGCAATCTATCGCAAATCATTTTTGTAATATTTTGTTTCTCTAACAATAAAGGTACTTCATAAATACTTGATACATCTTTATTCTCAATAACATGGTCAGATTTAACACTACAGAACAAAGCTAACTTATCCTTTATATCTTGGCTGATTTCATACGATGTTCTACAAAAAATAAAATCTGGAGATAAGCCAATCTCTCTTAATTTCATTACCGAATGTTGTGTTGGTTTTGTTTTAATCTCGCCACTTGCAAAAATGTAGGGCAATAAGGTTAGATGAATAATAAGCGAATTAAAATATCCTACATCTAAAGAAAATTGTCTAATAGCTTCTAAAAAAGGTAGGCTCTCAATATCTCCTACTGTACCGCCTACTTCACAAATAATCACATCATACTGTTTACTATCTGCTAAATTATTAATACGCTGTTTAATTTCATCCGTTACATGAGGAATGACTTGGACTGTCTCTCCTAGATATTGACCAGAACGCTCTTTATCTAATACAGTACTATAAATTTGTCCAGAAGTAGCATTATTATGTTTTGACATATTTTCATCAATAAATCTCTCATAATGTCCTAAATCTAAATCAGTTTCAGATCCATCATCTAAAACAAATACCTCTCCATGCTGATAAGGGTTCATAGTACCTGGATCAATATTTAGATAAGGGTCTAATTTTAGAATATTTACTTTTAATCCAGCGCTTTTGAGAAGATACCCAATTGAAGAAGCAGAAATACCTTTTCCAAGACCAGACATAACTCCGCCAAGTACAAATATAAATTTTGTTTTAGATTTCATAGTATTTTAAGTCTTCTTTTACATCAATACTTCTATGTTGAAAGTCAGTAATTAATAGTTTAATTGCAATATTATTATCCAATGCTCTCAATTGTTCTAGCTTCAATTTTCTTTCATTTTCTGACTGTTCAAGATTAGTAAATTTTTCTAATGTTTTTTTTCTATATGCATAAATTCCAATATGACGAAAATATTCTGCATCTTTATTATTGCTAGATCTCTCAAATGTCTTGGCATTATTCTCTTTATCTAAAGATACTTTTACCACATTAGGATTATCGAAATCCTTTTCATTTAAATCAGTAGATGCTACCGATGCCATCTCAACATTAGTATCATCAAATAATCGAATGAGATTATCAATAATGCTAGCATCAATGTTTGGTTCGTCTCCTTGAATGTTTACAATAATATTACAATTGATTTTTTCTGCAACTTCTGCCACCCTATCTGTACCAGACTCATGTCCTTGCGATGTTAATACGGTCTCACAATTTTTATTTAAATGAGATAGCGTTTCCATAGAGTCGATAGCAATTACTAAATGATTGAGCAACTTAGATTCTTTAGCATTATCATAAACATGCTGGATCACTGATTTTCCATTCAAGGGGTAGATAATCTTTTTTGGGAATCTAGTGGAATTTAATCGACCAGGAATAACACCTAAATTCACTGACTTTCCTTTTTAAGGACTAAAGGAACTTCGATATAATCTTTCGATGATTCTGGGCTATTTTCAATAACAGAATCTTTATCTAAAGAGTCTTCAAATGTATCATCTCTTAGTGGGCTCGTCATATCATGCACATTAACTAACTCATCTACATTGTCTGTATCTACTTCGTTTAACAGATCCATATGATCCAATATATTGTTCATATCTTCTGTATGCCTTGCTAATTCTTCTTGTGAAAGGGAGAGTCGTGAAAGGGATGCTATTTTTTCAACTTCTTTTTCTGATACTTTTTGTTTTTTTGACATAGTAAAATTATTTAAAGGAATTTATAAGATAAGTATCTTTTCATCAAGGAAAAGCAAGATAAAGCTTATTCGTAACGCATTGAATCAATAGGATTTAAATTTGATGCTTTAATAGCAGGATATAATCCAAATATAATTCCCATTGATGCACAAATCTGAATGCTATAGAAAACCCAATCGAATGGAATAACTGGGTCTTGGCCTAAAAAGAACGCAATAACATTACCAAATGATAAGCCTAAAATAATGCCAATTATTCCTCCAATAATTGATATTAACATTGCTTCAATTAAAAATTGTAAAAATATATCAATCTTCCTTGCTCCAAGAGCTTTACGTACACCAATTTCTTTGATACGTTCTGTGAGCGAGACCAACATAATATTTGCAATTCCAATTCCAGCAACTAATAAAGAGATTCCAGCAACTAAGCCAATAAAAATAGTTAGATAACCTGTGAATTCTTCAAAAGTACCCATTAATTGCTCATTAGTTGCGATATAAAAATTATTCTCTTCACCTGGAGGTATCTTTCGAATTGCACGAAATACACCAACCGCTTCATCTGTTGCTGCATCTATAGTATCCATTGATTCAGATTCTAATAATAGCATTATGTCCGCTCTTCTCCAGTGTCGGCCGCCAAAAGATTGTAAAAAAGTAGAAATTGGAATACCAATCATCGCATCCATACTTTGACCTAACATCTCGCCTTTTGGTGCCAATAAACCAATAATTTCAAATGGGAGATTATCAATTTTAATAGTTTGACCTACTGGGTCTGAATGAGGAAATAACTCTTCTTTAATATCATATCCAATCATAGCAACGCGTGTACGGTTATCTATATCTTGTTGACTGATATTTCTTCCACCAATAATCTCATACTTATTTAATGAGAGAATATCTCCATCTCCACCCCAAAAACTAGTTAGCCTATTTTTTAATTCATTTTTACCGACACTGATTGTGCGATCACTAGGTTCTTCTGCTACTGTTGCTGATATATGTTTTGTAAGTGTTAAAGAGCGTTTTAATTGCTCATATTCTGACCACGTAATATTTGGTTTATTACGAGAATTCCTATCTCCACTACCAAAACTAATCTGAATTGGATTATCTTTTGTGATATAAAAAACATTAGTTTTCATGTCACTAACTAAGCCAGAGTAAGATTGTTCAAAGGTTGCTAATACAGTCATAATAGCAATGATAGATGATACACCAACTGTAATACCTAAAAGAGTTAATGATGTACGTAATTTAGTTTGGCCAAAATAAAATAAGACTCCGCCAATAGCATCTCTTAAATAATTGATAATTCTATTCATGGCGTAGTGCATCAATTGGGTTCAAATTAGCTGCTGTTCTTGCTGGAATCATACCAGCTGACACTCCTATAAAAACACAAACCATAAAAGTATAAAAAATTAATAATAGATTAAATTCGACTGGCAGATACGATGATAATGCCACAGTGATTAATTTTACTAAAATAATTCCAGTACTACCTCCAATGATTGATATAGCAACTGCTTCACTTAAAAATTGTACCAAAATATTATTATTGGTTGCTCCCATTGCCTTTCTAATTCCAATTTCTCGGGTACGTTCTCTCACAGATACAAACATTACATTCATAATACCAATAGCAGATACGATAAGAGATATTCCTGTCACTAAAAATCCCATTCCAGCAATAGCAATCTTGATTGCATCAAATTGTGTTTGATAGGCATCGGCAGAGTTGACAGAAAAATTATCGTTTTCACCAGGCTTTAGTTTTCTTGCCAATCTCATAATCATTCCCACTTCTTCTTTAGCTTTTGACATATCTTCTGGTTTGGTTTTTAGAACCAATTCAGCAAAACCCCATCTAGTTAAAATGCGGTTAAACGTTGAAGAAGGCATAATGACTAAAGTATCTAGAGTTCCGCCAGGAACCATCCCCATTCCTTGCTTTTTTAATTCCCCTATTATTTCAAATGTTACACCACCCAACCTTATTTTCTTTCCAATGGGGTCTTCTCCATCAAAAAAACCATCTCTGACTGTACCGCCAACAATAATTACTCTTCTCTGTAAATCCCATTCATTCTGCGAAAAGAATCTTCCATTTACAATCTTAGTTCCGCTCAGCATTTCAGCATAGCTAGGGTATACCCCATTGATTTGCAAAAATGATGATTTATTGCTAAAAGATCCTCTAGTCCATGTACTCTTTTTTATACTTATATCTGTAACATATGTACTATATCGTGTAATGTATTCAAGAGAGTCTTCATCAATTTTTGGGCGATTGCGATATTGCCACCAGTCAAAGTCAAATGACCAGGGCCATGTACCAACATAAATCTTATCATTCCCGAAATACTCCATAGATTTATCAAACTCTTTATCGATACTTGATACACCTGCAGTAACAATACTGACAGTAAAAATACCAATAGTTAAGCCTAATGAAGTTAATATGACCCTTGTTAGATTGGTTCTAACTGCTGCAAGGCCAATTAAAATATTTCTAAATATACTATTCATCTACAACAATTTTGCCGTCAAAAAGCTCTACTCTTCTTTTTGCTCTTCTTGCTATCGATTCTTCATGAGTAACAATAATTAATGTATTGCCAGCTTTATGCAATTCATCAAAAAAATTTAGAATTTCAATCCCACTTTTTGAATCTAAATTTCCTGTAGGTTCATCAGCTAAAATAATAGATGGTTTGTTAACCAATGCACGCGCAATTGCAACACGCTGTCTTTGTCCGCCAGATAATTCACTTGGTTTGTGAGCCATTCTATCGGATAATCCAACAATGCTAAGTGCTTCTTCTGAGCGCTGAAGCCTCTTTTTTTTACCCAATGAAGAATAAATCAATGGGACTTCCACATTTTTTAGAGAAGTAAGCTTTGGCAACAAGTTGAATGTCTGAAAAACAAAACCAATTTTTTCATTTCTAATATTTGCAAGCTGGCTATCATTCATCTCTGATATTAGTTCATTATTGAATTTATATACTCCTTTTGTAGGAACATCCAAACAACCAATCATATTCATTAGTGTCGATTTTCCAGAACCAGATGGTCCCATAATAGAAATAAAATCATTTTCATAGATACTTATTGAGACATCATCTAATGCTTTTACAACATTATTACCTAGATGATAAATCTTAGAGATTGAATCCATAGATATAATTTCTTTTTTTAATTTAGGCATTATACTTTTAAGCCTTAATTACTTGAGCCCGGTCTACCACCACCGCGCTTATAGCTTTTTTCAGATTGTTCTTTAATAGTGATGGCTGCTCCATCGTACAGATCTCTACTTATTGCTACAAATCCTCCCGTTACAATCTCTTCTTCTTCTTCAAGGCCGGATAATACTTCATAATCTCTATCTCCAACAATCCCTACTTCTACAAAACGTTGCTCTACAGTATTACCATTAACAACAAATACAACTGTTCTGTTTTTCTTGCCTCTTTGATTCTTATTTTGATCTTTTTTATCTTGCATACCCACTGTAAACGATACTTTAGATTCGGGTTTTTTCTTTGCTGATTCTCTAGGTGTAGTGAGAGATTGAATTGGAATCGCAAGTGCTTGATTACGTTTCTCTGTAACAATTTCAACAGTAGCACTCATTCCAGGGCGCATACCATCTACAACTTCTAGCATTTGTATCTTCACTTGGAAATTAGTGACTTGCTGTTGAGAGCCGCCACTAGATGTGATAGAAGCATATGCTACTTCTTTAACTACTCCTTTAAATGTCTGATCTTGATATGCATCTACTTCTATTATTGCAATATCATTAATAGAAATATCTGCAATATCATTTTCATTTACATTTACATAAACTTCCATTTTTGAGAGATCTGATAACTTTAATAATACACTTGGATTGAACATACCACCTTGCGCTAAATCACCCACTTCTCCATCTATAAATGTGATAGTTCCATCTTGAGGTGCAATAAGTCTTAATTTTGAAAGAGCATCTTCATCTTGAATATATCTTGCTTCAGATGCATTAAATGAACTTAAAGCAGAAGCATAGGAGGAATTTATATTCTCCATATCTTGGTCGGAGATTAAGTCGCCCTTATATAATTCTTCTTGACGTGATTTTTTAATTTTTGCATTATTTAGACTTACTTTTGCAGCTTCCACTCCGGCTTTAGATGCTTGTGTTGCAGCTTTTTGCTGACGATCATCTAATGCCATTAAGAAATCACCCTTTTTTACAAAATCACCTTCTTTTACAGCAATATCTGTAATATAAGTCGTATTATTTGCACTTAATTTTACTTCTGTTTCTGGCGTTAATACTCCATCAGCAACTACTTTACTTTCTAGATATTTTCTTTCAAGCTTCATCGTAGAAACTTCAATTGACCCATCGTCATCTGATGAAGACATAAAATATGCACCTAAGCATAATACTAAAACACCCAACCCAGCTTTCATCTTATTATTCACATTTTCTCCTTATTCATATTTTTTATCTAATGTTCCAAGCAAGTCATCCAAATTTGCTACTTGGATTGCTGCATCATATTTAGTTCTTACCAAACTTGAACTAGCTTGAATTAATGCTAATTGTGCATCTAAAAGCTCTAAAATACTTGCTGAACCTAATTCATATTTTTGTTGTGCTAGTCTCAAATCTTCTTCAGCAGAAAGCAAGACTTCTTCTTGTATGGGAATAATTTCTTGATAATTATTTAATGTATTAATCAGTGCATACAAACTTACTTTAGCACTACTTCTTTCAGCATTAAACCGTGTCTCTGCTTGATCTAATTGTAATTTTGAGATTTGAATCGAATTTTTATTTCTAAAACCAGAAAAAATAGGAATGCTTACTGAGATGTTAGCACTCTTAATGTAATTATCGTCAAAATAAGTTCTAGTAATTTGGTCACTGGAAGATGCATTCATACCCACGCTCATATTCACGCTAGGCAAACTAGAGCTCCATGCTTTTTTTACGCTAATCTGTGCTCCCGAAATTTGGTTATCTAATATATTTAAATCAGGGCTATTTGCTAGCATCAAATTATATGCTTCGTCAAAAGTAGGAACAGATGACATAAGATCTATTTTTTCTTCAACATTCACTACTATATCGCTATTGAGAAGTCCCATACTATGTCGTAAAGATTTCTCAGAATTCTTTTTGCTTAACTCTCTTGATAAGAAGCTAGATTTTGCAGTTCCATAACGGACTGACGCTTTCAAATAATCTGTTTTACTAACAGCCCCTAAGTTGTATTGTTTTTCAACTAACTCAAGTTGTTTTTCTGATAATTCTAAATCTTTACCAGCTATATCAAATAATTCAGAGTTCTTCAAGTATTGATAATAATAAGTATATACATCTAATATAATACGTGCTTTTGCCTGTCGTTTTTTCTGTTTTGCAGTATTATAAGTATTATCGCTTTGCTTAAGAGTGTTCACCTTGTTTCCAAAATTAAATAAGCTTTGAGATAGGCTTAATCCCCCACTATATCTCTCAGACGCTTCAGAAGAGCTATTTCCATAGGTTGTCTCACTAAACGAGTTGCTTGCATTCACTGATGGCAACATTAGAGCTCCAGTTGAAGCACGATTCAATCTTGCAATTGTTACATCTTGATCTGCTCTTTTAAGTGATGTCTTATTTTCAAGCGCAATACGCACACATTCATCCACAGTTAACGATTGTGCCATAGATGTTGAAATAAATAGTAAAATAATTAATATATATCTGTTCATAATACTCCTGCTGTATCTTAGACATAGAAAGTAATTAAAAAGTTGCATAATAAGAAATAAAATTTGCCTTCCTTATGTATGACTATTGAAACATTAAAAAGTAAAATAATAATTAACTAAAATTTTTGGTTTTTTTCAAACTTTTTAGCATCGATAAAGCGTCTGAATGTGTATTGTCAATATCTCCATTCAATATTGCTTCCTCAACCAATTTTTTTATTTCTCCTATCTTCTTCCCTGCAGACAAATTGAATATTTCCATAATCTCGTTCCCTCTTACAGGAGATTGAAATGCTCGTAATTCATCCGACTCAATAACATCTTGCATTCGTTTTTCTACGCGATTAAAATTAGAGAGATACTTTTTAACATTATTTGGATTCTTAGTGGTGATATCAGCACGACATAACAACATTAAATCTTGTGCATCTTCTTGTGCATCTACAATTAATCTTCGAATAGCAGAGTCAGTTACTTCTTTTTTTGCTAAACTGATAGGTCGTAAATGTAAAGCAGTCAGCTTGATGATATAGTCTCTTGTTTTATTAGAAAATTTCATACGCTTTGATATCTTTTTTAGCATACGAGCACCATAATCATCATGTCCGTAGAAAGTATATCCTTTCTTTTTATCTATTCTTCTGGTATTAGGTTTTGCAATATCATGCACTAACGCTGCTAACCTTAAATCTAACTTATTAGATAATCCTGCCGCATTATCTACTACTTCTAATGTATGAAAAAAAATATCTTTATGATGATACTCGCTAGTCTGATCTAAGCCGTACATGACTGAAATCTCTGGGAAGACATATTCAAGCAATCCAACTTCTTGAAGCATAATAAATCCGACAGAAGGTTTATTTGTGCCTAAAATCTTGAATAATTCATTAGTTATTCTCTCTTGAGAAACTATTGATATTCTTTCAGCATTATCTTTTATTGATTGTAAGCACTGTTTATCAATCTTCATTTCTAATTTTGCAGAAAAGTATGCTGCTCTCATCATGCGCAATGGATCATCGGAGAATGTTATATCAGAATTGCTCATAGGAGTTCTTAATACTTTTGCATTTAGATCTTTAAACCCGTCAAAAGGATCAATAAGTGTCCCCATATTATCTTTTTGTAGAGAAATTGCCATAGCATTGACAGTAAAATCTCTACGTTGCAAATCTTCATTAATATCAGTCATAATAATATCTTTTGGCTTACGTGATTTTGGGTCATATGACTCTAATCGAGCAGAAGCGACTTCAATTGCACATTCTTTATATGGTATACGTGCTGTAGCAAACTTTGGAAATGGAACTACTGTAGATACATTTAATTTTTTTCCTAATTGATTAGCAAATTCAATCCCATCACCTTCAACCATAAGGTCGATATCTACTGAATTTTTTTCTGGTTCTAATAATAAATCTCTAACACAGCCACCAACCAAAAAAACGGGCACTTTTATCTCTTCAGATAAATCGCTAATTACCTTAGATATACGATATAATCGTTTATTTTGCTTAAGTATGTCTTTAATTATGGTCATTGTGTAAATTAAAAAATATATCTATCTATTATGCTAGAAAAACTAAATAAATATATTGTATTATTTTTCTTCTTTTCGCTCCTAAGCGCTCAATTCAAAGAAGCTTCCGTCTCATTCGATGATCGTCTATTAAAAGCAGATGAAAAAATATCTTTATTTCAATTGCAAAACAACATTAAAAAGTTTTATGAATATACTGTTTGGAATGAAGAATATCGTGATCTAGAAATCAATATTAATGTTCAAATTCTTTTTGAAGGCAATGCTAATATAGGAAGCACTCAAGCTTATGGAATTCAAGCTTTATTTAGCAACAATACAGATCTTCATTTCTTTGATAAAGGTTCAAATTTTGTTTTAAATCAAAATAATTCTCTCTATTATGACAGCGTTTACTTTGATCCTTTATCAAGCTTATTAGGATTCTATGGCAATATTATCTTGGGGGCAGAATTAGATACTTGGTCCAACTTGGGTGGCAGTAGTCATTATGAAAAAGCACGATCCATCGCTGTTCGTGCAAGTGCTTCTAATTTTTCAAGAGGTTGGGATCAACGTATTGTACTTATTAATCTCTTAACAGAAAATGTTGGGTTAAGAAAACTACGATTTTCAACATATCTTGCATACGAACTATTTGAAAATGGAGAAATAGATGCATGCGGAAATGCTTTAGATAGTATAGTGGATAATTTGAACGAAGTAGTAGATAATTATAACCAAGAAAATTACACTAATACCTTTTTAAAATTTCATGGTAAAAAGATTGGTGAAATTATGAAGAAACTGGGTCAAAAAAAGCTACTACAAGAAATGATTTATTTAGATTCGCAAAGAGATAATATCTACAAAGAACTATTATCTTCAATCTGAGAAAAGTATTTTTTTCTTTTAAAAAAATAATCTATTGCTATGCTCTTATGATAAATATTATCTAATCGAACAACATGATTATTTTTCCTAAGCTTGACTATCTTATTAACAGAAAATAATATCCATATCTCTGCACATAATATTGCAATAAACCTTCTTATATCTAATGTTACTACGGAATAGATCAAAGCCATCCAATCCAGTAACAATCTTTTAGCAATTAAGATTCCATAATGAAAAGTAAAAGAGTTCTTAAAAAATAAAATCCAGGAGTTTCTATGATTGAGATAGTGTGACTTAATTGTATTTTCTTTAATCGTTTGCTTTCCATAATGATAAATGAATGAATCAGGAACAGACCAAATTTTATATCCTAACGCTTGGGCTCTCCAACATAAATCTATTTCTTCCATATATGCAAAATATACTTCGTCAAATCCATTTAATTGATTAAACATATCAGCTCTTACAATCATAGCAGCCCCCGATGACCAAAATATTTTTGAAGCCTTATTATATTGACCATTATCTTTCTCTAAGGTATTAAAAACGCGCCCCTTCACATAAGGAAAGCAAAAATGATCAATAAATCCTCCAGCGCCACCAGCATAATCAAAATATTCTTTATTTTTAATATTCAATATTTTAGGTTGCGCCGCAAAAGTATCAGGATTGCTATCTAAAAAGCTTACCAATTTTTCTATCCAATCCTTAGAATGCTCAGTATCATTATTTAAGAATATTAAATACTTCCCTTCTGCATTTTTTGCCCCAATATTACATCCTCCACTATATCCAACATTTTCTTTATTGCTAATAATAATGACGTCTGAAAACAGCTGTCTTATATTTTTAACGGACTCATCTTTAGAGCCATTATCTACTACAATAATTTCAAAATTTTCTATACTAATATTTTGATAGATAGAGTTAATGCAATTATGTAAGAGCTCTTTCCCGTTATAATGAGGAATAATGATTGAGACTATCTTCATAGCCCTTTTAATTTTTCAATTTCATCAAGTAATTGACCGGCATCTATATCTTCAGGACTACGTACTATCCAATTTTCAATTAGCATGGTTGCCTCGTCATACTCCTCTAATTCTCGATGACATAGATATAGTAAAAATACTAATTCAGGTAACGTCTTTTGCCATGACTGCCATTCTTGCGCTGTAATTTTAGTCGAGGTAAACCCTTGTTTTTTAATTGCTTTTTCAATAATTAAAAAATTATCATATATGGTTTTAAAAATTGATTTTGCTTCAGTATAATCATCTAAATTTTGAATAAATGACCTACCATATAACAAATAATCTTCCATCTCTATATCATCTCTTTGGGTTAATTCTTTTAGATGATATTTAACTTTTTCTTTGTTGCCAGTTCCATTATAGATCTGTGAAATTTGGTACTGGAGCTCTTTTGATGGCATACTTATTACTGAACTAGGCATTTTATCTTCCATGTCCAATAATACCATCTCTGCTTTTTGTAGATTGCTATCAAGATAATGTGATATGGCTAATCGTGTAAACCCTGTACGATAATTCTGAATTAATCTTCCAGTTTGTCTATCTACATGAACATTTTCATTAGCAAGATTTCTATAGATATACCCCGGTTGATACTCTTGAGATATAGACAGCTCTTCAATAGAGTGTTTATGAGAATCGTAATCTTCAAACCAACTCTTACTTCCAACTATTGGTAATAAATTTTGAGTCATTTTATCTTGATTGATTGGATATGACTTATTGTTTACTAAGCGATATGCTAACCCTTCCATTGTTAAGTAATCCTCTAAATTGAGCATACTAGTAGGAGACACTGTAACAGCAAAATATACTGGTCGATTCCAATTATTATCTTTGATAATTCTAAGTACCATTAAATCTTGAATACGTAATGCTACATCAAGATAAGTTGGTTTTAATTCCCACTCAATAATGCCATCAGGATTTAAATCGTCTACAGGAGCATTAATAGAAATAGTGTTAGATGACCATTTTTTAAAATCTAAATTTTCAATCTCATTATCATTCATAGATATAAAGGGATTGTCCTGATCTCTGATTTGAGTCACATACCATGGAGTATTCAATAAACTTAGATTGATTACTCTTACATCTGTTCTAATTTTTTCCACTTCTTGTAAATACCATACAGGAAAGGTGTCGTTGTCACCATTAGTAAATAAGATTGCATCAGGTTCACAAGTCTGTAACATATTGTATGCCATATCCCAAGCAATATAATTACCAGTTCTATCATGCTCTTCATAGTTTGCAATGAGCATTCTCAATGGCATAAATACTAAAAACATTGAAGCCATTAAATAAACAAAAGTTTGATTGAGCTTAATAGATTTTTCTAAGAAAGTGTCACATATGTAATTTACTGTGCTAAAAATACCTATCGATATCCATATTGAAAATGCCATAAAGCTTGCGACATAAGAATAATCCCGCTCTCTAGCTTGAGGACTATCTTGATTTAGATAAAAAATAATTGCTAGACCCGTCATAATAAATAATACAAGCAATGAGAAGGCATCATACTTATTTCTTCTAAAATGAGAGTATATACCTATTAAACCCATTACGAGCGCTAAGGGTAGTCCAAATTGTCTCCAATCTACGCCATCTTCTTTTGAAGATGCTCCAAAATCAGATACAAAAGAATCATTACTAGGTCCCTTGCCTGCAAATTGCCATAAAAAATATCTGATATACATTTTATTAATTTGGTAGGTCAGCAGAAAGCTAGCCTGCTCAGAAACATTATGGGTCATATACTGGTACTCTTGTCTGCTAGAAAATTGAAAATCTGGATATTCAGGACTGCCGACTATAGAAATTTTTGATGGAAGATTATTAAATTTTCTTGGGAGAAATGACATTGAACCATATTGATCACGATTCAAATAAGAAGCAGCTTCTTCTATTGTCTCAGGATTGTTTTCATCAATATTAGGGTTTTGTCCTGAGCGAATAAAGATTGCCAAATAGGTCGAATATCCAATAATAATTAAAAATAAAGACGTATAAATAAGTGAAGAAATTGTCTTTTTATTTTTAATACTGCTATACAAAAGATAAGATAGTATTCCGATAAGCAACAATAGACCTTCAAAGCCTATTTTATCTATAATAGTTGGGAAGCCTTTAATAATACCGTTCTGTATCACAATAAAAGCTAACAGCGACAAACCTAATGTAATGATCAAATTTTTAGTTGAAAAATTAGAAGTGGAAAAATAAATAATTAATCCGATAAAGGGGATTGTGAGTAGATTTAATAAATGTACTCCAGTAGCCAGTCCAATCACATAAACAATTCCCATCAGATACATTGCACTGTGTTCTTTTTCTTTATTCTTAGACCATATTAAGATTAAATATACTACTAGAGCTGTCATGAAACTGCTCAATGCATATACTTCTGTTTCAACGGCATTAAACCAATGGCTATGAGTAAAGGCAAACGTGAGTGATGCAATAACTGAAGACCACATTTTAAAGTACTTCATATTATCATTACTATTAAGCCTGTCGATAAACTGATTACAAATCAAAAACAATAAACTAATAGTCCCAGCGCTAATCAATGGGGAAAAGATATTCATGCGAAAAGCAATATCTGAACTTAATGGAATGAGTGTAAATAACTTCCCTATCAATAAAAATAATGGACTACCCGGAGGATGAGGAATGCCGAGAATATACGATGTAGCAATAAATTCTCCCGTATCCCAAAAAGAAACTGTAGGTGCCATTGTTGAAAAATAAATTCCAAAAGTAATAAGGAATAGAATTCCAGCAATTAAAGTCTCTAGTTTTTTACTATAAGTTGTAAAAAAGCTCAATTTATTTTTCAGATTCTTCTTTAGTCTCTTCAGTTGATTTTGAAGAAGTTTCTTCAATTGGCTTAGCATCTTCTGCTTTTTCAACTTCCATATAATTCATTTTTAATTCTGATAATACTTTATCTAAGTATTCTTTTTCTTTATCAGTAAGACTGGCATGCATTCTACTATTCATCATATCTATCATGTCAATTTGGATAGATGCTTGCATCAAATCTACCGACATCTCGTTAGTCATTGGATTTTGTATTTTTCCCAAAGCAATCCAAACGCCATAGACTGACTGAGAAATTAGTGAATCAAAAAGTTGTTTTTCTGTATAAGGTTTTGTTGTCATTTTTTCCCCTCTAATTAACGGTTGTTTTCAAAAATAATTTTAAATATTCATTATCAAATCTCTGCTTAATCAAACTATTGATTGGAGCCTCTAAATTTGCATCATTATGAATAATATCAAAAGCTTTCATTCTAGCATCTCTAATGATTGGTCCATCAGTAGTTAAATCAGCAATTCTAAATTTAATAAATCCGCTTTGTCTTTCACCAAAGAATTCTCCTGGACCTCTTAATTTTAAATCTTCATCAGCAATCTCAAATCCATTTCTACTTTTAGTTAATATGCTTAAACGTTGTTTTGTATTTGGAGATTCACTGTCACTGCAGAGTATACAGTAACTTGTTAGCTTTCCTCTGCCCACCCTTCCTCTTAGTTGGTGCAATTGACTTAATCCGAACCGCTCACAATTATTAATTAGTATAACAGATGCATTCGGATTATCAATACCCACTTCTACTACCGTAGTTGAAACTAAAATCTGAATTTCATGATTCATAAATTGCTTCATTGTTTCATTTTTTTGATCTGGATCTAATTTCCCATGCATTAACCCAACAGTTAAGTCTGGAAAAATATTTTGGGTCAATAAATCATACGATTCAGATGCTGCATCAAGATCTTGCTTCTCAGTTTCTTCAATGAGCGGATATACAATTATTGCTTGTCCTCCTATTGTTATTTTTTCGCGAATAAAATTATAAGCAGTATCTAAGTTATTTTTTTCAATATGGGACGTAAATACATCTGGTCTATTTTTTGGCAATTCATCAATAATTGATAAGTCCATATCTCCATTATATGTTATAGCCAACGTTCTCGGGATTGGTGTCGCTGTCATTGCCATTAAATTGGGGACAGCAGATTTTTTCAATAGTAGTTGTCTTTGATTTACCCCAAATCTGTGTTGTTCGTCTATAATTGATAGTCCTAAATTTTGAAATACTACATCTTTTTGAAATAGTGCATGAGTACCCACAACTATCTTTGATTCACCTTCTTTAATAGACTTTAAGACTGCTTTTTTTTCTTTGCTCTTCAAGCTACCGACCAATAATGAGCATTCAACTCCAAGTTTTTCATATTCTATTTTAAAAATTTTATATAATTGTTTTGCTAGTAAATCAGTAGGTGCCATTATCGCAACTTGATAATCATTTTCAACTACAACAGATGAAGCTAAAATTGAAACGATTGTTTTCCCACAACCAACATCTCCTTGGATCATACGATTCATTGGATTTTCTGATAAAAAATCATCAATGATTTCTCTAAGAACTCGTTTCTGACTATTAGTTAATTCGAAACTTAAATTTTTTAATATTTGATTATAATATTTAGTCTTAAAACTTATCGGAGTAAAACGGTTTTCCTTTATTTTCTTTTTTCTTAAAGCTAGAAGAATTTGTAAGAAAAAATGTTCATCAAATTTAAGCCTATGAATTGATTCATTTAATTTATCAACACTGTTAGTAAAATGAATATTCCTCAATGCAGAATCTAGAGAGCAAATTTTAAAATCATCCTGCTGCTTGTTGTCAAAATGGTCTTCAATATCATCGAGAGATTCTAAGGCAAGATAAATAATTTTTCTTAAATTTCTATTATCAAGACCTGATTTCTTTAAATCTTCTGTCAAAGGATAAACAGGAATTACAAATCCAGTACTAAGAGATATTTCATTCGCATTCAATTTGTCGTATTCAGGATGAACAATTTGAACATTTCCTTTATAGTCAGCGACTTTACCATGAACAGCCAATAAATCTCCTTCTTTTAAAGATTGATAGATATAATCTGATCCATTAAACCACATCAATCGAACAGAGCCAGTATGATCTGCAAGTGTGGCTGTCAAAAAATTACCGCGTTTCATTTTCCTTAAGTTAATCGATTTAACTCTACCTACAATATTCACTTTAGTGTTTGTTTTTATAGAACCTATTAGCTGAATTGATGTTCTATCTAGATACTTTCTTGGAAAATAATATAGTAAATCTTTAATAGTATGAATATTAAGAGATTCTAAAACCTGGGCTCTTCTTGGACCAACGCCCTTAATATATTGAATAGGAGTTTCTAATAAATTAGAAGGATTATTGAATTCCATAAATGGACATTACTTCCATTCTTTTCGATATGTATATGTAATAAGCTCTGAGCTATTAGGTTGGATTTCTAATGGAAAGTAAATAGTAGATGCATCATCTTTTATATACATACTTGAAGATTCTTTAATCACCCAATCTCCAACAATTTTTTCAATAGCTTTGACTTTTATAGACTCATTGGAAGTATTCATTATTTGAAGCGATATAGTTGATTCCTCACTATTATTTTGACGATCAAAATTTAAAATTCTACGTTTACCTATAATATCAAATGCTTTTCCTGCATCTAATACAGCGTTACCACCTTTATATAACTGACTTAAGCTATTTTTACCAATAAAAGATAGCTCCCCATTCATATCTTTTTCATATAGATATATTACTCCGGATGGTAAAGGTAATTCTAGATTATTCTCTTTAGAGTTTTGAAAAGAAATTTCAATACTTAATGGCTCATCTTTCTGATCACGTTCTGAATTTCTAAAAATATATTTTTTTTCATACCCAATCTCTGTTTTAGGCATTAAAGGAAACTGAATTGTCTCAAGAGCTCTTAAATTTAAATTAGTACCTAAATCGAAAATATAAAAATCTCCTAACTCTTTAGTTCTTTCTGACATGGTCATTCCTCTAGAAGCAACCATCGGCATATTTCTAACTTTACCACTGCCGCCTACAGGGACTAAGCCTTCTACAACTTTTATATCTACTCCCAATAAATTCATATTAGACCCATTAACTACCTCAGCATCTATACTAAGAGCTGCAGTAGAATCGCTATCACTTAACTGTAGCTTATACACTGGCTTCCAACTAAATCCTGAACTTAAATAAGTTAATTCTGCAGTAACACTATTTAGCCCTTCAGAGAAAATTTCCCATGAAATTTGTGGGGTAAATTTATTCTGCACTTGCTTTGATTTCAGTAAAATATATTCCACTCTAGATCTTTGAAAAATCATAAGTCCTTTATTTGTACTGATAGAGATAGATGAAGAATTAATATCTAATAAAGCTCCTTGTACTACCGAATCATTTATCGGTTTCACTTCTACTAATGACCCAATATTTTTTTTCAGATAAGAATCAGTAGAATAAAAATTTTTATTTAATGTTTGAGACCCAACTTCTACGCCTTGAATATTTAATAAAGGTGAATCAAACACAATATTTGGTGAAAGATTATTAAAAAATGTAATATTCTTTCCATCTTTTAAATTCCATAAAATTGGTTCTTTTATGATAGCAAAGCTATCTTTATAAATTGTTAGCGTTCTGTTTGTTTGGATTGATTCTACTTCTTGAGCAAACAGGATATTTAGTGCAAATATTGCTATTAATAATTTTTTCATTTCAACATCTCAATATTGGCAATTATTTTTTCTCTTTCAAAGATAAAATCATCTAATTTACTTTTTTCATGATTGACAATTTTTTCAGGTGCTTTATCTGTAAACGCCTTATTACTCAATTTTGTTTCAATTACTGCAATAAAACCTTCTATATCTTGTAATCTTTTATTCAATTTTAGCATTTCTTCCTTAGGATCAACTAAATCACCTAATGGTACATATACGACACAATTTTTACATATACCAACTGCAGATTGCTTAGGTTTATCTAGATTTATTTCAATATTTAAGTTTTCTAGATTAGTTAAAACCATAATCATACTTTTTAAACTATCAAATAAAGATTCATCCGCAACATTTTTAATAGAAATTGATGCACTAATTTTTTGAGTAGGAGCAACGTTTAATTCTGATCTAATTGTGCGAATGGCAACTACAATCTCTTTTAGAGATACAATCCTAGCTTCATCATATTGTAGATTACCTGAACCAATTGTTGGCCAAGAGGATATAATAATATCTTTATCTGAATCATTTTTTAAATAACTCCATATTTCTTCAGTTATAAATGGAGCAATTGGATGCAATATTAATAAGACTTTCTTCAATACCTCTTTTGCAACAAGAAATGTATTATTTTTTTCTGATTTATCTGAGCTATTAAATTTGATTTTAGCAATTTCAATATACCAATTACAAAATTCATTCCATGTAAAATCATAAATGACTTTTATTGCTTCATTAAATTGATAATTACTATAATGAACATTTACTTTCTTAAGAGTAGTATCTAATTTTGAAAGTATCCATTTATCATATATATCCAACGAATCTCTATCTAGAGTATTACTAAAATCTTCATCATGATTAATCATAATGAATCTGCTAGCATTCCAAATTTTATTCATAAAATTTCTGCCTATTTCTAATCCATTTTCAGAGAAATAAACATCAGATCCTTGTGGAGACATTAGCATGATTGAAAATCTAGTCGCATCTGTACCATATTTTTCAAATAATTCGATTGGGTCTGGTGAATTTCCGAGAGATTTACTTAATTTTCTTCCGGTACTATCTCGTAAAATGCTAGTGAAATAAACATCTTTAAACGGGATTTCATCTAAGAATTCTATGCCAGAAATAATCATTCTTGCTACCCAGAAAAATATAATATCTGGACCAGTCACCAATATATCGGTTGGATAATATTGTTTCACCAATTTTTCATTATTAGGCCAACCATGAACTCCAAATGGCCACAGCCATGAACTAAACCATGTATCTAGAACATCTTCATCTTGCTCCCAATTTTCAATATCTTCAGGAGGAGTTATAGATACATACCAATTCTCTTGTTTGCTATGATCAGAACCTTTTTTATACCATACTGGAATACGATGCCCCCAATATAATTGGCGACTAATACACCAATCTTGAATATTATCCATCCAATGATTATATGTTTTTACCCAATGATTTGGATAAAATTTTATTTCACCTGACTTAACAACTTCTGTAGCGGGTTTCGCCAATTCTTTCATCTTCAAAAACCACTGATTTGATAGGTAATATTCTATTGGAACATCGCCTCGTTCAGAATATCCGACTTTATGAAGATAATCTTCTTCTTTTAATAATGAACCCTCTGCCTTTAAATCCTTTATAATCTGCTTTCTAGCTTTTTCTCTAGTAAGGCCAACATACTTATCAGGAGCATTAGAATTGATTGATCCATCTGGGTTCATGATATTTAACATATCAAGAGAATGGGACATACCAACATTATAATCATTGGGATCATGTGCTGGTGTTATCTTAACACAACCAGTACCAAATTCAGGGTCAACCATTTTGTCTGCAATAATTGGAATAGTTTTATTCACCAGAGGTAAAATTGCATTTTTACCAATCAAAGATTTAAATCTTCTATCTGATGGATTCACTGCTATAGCAGCGTCACCAAGCATTGTTTCTGGTCTGGTAGTAGCAATTTCAATAAATGTATCAGAATCTTCAATTTTATATTTTATGTACCACAACTTTCCTTCAACTTCCTTAAAGATAACCTCTTCATCGCTTAAGGCGGTTTGAGATTTTGGACACCAGTTAACTAATCTATTCCCTTTATGAATTAGGCCTTTATTATATAATCTTACAAATGATTCTAAGACAGCATTAGAATAGTCTTCATCCATTGTAAAAGTAAGTTTATCCCAATCACATGAATTCCCTAGCTTTTGCTGTTGTTCGAGAATAATCCCGCCATATTTTTCTTTCCATTCCCATGCATGAGTTAAAAATTCCTCTCTAGAAATATCTTTCTTATTAATTCCTTTATCTTCTAGCATTTTAGCTACTTTTGACTCCGTAGCTATAGAGGCATGATCTGTCCCAGGAATCCAAGATACATTCTTCCCTTCCATTCTTGCTTTTCTACTGAGTATATCCTGTATTGTATTGTTTAATACATGCCCCATTGTCAACTTACCAGTAACATTAGGTGGTGGAATTACAATAGTATAATTCTCCTTATCTTCTGACGGTGATGAAGAAAAATATTTCTTTTCCATCCAGTAATCATACCATTTTTTTTCTAAAATGCTTGGAGAATATTTTGTATCTAACAGTTTCATTATAAAGAGTTTTTTAAATAGTTAACTAATTCTATGGCATCCTCTTGTGTTTCTGCCTCTGCAAAAACGCGAACTATAGGCTCTGTATTTGATTTTCTAATATGAACCCACTTATGTTCTTTTTTCCAAATAAACTTTATGCCATCTAACTGATTAATTTCGTCACAATTAAATACAGTCGCAAGAGTATCAATACTAAAACTATTGTTATCAGCTAATTCGATTTTATCTTTTATTAAATGATAGCTTGTCATCTCAGCAACAATTTCATTAATGGACTTATTTATGTTAGTTAATAGATTTAATATCATTCCTATTGCTACTGCAGAGTCTCTACCTAAATGTACTTCTCTTAAAATAACACCACCATTACCTTCTCCACCCATATTTGCATTATTTTTTTCCATTAGTTCGACAACATTTGCCTCTCCTATTTTAGATCGCAATAAAACATTGTTTGATGTATTTACTACGTCTTCTGTGAGTTGTGAGGTAGACAAGTTAGTGACTAAAACTTCCTTACCATCTATACCAGAACAATAATTCATCGTTGCTAATGCCAGCGTATACTCTTCCCCTATTGCTACTCCTTTATTAGAAACAATTGATAACCTATCTCCGTCTGGATCAGTAGCAAAACCAATATCTGCTCCAACTTCTACAACCTTCTTTTCTAAATCATTTAGACTAGAAGAAAGCGGTTCGGCAACTCGTGTAAAATTACCATCGCCATTACAATTAATTGTCGTTATATCACACCCTAGATCTTTACATAGTTGCGGTAAAATAGTTGAGCCTCCGCCATTCACTGCATCTATAACTACTTTAAATTTTTTAGAACGAATAGCATCAGATTGAATACATTTAGCAGAAAATACTTTAGCAATATGCTCTTCGTTTCCGGAGCTATAAGCTGATATCTTACCAATTACTTCTGCTTTATTCAGGACAATTTTACTATCTACAGATAAAAATAATGTACTACATTGATCTGGCGATAAAAATGTCCCATTTTTTTGAAGAAATTTTAATCCATTATATTCAGTTGGATTATGACTAGCTGTAATTACAATTCCGCCATCATATTTATCTTTTTCTGTCATTAACTGTATAGTTGGAGTTGTTGCTAAATCACAGTTATCTACATTGACTCCATATTTAGTTAGAGCATCGATAACCCATTGTGATATTTCTTTACCAGAAGGCCTACCGTCTCTTCCAATGACACATGAAGTAATATTTTGATTGGAAATAAATGACGCAATATATTGATCAATCATTGCTGGACTGAAATCATCTTTGACAATACCTCTGAGTCCTGATGCACTTCTTATAAGCATATCGGAGATTAGAACATTTTTTGGAAAATAGAAAGAGGAGTTATCAGGCTAATTATTGAATTTTGCTAGTCTAATAGCTCTGCGAATAGTTTGTTTTTTTGCAATTCTTTTTGTGACGCTTGGTTTTTCGTAAAAAGCTTTTCTTTTTACATCTTTAAGCACGCCAGAACGTTCCCATTTCTTTTTGAAACGTCTTAACGCTCTTTCAAGCGATTCATTGTCTTTTATAGTTACTTCTATCATAGTGCGGAAACTTAACGATAAAAATGAGAAATGCCAATTATCATATAATATTATTAGATATGTCGATAAATTCGCTGACCGTTAACTGCTCTGGTCTTCTCTTAAAATCTACTTTACAGACATCTAAGTCAATATTGAGTGTCGATAATGAATTTCTTAACATTTTTCTTCTCTGATTAAAAGCCATCCTTACTACTTGACTGAATTTTTTAACATTTACATCATTCTTATTGAAATCTGATCTTTTTTCAATGGAAATAAACGCAGATTGTACTTTTGGTCTAGGAATAAAGACATTAGGCGAAATAGAAAAACAAATTTTAATATCAAAAAACAAACGGGTCATAACAGTCACGCGACTATAATCTTTTGTGCCTATCTTTCCTGTTAAGCGTTGAGCAACTTCTTTCTGCACCATCAAATATGCCCTATCCCAACTATCTAAGTGGTCAATTAACCAAAAAATAATTGGAGAGGTAATATTGTAAGGTATATTACCTATCACTACTGGAGAATCAATCTCTAAACTATCTAAATCTACTTTTAAGATATCTTGATTGATAATCTTTAAGCCTGATAACTTTTTATGTACCTCTAAAATTTTAATTAAATCAGGATCTATCTCTACCATAGATAAACTCTTTGCAACATCAACTAATTTTTCACTTAAGGCCCCTTGGCCCGGACCAATCTCTAATACATTTTCTTCAGTAGTAATATCAATTGTCTTAATGATTTTATCTAATAGATTATTATCTACAAGAAAATTTTGACCCCATTTTTTCTTAGCAAATACCATTATATTTTAAAAAATACTTCAGCGTTATTTGTCGTTTGCTTTGCTATTTCTTCAAATTCAATATCTAGCAAATCTGATACGAACAATGCTATATCTTTAACATATTTTGGCTCATTTGGCTTACCTCGAAATGGTTGGGGTGCTAAAAAAGGACAATCTGTTTCTAATACAAAATCTTTGAGTGTAATATTTTGAATTGCAGACTGGTTAATAGAGTTTTTGAATGTCACGTTACCTGAAAAAGATAGTAGAACATTTAGACCAAGTAGTTGTTCAGCAAAACTTATACCACTTGAATAGCAATGGGCCAAAGCTCTGTCAAATGGGTGGTTTTTAAGAACTTCTAAAATATCTTTATCTGCACCTCGATTATGAAAAATAATTGGTAAAGACAATGATTGAGCTAATTCCATCTGTTCTATCATCACATTCTCTTGAATATCTTTTGGAGATATATTTCTATAATGATCGATGCCTATTTCACCTATAGCAACGACCTTTTTACTACTAAGCGCAAGAGTTTCAAGGTCTTTTATATAATCTTTGGTAACATCTTTTGAATCATGAGGATGAATACCGACTGCAGCATAAACATTATCATATGTGTTTGCTATATGGACAGATTGCTTGGATGTATTTAAGTCAGTTCCAATACATACAATTTTTTTAACGTCATTCTTATTTGCTTCATCTAAAACTGTATCCAGATTATTATACATCTGATCATAATATAAGTGAGCATGCGTATCAATCAATGTCATTGGACAATTCTCGGAAAAATTGGGTCTCCTTTGGAAATTTTATCACCAGGCTTTAAAGCTCCCCAATCCAATTTAGAGTCTGTAGCTCCTAAGGCTATTAGTATTTCTTTAGACTTTTCTGGCATAACAGGAGAAAGCATAATGGCAGCTACTCTTAAAGATTCTGCTGCATGATATAAAATATGTCCAGCTGACTCTTTATCTTCTTTCACGAGTTTCCATGGCTGATTTTTTTCCATATAACCATTCACAGATCTGACAAAATTCATAATTTCATGAAGAAGGCTATCCATTTGAAAATGATCTAAATGCTGCTTCATATCAATAGCATCGAAGCTTTTTGATAAGTCACTATCTTTACTTTTATAGCTAGGCATTTTATCATCAAAATTATTACTAATCAACGTACATACTCGACTTACTAGGTTGCCCAAGTCATTTGCTAAATCACTATTATATTTTTTGACGAAAGAATCCATTGAGAAAGTAGCGTCTAAACCTAACACCATCTCACTCATTAAATAATATCTAACTGAATCAACGCCAAATTCGTCAATTAACATCAAAGGATTAATAATATTCCCAAGAGATTTGCTCATTTTTTTCTCATCAGTTAACCACCATCCATGTGCAAAAATAGCTTTTGGCAACGACAAATTTAGTGACATCAACATTGTAGGCCAGTATACTGAATGTGTAATTAAGATATCTTTACCTATTAAATGAACATCAGCAGGCCAATGTAAATCAAAAGTGTTATTATCTTCCGAATACTTTGGAGCAGAGATGTAGTTAATAAGTGCATCAAACCATACATATGTTACATAATCTTTGTCAAATGGAATCTCAATACCCCATTCTAACCTAGACTTTGGTCTAGATATACATAAATCAGATAAATCTTGCTTTAAAAACCCTAATACTTCATTTTTTCTACTTTTAGGCTGTATAGATAGCTCGTCACTTTCAATCTTTTTGATTAACTCTGATTGATATTTACTCATTTTAAAAAAATAGTTTTTCTCTTTGATTTTTTTCACCTCGCCAAAAAGACCGCTCTCTACTTCTTTTTCTGTAATAAATCTCTCTTCAGATATCGAATACCATCCCTCATACTCATCTTGATATATATCTCCATTTTTATGCACTTGATTCAAGATCTTCTGTACAATCCTTGTATGACGTTTTTCTGTAGTTCGTATAAAATCTGAATAATTTATATTTAGTTTCTCCCATAGCTCTATGAATGCTGGGGCCATTTTATCACAATGCACCTCTGGGGTAACTTGATTTTTTTCAGCAGCTTGTTGAACTTTTAAACCGTGTTCATCTAGTCCTGTTAAGAAAAAAGATTCCTCCCCAATAATATTTCGGAATCTTGATAGAGTGTCAGCTAAGATAGTAGTATATGCATGCCCTATATGAGGCTTGTCATTTACATAATATATTGGAGTTGTAATATAATATTTTTTCATAATCTAATTTAATGAGTTATGACTATTTATAATCATATTCATTATAGATAATTTTGGAGCACTATGTGATTTCAAATTATTTAAACATTTCTCAATTTCTTTTAATAAATATAATATATTAGAATTTTCATTTTTAACTAAAAAATCTTGTCCCAACGTAGTGAAATCATCCCAATCAAATGAAATAGTAATTGACTCTTGGATTAGCGAAGTACATTCAAGCCATTTTTTAATAATGCCTAATTCTAGATAAAAAATTTCTCTCTTACTGTTAAAGCTTAATAACATATCTTCAGAAAATAATGAGACCGATTCTGCGCTATTATATTGAATACAATCAACATACCTAGTAATAATACTTATAACTAATTCTTTAGAATATTCATCTAATAAATCTATTTTTTCCAAATTATTATTAGACAAAAATGATAAAATATCTGCATCAAAATTTCTCTTTCTACCCAAAATATCAGAAAGATTTTCAGATGTAATTCTTGGGATATTAATTGTTTGACATCTTGAAGCAATCGTCGATACAACATTATTAATTGAGTCCGTTACTAATAAAAAAGAAGTGTTATTTGGTGGTTCTTCTAGAATCTTCAATAAAGCATTTGCAGATTCAGCAGACCCTTCTGATAAAGCATGCGCATCAAAAATAATTACAACTTTTTTATGATTAGACTTAAAAAATATATTTTTTTTAAGATTCTTTAAGACATTAATAGGAATACGTTTGCTATTAGACAATTTATTTTTCTTTAATGGAAACACTAGTTTTGTTTTCCAATAACTATTCCATTCTTGGTATTCTTTGTCATCCATTTTAGAACTTTTAAATAAATTTTTATAAAAATCACTATCTCCAGGTAGAATAAGGAAAATATTTGGATTATTGATAAACTCGTTTAATTGGAACCCAGTAATTAGACTACAAAACTGTAATGCAAACGCCTCTTTACCGGAACCGCTTGGACCATGAATAAGATATGCATTTCCTATCCTATCTTTAGACACAATAGACTGAATATGATTCCAAGACTGAGGTTGTAGCTTACTTATATCCATTTTTTATCCATTGTGTTGGGTTTAATGTTTGATTATTTCCCCAAATTTCAAAGTGTATAATATTATTATTTGAAACAAAGCCAATCTCTTGCCCTTCTTTAACAATCATATTTTCATTAATTAATAAATTTTCTAAATGTGTAAAGACTGTAAAATATCCACCATCGTGATCAATAATCACAGTGGTTCCATACCCAGAAATAAATGTAATGGTAGTGACTAAACCGTCAAATACACTTTTTACTGGTGTTGTTGAAGTAGCTCCAATATCAATACCTGGATTATCTAAGGTTGTATTTAATTTTGAATTCCACTGTGGCCCAAAACCTTTTACAATTTTTCCCTTAACAGGCCAGATTAGTTTTCCTTTATATTTTTTAATATCTGTTTTAATTGTTTTGAGTTTGGCTAATTGCTCTGCATCATACTTTTTCTTTGATTCAACAATACTCTTACGTAATGCCTCTAGTGCATTAATCTGGGTTGTTTGTTTCTGTATTTCTTGCTTGATTGATGTTTGTTCTTTTTTTAAATCAGATAATAATTTTTCTTGATACTTTTCCTTCTCGCCTAAAGATTTAAGTTCGTTATTTTTTAATGATTTATTTCTATCTGTATCTTTTAATAGAATATCAATTTCTTTATTTTTTTTATTATTATAAAATTGTGATTGCTGAAGCTTATTTATAGTCTTTTCATTTAAATCTGAAATAATATTATAATACTTAATCCTATAGACCATTTGATTAAAACTATTTGAATTAAAGATTAATCCTCTGAATTCTTGATTTTTCTTTTTGTATAGATTAATTGATCGTTCTGCATATTGCTTTTTAATTAATTCCATTTCATTGTTATTAGCAATAATAGCATTTCTCAGATTAGTTGATTGTTTATTATATAGAGTTATTTTTTTATCGTAGGCTTTGATAAGGTTTTGAGAATTTTTAATATTCTTTTTTGTAATATCTAAAATGTTATTTGTTTGCTGGGCTTTTGTTTTAAGAAGAGTAATTTCACTATTATTTTGACTAATAGCTTCTTTCAATTCCTTAATTCTTTTCTCAGTATCTGACATAGATTTTTCAAAATCCTTATCTTGGGCATACAAGAAAGTAAGCGATATAAAAAATAAAATTTTAAGAATTGATTTCTGTTTGTTCATTTAAAGAAAATTAAAACCTAAATTGTAAATAATGATGAAAAAAATTATAACAATATTGGGATTAATAATTATTTCTTTTCATTCTACTTTATTTGCTCAAAATCAAAAAATTTTATTGTTGGGTGAGTGTGATAAAGAATCAACTACAAATATGCTTAATTATCTTGATCAAAAGGCAAAAATTTCTTTATCTGCTGAAAATGTTATCCAAATATCTACTGAAAATATCTCGTCTTACCCAATCATACTTATATGTAACAACGACTATCTAAAACTCACTAATAAAGAAGTTGCTCTATTACAAAACCATTTAAAACAGGGAGGATTTTTAATATTAGATAATATTACATCGGATTATACCTTTTCAATCTTCTTAAATAAAATATTACCTGAATTCAAAAAGCAATCCCTTCCACTGAATATATTCTTCAAACAAAATCTTTTTAATATTAATCTAAATGAAGTGAATGTTAATCTAGAGGGTATATTTATTAATAATAAATTAGCTCTTTTAGGGATTAAAAAAACAAGTTTGACTAATCAATGGAAAGAAGGAGATGAAGAATTTTTTAAAATTGGGTCTAGTATTATTTTTTATAATCTAACTAGATGAGTTGATTTTTTTCTTCTCAGAATCAACTACTCTTTTTCTCAGTTCACTGGTAGAATAACCATGATCTCTAGAATTAAATATACATTTAATAGGCAAGTCATGACCGGTGAACTCTTTGCCTTTATGATCGACACCTAATATTCTAACGTCAGGATTAACTTCTTTTAACACATCAATAAGATCACTTTCTGTACTATAAGGCTTTACCTCATCAACAAACTTAATAGAACTAACAAGCCCCAATCTTTCCTCATGTGATTGAATTGGCGAATTCTTGTCTGGGCGATCTATAGAAGGATCTGACTGGACACCTACAATCAAATAATCACAATATTGTTTACACTCTTCAAACATTAGAACGTGGCCATAATGACATAAATCAAATGAACCAAATGTTATTCCTATAATTTTATCTTTCTTCATGTTTAACCTTTTTCCAATATTTCATCAATTCATCTAATGATAAATCATTAATTATTTTGTTATCTGATAAAATTAGTTTTTCTAATTGAGTAAATCTATTATAGAATTTTTTATTCGCTTTCTGTAATGCTAATTCAGAAGAGATATTAAGAAATCGTGATAAATTCACAATAGTAATTAATAAATCTCCAACTTCTTCTTCTATATTCTCTTGATTCTGATTTTTAATTCCCAATTTAAGCTCACTAAGCTCTTCATCTACTTTCTTAATAGCCTCATCAATATTACCCCACTCAAAACCGACTGCAGCAGACTTATCTTGCAACCTATGAGACACAATTAAGGGCGATAAAGTATTTGGGACTCCGTCTAAAATAGAATCTCTTTGTTTTTGTTTTTTTTTATTTAACTCCCAATTTTTTTGAGAAGAATACTCTCCAGTATTATCTCTACTACTATCAAATATATGTGGATGACGATTGGTAATTTTTTCATTAATATTATCTATCACCTCATCCATATTGAACTCTTTTTTTTCACTTGCTATGACGACCTGGAATACGACATTCAACAATAAATCTCCAAGCTCTTCCTTCAATAATAGAGGCTTATTATCTAATATGGCTTCTGCAACCTCATGAGATTCTTCTAATAAATGTGGAATTAATGTTTCAGAAGTTTGTTTGCGATCCCAATCACAACCATCTGGTGCTCTTAACTTTTCAACAAGCTCTATAAGGTGCTTTAATTTTTGATCAGTATTGCTCATACTATTCTAATATTACAGTTTTCTACTATAGCTTCTTGCTTATCAAACATTATCTGCTTTGATTTCTGATTATTATCTCTATATCCTAGCAAGTGAAGTAACCCATGTACTATCAATCTGACTAGCTCATTATTCATAGACACATTAAACTCTTTGCTGTTCGCTAATGCTCTATCATAGCTAATATAAATTTCTGATTCTAATATTGTATCATTTTGAATAGGAAATGCCAATACATCAGTAAGCACATCTTCATTGAAATACTTAGCCTTTAATGTACTTAGATGATGATCGTCACAAAAAATAATATTTAATGATATAGATTCATAAATAGAATCTTTCAATACTAACTCACATAAGTCTTTAATTGATTGGGTATCATATTGATAACCATCTTTAGTATTGCTAACGACTAAATTAATCATCTTCTTTTTTTGAAGGATATTCTGGACGAGAATGATAAAGACCTGACAGTACAGGCAATAAACCTTCCTTACCATCACGACGTCCTTTAATTTTTTGCAAATCGCTCATCGTAAGAGGACATTCATCTAATTGCCCATCTCGTAAGCGTCCTTTAATTGCTTCATCGATCATTATTTCAAATTTTTCTAATGTTGGATGTTTAACCGAATTTGCTTGCGCCTCTATTGCTTCTGCAATCATTACTATCGCTGTTTCTTTTGTCGATGGTTTAGGACCAGGATACCTAAATTCTTTCTCATCTATTGAGTCGGGATTATCAGATTGAGTAAGTGCTTTTTGATAAAAATATTCTATTCTATTAGTAGCATGATGAGTTGCAATAAACTCTTGAACAATCGATGGTATTCTATACTCATTTGCAAGCTCAAGACCGTCTGTTACATGTTTTTTTAAAATTTTAATACTCATATGAGGACTGATAGAGTCATGTTTATTAATGCCTATTTGATTTTCAGCATAGTATTCAGGGTTTTTGATTTTACCAATATCATGATAGTAGGCTCCAACTCTACAAAGTAATGCCCTTGCTCCGATTGCATTTGCACAAGATTCTGCTAATGTCCCCACCTTAACACTGTGAGTATGTGTTCCTGGAGCATCTTCCATTAATTTCTTTAATAATGGCTGATCATAGTCTAATAGCTCAATTAATGTTAAATCGGTTGTAATACCAAAAGAAGGTTCAAATAAAGGTACTAGTCCAAAAGATAATATAGGACAAAGGAAGCTGGCTAATGCAAGATATCCTACATTAGAATAATTATAATCTAAGAAATCAATCCCCTTAAAAAGCATTACAGAAAAGAAAACAAATACACTGCAGAATACCAACAATAACATGGTCATAATAATTTGACGGCGCTTTCTTAATCTTCGAACACTAAAAATAGACATAAAGGAAATAAAAAACTGGATAATGGCAAAATCTAGATCATTTCCAATCAATAAAGATATTAATAGTATCAGTATCGTAGAAACCATAATTGCAACAGATGCATCAAGCAAGACTGTTAACAACATCGAAATCATAGCAATTGGGATAATATATACAGGTAATTGATAGCTTTGTACAATCCATGCAAATAAGATTATGCTGTACATCAATAAACTAATTAAAACTAAAATCTTATAATTTTTAAAATAATGATTACGATAAATATATAAGAAAGAAAATAATAAAAAAATGAGGATAGAAATGACAAAAAATGCACCCAAATACTCTCTAATTTTATCTGTTGCTTTCTCATAACCTAGTCGACGACCTGATTCAAATTGAAGAGATTTTAACTTCAATAATACATTATCTGTAATACGATTACTTGTATCAACAATTAATTCATTTGCTAACACAGTCCCTTGAAATCTAGATACTCTATCCACTCTTTCTTTTTGACGCTTAAGAGTCAACTCTTTGTCAAATAAAATATTTGGCTTAGTAAATTCATTAATTAATTCATAGCTAAGAATCGATTTAATATCCAACTCATCTGTATAAATAACATTGATCTCTTCTTTATTTTTTTTCCATGCAGATTCTATATCATTATAATGCTTAACCGGACCAATAACTAGCTCTCCACCCTGCACAATACTAATATCTATACTTTCAATATTTTGCAGTGGTTCGTCTAATAGTCCTTCAGCCCAACGATTTAAACATATTTGCTTAATTGAATTTTTAAAAAATTCTAAATTAATAGGCTCTGCTAGCTCACCAGTGACACCTAGTAGCTGATCCCATTGACTCCTATCTATTTGGAAAGAATATTGATTTAAAAATGCATCATAAAGCGTAACATATGTTGTACTATCTGCTATGAAGCTATTTTGAAAACTTTCAAACTCAGGTTCATATCTATATTTATATAATGAATCTTGTGATGCAATATATTGACTATGAGAATTATTAATATCACTTAAATACACAAAAAAAGTATCAATTTGTGAAATCTGTTTATTAACAAAGTCCTGGTCTCGCGTAAAACTATATGGAACAGATTGTTTAGCTTCGTCTAAATCTTTATTAAGTTTTTGCTCTGTTTTTAAAATTCCAAAATCAAAGGGTGCAATAATAGGCTCTGTAGCAATATCATCTAATTGATATGCATAGCGAATAGAAAAACCTGTTGGGAATGTTAACGATAGCGCTATTGATAGAACAAAAAAAATCAATAAAGGAAATTGATTCTCTTTAATTATCTTTTTAATATGAGAAAAATTAAACATTGAATTACCAACGAATTGCAGCAGAAGCCCACGTATATCCACCACCAAATGCGGTGAGAATAATATTGTCTCCTTTTTTAAACTTTCCTTCTGCTAATGCTTCACACATTGCTATTGGAATAGTTGCTGCTGTTGTGTTCCCATATTTTTGAATATTAATATACATTTTGTCCATAGATATCCCCATACGTTTAGCGCAGGTTTCTAGAATGCGATAATTAGCCTGATGTGGAATAACCAATGTTACATCATCAAGAGACCAATTATTATGCTTCATTGCAACATCTACTGATTCTGGCATTCTTATTACGGCATTTTTAAAGACTTCTCTTCCATTTTGATGCGGTAAATGATGTCTCTCAGCAATAATGTCTGCGTTAATACGATCAGGATAAAACATAGAGCCGGGAGCTTTTGCATTTAAATGCTCCATTCCTTTTCCATCTGCATATAAATGGGTAGATAAAATACAACTCTCATCTGTTGCAGCTTGTAACACTACAGCACCAGCGCCATCACCAAATAATACGCCTGTAGCTCTCCCTTCAGGAGATTTATCTACTAATAGAATATTTTTATACTTGCCGCTTTTAATATATTGGTCACCCATTTCAAGTAAGTAAATAAATGCAGAACATGCTGCGCTGATATCATATGCTGGAATATGTGTAGTAATTCCTAGTTTTTGCTGTAATATAGGTCCAATCCCTGGGAAATTATAATCAGGCGTGACTGTACCTACAATAATAGCATCAATATCATTTGGGGTAATACCGGCAGCGTCAATTGCTTGTATGCATGCTGGTAATGCCATATCAGAATTAGCCATTCCAGCTTGCACCCAACGTCTTTCCTTGATTCCACTTCGAGTCTGAATCCATTCATCTGAGGTATCCATCATCTCTTCAATATCATTGTTCGTTACAATGTTATCGGGAACATTAAATGCAATACCTGCTATACTCTTTATTTGTCATCCAAAATTCTTTGAGCCGATCTATAAGCCGGGTTTTGTACATTTTTCAATGCGATGATCATTCCTCTCTATCCTATATCGCTATAGAACTCTAGCAATCTACCCGTCCCTCAATGATACGAGCAGTATCTTGGAACTACTTGATCTTGCACCTAGTGGGGTTTACAAGCTAGTAATGTTACCACTACTACTGGGGGTCTCTTACACCTCCGTTTCACCCTTGCCAAATAAATGGCGGTCTATTCTCTGCTGCACTATCCATATTCTCACGAATCCCACCCGTTAGGTGGCACTATGCTCTACGGTGCCCGGACTTTCCTCTCAAATAAATTGAGTAATCATCCAATCAGCTCATTGAGTATAATAAGGGATAGAAGTTGAATTAAGAAGAAAAAAATTAATTTTCAGATTTATGTAAAAAACGACTGCAAGTACCACAATATACAATATTTTTTGCAAGCGCTTCATTCACAACTTGTGGAGGAATATAACCGCCACAGCCCTCACAATTACTGTCAAGAATTTCTGAGCATGCAACCCCAGATCTGGCTTCATAGATTTGCGTATACTTATCTAACGTATCTTTATCGATATCAACAACAATACCATCATGCTCTTTTGTAAGCGCATTTTTTTCTTCTGATACGTCTTCTACTTTTTTGTTTAATGCTTCTTTTTTAGTATTTAATTCTTCAATAATCCCGTCTAGAGCCGCTTTATCTTCATCAATTTCTTTCGATAGGGTTTCTTTGGTTTCCATAAGAACTAATAATTCATTTTCTTTTTCAAAGATAATATTCTTTTCATAATCAATGGTGTCCATCATAGCATCATATTCTTTGTTATTGCTAATAGAGCCATCAATCAAT
>LWDU01038910.1_pt1 | contig 53318 bp, 48 predicted proteins | sample 727161 | NCBI WGS metagenome assembly LWDU01 (sample SAMN04566230, study PRJNA314399) | hydrothermal vent metagenome | isolation source: deep sea hydrothermal plume seawater | place: Mexico: Gulf of California, Guaymas Basin | collected 2004-07-11
TTGAATGCACAGCGGACGCTGCTGAAGGCTGAATGTGTCTATGGTGCCTTCGTATATGGGTTCATATGTATTTAGTCATCTTGGAGCGAAGTTTTGAAGAAAAACGCATGGATTTAGGCGTTTTTGTGGTCTCGGCAAATAGATCGATTCGCTGTGAGACTGCATCATTCACGCTTCACAGAATCGCTTCTAGGGGCAGTTCTGGGTCTGCACGCGCTTCTGTATCTCTATAGATACTTAGGCGTGGAGGGCGAATCTCAGAGCGACTTTCTGGCAGATGAAGTCGCTTTTCTGGTCACGGCGAATGGGTCGATTTGCGGTGACTGGAAATGGGGCAAAAATGGACGGAAAGTGGACGGAAATATCACCAATGTAAAAAACGTCTGAAACGACGGAATTCAAGCGTTTCAGGGCGATTTAAAGACACACTTTTTCTTGCGTTTACTGAAGATAGTTCGTCCCGCCCATCCGGGTCGCCTTGGGGTCGACTCGCACGTGGACGACCGCGAGTTTTCCTGACGCGATGGCGCGATCGAGAGCGGGCCGGATGCCCTCGGCGGTTTCGACATATTCGGCGTGGCCGCCCACCATTTCCGCCATCTTTTCGTAGCGGGCGGGAAGCAGCGAGGCGATGCGGGGTGAGTCGGGAGGGAGCATGTGGTCCTGGATCATGTGGCCCGCAATGCCTTCATTGTTGATCACAACAATCACGGGCTTTGCGCCCACCCGGGCGGCGGTCTCCACCGCCATGGCGGCGGAGCCGAAGGCGTAGTCGCCAAGGACAGCCAGGGAGAGTCGGTCTGGGCAGGCCAGGCTGGCCCCCACCGCGTAGGGGAGCCCGACGCCCATGGACCCGGTGGTGCCGGCGTTGAATCGGCTGCGGTTGACGAATGAAGGCAGCATGGCGCGGCAGATTCCCATGGTGGTTTCGCCTTCGGCGGTCACGATGGCGTCCCGGGGCAGAGCGTCCTTGATTTCGGCCACCACCCGGTAGGGATTGATGGGCTGGGCATCGTCGCGTTGGGCGGCGAGCAGGCTTTCTTCGTTGCGTTGGGCCTTCTCTTGCAAGCCCTTGAGCCAACCGGCGCTCGCCGAAGAAAGCGAAGCCGAACCCAGTGCGCTGTCCAGGGCCTCGGCAGTGGCCCGGGCGTCGGCCACCAGGCCGTGGGTGACGCGTGCGCCGGAGGTGAGTTCCTCGGCTTCGACATCCACCTGCACCAGCGTGGCATCGGGTGCGAAGCGCCGCCCCATGCCGAAGATCCAGTTGAAGCGGCCGCCGAACATGACGATGACATCGGCGCCCGATAGGGCTTGAGAGCGCGCCGCGTTTGCGAAGTTTGCGTGATCGTCGGGTAGGGTGCCCCGGGCCATGGGAGCGCACACGTAGGGGATGCCGCGATCGACGAGTTTCTGGATCGCCGGGCCGGCGTCGGACCACGCCGCGCCCTTGCCCACGAGCAGCAACGGGCGTTGGGCACTGGCCAGCAGGTCGGCCACCCGCTGGACTGCGTTCGGGTCCGGGTGGGGGACGGAAATTTCGGGTGCGGGCAGGAAGGGCACTTCGTCCTCTTCGGCGGTGGCGGCCACCAAGTTGCCTGGGAAATCCAGGTATACGCCGCCGGGCTTGCCTTCGAGCGCCTTGCCCACCGCCAGGCGGATCCATTCGGGAATGCGCTCGGTGGAGTCGACGCGCCCGGTCCACTTGCAGACCGCCTGGGTGGCGGCGATTTGGTCGAGTTCCTGAAATCCTCCCAGGCCCGTGGTGCTGGAAAAAGCCGAACCGCCGAGCACGATGAAAGGCATGGCGCTCTCGGTGGCGACATAGAGCGGCGTCACGCAGTTGGTGACCGCCGGGCCCGAGCCCGCCACGAAAACCCCGGGAAGCTTTTTCTGCCAGCCCCAGGCCGAGGCCATGAAGCTTCCGTTCATTTCATGGCGGCAGCCCACCACCTTGAGCCCCTCGCTCTGGCCGCCGGAAAAGAGTTCGATCATCGGCCCGGCCACGACGCCGAACAGGGTATCGATGCCGCATTGTTTCAACTGGCGGGCGGCGAGCACGCCGCCGTTTACCTGAGCCATGGGATCTCCCTGTCCTGGATTTGCACCGTTTTCGGTTCCCGTTTTCGGTTCCAACGGGTAACACGCTCGCCGGAGGCTGGCACCGGGCGGCCGAGAGCGGCCGACAAAGGCCTCGGGCCGGGGGCAGGAGGGCAGCGGGGGCGCTATACGGTCCAGCGGGTCGGCGGCGCGCGACCGAGAGGCCGGCCCCCGAAGCCGAGGAGAACCCATGGGACCCACCACGAAAGCCTTCTTCCTTTTGCTGACTCTCGCGGGCAGCGTCGCCTGTGAATCGAATTGCGAACGGGCCATTCGCCAGTTCCTGGCGGAATCTTGCCGACGAGACGCGACCGCCGGTCCGCCGGGCGCGAGCAAAAACTGCCCCGGCCACGTCGACTACGAGTTGATTCGCCTCAAGGGTGTGATCACCTGCGAGTCCGGGGAGCGCTGGGGGAGTTGAGCGCCGGGCCCAGACCGCCCCCGGTTCCAGTGCGCGCGCGCCGTGGGCGCGGGACCCGTCGAGGAGCGGCGGGCTCTAGGTGCGGCGGGCAATGTACTCCGCGTAACCGTCGGCGATTTTTCTTAGATCGGGATCCTTCTCGAAGAGCGGCTCGAACTTGCTCCGAGCTTTTTCACGCTTCGCCGGGATGTATTCGGTGGGCCAGAAACCTTCGTGGGGCTCGTAGCCGCTCAGCACGTTTCGGGCGACGGTGGCCTTGTGAACTTCGTCGACCCCGTCGGCAATTCCCATGGTGGGGGCGCTCGCGTACATCGCCTGGATGGGCGTAAGATTCGTGGTTCCCAGAGATCCCAGAATGTGCAGGGAGTTGAAGGACACCTCGCGCAGAACCTTGGCCATGCTGTATTTCACCGCCGCGATATCCGTTCGGGTTTCGCGGAGGCTCGAGTTGTCGATCTTCCACGCGGTCTCGAGCACGTAGAGGCGCAGCATCTGAATGGCCGCGTAGGAGTCGGCGATTTTCTCCTGGACCATCTGGTGTTCACTGATGATCTTTCCGTGCGACTCCCGGCTGAGCGCCCGCTCGCACATCATGTCGAGGGCCAGTTTGCACTGGGAAATGGTTCGCATGGCATGATGAATCCGGCCGCCCCCGAGCCTGCGCTGGGCGAGCACCCGGGCGCCGTCTTCGGGGCCGAGGAGGTGATCGAGGGGAACATGGACATCGTTGTACTTGATGTGGTTGTGGGTCCGGGGCTCGGGCATGATTTCCACGCCCGGGCTGTTGCGCGGCACGACGAACATGCCGTTGGTGCACATCACGAAGAGAATATCGGCGGCTTTGCCCGCGCTGGTGAACCACTTTTCGCCGTGAATCACCCATTCATCGCCCACACGCACGGCGTGGGTCTTGAAAAGTCGGGGGTCAGAGCCGCCCTGGGGTTCGGTCATCGAATAGGCCGACCAGATCTCCTGGTTGAGCAAGGGCTTGAGCCAGCGCTCCTTCTGCTCGTCGGTCCCATAGGCGGCGAGCATCTCCATGTTCCCCGTGTCGGGTGCAGCGGCGCCAAAGATCTGCGGGGCCGACCCATAGCGGCCCAGGATTTCGTTGAGGAGGCCGAGTTTGAGTTGTCCGAATCCGGGTCCGCCCAATTCCTTGTCCAAGAAGAGCGCCCAGAGTCCCTGCTTCTTGACCTCATCTTGCAAGGGTTTTACAAGGGCTTTGATTTTTGGGTTTCGCGATCGGACCGCATAGGGGAAGACGAGATCGAGGGGCGACTTCGGTTCGGCAGAATTCCTCCACCCAGTCAAGCTTCGCTTGGAACTCCGGTTCAGTCGAAAAATCCCAACCCATCGTCAAAAATTCCTTTGCAGTAGCCCCTGCTGGGGGGCTCCGCGTTCTTGGCCGGCGGCGATCGCGGGGTTCGCTGGCGGTTGTCTGGGTGTGCGGTGCGCGAAGGAAAGAGCCTACAGTTTTGCGCGATGGCCCACCAGCGCCGAATCCCGGCCCGCCAGCCGATCCTTTTCCTTGGGGCCGCGCATGCTCTCGCCGGGACCCGCCCGGACCGGGCCTGCCCCGCGCCCCTTCAGTCGAGCCACTCGAGTTCATCGCCGCGATGGATGCGTCCGGCTTCTTCCACGGCGGCATAGAGGCCGAGGTTGCCGCGGTTTTCACTCACCAGAGCGCGCATGACCTTCGGATCCTTGGGCAGTTCCTGAAAGCCGCGCGTCACCATGACGCACCGCGGGCAGCCGATCTCCATGCGCAGAATCGCCGAGCCGATCCGAACTCGTCGCCCCTCCCAGGCGGACTCGGGGAAGGGGTCCGGGGTCTCCGGGTCGTCGACCAGGAGGTTGGGACGAAAGCGGCGCACGTCGAAGCGCGAGTCGGCGCTTGTCGCCTGCATGCTCGCCAGAGAATTGCTGGTGAGCAGGAGCAGGGGAAAGGCATCGAAATACGTCCCGGGCGGGCATTCGTTGGCCAGCAACTCCGGGGGAAACACGCCCAGGTCGGGCAGGGGTTCGTCGGGTTCCCGGCCGAACAGGCTTCGCAGTTCGGTCTCCATGTCCGCGCTGTCCGGAGCCCCTCGCTTGTAGTGGTCGGCGTTTTCTGCGGCCACCAGGGGCCACAGGGTGACCGGGTGGTCCAGGGCATCCGAAAGGCGTTGGTGAATTCCTTCATCCCCGGTATTTCCCGTCGAGCCGTCTTCGAAACGAATCGTGGCGGGGCTCGAGTCCTGGGCGGAGGGTGTCGCGGGATACTCGGCGGCGAGCTTCATCAGGCCCGCAATTTTTCTTGCGCCCCCGATTCCGCCGCGCACCTCGTCGCGCACCGCCCAGGCGCGGTCTCCGGCGACGCCCCGATCCGTGACCTCGGTGGCCTCGAGCCTTTCCCCCGCCATGCTCTTGACCGGGTACCGCCAGATCGTGCGAACGCGTGCCAACCAATTTCTCCTTGTTGCGCGGGTGCGCGGGCCGAAGGCTACTCGATGGAAGTTCCCTCGGCTCGCGCCGGTCCCCCACGACACGGTCGCGCCCGGGCGGTCAGAGACAGGCGGGCGCCACGGTGTCCAGCACCGAGACGCGTTCGCCCCGTCGGCACTCGGGGTAGTAGTCCCAAACCGCATGGTGCTGGGTGCAGCGATTATCCCAGAGCGTCATCGTGTCGGGTTCCCATTGGACTCGGCAATGGAGCCGGGGGGTCGTCGCGACGTGGTCGAAGAGCAGGTCGAGGACGCGTCGGCTCTCCTGGGAGGTGAGGCCCTTGATGTGCGTGGTGAAGCCGCTGTTCACGTAGAGGACGCGCGCGCCGGATTCGGGGTGGACGGTCACCACCGGGTGCTCGGTTTTCGCAAAGCCGCCCTCGGGCGCCTTTGCCTTGTAGGCGCCCACGTAGGGGAGGGCCCCGTCGTGGACCGCGCTTAGGCCGCTCAAAAATTCCTTCATGGGGTCGGAGAGCAATTCGTAGGCGAGGACCATGTTGGCGAAGAGGGTGTCGCCACCGCCGCCGCCCGGAGTTTCGTGGATCCGAAGGATCGAGCATTTCGGCGGGATCGCATCGCAGGTGACGTCGGTATGCCAGCCGTCCCCTGCCGTGTAGGCGGAGTCCGGGGTGGTGATCACCGGAAGGATCTCGGGGTCTTCGCCTCGCATGCCCACCTTGTGCATAGGATGGGAGTGCAGGCGGCCGAAACTCCGACCGAAGGCCTTGTGCTCGTCCCGGCTGATGGCCTGGTCGCGGAAGACCAAGACCATCCAGTCCTGGAAGGCCGCGTCGAGTTCTCGGGATTCCTCCGCGCTCAGGGCCTTCGAAAGATCGAGTCCGCGAATTTCCGCGCCTATGTGAGGGGTTAGGCGGGTGAGTTCGAAAGTCGAGTACTCCACTCGCTTCAGCGGGTGTTCGCTGTGCTTCTGGGTTTCGGCCAGCATGGCTCTTCCTGTTCTGGGGCGGTGTGGGCTTCGCCGATCCGGGTGCATCGGGCCCGATCGGCTAGCGGGCCCCAGTATGCCACGAATTGGAGATCGGCAGGAATGGTTTTTCCTCGACTCCCCGAGCTTCAGCGCCCAGGGGCGTCCAAAGCACGCGTTGCCCCGGGCTGGCCGATTTCTTAGCCTATTCGCTTCGCGTTTTTTGTTGCCCGCAATCGCTCCCGGCCATTCCGGACGGGAACAACCGCCCAGGAGCTCCCATGCCCAAAGCTGCCCATGGAAAAATCGAACTCGAGTATGACATCTTCGGTTCCAACGACGACGAACCGCTCCTGCTCATTATGGGTCTGGGCGCCCAGATGGTGCTTTGGGACGAGGGCTTTTGCGAAAAACTCGCTGCCCGGCGGCACCGGGTCATTCGCTTCGACAACCGCGATATAGGTCTCTCGACCTGGCTCGACGATCTCGGGATTCCCGACGTCGCGGCCCTGATGGCGGCGGGGGCCCGGGGCGAACCCATGCAGGTGCCCTACACCCTCGACGACATGGCGGACGACGCGGTGGCGGTGCTCGATGCCCTGGGGATCGATTCGGCCCATATCTGCGGCGCCTCCATGGGGGGGATGATCGCCCAGGCCGTGGCCATTCGGCATCCCGGGCGCGTTCGAAGCATGACATCGATCATGTCGACCACCGGCAACCCCGCGGTTCCCCCGGCTAGCCCCGAGGCCATGGCGGTCTTGATGGATCCCATGCCCGAGGATCGCGACAGCGTGATCGAACGATCGGTCAAGAGCGACGGCATCATCGGATCCCCGGCATACCCCGCGGACGAGGCCTACCTGCGCGAGCGCGCGGGAATGCTCTTCGATCGAGCCTTCCACCCGGCGGGCAGCGCCCGGCAGATGGTCGCCATCCTGGCCCACGGAAATCGTGGCCCGGCGCTTGGGAAAATCGACATCCCCACCCTGGTCATTCACGGCAAGGCCGATTCCCTGGTGCCCGTGGAGGGCGGCATCGACACCCACGAATCGGTCCCGGGCTCGGAGTTGATGCTCATCGAGGGCATGGGGCACAACCTTCCCCCGGAAATCTGGGACGAGATCGTCGCCGGTATTGCGGGGCTCACCGCCCGGGCCGGCCAAGCGCAATAAGTTCTGCCCCGGGGTCGTCGACCCGTTTTGATTCACCCACTGCGCCCGGCTTCGTTGGCTACGAGGAGCGGGGCAACCGACAGGAGAAAAAAAGCAATGATCGGATACGTGACGATTGGCACGACGGACATGGAAAAGGCCAAGGCCTTCTGGTGCGAACTTCTCGAGCCCTTGGGGGCCAAGCTGCTGATGGACATGGGACGCATCGCGTTCATCGGCGAGGCCATGGACAAGCCCATCTTGGCGGTCTGCATTCCCCACAACCAGGAGACCCCGGATCACGGCAACGGCAATATGCTGGCCTTTCCGGCGGGCTCGCGGGAAAAGGTCGATGAACTGCACGCCCGGGCCATGGGGTTGGGGGCCAGCGACGAGGGTGCTCCGGGCGAACGGATGCCCAGCTTCTACGGCGGCTACTTCCGGGATGCCGACGGCAACAAGGCGGTCTTCTACCAGATGGGTTGAAACGCCCGCTGGGCGTGGAATCAAGAAGCAACCCCGGGTGAACTTGTCGGCGCGTCCGGCAGCCCCGGGGTTTCTTCTGTTCCGGCCGGCGGGGTGCCGCAAAAGCGGCGCCCGACGGACATCTGGATCGATGCCGCGGGCGCAAGCAAAACCCGATGGGGCCGGCGCCCCGGAACGCTTCCGGCGCTCAGGGGCGGGAGACCACCTCGACCGGCGATCCGACCGCGACTTCGCCGGCTTCGATGATTCGCCAATGGATGCCCCGACGGTTTTCCGGACGGGTGGCCGGGGCCGAGACAAAGACCAGCGCATCCTGACCGAAGCGCCCCTTGAATTTTCGGCACCCGTTGTGGGGAAGCGGCGTGACTTCCACCAGGGCCTCGCCGACCCGGACCCGGCTTCCGGGTGGCAGACTCGCCGCCGCGATATCGAGGTCGACGAAGAGGTTGTCGCCGAAATGCGTTAGGGGTTGACCCGCCGCGATGAGTTCGGCGATGTCCATGCGAATCACCGTCGTCTGGGCTCCGGGGTCGCGTGGGGGGCGCCGATTCCAGCCATCGCCGGGGACACCTTCCTCCAGCGTCAAGCGCGCGCTCTCCGGCGTTTCTCGCTCGCCATTGGGCAGCCGGCGAACGATCAGGGTGAGGGTTCCCCGGTCTCGGGGTGGCGTGGCCAGGGATTCGAGGCCCGCGTTCAAGTCCGCGAGGGAGAGATGCTTGGACGGATCGCCCTCGGGTCCATAGGCTTCGGCTTTCAGTTCGGTTTCGCCTTCGGTCATGTCGACTCCTCTTGCTGTTCCCAATTTCGTTTGCCCTCTTCCCTTTGCTCTCGCTCTTCACTCTCGCTCTTTACTCGGGTTCTGGCTCTTCACTCGGGCTCGCGAGTTTCTCTCGGGCCCGCGCTCGGTGCCTGCTCGGACGCCCGAGTCTGATTGGGGTATTTATAGCGGCTCGTGAAAGGAGGACACCCATGCCGCATTGGAGCAGCGCTTCGGCGCGGGGGCCGCATGAAGGACATGATCAAGCGCAGCGGGGAGAATATCGCCGTTGTGGAGGTGGAAGGGGTTCTCGCCGAACACCCCGGCATTGTCGAGGCCGCCGTGGTCGCAGTGCCCGACAAGCTGCGATAAATGCTTCATCGCCTACGTGGACGACTTTCTGCGGACACCCTCCAACAAAATCGCAAAGAATAGGTTGGTGACAGGTGGGTGATCGATTGATGGAGGCGGCTGCCGACTTGCGCGCAGAAGCCTACGATCGGCGCGACGCGATGTGGCGCTAGCCGACCTGATGAGCGAGCCGATCCGATGAGCTACCCGATCTGATGAGCTACCCGATCTGATGAATAGGCGCGCCTTGGGCAACCATGATCGGCTGGATGCGTTCAAAGACCGTTGTGTAGCGATAGAAGGGCACGCGCGGGAAGAGATGGTGGATCGAATGGTAGTTCTGCCAGAGCCATAGCCACGTGATCGGCGCGTTCACCCAACCCGGAAAAAGAAGGGTCGAGGTGTCGAGGTAGCGGCCGTGGCCCGTGTTGGGGTGGTGAACCGCAACCGCAAAAAAAGTCACGATGATCAGGTTTCCGACAAGGTTCGCGAAGACCGTGAGCATGAGGGCTTCGAGAGGAAAGCCCGCTACGGCCAGGCCCAATCGGCCCGCGACGATCACGAACATTTCGGCGCTTGCTTTAACGCGCTCCTCTCGGGTGGTTGTTGGCCAGGCGGATGACCAATAGAACGTGTACTGCTTTACGATACTGCGCAGGCTGGCTACGAACAGCGAACCGAGATTCGGCCGACCCGAAATTGCCAGCACCATATCGGGATCGTCTTCGGGGTCGTTGGTCTTGCGGTGGTGAGCCAGATGTTCCGCGCGATGAATCGTCAAGGGAATCGCCATGATGAAGCCGGCTATCATGCCCAGGGTTTCGTTGTACCAACGGGTGGGCTGCCCAAAGCCCGAGATATTCGAGTGAACCGCTTCGTGCAGGACGGTGTAGGCCGCGTAGACGAGTAGGCTGCAGATCCCGAACCCGGCGGCCATCCCCAATCGGCCGATAGACACGGCAGCGATCGTGCCCGCGTACACGGCCGCGACGCCGATCGCGAAAGCGATGGTGGGCCAAGCGACCTTGGCCAGGCGCATGGCTTCGCGGTCGAGTTTTAAAGAATCAGGATTGGTGGCCATATTTTTCTCGAATTTTCCTACTCTCTCGTTTCTCTTTTTCGCGGCTTCCTTGCGGCGTTTTTTTGAGCGCGGGACCCACTATATCTGTGCGGCAAGAACAGGGCAATTGGACCCGGCGGCCTGGGCCACAACACGCCGGGCTCCTGGGGGTTTCTCCTCAGCCTTGTAGGGCCTCTTCCACGGTCTTGCGCGCCCAGGTGTAGTCGGCCTTGCCGTTGGGGGCGCGTTGGACGCTGTCCACGATGAAGAGATCCTTGGGCGCCTTGAAGGCGGCGAGCTTCGTGCGGGTGAAGTCGCGCACCGCTTGGGCATCGATTTGGCTTCCCGGGCGAAGCGAGGCCACGCCGGTCACTCGCTGACCGAATTTTTCGTCCTCCACTCCGACCACCAGACAGTCGACCACGTCCGGGTGCGACTTCACCGCTTCTTCGACTTCTTCGGGGTAGACCTTCTCCCCCGCGGTGTTGATGCAGTTCGAGCCCCGGCCGAGCAGGGTGAGGGAGCCGTCGGCTTCGATGAGCGCCCAGTCGCCTGGAAACGAATACCGAACGCCATCGATGGTCTTGAACGTGGTGGCCGACTTGGCTTCGTCCTTGAAATACCCCTTGGGCACGGTGCCTCCCGCGGCCACCATGCCGGCTTCCCCCGAGCCGGGCTGAACTTCGCGGCCGTCTTCGGTGAAGACCTTGGTGGTGGGGTTCATGGCGAACTTGGCCGTTTCGCCAATATTTCCCCGCGTGGTGATCTGGGTTCCCATGCTCCCCTCGGTGGACCCCATGGCGTCGATCATGGTGAAGTCGTGCCAGTCGAGGAGTTCCTTCTTGACCTCGGAAGTCCACATCACGCCCGAAGAGATCAAGAAGCGAACGGAGCTGAGGTCGTAGGGCTTGCCGTCGGCCTTCGCCGCGTCCAGTGCCCGCAGCATGGGCTTCGCAAAGGCGTCGCCGACGATCACTACCTGGGTAGATTTTTCCCGCTCGACCACCTGCCAGAGTTCGTCGGCGTCCAGGGAACGATGAGTGAGCAGAGTAATGAGCCCGCCGCCCAGATGCGCCACCAAAGCGCCCAGCCACATTCCGGTGCCGTGCATTAATGGACAGCCGGGCAGGGAACGGATGGGCTCGCCTCGATCCCAGCGCTGCCGGGCGACCTCGGCAATTTCACCGGGCTCGGGAATCGCCAAGCCGTAGATGGGGTAGCTGAGGCCGAGAAACATTTGGCACATGCCGCCGATGTCGTACATCACGCCCTTGGGCATGCCCGTGGTCCCGCCGGTGTAGAGCATGTAGATGTCGTCGGCCGAGCGGGTGACGCGCGCGGCGGGGTCGTGGCTGGCAATCAGAGCCTCGTAGTCGACAGCGCCGGGAACCTTCTCGCCGCCGTCATCGACCTGGACCCAGAGCTTGACCTGGGGTGCGCGTTCCATGACCCGGGCGACGCGATCTCCCAGGCTCGAGTGAAAGACCAGCGCCTCGGCGTCGGAATTCTCGAGCAGGTAGAGGAGCTCGTCGTCGAGGTAGCGGTAGTTGACGTTGATGGGAACGCCGCGCCCCTTCATGCTGGCGAATTGAGCTTCGAGGTATTCATTGCTGTTGTACAGGTAGAGACCCAGCTTTGAACCCTCTCCCAAACCGGCTTCGGCAAAGGCTTGGGCGAGGCGGGCCGATCGATCCTCGTATTCGCTCCAGGTGCGTCGATCATCGCCGCAGACCACGGCTTCGCGGTCGCCGATGCTGTCCGCAAGTGACTCCCAGATTGTCGCGTAATGGCATTCCACTTCGGTCTCCTCTTTCTTTCCCGCTTTTTTTGCGGGTCTGTCGCCGCTTTCGATCCCCGGCGCGCGAAGCCCCAAATGTAACGTCGTTTGCGCCTTGTCGGGGAGGGGGGGCGAGGGATGTATGGGCAGCGCTCAGGGGCGATTAAGGGGTATGAGTCGGCATGAGTAAGGAAGCACAGGCAAATGGGACCGATACGGCTCAGGCGCCCAGCACCCGCGCCGTATCGGCTGCAATCAAGAATTCTTCGTCGGTGGCCACGACCCCGGCGAAGGGCGGGGCGGGGTGGCTGACCAGGCCTCCGGTTTCCCGGCCGTGGGCCGCGTTGGCGGCAGGATCGATCTCGAAACCCAGGGGGCGAAGAAATTCGAGCACTTGGCGCCGGATGCGCGCCGAATTTTCGCCGATGCCGCCGGTAAAGATCAGGGCATCCAGCCCCCCCAGCGGAACGAGTTGGCTGGCGACCTGTCGGGCGAGGCGGTAGCAGAAGATCTCGAGGGCCAGGCCTGCCGCGTGATTTCCCGAAGCTTCGGCGGTCTCGAGTTCGCGCATATCGCTCGACAATCCCGAAATTCCCAGCAGTCCACTCTGGCGATTCAGCAGTTCCGTTACGCCGGCCAGGTCAAGGCCCAGGCGTTCGGCCAGGAAGACGTGAAGCCCAGGATCCACGTCGCCGGACCGGGTGCCCATGACGAGTCCCTCGAGCGGGCTGAATCCCATGCTGGTCTCGACGCTGCGCCCGCCGAGGACTGCGGCGGTGCTGCAGCCGTTGCCCAGGTGGGCGGTGACGATGCGCGCCCGCTCGGCGGGCAGATCGAAAAGGCGGGTGGCCTCTTGGGCCACATAGCGATGGGAGGTGCCGTGGAAGCCGTAGCGCCGCACCCCGTGCTCTCTATAGAGCGCCTGGGGCAGGGCGTAGAGGTAGGCCCGGGGCGGCAGGCTCTGGTGGAAGGCCGTGTCGAAGACCGCGACCTGGGGGAGATGGGGAAAGGCACTTTCGAGTTTGCGGATTCCGAGCAGGTTGACGGGATTGTGGAGCGGCGCCAGAGCGGAGACCGAATCGATGCCCGCCTGGACCGATGCGTCGATGCGCACGGATTCCCGAAAGGTTTCTCCGCCGTGGACCACTCGATGCCCAACGCCGCGGAGCCCGGCCACGAGCCCGCTGTCCCCAGCGATTTGGTCCACAACCGCGTCGATGGCCGCCCCCGTGCCGCCAGCGTCCGTAGCGTAGCTGCCCGAGACGATCCGCTCGCTTGAGGCGGTGTTCACCACCGCGAACTTGACCGACGAAGATCCGCAGTTCAGGGCGAGCAAGCGCATGTTCTAGCGGACCTCTACGCGACCGCGAAGGTCTTGCCCACGGCATTTGGGGGTGCGGGATTGGAGAAGAGTTTCGGACGAGGCCCAGAATTGGCGCCGGCGGTCTCTTGATTTCGATCTCCAAGCCTACACTTCGCTCTGTCCTGCGCCCAGATGCGGGCGCGGGTTCGACCGGATTATCCCCAAGGGAGCGAAATGGTTTGCGGGCTTTCGCGTGACCTGCCAGGGGGAGTATGCGAGCATCGCACGAAATGTCCGGGGCTCTCGGGGGTGGGCTCAGGTGTTCCCTGAATCTTCGGGAACCCCCGGTGCGGAGGGATCGACCTCGGCGAGGCAAGGGATATTGGAATGCTGACCGGCTACAACACCAACTTGGCCCATCGGGGCGTGACCTTTCACATCCAAACCGAAGACAGCGGACGCAATAAGCCGCATATCATCACCCACCTTTTCCACGGTGGGACCATTCTGGCGAGCGAAAAGACCGGCTACGCCGAGCTCCTGGAATCCGACGACCTCAAAGCGGAAGTCAATTCGCGCATGGAGGCGCAGCACAAGGCGATGCTGCGGCGCCTGAGTCAAGGCGAGCTGGATACCGTGCTCGGAGAGCGCCTGGGCGCCGAAGTATTTCCGGACTGACCTCTTCGCATTTCGCCCCTCGGCTTGCGGTCCCGGACGGCCGGGGTTGGGGCTACAGTCTTTCGCGATGGCGGCAAAAGTGAAGGTGCGGAAGCCGGGCCCTTCGTCCCCGGCTTCGAGCGCGGGCGATGCTCCTGTTCGCATGTACGGCGTTTCCAAGTCGTATCTTCCCGGCAGCTGGGCCCTGCGAAACGTTTCCCTCGAGGTGGGTCGGGGCGAGTTCGTTTTCCTGACCGGAGCCAGCGGCGCCGGCAAGACGACCCTTCTCAAGCTGCTCTTCGCCGCCGAGCAGCCCGATGAGGGCCAGATTCTGGTGCTCGGTCGAAACATCGCTCGGCTGGGCGGGGGCGGCGTGCCCGCCCTGCGCCGTCGCGTGGGCGTGGTCTTTCAAGATTTCAAGCTACTGAATCGCCGCACCGTGGAGGAAAACGTCGGTGTGGCTCTGGACGTGGTGGGTTGTCCGCGCCGGGAGACGCGCTCCCGGGTCTTCAACGCCTTGCGCCAGGTGGGGCTGCACGATCGCCGCAACCACCAGCCGCTGACGCTTTCGGGGGGCGAGCAGCAGCGTGTTGCCGTGGCTCGGGCCCTGGTGGGCGAACCCGAAATTCTACTCGCCGATGAGCCGACGGGGAATCTGGATTCCGAACTCTCCAGTGGGATCATCGAACTCATGATGGCGGCGGCGGATCGCGGAACCGCGGTCATCGTGGCGACTCACGACCGTTCGCTTCTGGCGCGGTCTGGCGGGCGGGTTCTTCGGCTTGAGAACGGCGGAGTCGTCGAGTCGCAGGGCGATTCGGGGGCAAGGGGTTGAGCCGAAGACTGGAAATGACCGGGATCGTGCTGCGTTCGGCGTTGCAGGGACTCCGGGGTGCAGGATTCATGGGGGGCGTCGCCGTTGCCACCATTGCCACCGCGCTCTTCATGCTGGGCGCCTTTGCGCTGGTGGTGGTCAACATGGAGGGCTTGCTCGACGATTTCGGCCGGGAACTCGAGGTGACGGCCTACCTCGAGGACGGCGTCGACGAGGTCGAGGCGGAGGGTTTGGCCCGCCGAGTGGAGACCGTAGAGGGCGTCGAGTTTGTCACCCGTACGGGAAAGGAGGAGGCGCTCGAGCATTTCCGCGCCATGGCGGGGGGCGCGGCGCTGCTCGAGGGGATCGAGGGCAATCCGCTGCCCGCTTCCCTCGGCATCTTTCTGCGCCCTGAGCACCGCACGCCCGAGGGCTTGGCGATTCTGCAGGCCTCCCTGGACGGTCTGCCGGGGATCGAGGAATTGGCCCACGGCCAGGACTGGGTAGACGGCTATGCGCGGCTGGCGGCCCTGTTGCGCGTGGTGGGCTATGCGCTCGGGGTGGTGCTCTCCCTGGCGACGCTTTTGATCGTCGCCAATACGATTCGACTTGGGGTCTACGCACGCCGCGACGAAATCGAAATCCTGGAGTGGGTGGGGGCCAGTCGGTTCTTCGTACGCGCGCCCTTCCTGATCGAAGGTTTTGCTCAAGGTGCACTGGGGGGATGCGTGGCCGCCGCGCTGCTGGCCGTGGCCTTTGGTCTGCTTGTGCCCGAATTGCGCTACGGCTTGGCGTTCTTTCTGGGCAATGCCGCGCCGCGTTTCTTCGATGCCGGCGAACTCACGCGCCTGATTTTGGGCGGAGCGGGGCTCGGATTGGGCGGAGCGGGCTTGGCCCTGCTGGGCGGCAAGTCGTGAAGGGCATCCCGGGCCGCCGGGCGCTTTGGCCGCTTGTGGCGGTGGTCTCGCTGTGGCTTTTGGTCGGGGGCGTCGTCCATGCCGTCGACGAAGAAGCGAGTGAGCGCGAAATCGAAGCGCTCCGCTCCAAGATCACCGCGAGCCGGGAACGGCTGGGGGACGCCGCGCGCAGCGAGCGCGATCTGCTTCGGCACATCCAGGATCTCGACCAGGGTCTCGAGGCCTTGCGGGTCCGGGTGGATCGCAGCCGGCGACGCGCCGAGGAAAGCGCACAGACCCATGCGCGGGTGGAGGCCGAGCGGATTGCGTCGGTGCAAAGACTGGCGGCCACCCGGCGCGCTATGGAGAAGCGGGCCGTAGCCCTCTATAAGGCCGGGGCCGCGGGTCCACTGCAGGTGCTTTTTGCCTCGACGGATCTTCCCGAAATGTTGGTTCGGATGGGCGGCCTCGAGCGTCTGTTGGTGCACGACTCGGAACTGGTGGCGCGCTCGATTCGGGAGAGCGCTCGGGTGGGGGTCCTGGAGTGGGAGGCCGACGAGGCCCGGAAAGATTCGGATGCGGCCCATCAACGCCTGGCCCGGCGCAATACGCTCCTCTCCGCCGAGCGTTCCGCTCGCGGCGAAGCCCTGGAAGATTTGCGGCGAGACCAGACGCGGGAGCGCAGCCTGCTCGCCGAATTGGAGGGTGCGGCGCAAAACCTCAAGGAGGTTTTGGCGAAGTTTCGCGCCGAGCGCGCCGGATTCGGGGGAGGGAGCTTTGCTGCGCGTAAAGGCGGTTTGCTGCGCCCGGTCGGTGGGCCGGTCCGCCGACCGTTCGGACGTCTCGTTGATCCCCGCTACCGGACCGAGATTTTTCACAAGGGGCTGGAGATTCAGGCGCGTCGCGGCGATGGGGTGCGGGCGGTGGCTCCCGGCCGGGTTCGCTTGGCGGGCTGGTTCCGGGGCTACGGAAGACTCGTGATTGTGGACCACGGCGACGGCTATTTCACGGTCTCGGGCCATCTCGCCGACATCTACGTCGAGGTGGGCGATGTCGTGGACGAAGGCCATGTCCTGGGTACCGTGGGCGATACCGGATCCCTCGAAGGTCCGGGTCTCTACTTCGAAGTGCGCCGGGGAAGTGGGCCGTTGAATCCGGCAGAGTGGTTGGCGAAGGGGTAGCATCGGCGGCCATTCGGTTCGCCGCCCGTGGCGATTGACGGGGACGAGCGCCCCAGAACCATCAATTCGGAGCAGATCATGGGTCCCAAGCCGCATTCCCCTTTCTCGCCTCGGCGTATCGCGTGGAGGTCCTTCGTCACGGGCCTGGTGGCTGCGGGGGTGGCGCTTTTGCTCACGGGTTCGGGGTCGATTCTTCGCGCATCGGAGCGCTACGACGATCTCGCTCTGTTTGCCAATGTGCTCGATCTCGTGCGGAACAACTACGTGGCCCCGGTTGACGAGCACGATTTGATGCAGAGCGCGGTTCGGGGTTTGCTCGGTGAACTCGACCCGCACTCGGGCTTCATGTCCAAAGACGCCTACGACGAGATGCAGGTCGATACCCGAGGCGAATTTCACGGGCTCGGAATAGAGATCAGCAAGCAGCAGGGCGGCTTCATCGAGGTGGTTTCGCCGATTGACGGCACGCCGGCGTTTCGCGCCGGAATCAAACCTCGGGATCAGATCGTTTCGATCTGCCCCACCGAGGTTCCCGAGTCCTGGAGCGAGGGTGAGGAGTGCCGCAGCACCGAGGAAATGACGATCTTCGATGCGGTGCAGTTGATGCGCGGGAAAACCGGTACAGAAATAAAAATCGAGATTCTTCGCGAGGGTGTCGAAGCGCCGATTCCCTTCACGATTCGCCGGGATGTCGTCCAATTGGCTTCGGTGGAGGGAAATACGCTATCGCCCGGATATGGATATGTGAGGGTGCGCGCGTTTCAAGAGCGAACCGACAAAGATCTTACGGAGGTTCTTGCAAAACTGCGCAGCGAAAACCCGACGGGCCTTCAGGGCATGGTCATCGATTTGCGTGACAACCCCGGTGGACTGCTCAACCAGGCGGTGGCCTTGGCCGATCACTGGATCGCCGAGGGATTGATCGTCTACACCCAAGGCCGGGACGAATCCCTGCGACAGAATTATCTCGCCCGGGCGCGGGGTCTCGAGGCGCCTTATCCCATCGTGGTGCTGGTCAACGGAGGCAGCGCCAGCGCCTCGGAGATCGTGGCCGGGGCGCTCCAAGATCACCGGCGCGCGCTCGTGATGGGGACGCCCACTTTCGGCAAGGGTTCGGTGCAGACCGTCTATCCTCTGGAAGGCGGAGCCGGTCTGCGCCTCACCACAGCGCTCTACTACACCCCGGCGGGCCGCTCGATCCAGGAAGTGGGCATCGTTCCCGATATCGAGGTGCATGAGGGCTCCCCCGAACGCGGTGTTCTCTACCGAGGGGTGCGTGAACGCGATCTGCGACGGCATATCAGCCACGATGCTGCAAGTTCGAGTTCCTCGGGCGTGAATGGTTCGGGCTCGGGCGAGGGCTCGGGCGAGGACTCGGGCGCGGAACCCGAAGCGGCAGACCCCGAGGCAGACGTCGATGATGGCGCCGAAGTCGAGAAGGAGGGGCGCGATGTCTTGATCGCCCGGGCCCTCGAGGTCCTCAAGAGTTGGACTTATTTCGATCGCCTCAGTGAGCGCGAGGCTTCGGCCCAGCCGTCCGAAACAGAAAGCCATACGCTCTCGGAGGCGGAGGAGTGAGGGCGTTCGTTGGACGTACGGGGTAGCCTGCCCGAGTGAGCGATGCCCCCAGCGAGAGAACCGACGCCCGACGCTTCTACCGGGTTTCGGAATTGTTGGGCGGCCTGAACGCGCTTCTCGAAGAGCGCGTAGGGCGGGTTTGGGTTGTGGGGGAGATCGCGAATCTTCACCGAGCCGCGTCGGGCCACCGATACTTCACGCTGAAAGACGAGGGCGGGCAGATGCGCGCGGCGCTCTTCCGCCGGGCCGCCGAACGCATCCCCTTCGAACTCGAGGACGGTCTCGAAGTCGTCGCCTACGCGGAGGTAGGCATCTATGCCGCCCGGGGCGAATTGCAATTGGTGGTTCACAAGGTTGAACCCCGAGGCCGAGGCGCTCTGCAGTTGGCCTTTGAGCAACTCCGGACTCGATTGGCGGAGGAGGGACTCTTTGATCCGGGTCGTAAGTTGGCGTTGCCGGCTTTTCCCGGTCGAGTGGGGGTGGTGACCTCTCCGACCAGCGCCGCGGTGCGCGATGTGATCGAAGTTTCGGGTCGGCGGTCGCCAGCCACGGCCCTGCTGATTTCTCCCACCCGGGTTCAGGGCGAGGGGGCCGAGCACGAAATCGCCCGGGCGCTCGGCGAGGTGGCGGGCCAGCCGGGGGTCGAACTCGTTTTGTTGGTTCGGGGCGGGGGATCCCTGGAAGATCTCTGGGCGTTCAATACCGAAGTAGTGGCCCGGGCCATCGCGGGGTGCCCCCTGCCCGTGGTGAGTGGGGTGGGGCACGAAACCGATCTGACGATCGCCGATCTTGTGGCCGACGTGCGCGCGCCGACGCCGTCGGCGGCGGCCGAGCAGGTGCTCGCCGATCGGGCCGAAGTTGCCGCTGGGCTGCAACGCGATTGGCGCCGGCTGCGGGCAGGGGTTCGCAGCCGGCTCGCCCGAAGCCAGGAACGACTGCGCGGCACGCAGGGCGCGCTTCGCCTGCTTTCGCCATCGGCGCGGCTGGACGCCCAGGGGCGGCGCTTGGCGTCGTCGACATCGGCCCTGGTGCGGGCCATGTCGCTCCAAGGTGAGCGGCGGCGAAGCGCGCTCTCCCGCTGCGCCGGGCAACTCGATTCCCTCTCGCCCCTGGCGGTACTCGGTCGCGGCTATGCGCTGGTCACCCGCGAGCACGACGGTGCGATCGTGCGCCGGGCCGGGGAGGTCGAAGTCGGGCAATCCGTTGACCTTCGGCTCGCCCAAGGCGGTCTCGTGGCCCGGGTCGAGTCGCGTCGGGAAGAGGCGGACTGAGGTCGCTTCTCTGAGTGTTCACAAGCCTAAAACCTCTTTGGGATCAATATGTTCGACGTGCATTGGAATTGTGATTCCCCGCCTGCTGGGGTAGCTTTGGGCCCTTATGGCCCCTCCTCGTAAAGCCAAGACCGAGGCGACCCGCGCCGCGGAAGACGAGCTGCCCTTTGAGGCGGCGATGGATCGTCTTGAGGCCGTGGTCAAGAGTCTCGAAGCCGGAGAGATTGAGTTGGAGACCGCGCTGTCGCGTTTCGAGGAAGGCGTGGTGTTGGTGCGCAGCTGCAGCCAACAGCTCGAAGTGGCCGAGAGGCGCATCGAGACTCTCGTCCGAGAATCGGACGGTCTTGTGGCTCGGCCTTTTGAGGTCGGCGAGGCCGAGAACGAAGTGGCGGACGCCGCGGACGACTCCGAGGGGGAAGCTCTCTGATGGATGTCCAGGCCTGGCTTGCCGAGCGGATTCCCCCGGTGGACGCTGCCCTCGAGGCTTGGCTGCCCGCCGCCCATGCGCCGCCGGCTTCACTCCATGCCGCTATGCGCCACCTGGTTTTTCCCGGTGGCAAACGATTGCGTCCGGCACTCGCCCTGGCGGCGGCGGAAGCCGTAGGGGGCCCGGCATCGGCGGCGCTCCCCATGGCGACCGCGGTGGAGTTGGTGCACATCTATTCGCTGATCCACGACGATCTCCCGTGTATGGATGACGATACCCTGCGACGGGGTCGCCCGACTGTGCACGTGGCCTTCGACGAAGCCACGGCGGTTCTTGCCGGCGATGCCCTGCAAAGCCTGGCTTTCCAGGTTTTGCTCTCGGGGACCGAGACCGACCGCGTTGCAGGGGCGGCGCGGGATCTCGCCGAGGCCATCGGGGCCGCGGGGCTGGTGGGCGGGCAGGTTGACGATCTGGCCCCGAATCCCATGAGCGCCGGGACCGAGCACGTTCTTTCGATCCACGCGCGCAAGACCGCCGCCCTGATCCGGGTCGCCGTGGTGGGGGGCGCCCGGTTGGCGGGAGGGGAGGGCGAGCGTTTGGCGGAGCTAGCCGCTTTCGGGCACGCGGTGGGGCTGGCGTTCCAGATCGCCGACGATTGTCTCGACGCCCAAGACGAAGACGGCTGCTCGCTGGTGGCCATCGAAGGAATCGAAGCCTGTCGCGAGCGGGCCGAGGCGCTGCTCGAGACCGCGCTCGCTCAAATCGAAGGTGCAGGGGAGGGAGCCGAGCCGCTCCGGGCCCTGGCGCGTTTCGCCGTCAGGAGGGACCGATGAGTTCCGAGCGACTCCTTGACGGCATCGACTCTCCCGCCGACCTGCGGGCGCTGCCCCGGGAAAAAGTGGAGCAGGTTGCCGATGAGATTCGCAGCGAGATCCTCGAGCAGGTTTCCCAGACCGGCGGCCATCTCGCCTCGAGCCTGGGTGCGGTGGAACTGATCACCGCGATCCACTACGTCTTTGATACCCCGCACGATCGGTTCGTTCTCGATGTGGGCCACCAGGGCTATCCCCACAAGATGCTGACCGGCCGACGCGCGGAATTTGATCGCATCGGCCAAGCCGATGGCATCTCGAAGTTCTTGCGGCGAAGCGAGTCCGAATACGATCATTTCGGGGCGGGCCACGCGGGAACGTCGATCTCCGCCGCCCTGGGCATGGCGCGGGCGCGATTTCACCAGGGCGAAGACGGCCTGGTGATCGCTTTGATTGGCGATGGAGCGATGACCGCGGGGATGGCCTTCGAAGCGCTCAACCACGCGGGGCACCTTCAGGAGCGCAATTTGATCGTCGTGCTGAACGACAATGAAATGTCGATTTCGCCGAACGTCGGCGCGATGTCGTCGTATCTCTCGCGCAAGATGTCCGCCCCCATGGTGCGCCGCATGAAGGGTTGGGCGAAAGAGTTTTTGGGAAGCCTGCCCGGCGACATGATTCACTGGGCGAGGAAGGCCGAAGAATCGCTCAAAGTCTTTTTCTCGCCCGGTCTGCTCTTCGAGGCGCTGAATTTCCGCTACGTGGGTCCCATTCAAGGGCATCGAATGGAAATCCTGCTCGAGACCTTCGAGAACGCAAAGCAGATGGTGGCGGCAGGCAGTGGCCCGGTGCTCATTCATGCGCTCACCGAGAAGGGGCACGGGTATGCGCCCGCCGAGGCGAATCCGCTGAAGTACCACGGGGTCACCCGTTTTGATGTGGGGTCCGGGGAGTTCGCTCCGGCCAAGTCGGCTCCTCCCGCCTATACGCGCATCTTCTCCGATGCGCTGGTTCGTCTGGCCGGCGATGACGATCGGATCGTGGCCATTACCGCCGCCATGGCGCCGGGAACCGGACTCGATCATTTTCAGCGCAAATTTCCCGACCGCTTCTACGATGTCGGGATCGCGGAGCAGCATGCCGTGACGTTTGCGGCGGGCCTGGCCAGCGAGGGCATGAAACCCGTCGCCGCCATCTACTCGACCTTTCTGCAACGGGCTTACGACCAGATCGTGCACGATGTTTGTCTCCAGAACCTGGACGTGACTTTTGCGCTGGATCGGGCGGGCCTGGTGGGCGCGGATGGCGCCACCCATCAGGGGCTGCTGGATATCGGATATTTCCGAAACCTCCCCAACGTTCTCGTGATGGCTCCCAAGGACGAGAACGAACTTCAGCATATGCTCGCCACGGCGATTCGCTATCCCGGGCCGGCGGCGGTGCGCTTTCCAAGGGGAAGCGGTTTTGGGGTGCCCATGGACCCCGATATCAAGGCGATCTCCATTGGCGAGTCCGAACTCCTTCGCGATGGCGAGGACGTGCTCATCGTGGCGATCGGCACCCTCGCTCATGCGGCGCTCGAAGCGGCCCAGGAACTTTCGGGTCACGGAGTTTCTTCCGCCGTGGTCAACGCGCGCTTTGTATGTCCTCTGGATGCGGCGAAACTGTTGCCCTTGGCGGCGCGCTGCGGCGCCGTGCTGACTGTCGAGGAACATCGGGTCGCCGGAGGATTCGGCAGCGCCGTGCTCGAGTTGTTGTCCGAGCACGCGGTGGTGGTGCCCACGCGCTGCATGGGAATTGACGACAAGTTGGTCGAGCACGGAGAATCCCTGGCAAGCCAGGGATTGGCGCCGGGGGATATCACGACCGCGGCACTGGAACTGCTGGGTGCGCGCACCGAGGCGGGCACGGCTCCCCGAACAGGCGCCGGCCTTCCGGACTGAGCGCGGGGGGCTTCCGTGATGGGCGCTCAGCGCAAGGGACGGCGGCGACTGGACGAGCGCTTGGTCGTTGAGGGCCTGGCCGCATCGCGTAGCCAGGCTCAGGCCTTGATTCTGTCGGGGGTGGTCCTGGTGGACGATGTCCCGGTGGACAAAGCCGGGGCCAGCGTTTCCGATGCTGCGGGGATTCGCCTGCGTGGCGGGGTGCGGCGCTTCGTCTCCCGGGGCGGCGAAAAACTCGCGGGCGCGCTGGAAGATCTCGCCCTGGATCCCGCCGGGCTCCGCTGTCTCGATGTGGGCGCGTCCACCGGAGGCTTTACCGATTGCCTTCTCCAGGCCGGGGCTCTCCGGGTGCTCGCCCTGGATGTCGGACACGGCCAATTGCACTCGCGGTTGCGTCTGGACGCCCGGGTCGAGGTTCTCGAGCGCGTGAATGCCCGCGCTCTGGAACCCGAGCAGGTGCCTTTCCCGGTCGATCTCGTGGTGGCCGACGTCTCGTTCATCTCGCTTACGCTGCTGCTTCCGGGCTTCGTCCGGGTGGCTCCCGGGGCCGAATGGCTCCTGATGGTGAAACCCCAATTCGAGGTGGGCCGGGAGCAGGTCGGCAAGGGCGGGGTCGTTCGCGACGGGGCTCTCCGGGAGTCGGCGGTGACCCGGGTGATCGAGGCTGCGGAGAGAAACGGCTACCGCAGCACCGGGCGCGCCGAGAGTCGCTTGGCTGGGCCCCGGGGCAACCGTGAGATTTTTGTTCGCTTCGAGGCGGAAGGGCCCCAGCGCTCCGAGTAGCGCCTCGTCCTTCGCCCTTCTTCCCTCGCCCCTCGCCTGTTGCCCCTCGCATCTTGCCCCCCGCCCCCCGCCCCACACCAAAGTCCCCTCTGGCGGGCTTCAGCTTGGGTATCCTGAGACGATGGGCGAGACCAACCGCGGCAGGGATGGCGACGCGAACCGCAAGCGGTCGCTTGTCTATCTGGACCATCATGCGACTACACCCCTGGATCCTCGGGTCTTGGACGCCATGCTGCCGTATTTGCGCGAGGAGTTTGGCAATGCGGCGAGCACAACCCACGCGCTGGGCTGGCGCGCCGAAGCCGCGGTGGAGGATTCCCGGGAGCGGATCGCGGCAGCGCTCTCCGCCCAGCCCAAGGAGGTCGTCTTCACCAGTGGAGCGACCGAGAGCAACAACCTCGCGCTTTTCGGGGTTGCGGGTGTTGCGGGGGGGGGACATATCATCAGCGTGGTGACCGAGCACCCGGCGGTACTCGATCCCTGCCGCCAGCTTGAAGCCATGGGCTTCGAGGTCACCCTGCTTCCGGTTTCTCCCCAGGGTCTTATTCACCCGGGCGCCGTCGAGGACGCGCTGCGCGAAGATACCCGGCTGGTATCGGTGATGGCCGCCAACAATGAGATCGGCGTCGTGCAACCCATCGCGGAGATCGGGGCGCTCTGCCACGCGCGCGGAGTTGTTTTTCACAGCGACGCCGCTCAGGCGGCGGGGCGGATCCCCCTGGACGTCGAGGCCAGCCGAATCGATCTGCTCTCGCTCTCGGCGCATAAATTCTACGGTCCCAAGGGTGTCGGGGCGCTCTTCGTCCGAGGCCAAAATCCCCGGGTACGCCTCGAGCCCCGGCAGTGGGGCGGGGGCCACGAGGGGGGGCTGCGATCGGGCACGCTTCCCGTGGCGCAGATCGTCGGCATGGCCACGGCGCTCGAACTGTGTCTGGCCGAGGGCGAAGCCGAGCAGGTGCGGATTCGCGCTCTGCGGGATCGTTTGTGGCAGCGGCTGTCGGAGGAACTCGAGGGCGTCCGCATCAACGGGGATCCCGGGCGGCGTCTGGCGGGGAACCTCAACGTGAGTTTTGAGGGCGTCGACGGCGAACGCCTTTTGCTGGGATTGCCGGGTCTGGCTGTTTCTGCGGGTTCTGCCTGCGCTTCGGCGGTGCCGGGGCCAAGCCACGTGCTCACCGCCCTGGGGCTGCCCGAAGGATTGGCGCGCGCTTCCCTGCGCTTTGGCCTGGGCCGCGGCACAGGGGAGGTGGAGATAGAGAATGCCGGCCAACGTGTTGTCGAAGCGGTCCGGAAAGAAAGGGCGATCTGATCGCAGCCAGACTGCGGGCATTAGGGCCCAGATACGGCTACTCTTGTCGCCGCGGCGCTCCCAGGGCGCCGACGAACGTCGACCCAACGACCCATTTGCAAGTCGGCGCTCCCCCACCGATTCGGCGCGTGGCTTGGCCTCTGGCCCACAAGCGATCGGTCCAACCGCGAACCCAACCGCGAACCCAATGAGAAAGGAACACCCATTTTGTCTGACCCGAAATCGAAAAATTTGACCTGGCATGAGGGCCAAGTCTCCCGGCAGGATCGCGAGCGAAAGCTCGATCAGAAGGGCTGCACGATCTGGCTGACGGGCCTCTCCGGTTCGGGAAAATCCACGTTGGCGGTGGCGGCCGAGAAGGCGCTCGCCGACCGAGGCAAGCACACCTACATCCTGGACGGGGACAACGTCCGTATGGGGCTGAATAACAACCTGGGATTCTCACCCGACGACCGCACCGAGAATATCCGGCGCATCGGCGAGGTGGCGAAGCTTTTCACCGATTCGGGGGCCATCGTGTTCTCTTCCTTCATTTCCCCCTACCGGGCGGATCGGGACGCGGTGCGCGAGATCATGGGCGATGGCGATTTTGTGGAGGTCTACGTGGCCGCCAGCCTGGAGGTTTGCGAGTCGCGGGACGTCAAGGGGCTCTACGCCAAGGCTCGAAAGGGCGAAATCCCGGAATTTACGGGAATCTCGGCCCCCTATGAAGAACCGAGCGCCCCCGAACTGGTCGTGGATACCGGAGACCAGACACTTGAACAAAGTGTGGCGGTTTTAGTCGAGTATTTGGACAAGAGCGGCTATCTATCTGCCTGAGGGCTTTGCCATCGGCAGCCCTCGCACAGTAGGCGCTTAGTAGGAACGGGGAGCCGGGCGGCGACAGTCCGGCCTCCCGAGTTCGCCGGACCGATGGGCGCGCGAGCGCCGGCGGTATGGGCTTCGGCGACTGAAAAGGAAAGACGGGGTAGGAAAAAGAGTCGCAGGGGCACCGGGGGGCGCTGCATTGGGGGGACAGCGGGGCTGCACGAGTGCAGTACACGCGGCGGGTCGGGTTTTGGGAAGGACGGGGGGGCATTCCCGAATTCCTTCTTGCAAGGCCAGATTCCCGTTGGGCATCCTCATGCGGGATGCTGGCCGGGGCGTCGCCCTGGGTGCTCGTCTGTGCGTAGGTGCCTGCCTGCTCGCTCTTAGCGTGGGCTGTGCGACTCCATCCCGCTGGCTCTCGGAGTCGGGGAATTCGGAATCGCTCCCCGGGTCTGGCCGTGTCCTGCGCCCGGAGCTCGGGCCTGAATACGACGTCCTAGTGGCCGAAGTCGCCGCCCGGGAAGGCCATTTTGATCTTGCCCAGGCAGCCTTCGAGCGCGCCGCCCAGGCAGATCCCGGATCGGCGCATCTTCAGTACAGGCTGGCGCAATTGGCCGCGCAAGCCGATCGGATCGGGCCCTCCATTCTCTTTGCGGAGAGGGGGTTCGCGCTGAATCCCGACGACATCGACGGTCGGCTCTTTCTGGCTCGGCTCTATCTTGTCGATCGCCGGAAGTCCGAGGTGCCCGATGTTTTGCGCGGCGACGACGGCATGCCGGTCAGTTCGGAAGCCGCGCTTCTCCTGTATCAGGTCTTGCTCGAGCAGGGCCGACTGCAGGATGCTTTGCAAACCGCGAAACAGTTGCGGGCCGCCGAGCCCGAGTTTCTCGGGGCCGCCATGGCGGTGGCCGCCGCCTACGAGCGTATGGGGCGCTTTGCCGATGCGGAACAGGCGCTGCGCGATGCCCTTGCCCAACACCCGAACCGAATCGTGATTTATTCGCGCCTCGCGCGGATGCGACGCTCTCAAGGGGACCGCGAAGGCGAAATCGCTCTCTATCGCGAAGTGCTGGAGGAGCGTCCGGGCCACTACGGAACCCTCGTGAGTCTGGGTGAGGCGCAGATTGCACAAAATAAAATCGATCAGGCCATCCTCACCTACGCACAACTCGCGGCCCTTTTTCCCGACGATCTTCAGATTCTGCGTCGGCTGGCTTCGCTGGAATTCGGCTCCGGACGATACGAGGAAGCGGCCGATCGCTTGCGCCGAGCGATTCGCCGCCATCCGAGTCATCATGAGTTCAGCTACTCCTTGGGGCAGGTTCTTCGCGCGTTGGGGCGAAGCGAAGAGGCGCTGGAAGTTTTTGATTCGATTCCCCGAAGCCACCCTCTCTATGTCGAAGCACGCATGCAGATGGCCATCTACTTCGAGGACACCGACCAGTTTGAGTTGGCCTTGAATGAGATCGAGGGTTTGCGCAGCCTGCGGGCCGAACGAAGCTTGGATTTTCAAGCGGCATCCCTTCGCGCCCGAACCGGAGATTTCGACGGCGGCGTGGCGATGCTCGAGGCGATGCTGGCGGAGAATCCCGCCGACGTCGAAGCTCTCTATCAACTCGGTGTTCTCTACGGCATCAACAAGGACATCGATCAGTCCCTCTTGTATATGAATCAGGTTCTGGAATACAACCCCGAGAACGCCCAGGCGCTCAATTACGTGGGATATACCTGGGTCGAGCGCGGCGAAAATCTGGATCGGGCCGAGCAGTTGATCGAACAAGCCGTCCGACTCAGCCCCCGCGATGGCTATATCGCCGACAGTCTCGGGTGGGTGTACTACATGCGGGCGCGGCCGTTAATCGATGGAGCCCGGCGTAGCGAGGGGCTGGAGTTCCTTGAAAAGGCGATTGTTCAATTAGTCCTCGCGATGGAGTTGACTGGGGGCGATCCGGTGGTTTCGGAGCATCTGGGAGACGTCTATTTTCTAATGGATGAACGTCAGCGCGCCTTGCACTACTACGAGGAAGCCGATGCCATGAGTCCGAGGCTGGACGAGCAACCCCTTCTCAAGGAGAAGATCGAATCTCTCCGTCAGGAATTGGGCAGCGCGGGCGATGCTTCGGAGGACCGGAAATTCCGGTGAAGGGGCCGATCGCCCTGGGGCTTGTGTGCTGTGGGCTTGGCCTGGTGGTCGGATGTCGGACACCGCCTCCGGAATCCCGGTTGGCCGACGGAGATCCCCGCCCCGAGCGTTTGCTCACAGCTTTGAGGATTGCGGGCGACGCCGTCCCCGCGCTGCGGGCTCGCGCCCGAGTCGAGATCCGGGCGCCGGATCTGAAAATTCGCCGCCCCCAGCGGCTGGCGGTCGCACGACCCGATCGACTGCGAGTCGAGATTGTCGGCCTCTTCGGCCAACTGGCGGCGATCCTCGTGGCCGACAACGGTATCTACCAGCTCTATGAGTCGGGCCAGCGCGAACTCAAGGAGGGGCTGGTTTCGTCTTCTCTTCTTTGGCGGGTGGCGAGGGTGGATTTGGAACCGCGCGATGCGGTGGACCTGCTCTTGGGGAGCCCCCGCCCCGAGCCCGGACTGCAGATCCTCGGGGCCCTTCGGCAGGGCAGCGGCGGTATCCGTTTCGATCGGGTGGATGCCCAGGGCCGGGTGCGCGAGCGCTATGCGTTCGACGAGCAGGGCAGGCTGACGGAAACCGAGCGCGTCAACGGGCTGGGGGAGGTGCTTTGGCGCGCGCGTTTCGGCGCCTATCGGGCGGTGGCGCGGGACGCCGGGCCCGACTCGGAATTTGCCTTTGAGATGGAACTCGACTTTCCCCGGGTGGATGGGCGGGCGAAGTTGAACTTTCAGCAGGTCGATCTGGTGGCCAGCCTTCCCGACGAAACCTTCAAGCTGGCCCTGCCCGGGCGAAAGAACGACCCGTCAGGGACAGAGGGGCGGTGATGGGCAGGGGGTGGCGACGCGCCGTAGGGGCGGGATTGCTCGGGGCGCTCGCGCTTTCCGGCTGCACCAACAACCCGTACTCCGAAGCCGATGAACTCCGCAAAGTGCTTTATACCAGCTACCGCGAAGCGCCCCGAACCCTGGACCCCGCGGTGGCCTACACGACCGCCGCCCATGCGATCACGGGCGAGGTCTACGAGACCTTGCTGGAGTACCACTATCTCAAGCGCCCCTATGTGCTGATTCCCGGATTGGCTGCCGAGCTACCCGGCGTGTCGGAGGTCGATAGCGAATGGACGGAGTACCGCTTTTCACTGAGGGAGGGGGTGCTCTACCAGCACGACCCGTGTTTTTCCCTCGACGGTCACGCGGCCACAACACGAGTAGTGGTGGCCGCTGATTTTGCCTTCGAACTCATGCGTCTGGCCGATCCCGCGGTGAATAGCCCGGTGGCCGAACCCATGGGCAATATTCGTGGTTTCAAGGAGTTTTCTAAGCGGCTCGAAGAGGCCCGTGAGGCCGATGAGAGTTTCTCAGCGCTTCCGATACGCACGCAATACGCCAAGGTCGGCCCGATAGCCGGGGTTCGCTCGGGGAGTCGCTTCGAACTCGAGATCGAGGTGTCCAGTCGTTATCCCCAAATCCTCTATTGGTTCGCCATGCCCTTCACTGCGCCTGTCCCCTGGGAGGCTGTGGCCTACTACGACGGCGAAGAAGGCCGCCCGCGTTTTGCCGATCATCCGGTGGGCACGGGTCCCTATTTTTTGGCGGAGTACAACAAGCACGCGCGGTTCGTGCTCGAGGCGAACCCCAACTGGTACGGAGTCGTCCATCCCGAGTGGAGGGCCCCGGGCGCGGTCTATCCCGAGTCGGGTGCCCCCGGCGACGCCGAGGCGGGGAGACTGGATCCTCAGGTGGTGGGGAAGCCGCTTCCTTTCATCGAGCGCATCGAGTTTCGCCGGGAAAAGGAATCGATTCCCTACTTCAATAAATTCCTCCAGGGCTACTACGACGCGGCGGGAATCATCAAGGAGAGTTTCGATAAGGTGATCCACGAGGGAGGGCTCTCCGAGGATATGCGTGCCACGGGGATCGAGTTGGAGAAGAGCGTCGAACCCTCAGTCTTCTATATTGGTTTCAACATGGACGACGAAGTTGTGGGAGCCCAGGGTGGCGAGGCCAACCGAAAACTTCGGCAAGCCATGAGCCTGGTGATCGACACCGAGGAGTACACGCGTCTCTTCAGTAACGGCCGGGGCGTCCCCGCTCAATCGCCGCTTCCCCCCGGCCTGTACGGCTACGACGCCGACTATCGGAATTCCTTTCGTGAGGTGGATGTCGAGCGCGCCCGAGCCCTGATCGCCGAAGCCGGTTATCCGGGTGGCATCGATCCGGAGACCCGCGCGCCCCTCCGGCTCACATTCGACACTTCGGATACATCCGCCCAGGGACGCCTGCGCTTCGAATTCTTTACTCGGGCCTGGAGAGAACTCGGAATCGACGTCGCCATCGAGGCCACCAATTACAACCAGTTTCAGGAGAAGGTCCGAAACGGCGCCTACCAGATCTTTATGTGGGGTTGGTTCGCCGACTACCCCGATCCCGAAAATTTCCTTTTTCTGCTCTGGTCCGAGATGGCGCGCTCGAAGAGCGGCGGGCCCAATACCGCCAACTTCTCGAATCCACGCTACGACGAACTCTATCTGTCCATGAAAGCTCGGCCGAACGATGCGGTCCGTCTGGAAGAAATCGAGGAAATGCGCGGCATTCTCGAGTACGAGCGTCCGTGGATCGAGTTGACGCACTCCGAGGCCTACTCGCTTTTTCACGGTTGGCTCGCCTACGTCAAGCCTTTTGGTATGTCCTTTCCCATGACCAAATATCGAGACCTCGATCCTGAACTTCGGGCCCGCCAGCGCGAGGCCTGGAATCAACCGATTCTCTGGCCCTTGTACGCGGTCCTTGCCTTGGGGGTTGCCGTCGTGGTTCCGGGGATCTTCACCTTCTTGCGGGAGCGCCAATAATGCTCAACTACCTGATTCGTCGCCTCGGCTACGGGGTGGGAGTGGTCTTCGGTGTTCTTTTTTTCCTCTTCGTGCTCTTCTTTACGGTGACGAGTCCCGACGATGTGGCGCGCAAGGCTCTGGGCGAGCGCGTCCCGCCAGCGGTCATCGAGCAGTGGAAGGCCAACCACGGTTACGATCGGCCGCTCTTTCCGGGCCCGGGCGCGTGGACCGAAAATATGCTTGTCGAACACTACCGCCGGATGCTGACTTTCGATTTCGGCCGCAGCGATTCCGACGATACGCCCATCGTTCAGCGCATTCGCAGTGGCATGATGCCCAGCCTGACGCTGACCCTGCCGCTCTTTGTACTTTCGCTACTGACCGCCATTCCCCTGGCGCTGTTGGTGGCCTTTTTTCGGGAAACCTATATCGATCGGCTGGGTGTGGTGATCTCGGTGTTGGCCATGAGCGTTTCGATCCTGCTCTACATCATCGGCGCGCAGTACGTGGTGGGTCGGCTGCTGCATTGGTTTCCCATCTCTGGCTTCGATTCGGATCCTCAACTCATCGTTCGTTTCCTCGCGCTGCCTCTTCTGGTGGGGGTTTTGGCGGGAATCGGGGGCGATGTTCGTTTCTATCGCACGGTTTTTCTCGAGGAGAGCAATGCCGATTACGTTCGAACCGCCCGGGCCAAGGGCTGCGGCGAGGGGCGCATCATGGCGCGCCACGTTTTTCGCAATTCGCTGATCCCCCTGCTCACCCGAGTCATTCTGGCGATTCCCTTCCTCTTCATGGGATCGCTGTTGTTGGAATCCTTCTTCGGAATTCCGGGCCTGGGGGCCATTACGGTGGATGCGATCCAGGGCAATGACTTCTCGGTGCTTCGCACCATGGTCTATATCGGTTCACTTCTCTTTGTTTTCGGGCAGATCCTCACCGACCTTTCGTACGGTCTGGTGGATCCGCGCGTCAGGCTCGAGTAGGGGGGGGCGTGGAAGCGTATATCGTTTCGAATGGGATCGTCGCGGTTTTACTCATGGGTTTGGTCGCCGTGGTGGTGGCGGTGCGGCGTTCGAGAATGTGGTCGGACGCTTTCGCGGAAATCTGGCTGCGCCGGCGTGGCGCGGTTTGCGTCATCGCCGTCTACCTGGTCGTGGCCCTTCTCGATAGCATCGCCTGGGTGGGGGGGATGGAGGGTGGTCAGGATGCGGTGGCGCGCCATCAGGCCCAGAGCGTCATTGATCGACTCTTTGTCGGCTCCCAGGAGCGAAGTTATTCGGCCCCTTTCGCCGTCACCGAGTTTTATGGGAGCGCGCCCCTCGAGCATCCGGGCGAGCACGTGCTGGGCACCGATCTCATCGGCCGGGATGTTCTCTACCTGTCACTGAAAGGCGCCCGGGTCGCGCTGCTCATCGGTGGGCTCACGAGCTTGCTGGCGATTCCCCTGGCCTTGCTCTTTGGCGTTCCCGCCGGCTACTTCGGCGGCCGGCTGGACGATGTGGTGTTCTTCGTGATGTCCACCCTGGCCTCCATGCCGGGTCTGCTGCTTCTCATCGCGCTGATCATGGTGCTGGGGAAAAGTACCCTGGCGATTTGCTTTGCCCTGGCGGTGACGGGTTGGGTGGGTTTCTGCCGGGTGGCCCGGGGTGAAACCCTGAAGCTTCGGGAACTCGAATACGTATCGGCGGCTCGGGCGCTGGGAGTCTCGGAGTCCCGCATTCTGATGCGCCACATTCTTCCGAACCTCATGCACCTGGTGATCATCACCTTTGTTCTGATGTTTTCGGGGCTGGTGCTCTCCGAAGCGATTCTTTCGTGGTTGGGCATCGGGGTGAATGGCAGTTGGGGCCAGATGATCGATCAGGCGCGCAATGAACTCTCGCGAGATCCGGTGGTGTGGTGGAACGTCTCGGCTGCGGGCGCCGCACTTTTCGGTCTGATCCTCTCGGTGAACTTCGTGGGCGATGCTCTGCGCGATACTCTGGATCCGCGCACGGTCAGGGAGGCCGAATGAGTTCGCTCCTCGAAGTCGAAGGCCTGACCACTCGCTTCCCCGGTACGGGGGCTCCGCTGCGGATCGTTGACGGCAGCGATCTGCGTGTGGAGCGGGGCGAGGTGCTGGCCTTGGTGGGTGAGTCGGGCTGCGGAAAATCCATGACGGCCCTCTCCCTGATGCGGTTGGTCCCCAAGCCCGGCCGAGTGGTGGGCGGGCGGGTGATGTTTGAAGGCCGCAATCTGCTGGATCTCTCGGTGACCGAGATGCGCGGGGTGCGGGGTCGCCGCATCGCAATGATCTTTCAGGAGCCCATGACGAGCTTGAACCCGGTGATCCGCGTGGGCGATCAGGTGGTGGAGGCGATCCGTCTCCACGAACCGGTGAGCCGATCCCAGGCCCGGGCCCGATGCTTGGAACTCTTTTTCGAGGTGGGCATTCCGGATCCCGAAGCGCGACTGGACGCCTACCCCCACCAACTCTCAGGGGGTCTCAAGCAGCGCGTGATGATCGCCATGGCGCTCTCGACTCGTCCGGACCTTCTGATTGCCGACGAGCCCACCACGGCCCTCGATGTCACGATTCAGGCCCAGATCGTTCGTTTGCTTCAGGACCTGCAGCGCAAGCGGGGTATGGCGATCCTGCTGATCACCCACGACCTGGGGGTCGTGAATGAACTCTCGGACCGGGTGGCGGTGATGTACGCCGGGCGCATTGTCGAGACCGGAACACGTCCCGATATTTTTCGCTCCGCAGCGCATCCCTACACCCAGGGTCTGCTGCGCTCGAATCCGGTGTTGGCGACTCGCGGCGAACGTTTGCCCGAGATCGCTGGGGTGGTGCCCTCGCCCGAAGACTGGAGCGAGGGCTGTCGCTTCGCCACGCGGTGTCCCCTTTGCTTCGCGCGTTGTCTTCGCGAGGTGCCCGACGCGATCCCGGTGGGAGAGGGCCACCGGGCTGCGTGTCACGCCGTGGAAGAGGGGCGGCTGGAAGCGGGCCCGCTGGAAGGGAGTCGGTGATGAGCGCTTCCGAGAGCGACGCGCTGCTGCGGGTGGAGGGGTTGCGAACGTGGTTTCCCATCAAGCAGGGGCTCTTGCAGCGGACGGCCGGCCATGTCCAGGCGGTCACCGACGTCGACCTTGAAATCGCGGAGGGGTCGACCCTGGCCCTGGTGGGTGAGTCGGGCTGCGGCAAGACCACAGCGGGTCGTTCGATTTTGCGGCTCAACTCCGCCCAGGCGGGTCGGGTTCTCTTCGAGGGCGTCGACTTGATGGGCCTGGACGAACGCGCGCTTCGCCCCTATCGGCGCCGGATCCAGATTATCTTTCAGGACCCGATGGCCTCGCTGAACCCCCGTATGCGGGTGCGGGATTCCGTGGCCGAGGGTATGCGGAGCTTTGGGATCGGGCGCGACGAGGCCGATCGTACCGCCCGGGTCGCCGCGCTCTTCGAAAAAGTTCAACTCGATCCCGAGCATATCTGGCGCTATCCCCACGAGTTCTCCGGGGGCCAGCGCCAGCGAATCTGCATCGCCCGGGCCTTGGCGGTGGAGCCCCGATTAATCGTCTGCGACGAGGCGGTCTCCGCGCTGGATGTCTCCATTCAAGCCCAGATCCTGAATCTGCTGGGCGATCTCCAGAAAGAATTGGGAATCGCGTACCTCTTTATCACTCACGACTTGGGGGTGGTTCGCTACCTCGCCGACCGGGTGGCGGTCATGTACCTGGGACGCATCGTTGAAAGCGGGACCACCGAGGCGATCTTCGCCCACCCGCGGCACCCCTATACCCAGGCTCTGCTCGCCGCCGCGCCCTCGGTGGATCCCGATCGCCGGGGCGGGGCGCCGCCGGTGCTGGGGGATGTTCCCTCGCCTTCGAATCCGCCGCCGGGTTGCCCCTTTCACCCGCGCTGCCCCTCGGTGTTGGAGCGCTGCCGCTCCGAGGTCCCTCCGGAGGTGAACGCAGAGGCGGGAAAGGTGCGCTGTTTCTTGGCGGAGCCCGGCGGCGAAGCGGCGGTGGGGGATTGAACTCCCCGCCGTGCCTCCCGGGCGGGGTGATCGCTTGACAGTTCGGGGCGGCGGGGCGATTCTGCGGCGCGTACGGGGGTGAGACCGTGAGTGAAGGGTCGGCTCTGCCTGCGGTGTCTTCAAAGCCCCTTCGAAATGCCCCCGATTGGGTGAGGAGTCGTTCATGCGCGTCGAATACAAACTTGAGATGAACCGGATCGAGAGCCCGCGCTTTGCGGTGGAAGCCGTGGAGGGGATGGGGAAACTGTTCAGTCTCGCCACCCTGGTCCTGAATGTCCTCGAAACCAAGGAGTCGGTGGAGATCGTTTTTCACGGCATAAGTCAGGACGACCCCAAGCGGCGGATCGCGAGTTTTAAGTCCATCGTGGCCAGCTGTTCGGGGACTGCGGGGGTGAGCTACTCCGAAGGCAATTTGGGCACCGTGCCGGGATCTTCCAGCGCCTTCCAGTGGCTGAAGGTCTCGCGCACTTGAGCGCCTGGTTTCGCGCGCCTAGGCTCCTCGGTACTAGGCCGCTCGGCACTAGGCTGCCTGGTACTAGGCTGCTAAGCACCTTGCTGCTTGGTATCACGCTGCTTGGGACCACGCTGCTTGGGACCTTGCATCTCGGGGGCTGCGCTTCGTCTCCTCCTGCGTCGCCTCCCACCGCGGATCCCGCCACCGCCCGAAAAACGACATCGGGCCCGCTGGTGGGTTACGTCGATGAGCATGGGGTTCATACCTGGCTGGGGATTCCCTTCGCCCAGGCGCCGGTGGGCCAACTGCGTTGGCAGGCGCCACGACCCCCGCTCCCCTGGACCGAGCGCCGGGAGGCACTGGGTTTCGGGGCCGAGTGTATTCAGTTCGCCGGCCCGGTGGGTTCCGAGGCCGAGCCCGGGTCTGTTGTGGGCAGCGAAGACTGTCTGTTCCTGAACATCTTCGCGCCGGCTCGGGGTCCGTCCGAGGGCGACCCCCGAAGCCCGGGACTGCCCGTGATGGTTTGGATCCATGGAGGCGGCAATACCGTCGGGAGTGCGCGGCCGTACAACGGCAGCGCACTGGCTCGGCAAGAGCGGGTCATCGTGGTGACGCTTCAGTATCGATTGGGGGTTTTCGGCTGGCTCTCGCATCCGGGGTTGCGCCCGCCAGGCACTTCAGCGCTGGATGGGTCGGGGAATTACGGCACCCTCGATCTGATTCGGGGGCTGGAGTGGGTCCGAGACGAAATCGCGGTCTTTGGCGGTGATCCCGATCGCGTCACGGTCTTCGGCGAATCCGCCGGGGGAACCAACGTACTCAGCCTGCTGCTCGCGCCGCCCGCCCGGGGGCTCTTTCACCGAGCCATTTCCGAGAGCGGTTCGCTGTCGAGCGTGGCGCGCGTCAAGGCGGAGGACTACGCGGACGCCGAAGCCAAGGGGCACGCACGAAGCTCCGGCGAATTGTTGGTGGATCTCCTACAAGCCGATGGCGGGGCGAAGGGTCGGGCCGACGCCCAGGCGAAGCTCGCCGGGTGGCCGCCCGCCGAGGTGGGCGAGTACCTGCGCGGGAAGAGCCCGGAGCAGTTGATGGCCCTCTTCGACGGGGAAGGGCTGGCCGGGATGTACTGGGTCCCCCAAGTGATTCGGGATGGAGCGGTGATTCCTCACGGCGAACCCCTCGAAGTGTTGCGTTCGGGCGCGTTTCCCCGGGTCCCGGTGATCCTTGGGACCAATCGCGACGAGGTCAAGCTCTTTGCCATGATGGGAACCGAACACGTGACCCGAGCCTTCGGGATTCCCCTTTGGCTCAATGACGAGCGGGCCTATCAACTCGAGACCGAATTCCCGAGTCGCATGTGGAAGGTGCGCGGGGTGGACGATCCCGCCCGGGCCATGGTGGGCTTCGCGCCCGGCCAGGTCTTTGCGTACCGGTTCGATTGGGATGAGGAACGCAAACTCGGGTTTGCCGACCTCTCTAAGATGGTGGGCGCGGGCCACGCGGTGGAGATTCCTTTTGTGTTCGGCGGCTTGAACCTGGGGGGAAGGGGCAAGTATTTCTTCGATTCCGACCGCCTCCCTGCTGCCGAAGCCCTCTCCCGGGCCATCATGTCGTATTGGGCGGAGTTCGCTCGCAGCGGGGATCCCGGGGGCGGAACCTCGGGCACGCTTCCGCGCTGGCAGGCCTGGGATGCCACCGGCCCGAACGGTGTCCGTATGATGATTCTCGACACCCCGGCCGACGGGGGCCTGCGGATGTCCCGGGAGTCGGTAACCCGAGAGGGCGTGCTGGCCGAAATTGCCTCGGACCCGCGCTTCCTCGGCACCCCGGAGCGCTGCGAGGTGTACCGGAGCCTGGCCCAGCGCGGCGATTCACTCAGTCGTGCCGAGTATGCGGCGGTTCTGGACGGAGGCTGCGCGGCCTATCCCCTGGCGGATTGGGTCGCCGACTGAGGGGAGGGCGAGTCCCTCGGCTTTCGCCCGAGCCAGACCGCGGCGCCGGTTGCGAGTCCGAACCCCGCCAGGGTCCAAGGCGAATCCCCCGATTGGGGGGCGCAACTCTGCCAGGTGCAGATCGAGTTCGCGGCCCGGGGCGTTCGGTCGCTGAACTCTCCGGACCTCGCACTGCCCCCCGTCGCCCGGTCGATCGCGGCGTCGAGTTGCCAGGGCGCGGAGAGGGCGGAATCCAGGGGAGCATCCCGGCCCGTGGCTCCAACCGGGGCCGCTCCCACGCTGGCGCACAGGGCGCTCCCGATGGCGATGCCGATTCCCAGGCGCGGGATTTTGCCAAAAAGATTCACGGAGCCGAGTCTAGCGCAGGCGCGCGGCGGTCTCGGGAGGGCCCTGCGGCGTCCCTCAGCGAATCTTCGGGTCTCCGGCGTTGAGGGTTTTGCCCGGGAGCGGCGTGACGCCGGCAAGTCTCGCACTGGGGGCGCGGTTTGGGTCGTGCCAGGATTCGAGTTCGGCGGCGAGGGCCAGGGTACTCGGCTCCAGGGTTCCGGCCTCCAGGGAGCGAAGAGCGGAAAATTCGGCCAACAAGGCCCGGCGAACATCTTCGACCTCGATGCCGGGCACCGCATCCTCCACGGAGCCCGCGGTGCCGGGGTCGAAATCGAGATTCAGACCCGCGTAGACGGGGACGAGGAGTTCGCGCAGGCGCGCGCTATCGCCCACCACCACGACGCCGCCCACGTGGGCGGCGCCGCGGATGACTCTCTGCCCCACTCCCATGAGTTTGATGCGTCCGCCGGCGTTGACGCTGTACTCCCCTGGGCAGTATTCGCCGGGGACTTCCCCTTGGCGCGCGTCGACTCCGAGATTCGCCAGGGCGCGCTGAAAAATTCCCGCTATGTCCGCGAAGCGTGCGGCGATTCCGTCGGGGGCCCGGTGGTCGGGTAGCGCCCACGCGAAGGCCAGGCATTTCCGGTGAAAGAGCGCGGCATGCCCTCCGGCGAGCCGGAGTAGGGAAGGGCAACCCAACTCTTGGGCGGCCGCCTGGGCGCGAGCAAAGCCCGGGTTGCGGGCATCGAGCAGAGAGAACAGAACGACTTCGTCGGGTACATAGAGCCGCAGGGTTTCCGGCGCCTCGCCTTGGGCGACGCTCCGGAGCAGCGCATGGCTCACTGCCGTGTCGTGGAGCGGGCGCCCGGGGAATGTTTCGCGAATGACGGCCAGAGGGGCGGCGTTCGCGAGCGCACTCACGCGGCGGCGCATTGGGCGTCAGGCGCGGGCAAGTTTCGGCTCCGGTTCCAATTCTTCGAGCGCATCGAAGGCCGCCTGGATGCGCCCGGGTTCGGCGTGCTCCTGGATGCGCTCGCGCATCAAGCTGCGCTGTTGTTCGGCAGCCAGCCGCGGTTGCTCCACGGTGGCCCAATGGACGAGGGACTCCCAGTAGCTATCGACGATGGCGCTGCCCTTCACCGTGCCGCCGTCGGTGCTCTTGAGGTTCAGGTGACGAATCTCGCCCAGGTAGAGCCGCAGGGATTCCACGTGAACCCTTTCATCCTGGCGAATGCGATCCACCAGTACCGCGGCGTGTTCGGCCTCCCCGCGCCGGGTGGTGAAGAGTTCGGGATCGCGCAGCAGCTTTTCGGTCTGGGCAAAGGATCGCTCGGCGCGGAATTCGATCAGGAGCAGGTTGAGGAGGAAGCGGATCACTCCCGCGTAGGCGGGCTCGATGGGGGGCGCCGGAGGATCATCGGCTTCTGGACGCGCGATGTTTTCGGGCACGATGGGTTCGGGGTAGTCGACCTCGCCGAACGCAAGGTCGCGCAGGGCGAACCACATGGCATCGTGACCTCCGATTCCCTTGTCGGGTTCGCCGCCCTCGTCGAGGCCGTGGGCTTCCAGCAGGCCCTTGTGGAGATGGCCCACCGCCATGGCGGTCACATCTTCGTGGGCCGCGTGTTGAAAGTCGGGAAACTCCAGTTCAGCGAGAACCCGCCCGCGGGCCTCGATGTGGCCGATGATCGTCAGGTTGTTCCAGAAGCTTCGGCCCAGTCCCTCTTGGAGGAGCAGCTTGACTTGCGGGTCGCTGGGGTAGCGAATGCCGGCGAGCAGGGATGAATCCGTGTCCATCAAGTCGCCGCCCCGAGCGCGGAGAGCCTCTGTCCATGCCGCGATGGCCGGAGCCCGAACCCGCATGCGGGGGGAGATGTAGCGCCCCTCGTCGTCCATCCCGCCGTGAAGTCGCCGGCCGGATTCCAATTGGGGACTCGCGTAGTCGTCTTCGCGGAATAATTCGTCGCGTTCGAATTCAAGCTGGGGCAAGGTCTTCCTCCGGATTGGTTTGCAACGTGGCGCTGGAGCCTACCACTCGCCGGAGTTCTCCATCGAGGCCCAGGGCTCTTCCGGCTCCAGACGCCCGCCCTTTTGAAGCAACTCGATCGAGATGCCATCGGGAGAGCGAACGAAGGCCATGTGGCCATCGCGAGGCGGTCGGTTGATGGCGACTCCAGCGTCCATCAAGCGCTGACAACTCTCGAAAATATTTTCGACCTCATAGGCGAGGTGACCGAAATTGCGGCCCCCGCTATAGGGTTCCGGATCCCAGTTCCAAGTGAGTTCCACCTGGGCATCGGGATTTTCGGGCGCGCCAAGGAAGACGAGGGTGAAGCGTCCGGCTTCGACATCGATGCGGCGAACTTCCTCCAGGCCGAGGGTTTTGCAGTAGAAATCCAATGACGCGTCGAGGTCGGAGACCCGGACCATTGTGTGAAGAAATCGCATCGGGGGAGTGTCGGTGAATTTGGGTCGGGGTGCTAGGCCTCAAAGGCTCGGCGCCGGGACCCTTGGAAAGTCGGGAATCCGTGGCGTATGCCCGGAGAATCCCATTCGCGTGGGAACATCGGGTTCGCGGGCGGCTCTTCGAGGAGAGTCGCTTGAAGCCGGGGGCTCTTTGTCGCTTGGCGAGGCTGCGATACGCTGCAGGCGTGGGCCGCCCGGGGATCCGGGCCGTTCCCATCGCGAAGCCAAGGAGGCGAAAGAGAATTTTGCTCTTGCTTGCCGAGTTGCGGCTCACTGATCTGATCGACATTCTGATCGTTGCAAGTCTGATCTGGTTTGTCATCGCTTGGTTTCGCACCTCCCAGGCGCGGCTCGCCCTGATGGGGCTCGCGGCCTTGGGGGTACTCTTTGGCTTGGCACGCGGACTCGATCTGCAGCTGACCACCAGCCTGCTCCAGGGTTTCTTCGCCGTTCTGGCGGTGATGTTGGTGGTCGTTTTCCAAGAGGATTTGCGCCGGCTCTTCGAGGCCATCGCGGTCTGGGGGCTGAGGCGGGGTGCACCGCATCCGCCTCCGGATGTGGAACGTGCGTTGGTGCGTTCGCTCTTTCACCTGGCCCAGGGGAAGGTGGGGGCTTTGGTGATCCTGCCCGGTCGCGAGCCCCTGGATCGTCATCTGAACGGGGGCGTTCATCTGGACGGGAGGTTGTCCGAGCAGTTGATCTTGAGCTTGTTCGATCCCCAGACGCCGGGACATGACGGCGGTGTCCTGGTCCACAGCAACCGCGTTTCGCGCTTCGGTGTCCATCTGCCGCTGTCCACCGATTGGGACCGACTGGGGGCGGGTGGCACACGCCATGCGGCGGCTCTGGGCTTGGCGGAGCGTTGCGACGCCATGTGCTTGGTGGTGTCCGAGGAACGGGGTGAAGTGTCCATTGCCCAAGGGGGTGAGATCCATGGGGTCTCCAGTCCGGAGGAACTGGCCCTTGCGCTCCAGCGTTTTATCGGGCGCTCCACTCGGCCCTCCGGGCCGACCGGCATGGAAGACCTGTTCGGGAGGCTGCGCAGGGGCTGGCGTGAGGGCGTGGTCGCTCTCGGTCTGGCGAGCAGTATCTGGTACGTGGCTGTTCCGGGGGGCGCCGTAGAGACCATAGAACGACGGGTTTCTGTGAGGGTGGAGAACCTTCCCGAGGGCTTTGAATTGGTTTCCGTGGAACCTGCGGATGTGGCGATTCGCCTGGAAGGCCCCCGACGTGATCTCTATATGGCGGGGTCCGACGATCTCTTCGTTCGAGTCGATGCGCTTCTCGTTCAACTGGGTCGACGCACCTTCACCCTTGGACTCGATCAGATCCAAAGCCCGGAGGGAATTCATGCCCTATCGGTGGAGCCCGACAAGGTGAGGCTCTCGGTCAAGAAGAGCGTTGAAGCCTCGGAGTCCTGAGCGGAGAGGCTTCAGTTCGAGGTCGGTCGCAGTTCGAGAAGAGCCGGTAGAAGGATGAGCACCGAGACCACGGTGTAAATGAGACCGAAGCAGAGCATGGTCCCCAGCCCGCTCAGTCCGTTGTGGTTCGCCAGGGAAAGGCTGCCGAAGCTCACGCCCGTGGTGACCGCGCTGTAGAAGACCGCGCGGGCGGTTGCCGTGCCCAGAATCGGATCGGCTGAATCGCGGCTTTCGCGCGCGCGCTGCACCAAGTGAATCGCACTGTCGACCCCGACGCCGAAGACCAGGGGAATCACCACCACGTTGGTGAAGTCAAAGCGAATGTCGAGAAACGCTGCCGTGGCCGCGGTGAGCAACGCCCCGAGGCAAAGGGGAACCAATACGATCAACACGTCGGAGGCTCGGCCCCAGAGGCCAAAGAGCAGCATGGAAATGACCACCAGGGCCGACAGCAGCGCCTGGCTAAAGGAAGCGCTGATCACATCGCCAAATTCCACCAGGTTGAGGGGAACCCCTGCGGTATTGGGCGCCGTATTCTGGACGGCGGCGACGAAGCGCCGCATGGCATCGCCGTCGCCCAATTCGCTGGAGGGATAGACCTGAAGCCGCGCCGTGCCGTCTTCGGCCAGCATTCGTTCTTTCAGCCGCGCGGGAATGTCTTTGAGGGTGATCGATTCGGTTTCCAGGGCAGCGCGCATTCGGGCGAGGTGATCGGGAAAGGGGGCGAGCAAAACCGATTCAAGATCGGCCAGAGCCTCGGCGGATCTATTTTCCAGTTGGGCCCGGGCGAGGAAGCGCGCGAGGTGTTCGCGAAGTCGGATCATGCTCTGGGTTAGAGGTGCATCCCCGCCGATTCGAATCGGATCTTCGAGGGAGTCGTGGAGGTCCTGCAGGGCGCGGACCTGCTCCTCGACGGGCGGCGGTGCTTGATTGTAGGCAGGACTGGTCGGCTGTTCGAAGAGGAAGGTCACGTCCTGAAGGATCTCGATCTTTTCTTCTTGATCTTTGGGTATGAAAGAGGCCAGGGTGGTGACCTGGTCGACTTCAGACAGCGCTCGGAGCTTGGTGGCGAGAAGCGTTGCGCTGGAGAGGTCTGGAACCAGAACGTTGAGATACCAGGGCGAAGTGGTTGGATTTTCCAAAAGATCCTTGAAGGCCACCACGGACTCGGTCTTGGGGTCGCGCATCTCAATGACGTTGGCGTCGAAGCGCAGGCCCGGAAGCGCTGCCAGGGCGACTGCTCCGAGGACCAGGGCTGTTCGCCGTATGGCTTTGGGGTACTCGCCAATGCGCTGCCAGAAAAGGGTCCGGAAGTGGACCGGAGCGGGAAGGTCCGCAGCGGGGTCGATACGAAGGCCGTGGCTGAGCAGGGCTGGAAAGAAAGTCAGGGTGAGGGCGAGGATGATGAACATGCCCGTACCCGCGATCAGCCCGAGTTCGGCGACTCCGCGATAGTCCGTCGGGACGAAGACGAAGAAACCAATGGCTGTAGTCAGAGTGCAGAACACTAGGGCGGTTCCCACCCGGCTCGCAGACGCGGCGAGGGCGACGGCGTGGTCGTCCCCCGAACGGAGTCGATCCGCGTAGCCGGTGCCGAGATGAATCCCAAAATCCGCCCCCAAGCCAATAAAGAGGATCGCGAAGGTGATCGAGAGGGGGTTGAGGGTGCCGATGGCAGCGGCCGTGAACGCGGCAGTCCAGATCAGACCCACAAGAAGGGTGAGCAGGGTCGCAGCGACGATCTTCACCGACCGCAGAGCCCGGTAGAGGACCAGGGCCACAAGGATGAAACAGAACACGCCAGCGACTCCGACATCCCAGGCGATTCCAATCATTTCATCGTAGTTGAGCGCCGGATTTCCGGTGATCCGGACGCGTACGCCGCGTTCGGGGACAAGCCCCAATTCCTCGGTGGCGGCGCGGATCGCCGCCATGGGTCGGCGACCGGTGAGAATGTCCGCGTAGTCGAGAATGGGGTGGACGACAACGACGCGACGATGGGAGATATCCAGGGACGAGTCACGCAGAAGCAATTCTTCCCACGAGATCGCCACGGGATGTTCTTCCCAGGCCGAAACCGTGGCGTCGCTGAGTCGGTCGAGAACCTGGGCCCAGTCCTGATTCGCCTCTTCGCCCCGGACGTTGTCGAGCCCTTCCCGGACGATGCGCGAAAGGTTGGCGATGCTCGGATCCTGTTCGAGTTGCGTGAGCAGGGGCTGGATTCGCGCCATCTGGTCGGCAAAATCGTCGAGTTCATCGACGCTCCGATAGAGCAGCCCATGGGTCTCGAAGAACTCGCCCCCGCCGGGCAAATAGGCTTCGGTGATAACGTGAGTCTCGGTTTGCAGCCGTGTGGTGAGTCGGATGGCCGCATCCCGGGCAAGTTCGGGAGTCTCGGCGTCTACCACGACAAAGATGGCTTCTTCGAGATTGGGAAATTTCTCTATGAAAGCCTCATGGGCTCGGCGGGAAGGCAAATCCGTGGGAACCAGACTGACATTGTCCGAGTTGAAGCCGAGATTCAGGAGGGTGTAGACCCCGAGGCCGACGGTCAGGGCGGCGACGAGGAGAACAACTCGCTGGGCCCGCCGGCGAATGAAATCCACCCAGCGCGCCAGAAGCCCGGCGAGAACATTTTCGATTTGTCTCTGCATGGGGCGAAGGGGCCAGTATCCCGGATCTATAACATCGGGGTGCGGAGCCGCGGAACCATAATCCAGCGCCCGGGGTCACGCATGGGCGCCGATTGTTTTGTTCGGGATGGCTCTACGGCGGACGGAAGGGTAATTTCGTCCTGAAGATTTTTTGGCCAGCCGCCGGCAGTGAGGACAGAGATTGAGCAATTCGCAGAGGAGTCGGTGGATGCCCTTGATTCACGGGTTGCCCAAGAGTCTGGTCTCTCATGGAGCGGGCCGACTTGCTTCCCTGAATTTGCCCGGCTTCCTGCGCCCGAGTGTGTACCGCGCTTTCGGGCGCATAGTGGGGGTGAACTTTGACGAGGTCCGCGATCCGCTGATCGACTACCCGTCGCTTCAGGCATTTTTTACCCGCGCCCTGGTCGACGGGGCCCGGCCCGTAGACGCTCGAGCGGATGCGCTAGTGGCGCCCTGCGACGGGGCCTGGGGGCAGGCGGGCCGGATTCAGGGGGGGACTCTGCTGCAGGTGAAGGGGCGCGAATACCGCCTGGCCGAACTCATTCAGGATGACGATCTGGCGTGCGCCATGGAGGGCGGCCACTACGCCACCTTCTACTTGGCGCCGCGCGACTACCATCGGTTTCATGCGCCCTGCGACGGATTCGTCCGGCGGGCGGTGCATGTGCCCGGAGCGCTGTGGCCCGTCAACGCTCTGGGACTCCATGGCGTGGATCGCCTTTTTGCCCGCAATGAACGGATCTGCGCTCAGGTCGAGCTGCCCGGGCGGACCCCCGGCGCGCGGCCCGAGCTCTGCATGGTCGCCGTGGGGGCAACGCTCGTGGGCAAGATTCGGCTGACCTTCGACGATCTCACCAGTCACCGGCGCGGGGCATCCCCGACCCGGCGCGACTATCCCAGCCCTGGCGTTTCCCTCGAACGTGGCGCCGAGTGGGGCCATTTCGAATTCGGTTCGACGCTGGTGCTGATCGGGGCCGCCGACGCGCTGGAATTGGATGTGCGTCCGCTGGGAACGGTCCTGCGTCAGGGCGAGCGGATCGGACGTCTGGCGCCGCCGCCGGGAGCGCCCGGCGGGTGAGCGCCCGGGCGAACCGAACCCGGCGATCGTTCTTGATCGCAGGAGCCGCCCTCTTGACGGCCTGCGGTTTGGGTCTCGCATGTGCGACGACTCCCCCTTCGAATCCTGACGACCTCTGCTCGATTTTCAAGGAGAAGCGGGGCTGGTTCAGGGCGGCCCAAGAATCCCGCGCCCAGTGGGGTGTGCCCGAACCCGTGCAACTCGCGATCGTTTACCAGGAGTCGCGTTTTGTCGCGCGGGCTCGCCCGCCCCGCAAGCGTTTCCTCGGGATTTTTCCGGGCGCGCGGCCTTCGAGTGCATACGGCTATGGGCAGATTCTCGATGGCACCTGGCAGGAATATCGCGCGAGCGTAGGACGCCGCGCGGCAGCACGGGATGATTTCGGCGACGTGGTTGATTTTATTGGTTGGTATGGAGATCGTGCCCACGGGCGTGCGGGGATCGCGAAGAATGATGCGGGCGCGCTTTATCTGGCCTATCACGAGGGGATCGGGGGCTACAGCCGGGGCACCCACATTGCCAAGGGCTGGCTGGTTCAAGTCGCGCGCAAGGTTTCCGTTCGGGCGGCGCGCTACCAAAAGCAGTATGACGCTTGTCGGGAGCGGCTTGAACGCAAGCGCTTCCTCGGGATTTTTTGAGGGCTCCGCGCGATGCGGGTCTGGGTTCAGAACTCCGAGGGCAGTCGAGTGCCGAGGACTCTCTCCTCGAGCACCGGCCGGGCGAGTTCAATCCATCGGCAGAGGGTTGGGCGCGTTTGGCGAGGGTCGATGAGGTTGTGAACCCCGAACGCTTCGGCCCGGGCGAAGGGATTTTGACGGCCCAGGAATTGGGCTTCGAGTTCCCGGCGTCGGGCGTCGGGGTCGGGGGCGGCCTCGATCTCGCGCCGAAAGGCCACTGCCACGCCGCCCTCGATGGGCAGGGCGCCGCCCTCGGCGGAAGGCCAAGCGTAGATCTCCCCACTCGGGCCGAAATGCGCCGCCGCCGCGACGCCGTAGGTCTTTCGAACGATCACCGAGACCCAAGGCACCTTGGAGCGCACGGTCGCGCAGATGGCATCCACCCCGTAACGGATGGTGGCGGCTTTCTCCGACTCCGACCCGATCATGAATCCCGGTTCGTCCACCAGGGCCACCATGGGAAGATGAAAGCGATCACAGAGTTCGATGAAGCGGCGCACCTTTTGGGCGCCGTGGGCCGTCATGGCTCCGCCATAGAAGCGGGGGTCATTGGCCCAAATGCCCACGGGCCAGCCCCCGAGTCGAGCCAGCCCAGTGATTTGCGATCGTCCGTAGAGCGCGGTCATCTCGAAAAAGGAATCTCGATCCACCACGCTCTCGATGATCCTGCGCATCTTGTAGATCTTGCGGCGCTCCTTGGGAATGGCTTCGAGCAGGGACGCGTCCTCGCGTTGGGGATCGTCGAGACTCGGGTCGGAGCGTGACGGCATTTCTGAAATATTTCGGGGCATGTAGGAGAGGAAGCGTCGGATCTGGTCCATCACGCCCGGCTCGTCGTCGGCCACGTTGTCCACCAGGCCGCTCCGCAGGTGGATCTTGGCTCCACCGAGTTGTTCCTTGGTCAGGCTCTCGCCCAGCGCCCGCTCGACGACGGCGGGACCGGCCACTAGGACTTGGGAGGTGTCGCGCGTCATGACGGTGAAATGCGACGCCGCCAGTCGCGCCGCAGGCAACCCGGCCACCGCTCCCACCGCGGCGCTCACCACCGGGGCGGTCAAAAGGATATCGGCCATGGATTTGAATCGGGAAGTCGCGTAGACGGGATCGCCCATGGGCCGGGGCGCCGCCGACCCCTTGCCCGCCGTTCCCGTGACACTTCCGCCGCCACCCTCGAGGAAACGGACCAAGGGCAGGCGGTAGCGGAGCGCGACTTCCTCGGCGTAAACGCTCTTGCGCAGACCCGAAGGAGTGGGAGATCCGCCGCGTTGGGTGAAGTCCTCGCCCCCGACGACGAAGGGGCTTCCGTTCATGCGAGCGACACCGAGTACGTAGTTGCCCGGGGTAAATTCCTTGAGTCTGCCCTGATCGTCGAGTTCGCCGTAGCCCGCCAGCGGACCTTCTTCCCGAAAACTCTCCGGGTCGGCTAGAGCATCGATGCGCTCGCGGATGGTGAGCCGCCCGCGCGCGTGTTGGCGGTCCACCGCGTCGTCGCCCCCGAGCTTCAGAGCGAGCTTGCGGCGTTCCTCGATTCCGTCGACTTCGTCTTGCCAACTCATGTCAGGATTTCCTTCGCTATGCGATTCTTACGCCCAGATACCCGGACGAAGGGTTGGCTAGAAATATTCGATCTCGCAGTGGAGGTCGATGAGGTCGACGAGTCCGACCCGGTTCTGGCCCTGAAGCATGCCCGCGCACTCTCCGGGGCAGAAGACCAGAGTGCCGTTGATTTCTTCGTGGCGGTAGAGGTGGGTGTGTCCATGGAGACCAAGAACGTGGTGGGGGGCCAGGAGGGGTTCGAGGTCCAGTGGATCGTGGGCGATGAGGATGGGTTGCCGCGCCCAAGTCACTTCGAGGGGGCCATCGACCAGTTGAATTCCATGCCGACGGGCCGAGCGCTCCAGGCCCGGTCGCTCCCCCTGGTCATTGTTCCCGTAGACGCCGTGGAGGGGCATGGTCAAGGCCGAGAGCGCATCGAGAACCTTGGGCTGGGTGATATCGCCGGTATGTACCACGCGATCCACTCGCCGTCGCTCGAAAATTTCGACGATCCGCTCGATACTGGGCAAGTTGTTGTGTGTGTCGCCAAAGACGCCGATTAGCATGGAGTTTCTCTCATTCGAAATCCGCAGCCCCGCAGATCCGAGAGCCTATCACGCCCGTTTTACCGGTGCGTGATGAGGGCTAAGCTCGCCGGAGTCAAAATAAACCGTCACCGGTGGGGAATTTGAGAAGCCTATGATTTACGAGACGCTACTGACCGATCTGAGTGCCGGCGTGATGACGGTGACCCTGAATCGTCCGGAAAAGTTGAATGCGTTCACCGTGGGCATGATGACCGAGTGGATGGATCTCTTGGATCGCGTCGATGCCGACGACGAGGTCAGAGTCGTGATCGTGACCGGGGCTGGACGCGGTTTTTGCGCGGGGGCAGATCTCTCATCGGGCGGAGAAACCTTCGACACCGGCGCCGCGGGGAAAGTCGCGGCTGGCGGAAAGCGGGTTGCGCCCCGAGATGGGGGAGGACTCCTGACCCTGCGGATCTACGAATGCAAAAAACCGATTATCGCTGCGGTCAACGGTGCCGCCGTCGGGGTAGGAGTGACCCAAACCCTGCCCATGGATATACGGCTCGCGAGTGAAAATGCCCGCTTCGGATTCGTGTTCGCGCGCCGAGGGCTTGCCCCGGAAGCGGCGAGCAGTTGGTTTCTGCCCCGGGTGGTGGGGATCAGCAAGGCCATGGAGTGGGTGGCCACGGGCCGGGTTTTCGGCGCCGAGGAGGCGTTGGCGGCTGGCCTGGTCTCGGAGGTATTGCCACCCGATGATCTCCTCGGCCGAGCCCAGGAACTTGCCGGCGAAATCGCCTCGAATACCAGCGCGGTTTCGGTGGCCCTCTCGCGGCAGATGCTCTGGAAGATGCTCGGGGCCCAGCATCCCATGGAGGCCCATCGCGTCGACTCTCAAGTCATCGACTTCATGGGGAGCCGAGCCGATGCCCGCGAGGGCGTGGAGAGTTTTCTGGAGAAGCGTCCCGCCCAATTCAGCATGAAGGTTTCCAAGGACATGCCGGACTTCTTTCCGTGGTGGGAAGAACCGGAATACGAGGGTTGAGCGGCAGGGATGGCCTCGACGTGAGCTTGGTACTGGCGTTCATTGCACTTGGAGTTCTGATCCTCCGTCGCGGCCTGGCCGGGTACCCCAAGACGGTTCGGCGATTCGAAATTTTGGCGCGCCGGGAGGAAGCGTTCTTGGTTGCGGCCGCCGAGGTGCTTTTCCCGGCAACCGATGGCCTTGCCCTTTCGGGCGGTGAAGCCGACCTGCCGGGCTACGCTGATCGGTACCTTCAGGCGTTGCCGGTTCGTCAGCGGAATCTCGTTCGCGCCCTCTTTATCCTCTTCGAGCAGGGGACCCTGATCTGGCCGGCTCCGGATCGGGGCGGCTTTAAACGATTTTCCGGGTTGTCGCCCCACCAGCGTTTGGCGGTACTGAGAAGTTGGGAGTCGAGTGGCCTCTACTTACGCCGCATGTGCTTGACGGCTCTGAAAGCCGTGCTGATTCTCGGTTACGTCGGCCACCCCCAATCGCTGAGCGCTCTTGGCCTCGCGCCGTGGAAGATCGAATCGCCCCGGGTCGAGGCCGATTTCCTTTATCCGCCCATTGGGCAGGGACGCGATGCGCTTCCCGATTCTTCTTTGTCTCGGTCGTCCTTTCCGATGTCCCCACCGCTGGTTCCGGGTGTTGACCAGGAGCCTTCATGAGCCCGGATGGCCCCGGGACGGGAGAGGTTCGAGTTTTTTCCGACTATGCCCGCGATGGCCGCGACTTCAACGAAGAAGCCGATGTGGTGGTGGTGGGCTCGGGGCCTGCCGGATCGGTGGTCACTTACGAACTCGCCAAGGCGGGGCATCGGGTGATCTTGGTGGAAGAAGGTCCGCCCTTCACCCCTCAGGAGTTTCGGGCCGACGGCAACATCTCCATGGCGCGAACCATGCGCGAGGGCGGACTGCGCAGTACTACGGGCACGTTCATGCCCATCCTTCAGGCCATTTGTCTGGGTGGAGGCTCGCTCATCAATTCGGCCATGTGCGTGCGGCCGCCGGCGTTCATTTTCGATCAATGGTGCACGCGTTTTGACCTTGATCGCACGACCCGCGAAGACCTTGACCCTCACTTTGATGCGGTCAGCGAGTTTCTCGGGATCGCGCCGACACCCGACGAAGTGCAGGGCCCCCGGAATTTGCTCTTCCGTACGGGGTGCGACGCTCTGGGGATCCCCAGCGAACCGGTAGACCGTAACGTTCGAGGCTGCCGGGGCTCGGGCGAGTGCTATACGGGTTGTCGCGCCCGAGCCAAACAGAGCATGGATATCAGCTATATCCCCGAGGCGATCAAACTTGGCGCTCGGGTTCTGACATCGCTGCAGGTTCAGGGTGTTCTTCGAGAAGGGCGCCGGGCGCTGGGTGTGCAGGGGCAAGTGGTGGAGCCCTTTACCGGCCGGACCCTCCATGCTTTCAAGATTCGTGCGCGCTGGGTCGTTCTGGCCGCCGGGTGTATGGCGACCCCCGTGCTGTTGCAGAAGAGCGGGGATCTCGCCAATGAGTCGGGCCAGGTGGGCCAGAACCTCCAATTTCATCCGGGTTCTGCGGTGGCCGGTGTTTTTCCCCAGGATCTCAGCCCAATTTTTGGCGGCACCCAGAGCTACCAATCGCTGGCTTTCCTCGAGGAGGGTTTCAAACTCGAAACCATGTGGTCCGCTCCGGCGGCACTGGCCGTGCGCATGCCGGGGATCGGCGCCGAGTTGGTGAAACGCTTCTCCGAACTTCCGCGAACCGCGGTTTGGGATGCCATTGCGAGTACCCATCGCTCGACGGGCTCGGTGAGGTCGCGCTTTCGTTCCATGAACCCCGCGATTCGTTGGCAACTCCACCCCGAGGATATGAAGATCATGCTGCGCTCGATTCATGTGCTCGCCGAAATATTTTTTGCAGCCGGAGCTGAGAAAATCATGCCGGGGGTTCATGGCTTGCCGGACGAATTGCATTCCGCCGAAGAGGCCGAGGTTCTGCGCGATCATCCGATCCGCCCCGGCGATCTCGTGACAGCGAGTTCTCACGTTTTCTGCACCACGCGGATGCACGGTGATCCCGCTCAAGGTGTGGTCGATGAGGATGGGCGTTGCCACGACTTCGACAATCTTTATATCGCCGACACCGGAATTTTTCCGCGCTGCCCGTCGGTGAATCCGATGCTCACCGCGATGGCGCTGGCTCATCGACAGGCCGAAGCCCTGAGAGAAAGGATCTAGGTCATGAAGGGAACCGACCCCGGCGCTTCGGACTCACCGCCGGTCGTTTGGGCCAAACCCGCTGCGGGCAAACTCATGGGCCGAGGTCACAATGCGGGCGACCTCCTGGAGGCCTACGACTGGGAGGTGATCCAGCGCGATGACGGATTGCTGCGGGTGGGTGTTCACTTGCCCGACCACCTGCGCAATCCCAAGGGAGAACTCTTCGGTGGCTTTACGCCGACCTATGTCGACCTGCTGGCCTTGCACACCTATTGGGCGGGCCGGGAGCCGACGCCCGGGCACCCGTGGCTGGCCACAGTGAACATGCGGGTCGATTATTATGCCCCGGTGCGGGGTCCGCGCTTCGAACTCGAGGGACGGGTTGTGGTTCGCAGCGGGAAAATGACCTTCGTCGAGGTGCGTTTTTACAATCCCCACGGGGAATCCCTTGTGTACGCCTATACGACCCTTAAGGCGGTTTGACGTCCCCACTCTATTCGGGCCAAGGGGGATTGGCGGCGAGCGCTGCGGTACTCTGGCGCCCCCGGCGCGTTCGGATATGGGCTGCGCTTTACTCCTAGGCGTGGACGGCCGATACGATTCTCAGGTCCTGGCTTGGGCGTAAAGGGGGCCGGATGGACGTGTCCGTGAGCCCACTCGGGTCAAAAATATCAACCCAAGCAACGAGCGCGTAGAGAGTTGAAGAGAGCAAAGAGAGCAATGGTATCGATTCGCCCCACAAGACTCGTCGCTGTTCTGGTCGCGCAGGCGCTCCTCCTGGCGCCGGTGCTGGCGAGTGCCGACGGCGAAAAACAGATGAGCAAGCGACAGACCTGCAATCGTCTGGGTCCTCAAGATGGCCCAAGAGCGCGACAACGCTCTGTGGGAAAAGTCGACCCAGCAGCACGTTGAGCGACTCAAGTCTCGGCGGGCCGATAACTGTCCCCAATACGCCGAGGAGCGCCGGCTGCTGGCTCGTGCCAAGGCCCAGGCCGAACAGATGCAAAAGCTCGTGACGGCCGCTGCCAAGGGCGCCGCGAAATACTTTTCCGGCGGTTGGTACTAGTCACGCGATTAGCGCTCGGATGGCCGTGTGGGTCGGGTTCGGCGGCGATTGCGGGACTCTTTCTGCTGCTTAGCGTCGGTCCTCTGGAGGCCATCGATCGCGGCGCCGACGGGAAATTCAGTAAGCGTGATTCTTCGCATTTCGTTCTCTTTCAAGATGTGGACATCGATCAGAGCGCTGGTCTCCGCGGGTCGCGTCGGTTCGAGCAAGATATTCTAGAGGCCCTCGAAGCCGCCTACCGCCGGGCAGACGAGGCTTTGGGTCTGCGTCCCGAAAGACCCATCACCGTCATCGTGTACGACCCTCAGGTCTTCGATGCCCAGTTCGCGGGCCTACTCAAATTTCCGGCTGCGGGCTTCTACCAGGGAAGGGTGCATGTACGCGGGGACGAACGTGTCTCGGCCTCCCTCATCCGGGTGCTCAATCACGAGCACATTCACGCGGCCTTCGATGCCGAGGCGGGGGGGGTGGTTCTGCCCGCCTGGTTTAACGAAGGCATCGCCGAGTGGTTCGAGGCCGGAGCCCAGGGGCCCGGAGGCTTGACGCCGGGCCGGACCCGATTCCTTCAGAATGCAGCTGCCGAGGGGAGTCTCCACTCCTTGGCCGAACTCAGCATGCCTTCTTTCGCGCGGATGGGACCCGATTCCGCACGCCTTGCCTACGCGCAGTCCCACGCGTTCATCGCTTATCTGGTCGAGGCTCACGGCGAGCGCCGGCTGCGGGAATGGGTCGGTGCGGTCCTCAGAAGCGGCACCCTGGAGCGGGCCACCCGGCGCAATTTTCGCGCCGAGCTAGCGGTGCTAGAGCAGCGCTTTGGGGCGCAGTGGGAAGCCCGCAGCGAGCAATGATGGGCGAGCTTTTGGCCCTCTCCGCTGAGCCGGGCTAGGGTGCCCGTGGTGAATGGCCGGTCGAACTGCATACGGATGCTGCTTGGAGCTTGGCTTGCGTTTGCAGCGGGGTTTTCGTTTGCCGGGGCGGCCTCAGCGGACAATGAACCGATCCCCCCTGACTCTGCGCGCACGTCCCCGAACCTCCACCGAGAGCTGGACCGGGCCAGTGATTTTGCCCCGGCCGGTGTTCTACTCGACCACACGCATGAGCGAGGGGATTGGACATTTTTGTATCGCTACGACCACGTTCTCAAAGATCGGCTCAAGCAGGGCGAAGAGACGCTTTCGGCGGCCGAATTTCAAACCGGGTATCCCGGTTACTCGTCGACGCCTCTCTCCCAGCTGAATGAGACCCACACCTTCGGCGTCATGTACGCGCCCCACGAGCGTTTCACGCTTGCCATGATGCTTCCTTTCGTCCGGAAGCGTCTGGATCAAATGAGTGATGTCGGTGTGTTCGAGAGTCAGACGACAAGCGGAATTGGCGATGCTCTTCTGCTCGTCATGCTTCCCTTCATGCAGAAGGGGACCCAAAAGACTCAATTTAATGTCGCCCTCAGCCTGCCCACTGGGAGCATTCGTGCGGAAGACGACGCGGGAAACCGTCTTCCGTACGCGATGCAGCACGGTTCGGGCTCGTGGGACATTCAGTGGGGCTTGACCTACACGGGAAAGCACCGGCGATTGTCCTGGGGCGCCCAGGTAGAGAGCCTATACCGTACCGGAAGTAACTCTCTGGGCTACGAACTCGGCGCGGTCTACCAGGCGTCGGGTTGG
>LWDU01039235.1_pt1 | contig 53304 bp, 38 predicted proteins | sample 727161 | NCBI WGS metagenome assembly LWDU01 (sample SAMN04566230, study PRJNA314399) | hydrothermal vent metagenome | isolation source: deep sea hydrothermal plume seawater | place: Mexico: Gulf of California, Guaymas Basin | collected 2004-07-11
GGTGTGCCCGATGACTGCGAGCTGGTCGGCAACGATTGCAACCTGAACGGCATCCCGGATGACTGTGAAGTGGACTGCAACCTCAACGGCATTCCCGATGACTGCGAAAACCTCGCCGACTGCAACCTGAACGGTACGCCGGACGAGTGCGAGAACCTCGTCGACTGCAACCTCAACGGCACGCCCGATGTGTGCGAAACCGGACCCGACTGCAATCTCAACGGCGTGCCCGATGACTGCGAGCTGGTCGGAAACGACTGCAACCTGAACGGCATCCCGGACGACTGCGAAGTGGACTGCAACCTCAACGGCATTCCCGATGACTGTGAAGGACTGGCCGACTGCAACCTGAACGGTACGCCGGATGTGTGCGAGACTGGCCCCGACTGCAACCTCAACGGCATCCCGGACGATTGCGAAGTGGACTGCAACCTCAACGGCATTCCCGATGACTGTGAAGGACTCGCCGATTGCAACCTGAATGGCACGCCGGATGTGTGCGAAACCGGCCCCGACTGCAACCTCAACGGCATCCCGGACGACTGCGAAGTGGACTGCAACCTCAACGGTGTTCCCGATGATTGCGAAGGACTGGCCGACTGCAACCTGAACGGTACTCCGGACGAGTGCGAGAACCTCGTCGACTGCAACCTCAACGGCACTCCCGATGTGTGCGAAACCGGACCCGACTGCAACCTCAACGGTGTTCCCGATGACTGCGAGCTGGTCGACAACGACTGCAACCTCAACGGCATCCCGGACGACTGCGAAGTGGACTGCAACCTCAACGGCATTCCCGATGATTGCGAAGGACTGGCCGACTGCAACCTGAACGGTACGCCGGATGTATGCGAGACCGGCCCCGACTGCAACCTCAACGGCATCCCGGACGATTGCGAAGTGGACTGCAACCTCAACGGCATTCCCGATGACTGCGAAAACCTGGCCGACTGCAACTTGAACGGCACGCCGGACGAGTGCGAAAACCTCGTCGACTGCAACCTGAATGGCACGCCCGATGTGTGCGAAACCGGACCTGACTGCAATCTCAACGGCGTGCCCGATGACTGCGAGCTGGTCGGCAACGATTGCAACCTGAACGGCATCCCGGACGATTGCGAAGTGGACTGCAACCTCAACGGCATTCCCGATGACTGTGAAGGGCTGGCCGACTGCAACTTGAACGGTACTCCGGACGAGTGCGAAAACCTCGTCGACTGCAACCTCAACGGCACGCCCGATGTGTGCGAAACCGGACCCGACTGCAACCTCAACGGTGTGCCCGATGACTGCGAGCTGGTCGGCAACGACTGCAACCTGAACGGTGTACCCGACGAGTGCGACACGGACTGCAACGCCAACAGCATCCCCGATGACTGCGAAACCCTCGTGGACTGCAACCTGAACGGTACGCCGGACGAGTGCGAATTGGTCGGCAACGACTGCAACCTGAATGGAGTTCCCGATGAGTGCGACCCCGACTGCAACATCAATGGAACGCCCGACGATTGCGAGAACCTCCCGGACTGCAACGAAAACGGAGTGCCCGATTTCTGTGACATCGCCGGCGGCACCAGCCAGGACACAGATGGCAACGGAATCCCCGATGAGTGCACGCCCGGCACATCCTTCTGCTTCGGTGACGGCAGCGGCACACCTTGCCCCTGCGGAAACATCGGCGGCGCTGGCGAAGGCTGCGCGAACGGGACGGGTAATGGTGGAACCCTCGACGCCGGCGGCACCGACAGCGTGGCCGCCGACGACATGACCCTGCACGCCCACCAACTGCCAGGGAACGCCATGGTACTGCTCTTCAGCGGCTTGAACCAACTCAACGGCGGGGCCGGAGTGGTCTTTGGAGATGGCCTGCGTTGCACGGGCGGCGACATCAGACGCCACGGCATCCGCGTCGCCAGCGCCAGTGGCGAGGCTTCATGGAGCGCGGGTCTCGTGGCCGCCCACGGTTGGGGAAGCGGTACTCAACGCAACTTCCAGGGTTGGTACCGCGACGCCAACAGCTCGCCCTGCGGTCAGAACTTCAACCTGACGAGCGGCCTTGCGGTGACCTTCACCCCCTGATCGGACTGGGATTCGTCCGTCCTCGATAGCGAGGGCGGACGATGCTCATCGCGGCCCTTGGATCACATTCGTGGCGGCGGATGAGAGTTCAACTGAACTCCAGCGCCCGCCGCTGCCTTGCTGGCCATCGATCTCGTTGCCGATCAGTTCCAAGCCGTCGATGCGTCCGACATACAGGGCCGAGCGCGCGCTTCGTAGAAAGGTGTTGCCTCTCACCATGGATCCGCCGTGGCCCTCGATGTAGAGGCCGTGTTGGCCGCAATCGCGCACCCTGTTGCCCGTGATCCGCGTGCCAGTCCCCTGCCTGTCCGTGTCGTTGATACAGCGAATACCACCCGAATGAGCGGGGTTGCCGGGGTTGTTCACGAACTCGATGGTGTTGCCGCGCAGCACATTGAGCTCGGGGGCCTGACCAACGCTCGTGGTGTCGCACAGGATCCCCGCACCGGTGCCCCGTGAGATCTCGTTGTCGCTACAGATGATGTTTCTGCAACTCGATAATTGAATGCCAGCCCCCACTATTTGGCCTCCCCACTCATGGCCGCCGAAGTCGCTCACGCGGTTGTTGTGCACGACTCCGCCAGCGCAATCGTTGAGGTGAATGCCCGCACCGGAAACGCCTTTAACGACACAGTTCTCCACGCTCACAGCGCTGACGTGGGTGACGGTAATCCCATCCGCGTCGGCACCCACAACGCGCAGACCGCGCATCACTAAATCCGTGCCACCTGTAATCTGCACAAGGCCGTGGGACATGTTGCGCCCTTCTTGGTCTACGCCTCGCAGGATGAAGTTTTCGAGCAGCATGCCATCGACGCCCTCGGCGCGCAGCAGCTGGATTCCAGGCTGAACGCTGACAAGTTCCGATTCTCCAGAACCTTCAAGGCGCAGGCCGGGAGGCAACATCAAAGCGAAACCCGTCCCCTCGCGGGAATCCATGCGCAGGGGGAAGTTGGGTAAACGCACAACTTCACCGGAACTCGCATCCAGGACGGCCTGCACCTCGGCGCGGTAGTCCACGCTACCGTCGGTGACATGGCCATCGGGGAGAAAATCCCGCACCAAAATTGCAAAGCCAGCAGCTTGGCTTTGATCGGCCTTGAGGTCGGTAAGTTCGAGCCGCTGGGCTCGCGCCCGGGCTGCCGCGCCATGAGATGGTGCGCGCCTGGGTTTGGGAACAGCGAGGATGGCCATGCCGATCAGCACGGCGAGGGCGGGGTAGGTTGTCCAACGGGGCAGTTTCACGGTCATTTTCTCCCGAGCCAGGGCGCGAGCCCGGGCCATGTATGAATAGCTCGGGCCAGATGGTGTGTTTTTCCCATCGGATCAATTCGGCGGGGACTGAAGCTGGGCCGCCCCAGGTGGCCTCCAGCGGGCATCAAGGCTGCCAGGGGTTACCCAGGCTGGCCCAGCCGACGCCCCATGGCCCTGGTCAGGGGCTCGAGCTGTGCCCGCAAGTCCTCCAGGTCGCTGCGGCAGAGGGCCTGGTCCTTGTCGCACAGGGCCACTTCGGGATTGGGGTGCAACTCGATGATGAGCCCATCCGCGCCCACGGCAACAGCAGAGGCGGCCAGGGGTATCACGAGATCTCGACGACCCGCCGCGTGGGACGGATCGACAATCACGGGCAGGTGTGTGCGAGCTTTCAAGACCGGCACAGCACTCAGATCCAATGTCGCCCGGGTCGCCGTCTCGAAGGTGCGGATGCCGCGCTCGCAGAGGATCACCTGTTGGTTGCCGCCGGCGAGGATGTACTCGGCAGCCGCGAGCAGCTCGCCAATCGTCGCGCTCATGCCGCGCTTGAGCAGCACCGGCCGGCGCACCTTGCCGAGCTCGGTCAAGAGTGCAAAGTTCTGCATGTTGCGCGCGCCCACCTGAAGCATATCGGCCGACCCGGCCATGCGCTGTACATCCTCGGGACGCAAAACCTCGGTCACAACGGGCAAGCCGTAGGTGCGGCCAGCCTCGACCAGCAGGTCGAGTCCTTCCCAACCGAGCCCCTGGAAGGAATAGGGAGAAGAACGCGGTTTGAAAGCGCCGCCGCGCAGGACTTGGGCGCCGGCTTCGCGGGCCATAGCCGCGGCTTCCATCACTTGTTCACGGTTTTCCACAGCGCATGGTCCAAGGATCAGGGTGAACTCGTCTCGAGCACCTATGTTCGCTGTTCCGATGCGCACCACGGAAGGCTCGCGCTCGCTGGAATCTTCGCGCAGGATGGTCACGAGCGGACCAGCGGTGCTCTTGAGGGCGGGAGCCTTGGGCGGCGCTGAACTCGTCTCCTGGGCCTCGTCGGTATCCATCCAGTCATTGGCCGAGCCGCCCTCGGTCGAGCGATCGGGGTAACAGCCCAGGACACGCAGATGGTTGGTGTGCTCGGCGAGCTTCTTGAGCGAGTCGGCGAGGCGTGGGTCCTCAACATTGCCCTCAAGATCGATATAGAACAGGTATTCCCATGGTGTCTCGGGCAGGGGCCGGCTCTCGAGTTTGCACAGATTCAGGCCCTGACCCGCGAAGTATTGCAGGCATTCCGCCAATGCGCCGCGGCGGTGGTCGGCCGTAAACAGGAGCGAGGTGCGCGAACGCACTCGCGGGTCAACACGCTCGGGGGCGAGAGCCACGAGCACAAAGCGCGTCATGTTGTTCGGTCGATCGGCGATATCGCGCTTGATCACCTCGAGGCCCGCACGCCTGGCAGCCTCTTCGGAGCAGATCGCGGCCACGCCAGCCTGTCCAGCTTCGGCCACCGAAACCGCCGAACCCGCGGTGTCGTAGTGGCTCTCGGCAACGCAACCCACCAGCTCCTCGATGAAAGCCTGGCACTGTTGCAGGGCCACGACATGAGAACGAACTGTGCTGATGTCTTCGAGTTCTGCCCCGGGCAGTCCCGCGAGAACATGCTCCACATGCCATACCTCTTCATCGACGATGTGCACATGGCGCTCGGCCAGGAGCCGATAGACATCGTTGATCGAACCCGCGATGGTGTTCTCGATGGGCAGTAGCACATAGTCCAGGTCCTTGGCCTCAAGGGCATCGAGAGCTGCGGCAAAGCTGTGAAAACCGGCGCGCTCCCGGACTGCCATAGGCCGTGAGATGAATAGCTTTTCGATGGCGAGATCGCTGTAGGCTCCTGGCGCGCCCTGATAGCCCACGCGCACCTTGCGCGTCTCTTTCGAGTCATCATCGACTCGGACCAGCACACTTTCCTGGTCGCGGCGCGAGTAGTTCAGAACCTCGCGCAGGATGCGGCCCACAAAATAGGGCGAAAGGCCGAGTTGCTTGCCCTCGGCGCTCCACTTCTCGAAGACATCGCGTTCGCGCGCCTCGTTGCAGAGGGGCAGATCGGGGTTGTCGCGCTTCATGGCAGCGATCGCGCGCACGACCTCCATGCGAGCAGCCAGGGAGCGAATCAATTCGCTGTCGATGCGATCGATGTCCGTGCGGGCGTCTTCAAACTGGGTCATGGGAAATATAGACTAGTGTCGCGGGCGAGGCTTTGGAACGGGGGGAGTTTGGGACGGGGTGGCCGAGCGCAAGGGGTGAGGTATAATCGACCCAGCCTGGATTGTTCTTGTACTCAGAACGGGCGCAGGGACCATCTCTGCGACAGATTCCTGGGACCTGCGGCCCTCCACACCTCGGAAACAAGGGTAGGCACCGTCCCGCCGCCCTCCGCCCATGCGCACGCAAACCCTCTCCCCCATCCTATTCTGGACCCTCTTGAGCGGTCTGGCGGGGCATTCCTGCGCCGCGTTCGCCTCCCACGCGCCGGATGATCCGGATATCGAATGCGTGTCCCTCCTGGGAGTCGCGCTCAAGGCTCCCGAGCTCGGCGCAACACGCCGCGAGCAACTCGAGGCGAATCTCAGAACCGCCGCCGAGCACCACGAGCAAGCACCCCGCGACGAAGAGGCAACCATCTGGCACGGCCGCCGCCTGGCCTATCTCGGCCGCTACCGCCAGGCACAGGAGATCTACAGCGATGGATTGCGAGAACACCCCCAGAGCTTTCGGCTACTGCGCCACCGTGGCCATCGCTACATCACCCTGCGACGCTTCGACCTGGCCGTCAGGGATCTGCAACGCGCTGCGGAACTCGCACGCCATGTCCCGGACTATTACGAAGCCGACGGCGCCCCCAACGCCCACGGCATCCCGCGCTCCACGATCCAGTCCAACATCCACTACCACCTAGGGTTGGCCGAGTACTTGCTCGGCCACTTCAAGAGCGCACGCGCCGCCTGGCAGGACTGCCTATTCTTCGCTCGCGTCAACGACGACATGCTTGTGGCAACGCTCTACTGGAGAGTGCTCGTGGCCTGGAAACTCGGCCTTGAGGAGGAAGCCCAACAACTCTTGGGCGAGGTCCAAAACAAGATGCAAATCCTCGAGAACGACCAGTACTACAGACTGCTCTTGTTCTTCAAGTCCGGCCAGGGCGAAACGCAACTGCAGAGCGAACTCACGAGTCGTGACCTGAAGAGTTCCACCCTGGCCAACGGGTTGGGAGCCTGGCACGCTCACCACGGAGCCCTCATCCAAGCGCGCCGGGCCTATCGCCTGGCCATCGAGACGGATGTATGGGCTGCCTTTGGCTTTATCGCCGCCGAAGCCGAGCTCGCGCCCAAGGGCTTGTTCAAGTAGCTACTCGTCGCCCAACCGCAATTCGACTTCTGAGAAGCCCACGCTACCAGGGAATTTTCTGCCAGGAAGGCGATCTAGTACGCGCACGGTCAATCTGGTCACACGCACCTTGCGTGGCAGCACGCAGATAGTCTTGCGAAACTCATCGGGGTTCATGTCGAAGAGAATAGGTTTGCGCTTGCCGCCCAAGTCGATCGATACACGTGTGGCGCGATCGTACTTGCCAAAGTGGATTTGGGTGCCGGAGCAGTGGCTCAAGACAACGCGATCAATGCGCAGGGCGCGGCGGAACTCGACGGTGACCGAGGGCTCCCCATCGTCAGCCGCACAGACCCAGGCCGTGGACTGCAAGTTGTCGAAGGCCAGTGCAGCGCCATTCCCGCCGCGCGTTGAGCTGGCGCGCATCTCCTTGCGAGCTGAAATCGCCAGGCTGGCGCGCTGGTCATCGGTGTAGTCGAGCATCCAGTCCTCCATCAAGGCGTCCACACGAACTTCAAGCAGAGCAGAGCTCACGGTCGCTGGACGGCCGCCTTCGGCGCCGGGCACATCGGCGAAGTGAAGTTTCAACTGCAGTGTGTGCACGCCACGCCGGCTAAAGGTGTGCTGCATCGCGAAGGTCTCGCCACGCCAAAGTTTCGTCGAGTCTGCTGCCATGCGTGCGATGCTCATGCCGTTGGCAAAATACTCCACGGCTTCGAGGTAGAGTCCCTGGCCCTCTTCGCCCTCGCGCCTGTGAGATGCGCGCACACTGGGCTGGATCTCGCTTAGCCACAGGCTAAGTGGTGTGTCGCCCTTGGCGCGCATGATGACCTGGGCATCCTCGCCCGAGGTCGCATAGAGATTGCGTTGGCCCGACGACGCGCCGGGCCCGCTGATGGTGCCGGTGGCGCGGTTGAGGAACAGGAGGGCAAAGGCGGTATTCGGCTCGGGCTCGCCATAGGCCGACGCCCACTGGCCTTCGTCTCCCTGAATCTGGAGGAGATGGCTGGCACCCTCCCAGTACCAGTTGTGGGTCCCAAACTCAGAAGCGCCAAGCAGAGCTGCGAGGCGTTCCAGGCCGTAGAGATAGTAGTACTTGTGTTGCGTGTTTCCGTCTCCACTTGCATGGGGATTCGTGCTCACCGTGAAGTGCTCGGCGAGCCAATCCATACCCGTGGAGTGAGCCTTTTCTAGCTTTTCTCGATCGCGCTTGGGGAAATCATCCTCACCAAAGTGCTGCCGGCACACGGCGATCACCGTCAGACCAGCCACAGTCATGGCACCGGTGGACGCTCCGTTGGGTTTGTAGGAAAAGCCTCCGTCGGGGTTGTGGAACTTGAGCGCGCTGCGGGCAAGGTGGTTCCAAGAGCGTTCGGGCACGGCATAACCGTGGGAATCCCCGATCCAATAGCCGAGGGCGCCGTATTGCGTGCAGGAAAGATCGTGCTCACCGGCCGGGTAGCCAAAACTCCCCTGCTGCCAGTCCACAAGCTGCTCCACGAGAGCTTCGATTCTCTCGCCATCGCCATCGCGGTGCGCCGCAGCCAGGGCCAGGATTTCCGTGGTCGTGGAATAGGTCATGCGCGGACGCCGTTGGCGCAAGTAGGCCAGCGCTCGCTGAACGGACTGATGCTCGACGCTGACGCCACTCTTGAGTATGGCGTAGAGCGAAAGTGCCGTCTGGCCATTGCGATAGCGACCCGCATGAAAAGCCCAGGATCCATCGCGCTGCTGAGTTCTGAAGAGAAACTCCACGCCGCGATCAATGGCTGCGTTTATACCGAGCTGCATCTTTTGGCGCACTGCCGGCGTGAATTCCAGCTTGCTCCACAACTGAAAACCCCACGCCCCGCCACCGTTGGCAACCTTGACCAGAAGGTGATTCAATCCCTCTTCCAATTCGAGCTTGAGGGAGTCATCACGGTAGATCACACCCCTCTCCATGTTGGCACTGTAAACCAGCTCGCCGTTGAGCCAAACCCGGCAACCGTCATCACTGCCGAGCTCGACTGTCAGGCTGGTCTTCTCTTCGGCGCGCACAGCGCGGTAGAGGTACGCCGCCGCGTTATCAGTCAACCCAGTGTTGTTGATTCCCTCAGGAAAGTGCTCGGCAAACTTGATGTGTGCCGTGCTGGGCTCGGCCCTCGGTTGGCTCTCTGGGTCGAGCCGCTGCCAATGCAGTTTGTGGCCGCCCTTGCCCGGATGGGTTGCTTCAAGATCGGGGCCCTGTTTGCCGGCGCCCATGAAGCGCAACTCCTCCTCGGGCGAGTGCGCAGGTGCGATCTGACCGGACCCCTCGGGATGGTCGATGGGCACGAGCAACATCCAAGGATCCCAGGTTACGCCATGAGCTTCAGGAGAGATCGCGAGAGGCTGGGCGGCGAGCGGCAGGGCCAGTAAGGCGGTCACCATGATCGACTGGGGGGGCACCATGGCAAGACTATAGGGTTAGCCCAACAATCGCGCCACAGAAGCGGCCAGGGCGCACAATCACTTGCGGGCAGGCAAACTCAAGTTCTGCGCAAGACCGGTGACGGGTGGATCACCAAATAGCCTGCACGCGACGAGAACCTCATCATCCAGCCGCGCAAGAGATGAGTCTGATAGGCTTCGGGCTCCTCTTGTAGAGCCTCACCCATACAAACAAACCACCATGCAAGCCCGCCTGATTCCCACGCTGCTTTTGGCCATGCTGTTCGCCGCAGGCAGCCGCAGCCTCGTCGCGCAAGACGCAGCCGAAGCACAAGAACCCCAGGTCACGCCCAGCGAACACTTCGACGCTCTCGAAGAAGAAGTCGCAGCGGCCGAAGACGCCTGGCGTGAAGAGCAGCGCGTTCTGGTCGAGAAGGCAGAACAGGCTGAACCCGGCGAGTCCATGCCCGCGCTCTCGATGATGCCGCCCTACGGCAAGTTCGTGCCTCGTTTCTTGGCTGCGGCCGAGGACTACGCCGGTAGTGAGGACGCGGTCCCATTCCTAATCTGGATTGCAAGCCGAGGTATTGGCGCCGACCAGGAAGCCGGTAAGCAAGCCATCATGACGCTCGTCGAGAACCACGCCAAGAGCCCTAGCCTGGCGCAGATTTCCTACAGCCTGCCGCAGCTCCTAAACCTCTTTTCCGCCGAAGAGGCCCTCGGCATGCTCGGCAAGCTGCAACGGGAGAGCCCCGTGGCGAGCGTGCGAGCCTGGGCGGTCTTCGCCCGCGTGGCCGATCCCCTCGCAAAGGCCCCCCTGGGTTCCGACCTGCACGAAGCCGCCAAGAAGGAGATCCGTGCCGCCATGCAAGGCGTCGACGACCCCTACCTCAAGGGACAGATCGCCCAAGGCATCGAAGTGCGCGAGAAATTCTCCACTGGCATGGTGGCGCCAGACATCGAGGGAGTCGACCTCGACGGCCAATCCTTCAAGCTCTCCAATTATCGCGGCCAGGTCATCTTCCTCGACTTCTGGGGCGACTGGTGAGGCCCCTGCCGGGCGCTATACCCCCACGAGCGGTCGCTTGTGGAAGAGATGAAAGACCAGCCCTTCGCGCTCATCGGCGTGAACTCCGACGAACTCGAGACAGCCAAGAAGGCCGTGGCTTCCAACAAGCTCAATTGGCGCAGCTTCCAAAACTCCCCCGCTGGCGCCGAGGCGTCCATTTCAAGCGAGTGGTTCGTGACCGGCTGGCCCACCATCGTGGTCCTCGACGCCGAAATGCGGATCCGCTACCGCGGCCACAATGGCGAAGCCGCCACCAAAATTGCCAAGGAGCTCGTGGCGCAGACTGCCAACGAATAGCCGCTATTTCCCGATCACCAGGGAGTCGAACAAGCGGTCGTCGAGGTCGAAGGCCTTCATCTCAAGGGTCTTGCCACTAATGGCCACCATGCAGTAGTGGTGGCCATGGCGGACATTGTTCTGGAAGAAGGGCCGGATGGGTCCGGCGGTTTCCAATGAGCCTCCGCCGCCGCCGGTGATCATGTAGACGGTGCCGTCCTGGGATTGGCGGGCGCGGTCGTCTCGCAGAGGCCAGGTGCGTTCGTAGGAATGGATGTGGCCGTTCCAGACGATATCGACACCATGCTTGTCGAAGAGCGGCACGAGGGCGCGCACGCGCATGTCGCCGCGGGTAGACGGGCCGCTCCAGGTGTCGCCGTAGTCGTTTTCGTCAGAGGTGTAGGCGGGATGGTGGTAGATGACGAGTTTCCAGGTGGCGCGGCTGCGGGCTAGTTCCCCGGACAACCACTTGTACTGCCGCGTCCCAGGGCCCACCTGACGGTTCGAGTCCAGCATGAAGAACTGGGCATTGCCGTAGACGAAGGTGTAGTGGTACTCCGGGTCCGGTAGGGACATGTATTCGTAGTAGAGCCGCGCGTCCTGCTCGTGGTTTCCGAGCACGGGGAAGAACGCCACGCGTTCGAACAGGGGCTGCATGCTGCCGAAGAACTCGTGCACCCACTGGGACTTGACCGAGCCGGTGTCCACTAGGTCGCCGGGGTGCAACACGAAGCTCGGGCGTTGAGCCCAGGCCAACTGGGCGATTCTGCCGTTGACGGAGGGATTGCCCTGGGTGTCACTGATAACCGCGAAGGCAAAAGGTGTGTCCCCAACACAGGCAGTCTGAAAACTGAGGAAGGTCGAAGCCAACTCGCGGCCGAGGTCGTCGTGGGTCACAGCCTGGTAGTAGTAGGCCGTCTCGGGTTCGAGTCCCTCGAGGCGCAGTTCGTGGTGCAGAACGAGGCTCGCGTCACTCTTGAGCTTGGGAAGCAGGCCGACCCGTGCGTCGCCTTCGCCGCTAAACTCCACGGCCCGTCCAAAGCGAATCTCGCTGGAGCCCGGCCGCGAAGTCTCCCAGCGGATGGTCATGCCGTCCTTGGTCGCCCACTGCAAATAGGGCTGCACCACCCAACGCAACTCTGGATCGATCCAAAGGTAGGGATCGGCGTGACGCAGCTCGCGGCCGTGGGCAAAGCCGGCGCGCACCCACCCGGAACTTGCGGCGCGATCGAAGAGCCGCACCGAGCGCAGGCGACCGTTGTGAAAGAAGCTCTCGTTGCGGTCGACATAGCCGCCCAGAACGAGCTCGGCGTGGTCGGGGTAGAGGATATCGCCGGACTGCGCTTCGCTCTCGGCATCGAGCTCGCCGTCGACATACAACTTCATCGTCTCGCCGTCGAAGGTACCGACCACATGGTGCAGGACGCCGATCTCGTAGGGCGTCTTGCCTTGCATGTATGTGATCTGGCCGTTGCCGTCGTCCGCCCCTTTGCTGGCTAGGCCAAAGGTAAAAACCTTGCCGTCGTAACCGAGGATCCAACCCGCCTCGGCATCGCCATTGTCCTGCAAGAGACCCAAGAGTCCGCCCCAAGCCGCAGGTGTGTTGACCGAAGCCCAGGCCTCGATGGTCATGTGGCGTGTGGGCAGGCGCTGCTCTGAAGTGGCGTGGTCGGTTGCGAGCACCACACGAGTCGCACGGCCGTCGAAGTACAGGGCGTCGCCATGGGCATCTTCGACGAAGGCCAGGGGGCCCTCGGCGCGGCCATGGACGCCCAACACGGCTTCGAGTCGGGCACCATCGAAGTCCGCCGAGGAGAGCGACCAACTGCCGATCGGGTCGGGGCCGTCGTGGCTTGAGGCGAGAAGAGCGGCGCAGAGGGCAGCGATGGAGGTCGAGAGCATGGGCTTGGAGGAGGCGGGAAGTGAGGGGGCTTTGCGCGGAGGCAGGCCTTACAGCGTAAGATTCCTTCCCAATACGGAGGCGGCAAGGAATACAAAAATACCCCTAACTCCTTGCCTACACTTACTTTACAAGACTCCAGATCGACCAATTCAGGGCGTCTTTGAGATCCGTCCCAAGGGCTTTCAATTCGTGCCTTTCAGAATCCGCAGCCGATAGTTCTACTAGGACCCGTGTCCGTTGCCGCAGAGCCCCTCGGGCCTCTGCGACTTCCGGACCCTATTTTAGTTGCCAAGATTCACGAACAACAACAGGAGCCAAGACCATGTTCTCCAAGAAGCTGTGGGCTGCAAGCCTTAGCGCCGCCATGATCGCCATGATGGGTGCCCCCTCCGGCGCCGTCCCCGGCTGATGAAGCGGTCCCTCCGCTGGAGCCGGTGCGGCTCCTGGTTCAACTCCTCCCCCTCCCTCTGGTGGCCCCACTAGCCCGCCGCCCGCAGGCGGTCCGACTTCGAGTCCCGCCGGTCCGGCCAGTATGCCGCCGGTTGTGCGTGGCCCGAGTGCGCGCAACTACCTGCGTATCGAATGGGATTATCCGGTCTACGCCCCCAAGGTCGAAGCCAAGGACGGTCGCACGGTGGCCCAAGTCAAGCGCTCGGCTCTGAGCCGCACTGACGCCATCGCCGTCATCGCTGGCGACGATCCGCGCCCGCTGCTTGTCTTGCGTGAGTGCAAGGTCTGTAACGGCACCGACGAGGCACTGCTCAAGGGCGGTATCGACAACGAGAAGACATTCCTGCTTTCGCGCTGGTTCCACTGCGTGAAGCTGCCCGTGGATGTTCTCGAAGAAGATCACCCCTTCCATGTTCTCTTCGTTCAGGACAAGAGCCCCGAACACCTGTTCGTGTGTTCGGTCGACGGCAGCAACCATGACCCGCTCGAGTCCCAGACTTCGCGCACCGAGTTGTGGAACTCCATGCGAGACCTGCTCGCCACGGAGTACAAGAAAAAGCCCGACGCCCCCCTGAAGTCGATCGCCAAACTTCTCGACAAGATGGACAATGCGGATAGCCGCCTGGCCCACCTGATCGGACGCCAAAACGAGATTCTCGAAGAGGATGGCCCGAAGTCGAAGAAGCTGCCCAAGATCGCCAAGAAGATCCTCAAAGCCCAAGCGGCACGCGATGAACTCGACGCCAAGGCCGTCAATGCCTACAAGATCGAGCTCAAGCGCCAACGCGCGGACAAGAGTGAAACCGAGGTTGCCAGCAACTAAGCAACCCTCCGAGGTTCCACCTGCATAGAATCAGAGGGCGACGAGCACGCGGTGTTCGTCGCTCTCTTCTTTTGCCCCCCCCGTTCCGCCCACCGCCGCACCGCCATGCTGAATGCGCTCCGCGCCTCGCGCCTTCCCTCGAGGGTCTTCCCTGGAGGACTCACGGCCCTCTCGATTCTACTCTTCTCCTGCAATCTCACCCTGGCCAACACCCAGGGCCAGGGCAAGGGTGAAAAGGAGGGCATGGAGGAGTTCGAAGAAGAGGACCCCTACACCAAGGGCAAGGACGAGCTTGTCAAGAAGCTCGGCTATGTGCGCTTGGGGCACGGTCCCTGGCGACCCGGTGAAGACACGCGCACCTTGCAAATGAATCTGGGCGGCATCGACATGCTGTTCGCCGAAACCGAGCACTTTTGCATCGCTTCAACCCTGGGGACCTACAAGATCCCCAACAACCGCGACGAACGGAGCAAGCTCAAGGACGAGATCAAGCGCCTCAAGAAAAAGTTGGGCCGGCTCAAGGAACCCAAGAAGAAACTCGACCCGTGGCTCCGGCTGCACATCTTTGCCCAACGGGCCGAGGACCATTACGCCGAGTTCTGTGAGGACTTCAGTCTGACCGAGAGCGACTTCAAGAAGTCCGGACCCCACATGGGCTATCCCAACAAGATCGTGCTCGTCGTCTGCCAGCGCAAGAGCGAGTTTGGCCGCTATGTGCGCAACTATCACAACTCGGACATCGAATATGCCTACCGGACCGTCATGCGCAACGATGCTCTTTTCGTTGCGATCAACATCGAGGCCATAAAAGAAGGCCGGGAGATGGAAACCGAGCTGCCCTTCGACACCATGCTGCACAATATGCTGGCCTCGAACCTCACCACCACCTTCATGGACGGATACCAGGACAACATGTTCTCGGCGCCGCGCTGGTTCGTGTACGGCATGTCGCACCGGAACCTGCGTCGCATCGATCCACACTGGACGCTCTTTGACGGCCGCAAGGAAAACCAGGGCAGCAAGTGGGATGCCTGGAAGTGGTCGCCCAGAGTCTACAACCTGGTCGACAACGGCTTCTACGCCTCAGCCAACGACATGTTCACCTGGAAGAAATATGAGGATTTGCACCAACGCGACCACATGGTTTCCTGGTCCAAGACCGAGTTTCTGATGGACGAGCTCGAGGGCGACAAGCGTGCCTTTCTCTCCGCCATCTGTAATGCGAGCGGCGGGTTCTCCACGAACCAGAACGACGACGAGCTGGTCAACCGCCAAAAGAAGGCCCTCAAAGACCATTTTGGTCTAACGCCCGAGGAGTTCGACAAGGCCTGGTGCAAGTGGGTCAAGAAGACCTACCGCAAACGCTAGCCCGCCGCTGCTAGCAGGCACTCAGGACAAGTCCGCCAACAACGATTCTGCTTGACGCGCGGGGTCGCGGGTCGCGAGTGTCTGTTCGATAAGCCCCTCGGGACTGATGACGAAGGTGAAGCGCGCGGCAAAGCCGTCGCTCTTCTTCACGCAGGCGCCGAAAGCCAAGCCCAAACCGCGGCTCGTGTCGCACAGCAACGGAAACTTGATTCCGTGGCTCTCGGCAAAGGCGGCGTTGGCTTGTGGGCTATCAAATGAAGCGCCCAGAATCTCGACACCGAGGGCTGCAAAGTCCGGGGTTCGATCACGGAACCCCTTGGCCTGGCGGGTTCAGCCGGGAGTCGCCGCCCGCGGGTAGAACCACAGGATGTAGCGTTTGCCGCGCAGCTCCTCAGAGCTGCGCTCTTCTCCCTGGTGATCGAAGCAGTTCCAAACAGGTGCAGAGTCCCCCGCTTGGAGGGTGATCTTGGCTCCGCCCACGGGCAGGAACCTACGCACCAGGTCGCCGAACATGGACCCCAGGATACGACGGCGAACCTCACTCTCCCAGGGGATACTCCTCGGGCGCGTTCAGGAACACGGATGGGCAGTTCGGGCAGCAAAAGCCCACCACCCTATCGTCGTGGACCACCCGGAAGCGCGGGTCCACGGGCTTTTGGGTCACGGGGCAGGAACCGTTATGAGCATCGAGCTCGGGATGCTTGGAGAAGGACACCGGGGGTTCGGTTTCGAGTGCCAGAAGAGTGGCGAGGGCCCCCACTTCCAGGCGCAGGGCGGGCCGCGCCTCGCGCAAGCGAGCAAGGCCCTCCGCACTCAAACCCGTGCCCCAGAGCTGGACCCGCTCGAGAGCCGACATGGCGACCAGGATCTCGATGGCCTCATCGCCGAGGGCCGTGTTCGTCAGGTTCAAGGATCGCAGAGCAGGCAGACCGACAAGCCGTGCCAGGCCCTCGGCTCCACAAGCCGTGGCCGAGAGGTCCAGCCGCTCGAGCCGCGTCATGCCCTCCAGGGCCGCGAGACCGGCGTTCCCGAGCGCGGTGCCAGCCAAGGAGAGTTCACCGACAAAGCCCGCCAAGGGTTGCAGGTAGTCCGCCAAGAACTCGTCATCGACGCCGGGACGGGGTCTGCAATTGATCCACAAAAGCTGCGAGCTGGGATCGATGATCTCCACATGCACTTGCAGACGGCGCAGCGCTTCCACTGCTTGCGCGGATAGCACGGCGGGCGCGGGTTCGGCAACCACACCTGGAGCTTGTAGATCTTCATCCGCAAGAGCCTCGGGCGCCGCCGCGACAAGAGACGCGCCGGCAGCGATCCAACGGGCGAGTTCGCGCAAGTCCTCCGGTCGCGGCTGGTCCTTGGCCTCGGGAGGCATGTGGTCCTCGTGGTCCCTGGGAAGCCGCAATCGCTGAATGAGCGGACTGGCTTCCGCATCACCGGGAATCACGACTTGCAAGAACTCGCTGCCCGCCAGCATGATCTCGCCGGTGTGCAGGGCAAGGTCGCCCTTTTGTTTCTTCTCGCCGTGGCACTTGATGCAGTAGTCATGGAGGATCGGCGCGATGCGCGCCTCGTACCAGGTCGGGATGACTGGAGCCGGCGTCTGGTCAGGCTGCTCCTGGGCGACTGCGACGATCTCGCTCTCCGGTTTCGCCAAAAAAGCCTCACCTTGGGTCATGGATGACCCCAGGTGCCCGGCTCCCAAAACCGCCAGGATCGAGAGGGCCAGGGACAAACGGTAAAGCCCGCGACGCTGGCCCAGGGCGGCCAGAGCAGTCAAGGTGGTCGCGGCCACGAGCCCCAGACCCTGATGCAGGAAAAGGTCGCCGCTCGCGTGCCCGTCTTCGAGGCCGAGCAACCAGCCCGAGCCAGCACTCGCAAGGGCGCTGAGCCAAAAGAGCACGGCCAGCAACCCTCGCTGCATGGGCGTCACCTGCGCCCGTTCAAAAACCTTGCCCCAGGCCTCCAGGGCCAAAAGGGCCGCCAGAAAACCGATGGGCAGGTGCAGCACCAAGGGGTGCAAACGGCCCATGAAGATCAGCCAGGGTGTTTCCATGCAAATTCAGGCGAGGAGTTCCTGGCGCACGCGACCAAAGACATCGGTCAGGCGCATGCCGCGGCCCTGGTAGCGAAAGGAGAGCCGTTCGTGGTCGAGACCCATGAGGTGCAGAAGAGTCGCGTGCAGGTCGTGCACATCAATTGGGTTCTCAGTGATGTTGTACGAGAAGTCATCGGTACGCCCCACGCTCACGCCGGGTTTGACGCCACCGCCAGCCATCCAGATGGTAAAGCAACGCGGGTGATGGTCGCGGCCGTAGTTGCTCTCGGTCAACTGCCCCTGGCTGTAAACCGTGCGGCCAAACTCGCCGCCCCACAACACCAAGGTGTCGTCCAAGAGACCACGCCGTTCGAGGTCCAGAATCAGCGCCGCCTGGGGTTGATCCACGGCTGCCGATTGCAGACGGATCTCGGAAGGCAGATTGTTGTGGGCATCCCAACCGCGCATGTAAAGTTGGATGAAACGCACATCCCGTTCGGCCAACCGTCGCGCCATGAGGCAGTTCGAGGCAAAACTGCCTGGTTTAGTGACCTCGGGGCCATACATCTCGAGAGTTGCTGGATCCTCGTCGGATATATCGGTCAGCTCGGGCACGGACATTTGCATCCGATAGGCCATTTCGTACTGGGCCAGTCGCGTTTGAACTTCCGCATCGAGGGAACGCTCCTCTTCGCGCTCGTTCAACTCAGCCAAGAGGTCCAGCATCCGCCGCCGATCCGTGCGCTTGACACCAGCTGGATCGGCCAGGTAGAGCACCGCATCGCCGCTGCTGCGCATGCGGCAACCCTGGTGCTCGCCGGGCAGAAAACCGCTGCCCCAAAAACGCGCCGAAAGTGCCTGCATGTTTCCCAGTCCTTGCGAAATCAGCACCACGAACGAGGGCAGGTTGGCGTTGGAGCTGCCCAGGCCATAACTCGCCCAGGCGCCAAACGAAGGCCGACCGGGTTGCTGGGTGCCAGTCTGAAAGAAAGTGATCGCGGGCTCGTGATTGATCGCCTCGGTGTGCACCGAGTGCACAAAACACAAGCGGTCAGCGATCTTGGCCGTGTGCGGCATGAGTTCGCTGATCCAAAGGCCGTCCTCGCGATTGGCGTAGCGGCTGAAACGGAAAAGGGACGGCGCCACGGGAAAGCGGTCCTGGCCGCTGGTCATGCCGGTCAGGCGTTGGCCCTGACGAATGGAATCGGGCAGTTCCTCGCCGTAGTGGCGACGCAGGCGCGGCTTGTGGTCAAACAGGTCGATCTGACTCGGCCCGCCCTCCATGTGCATGTAGATCACGCGCTTGGCCCGCGGTCGAAAGTGCGTGCCGCGACCAGAAGTGTCGAGCAGGCCGGGACCGCCGAGGGCCTCTCTGGCGAACATGGAGCCCAGCGCCGCCGTGCCCAAAGCGCCCGAGAGTCCCCCGGCGCATGCGCCGAAGAAACGACGCCGAGTCAGGCCCAACTTTCGTTCGTCCATGGGGTTCAAGCGATCAGTCCTGGGTAAGGGTCTCGTGCAGGTTCATGACGGAACTCGCGAGCAGGGTCCAGGCTGCAAGTTGTGCGGTGTCGGTGCCTTCGGGCGCTTCGAACTCCCCCACGCTGGTCAGGGCCAAGGCGCCCTCGGAGTCCGCGAGGTAGCGCTCAAGAAAGCTCGCCAGGGCGTCGCCCAAAAGGGTCAGCTCGTCAGTCAGGGGAGCGCGGCCGGTAGCGGTGCGCATGATCCAGACCAGGCGCTCGCCGCGGTCCTCGGAATGGGCAAGCGTTCGCGAGGCCAGGGCCAACGCCGCCTCGACGAATTGGTCATCGTTCCAGAGCACCAGGGCCTGCAAGGGTGTGTTGGTGATCTGCCGCGCGACCACGCAGGACTCGCGGGTGGGTGCATCAAGAGTCTGCAAGGCGGGCGGAGGCACGGCGCGCTTCCAGTAGGTGTACAGGCTGCGGCGCCAGAGATCGCCTGTACCCCCACGCTCAAAGATGCGGGTGTTGGATGCCAGCATGGACACTTCCTGCCACAAGCCAGGAGGCTGATAGGGCTTGACGCTGGCGCCACCGAACTCTTCGATCAAGAGGCCAGAGGTGTAGAGGGCCTGGTCGCGGATCTGCTCTGCGCTCAAGCGCCGCCGTGGGTAGCGCGCCAGGAGCAGATTGTCGGGGTCGATCTCGGTCAACTCTGGCCGCATGCGTGAACTCTGGCGATAGGTGCTCGAGAGCACGATGCGGTGCAGCAAACCCTGTACATCGAAACCCGACTCCAGGAACTCGACCGCCAAGTAGTCGAGTAACTCGGGGTGCGTAGGCCAGGCTCCTTGCAAGCCAAAGTCTTGCAGCGTGGTCACGATCCCGCGGCCAAAGATGGTCTGCCACAAGCGGTTGACCGCCACGCGGGCGAAGAGCGGGTGCTCGGGCAGTGCCAGCCATTGGGCGAAACCCAAACGATTCTGGGGCGCACTAGCTGGCATGGGCAGCAAGAAGCCCGGCGTGGCGCGCCCCACCGGCCGCGACTCGTCGGGAGTCTCGTAGTTGCCGCGCATGAGCACAAAGGTCTGGCGCGGCTCGTTGAGCTCCTTCATCACCATGGCCCGCGGGATGTTGGCTGTGATCTCCACCGTCAAGGCCTGCTTGGCCTGCAAATCATCGTCGAGGATGCGGTAGCCGTCGAAGAATCCGCGCCGCCATTCGCGAGTCAAGGAATCATTCTGAGCCGCGGGCAAGGCCTCCTCGGGCAGCACCAAGAGGGGCATGACCCCCTTCAGAACCTGTTCATGGGGCAGCGCTTTGAGGTAGTAACCCGAAAGGCCGCCGGTGTTCACCACGCGCAAGACCAAACTGTTGGCGCCTTCTTGGAGAGCCAGGGTGAGCCGGTCCTGATCGGGCAAAGCGCCGCGGTCCACGCGCCTCTCAAAGACCTGTTTGCCATTGAGGTAGACGATCAAGCCATCGTCACTCCCAAGTGAGAGCTCCAACTCGCGGGCTTCTGGTGCATACAACATACGCCCCAGGAAAATCGCACTGATTTCCGGGGCCAGACTGACCACAACTTCATCGCGCAGACGGTCCTCGAAGGTCCAGCGGCGCTCGTCGGGACCAAAAGTCTGTTCGAGGTCGATGCGAGTCACCGACTCGGGGCCGTGCAGGGTCTCGTAGATGCTGGTCCGGTCGCCCGCGACTTCGGGCGGGAAGGCGTCAAGCGAATACCAGCGTCCGTAGGCCACCGGCAGGTGTTTCGCGCTTGCAAGGGGCGAGATTCGCCAACGCAAACGGCCCAGCGAGTGGGTTGAGTAGATCGAACGGAACGACAGGACCACGCGCACTTCGCTGCCTTCGGGGTGGCCGAAGGACTCGTCGGCGAGGAGCAGCAAAGTGCGTGGTCCCGCGTTGGCATTGCCGTCCACCGTCCAGCCGCGGCTGTCGTCCTCGAGCAAACAACAGGCCGAGAAATCGCCCCCGGCCTGGGTGTGTTCGGTCCAGGCCCAGGAAAGGGCCACGGATTGGAACTCCTCTTTCGAATGGAGTGGGCGAACCTCGAGGGTGGCGTGGTTGACAACGGCGTTGCCGTGGCTGGCACGGCCGGCTCCGGGGTGTTCCTCGCTGAGGGAGAGCGCTTCGAGCAGCAGCAAGCGCGAAGACGCGGCCTCGGTCTCAAGCACGAAGATGTAGTCCTCGGCGGCGGGCTGGGGTCCCTCCGCCACGATGATGCCATCGGGCTGGGCAGTGAGCGTCACGCGCTCGTCCGAGGACTCAGCCCGCAAGATCCGCGGGATCGACCAATCCACGCCGCTGGCCCCTGTCACCTCGGAAGAAAACTCCGCCCGCGCCCCTTCTTCGCCGGGCAGCGGCGCGTCCATGGCTTCGCGCAGGGCGGCCAGGTGGGCTTCGAGTTCAGCGAGTTGGGTGGTCTGCTCTTCGCTGGGCACCTCGATGAACGGTTCGTAGGCGCGATTGGAATCGGGGGTCTGCGAATAGAGCCCGGGTTGCTCCACGGAGTTGAAGAATGAAACCAGCGAGTAGAAGTCGTCCATCGAGACGGGATCGTACTTGTGGTCATGGCAGCGCGCGCAGCCCACGGTCAACCCCAAGAGCACGGCTCCGGTGGTGGTCACGCGGTCGATGGCGTACTCCACAAGGTACTCGTCGTCAATCGCCCCGCCCTCATCGGTGGTGACTTGATTGCGATGAAAGCCCGTGGCCACCTGTTGCGCCTTGGTCGCGTTCTCGATCAGGTCGCCTGCGAGTTGTTCGCGGATGAACTGATCGTAGGGCATGTTGTTGCGCAGGGCATCGAGCACCCAATCGCGCCAATGCCAGGCCTGGCGGCCGTTATCCATGTGGATGCCGCAGGTGTCGGCGTAGCGCGACGCGTCCAGCCAGGGAGTCGCGAAGTGCTCGGCCAGACGCGAAGCGAAGGGCTCTTCAGTGAACAGGCGTTCGACAGCACGCTCATAGGCCTCGGGATCTGTGTCCGCCAAAAAGGCATCGAGTTCCTCTACCGTGGGCGGCAGGCCGGAGAGATCGAAGTACACCCGGCGCAAGAGGGTAGCCCGCTCTGCCTCGGGCGCGGGGGCAATGCCCAAGGCTTCGAGGCGCGCCAAGATAAAAGCGTCGATGCCACCACGGGGCCAGTCCTCGCGACTGAGTCCGGGCAGCTCCGGCCGCACGGGTGCGACAAAAGCCCAGTGCTCCTCGTAGGTCGCGCCAGTTTCGATCCAGCGGGCAATCCGGGCCCGATCCTCTTGTGTAAACGGCCGCTTCTTGGCGCTCGGCGGCGGCATCTGTTCTTCGGGATCGGTGCTGTTGATGCGCAGCCATAGCTCGCTGGCGTCGACATCACCGGAAACAATGGCCGCGTACCCTCCGAGGTCCGCCGTGGCCTCGGCGCGCTGGTCGAGGCGCAGGCCGGACTCGCGGGCGGCGCTGTCGGAACCATGGCACTCAAAACAGCGGTCTGAAAGCAGCGTGCGAATATCGCGGCCGTAACGAACCTCTTCATCGGTTGTGGCGGCCTCAACTTGGACGGTTGCACTGGCCAGGCAAACCGCCAAAAGCCAAGCGCACTTTTTCGTTGGGGGGAAACTCACAGGCCCATCTTCCCCCAACCCGCCTTTCCCCGCAAGCAGCTCCGAAGCTAACCCTCAAGATGGTGGCAGGCCGTGGTTTTGAGAAGGGCAAAGACTGCGCAGCCGACCCTCAAGTCGAGCTCGCGCAGGGCGCCGGGGGTCACCCGCACGCGCAATCTCTGCGAGCCCACTCGCATGGAAATCAGGACCTCGTGGCCGATGGCGTCGGTGGCGTCGATCCGGCCCTCGAGAACATTGCGCGCCGAAGTGGCCGAAGGCGCCGCCCGGCAGAGCAGAATGTCCTCGGCTCGCACGCCCACGACGAGGCTCTCTCCTGGATTGGCAGCACAAAGGGGGCTGGCGAGTTCCTGGCCGCCGCCGAGATCGAGCAGCGTTACGCCGCTCGCTTCGTCGTGGCGCAAGACTTCGAGGCGCAGGAGGTTGTCCACGCCGATCAATGGCGCGGGTCCCGTGGCCTGTGGCCGAGACAGAACATCGAGGGGAGGCCCTTGCGCAACGACGCGGCCCTCGTCCAAGACCAAGCAGTCATCGGCGAGGGCGATCAACTCGGAGGCGCGATGTGTCACAAAAACCATGGGCACACCGAGACTGCGCTTGGCTTCGAAGAGCAACACGAGCACTTCGCGGGCGAGTTCACCATCGAGGCCAGAGAGCGGCTCGTCAAGCAACAAGAGCCGCGGCTTCGAAAGCCACGCGCGCCCCAAAGCCACGCGCTGACGCTCGCCGCCGGAGAGGTTTCCAGGTTCGCGCTCCAGGAGCGGCCCAAGGCGCAAGACATCCAGCACCTTCTGGCCCCAAGGGCCCGCGAGTTCGGCTGCGGCGCCTGGGGCGTAGACCAGGTTGGCGCGGATCGAAAGGTGCGGGAACAAGAGGGCGTCCTGGGGCACGAGAGCCAGGCCGCGCCCTTCAGGCGCCACCCAAATCCCGCCGGGTCGTTTGCAAAGCTCCTCGCCGTCCACAGAGAGCGAGCACACTTCGGGCCGTAAGAGGCCCGCAAGGGCGTGCAGCACGGTGGTCTTGCCCGATCCCGAACGGCCGAATAAGCCCAGCACCGGGCCCTGGGATTGAAAGGCGACATCGAGGGAAAAATCCCGCCAGCGCTGCTCGATGTGGGCCGCGATCATCGTTCCGCCATCCGCCGGCTGTGGGCATTGGTCATCCAAGCCGAGGTCAACATGGCCAAGAGGGCCAGGGCCACGCTGAGCCCCACCAAACGCCAAACGCTCGCTTCGGCACCGGGCACATTGAGCAAGCTGTATACGGCAAGGGGGATCTGGCGCGTCTCGCCCTCGATATTGCCGGCGAAGATGATCGTGGCTCCGAACTCGCCGAGGGATCGGGAAAAACACAGGACCGCGCCACCGATCAAGCCCGGGGCGGCGAGGGGCAAGGTCACGCGCCAGAAAGTCTGCCAGGGACCGCGACCCAGGCAACGCGAGACGAGTTCCAGGCGTTGGTCGACGCCCACCATGGAGAGGCGGATACTCTCGACAAAAAGCGGAAAGGCCACCAGCGCCGCAGCCACGACACAGGCGCCGGTGGTGAAGGCCACATGGCTCCCGGTGAGCTCGAACCAGAAGCGGCCCAGGAAACTCGTGCGCCCAAGGAAATGTAGCAGCAGATAGCCGGTGACCACCGGCGGCATGACCAGGGGCAACATGACCACGCCCTGCAAGAGTCCGCGCAAGGGCGAGCGCCAACGGGCCAGAATGCGTGCCACGATCACCGCTGGCAGCGCCGAAAAAACCACCGCCCAAGCGGCCACGCGCAGGGAGAGCGCGATGACTTCGAGTTCTTCGGAGCTCACGGTTGCTGCCCTGGCGGAAGAAAACCGGCCGCGATCAAACTGGCTCGCGCGTCTTTTCCCGCGAGGCGTTCGAGAAAGTCCCTCGCAGCGCGCTCTTTCGAGATCGCCACAGCCCAAACCTGCACCGCCTCATGGCTTTCGCGGTCCAATTCAAAGAGCACGGCGAGGCCGCCCGCGCGGGCATCGGTGGCGTAGACGAAACCCGCCACGGCCTCGCCCCGTTGCACGAGCCGCAGACAGTCGCGGGCGTCCGCCTGACCGACTAGATGACCGGCCAAGCCCTCCCACGCGCCCTCTGCCCGAAGACTCAGGCGAGCGTATTCTCCCACCGGCACACCGCTGTCTGCAACGGCCACCAAATCGTGGGGTTCCAACTCTTGAGCCAACTCGAGGGCATTGCCCACGCCACCCAGGGCTGGCCGCGCCCCTGGCGCAACCACGCAGACCACACGGTTGCCCGCGAGCAGGAGCGCTTCGCCCTCTGTGACTCCGGACCGCTCGAGTTCAGCGATCCAAGCAGCGCTGGCCGAGACGAAAACTCCCGCCGGCGCGCCAGCCATGATCTGCCGAGCCAGGGCGCTCGAAGGCCCCACGCTCAAGCGCACATCAATGCCTCGCGTTGCCCGTGCGATGGGCCCCAGCACATCAGCGGTGCTGGCCGCGGCAAAGACGATCAGGGACTCGGGCCCAGCGTCCCGCGTGCAACTCGCGGTGACCAAGACCGCGGCTAGAGTCCAGGCGGCCCGCCCTGCGCCCGGGGCGCGGATCACCGGCCGCCACCGAAACGCCGAGCGTCCCGCGAAGGTTCTTGACCACGGGCATTTCGCTCGAACTCCGGCGCCTCGCGGGCTTCCTCCGGCAGGTTCTCAAGGGCCTCTTGCAGGGACGCGACGAGGTCTTCATGCCCCTCCTTCGCGAGCCTTTCGAGCAGGGCCTTGGCGCTCATTACCGGCGTCAGGTTGAGCCCGTCGAGGTGGCCGGCCGCGCCCGGGCTTCGGCCAAAGGACTCCAAGAGCAGTCCATGGGCCTCGTGGTATTGCCCCTCTTCCAGGGCCATGCGCGCCTGGGCGGCGATGGCCAGGGCGATGTAGTGATCCGAACTGCTGCGGTTCTTTGGCACCTGGGTTGCAGCCCGTTCAAAATGCGCCATGGCGCGTTCGTATGCCTCGCCGGCTTCTGCCGCCGCGCCTGCGCGGCGCAGGTACTCCGCCGTTACAAAGGAAGCGTAACCGGCAAACCAGGGCAGATTGGGGGATGCATCGGGTTCGGCGAGCATCGCGGCGTAGATCGCTTCGAGTCCACCTGAGCCGCCCCCGAGGCCTGCTTCGAGGCTGCCATCGAGAGCGCTTTCGAGCGCGCGTCCGCGCAGACGATCGTGGAGCAGCCACGAATCCTTGAAGCGCGCAAGGCCCCGGTCGAGGGCTATCGCGGCCTGGGCGCCGGCTCCCAACTCGAGCAGAAAATCATGGTGCGCCGCGACCTGCCCATCGGTGCCGAAGGGATGGCAAGCGAGGGTCTCAAAGGCCGCCTGCAAATCGCTGAGCCACTCGGCCGGCCACTGCCGCCGCCGTTCGGCCGCGCGCCGAATGCGCGCCTCGCGGGACTGGGCGAAGAGTTCCAGGACCGCCATGGAGTTCCAGTCGTCGGCCCCCGCTGGCAACACGGTCAGGGCCCGTTCGATGCGCCGCTGAGCTTTGCCGCGCTGGCCCATGTAGTGATTCACCAGGCCCAGAATCGAGTCCACCCGCCAGCCCGTGGCGCCCAACTCCTCGGCCTTCCGGGCCGCACGCAGGGCGTCGTCGAACAGGACACGAGCGTGCCGCGCCGAGGCTTCGGGGCGCACGGCCAGGGCCAAAAAAGCGCCGGCGATGTCGAGTTGATGGTCTGCGTCGAGCGGTTCGCGATGGGCCTGGTCCGCCGTGCGCTCGAGTCGCGACTCGAGTGCAACATGGGTGGCGTACGAGGCGCTACCCACGGGCTCGCCAGCCCCAACCTGTTCCGCCAGCGCCGTTGACGGTTGTGCCAGGCCACGGTGCACCGTGGCGATGTCTCCCGCCCGCGGCCAGGTGGCGGAGAGGCGTTCGAGGGCCTCGAGCAGCGGCTGGCGATCTTCTGCACTCATGGGCAAGCGCAGGACGGCGGCCAAGAGGTCGACCGCGCTCTCGCTATTCGTTTGGCACAGCACCGCAAAGGCAATCGCGGAGAGTTCCGCATCGTCGCCAAAGAGCGCGCGGCGCAAGAGATCAATGTGATCGATATCGTGGATCCTAGCAGCGGCCTGGAGCAGTTCCTGGCGCACGGCAAAGTCGCCCTTGCTGTAGGCCTGCTCGACGATTCTGCGGTGGGCCATGTCCGGGCTGGCCACGAGCTGCACCAAGGAACGGTCGCCGCTGGTGTCCACCCTGGGCGTGTAGGGACGGTCCGCGGCACCTGCATGGATCGCCAACTTGACCGATTGGATGTCGAGGGCGTAGTACACATCCATGATCTCGCGCTTGTCCAACTCGACGCCTATGTGGCGCGGAGCGATGCGCTTGCCTTCAAAGTAGGTCTGGTACAGCTCGGGCTCGATGGAGATGTGTTCGCCGCAGGTCACGCTGCCGAAACGCGGGCAGAGGATGCGTTCACCGCGGCTGTTGTAGTCGCGCGCATTGTGGCGGTAGACCGAGGCAATCACGCACACGAAGGGCTCGTACAAGCGGGCCGTGTCGGCCTCTCGATAACGAATCCCGGCCCAGTGCTCGCTGGCGATCTCACCGTCCATATTGACCGCGATCATGAGCGGCCGCTGGGTCCTCCGGGAAACTTCCACGGCGTCCTGCCAGGTGCGCTGCCAGGAAATCAGGCAAGGCCGCGCCCAGTCCTCGGCGCTCGGCGCCGGCCACATCTGCTCGCGGTTGACTCTCGGCGTCTGCGCCCCGCTAGCGAGGGCAAACGCAACGATCAAGAGCAGCGCGGCGGCGAACCGCACGAATCCGGGAGTTGTGCGGCCAGTCATGCAAGGTCAAGCGCAATTCTGGCTGCCCACCTTAGGAGCACTGCGGGCTGCCGGTTTCCAGCTTGCTCAAGAGGTAGTCGAGGACATCCGTTGCGTGGTACGAATCGCCACCCTTGGAGAGGAAGCGGGCGACATTCTGCACATCATCGCCCGAAGTGAGCATGGGCAGCTCTTCGTAGCCACCCTTGCGCGACTGGCCGAGATCGATATTGGCTAGCAGGCCGTTGCAAACGCACTTGCGCCCTTCGGTCTCCTCGATCGGGCCGCCCTTGCGCAGAAAATCCTTGATGGGCTCCGAGGGGCAGCGCCAACCGAGGTCGCCGTTTTCTTTCTTGTAAGCGTGGCGCAGATAGCCGAGGTCGCAGATGCGCGTGCGCGCCTGGTAGGTGGACTCTTCGGAGATGGTGCCTTCGACCTGGACGACCTTGAAGGGAAAGCCCGTGGGTGAAGCCACCGGGTCGGTGAAGATGCGCGCTTCGCCGCGACGGCTCAGGTCGAGCACCTGCTCTTTGTACTTCTTGGAGAAGCCGGACTCGGCGCAATAGGCGAAGGCCGTGCCCACCTGGACCCCCGCTGCTCCGAGTTCGAGGGCTTCCACCACCCGTTCGGGCCGGGCGTAGTCGCCTGCCAGCCAGAAGGGAATGCCGAGCTTCTTCAGAGCTGCGAGGTCGGGCACATCGCGCTCGCCATAGAGTGGTTCCTTGCTTTCGCTGAGCTGCATTTTGCCGCGCGGCGGCGCGTTGTGTCCGCCGGCTGAGGGACCTTCAACGATGAAGCCATTGACCTTACCGCTGGCCCGCTTGGCCATCATGATCGCCATGGTGTTGGACGAGATGATCGCCAGAAAGTCCGGTCGGTGGAGGGTCGGGGCGCTGCCGCCACAGAAATCGCTGGGGTCGAAGTGCGTGGTGAAGGAATCCTCGGGACCGGCATTCTTGACATCCACGCGCAGCTCGACGGATTGGCCTTGGGCCAGGCGGTCGAGGACTCCGGGGATGGCTTTGGGAATCCCCGCGCCCATGAGCACATAGCCCACGCCGCCGAGCATGGCGCCGAAGATCGCAGGCAGGGTGGGCAGTTGGATCTTCTCCAGGAGGTTGATGCCCACGGCATTGTCGTGTCCCTCGCGGGCCAGAAAGACCTCGACAAAACTGCCGGCGACGATCAGTTCCAGGAGGTGTTTGGAAGGCTTCATCGCCAACATGGGGCTGGGTTTGAAGCGCGCGTCGGGTTCCTTGCCACCGTCCACGAAGTAGCGTTCCAGGATGCGCTCGGCCACGCCGGAAATCGGGAACTGCGCCAGGGCGCGGCGCATGTGCCCGCCGGGATCGCCCACTTGCAAACGCCTGGCCAGGATGACATCGAGGGCCGTACCCGCCACGACCCCGAGCTGGCCGGCCTTGGAAACGGCGTTGGCCAGAGACCAGGCAGAAACCCCGGCCCCCATGCCTCCCTGGATGATCTTCGGAAGAGGTTTGGCGCTCATGCCCCAGATTGTAGAGAACTCTGCGGCGGTCCAGGAACCTGTTGACCTCAGATGTGTCCCGGAGTGCCCTCCGAAGAGGCAGAATCGTGACCTCTTCGGCCCCAGGACGCCATTCGAGCTGTTTCCTGGCCCTGCCCCCCCCTCCCATCCCCACAAACGCCCGCTGCCCGCGGCCCAGCCCTCGCTGCCAACAGCGCGGCGAGCACCAAATCAGCTGCGCCCTAGCACGCCAGCGGCCAGCCAGCCCGGTCGGCCGCTGATGGCGCCGCCGGGGTGGGTGCCGGATGAGCCGAGATAGAGGCCCCCGATGGGTGTCGTGTGGCGCGAAAGGGTCAGGCTGGGACGCATGGGGCCGAGTTGGTCGAGGGAGATTTCGCCGTGCATCTCGTGGCCGCCCTCGAGGTCAAAGCGGCTGGCGATGTCGGCCGGAGTCAGGACCCCTGTGACCCGGGCGATGCTGCGGATCGTGGGAACGAAGGGTTCGAGGGACGCGAGGGTCAACTCGCCCAGTTCGCCACGGCGCGCGGCAGTCCAACCCCCTTTCAGTTCCATCGTGGCGCAGCGAATCAAGACCGTGGCGCCTCGGGCGTCTTGGCGAATGTCAAGGGGCAGCTCGCTGGGCATGCGGCGGTGCTTGACGGAATCGAAAGCCCGTTCGAGGTCGAGGGGGTCTTCGGCGATGAGGGCGCGAGTCACCTGAAGGTCCGGGCGACAGGCGTAGACCATGGGCCCGGAAAGTTCCAAGCAAACTCTGGCGAGGGTCCCGCGCAGGCGCAGGTTGGCCATCTGGCCCGCTTCGCGAATAGGCAGGGAATCGGGCTCGACTAATTCGAGTAAAGTGCGCCGGGGACCCACGCAAGAGAGCACGCGGTCCGCGCTGAGGAACTCGCCGCCCTCAAGGGTCACGCCCTCGGCGCGGCCCTGGTTGACTTGAATGCGCTGGACGCGGGCACAGGTCCTCAGCACCACTCCAGCGCTCTCGCAAGCGGCCACGAGAGCTGCGACGAGAGCTGGGGCGCCGCCCACGACCTCTTGGCCGGATTGGGCTTCGCCGAGGAGCAGGGTGGCCGTGGACGAAGGCGAGCGCGGTCCCATCCAAGTGCCAGAGAGGGCGCGGGCCGAGAGGGCCGTGACCAGGAGTGGGTTTTGGAAGCGCTCGGAGAGGGTGTCGTACACGCAGGCGGGCCCTATCCGAAGCAGCTCGTGGATGTCTTGCTTGCTCAAGCGCCGCAAGGCCAGGCCACGGCGCAGGAGCGGCAAGAGCGGCGCGCTGGTGCGAATGTCGGGGGCGAGCTGGTTGAGTTGCGAGGCGGCGAAGGGCCGCACGCGCTCCAAGAACCCGCGCCAAGCGGTGTAAGCCTCAGCGTCTTCCCCCAACTCCTTTGCGGCGCGCCTTGGATCTCTGTGCAACAAGAGCCCGGAACCCTCGCGCGAGGGCAAGAACACGGGTGCCGGCTCCTGAAACTCGAGTCCTCGGGAGGCGAGATCCAACTCGGCGGCGATCTCCGGGGAAAACGAGTCGGTGTCATGGAGGAGCCCTGAGGCCACGCCTCCGAAACAATCGCGACCCTCCAAGAGAGTCACTGCTTGCCCCCCACGCGCCAGGGCCGCCGCCGCCACCAAACCATTGTGGCCTCCGCCGATGACGATCACGCCCATCAGACCGCCCCGCTTAGCAGCATTTCCTTGGCCGCCAAGGCGCCCGGCGAGGCCATGATGCCGCCGCCGGGGTGGGCGCCCGAGGAACCCAGCCACAGGCCCTTGATGGGCGTGGAATAGCGCGCCCAGCCAGCCACCGGACGCTGGAAGAGGAGTTGCTCGAGGCCCAACTCGCCGTGAAAGATGTTCCCCTCGGTGATGCCGATCTGCTGCTCGATGTCCCAGGGCGACAAGACCTGGCGGTGCAGGATGTCATCCTTGAGAGTCGGCATGTACTCGGCCAAGGTGTCCACCACCGCATCCCCAAAAGCCTCGCGATGATCGGGCCAGGTGTCGGGACCACTGGCGAGGTCGTAGGGCGCGTACTGCACGAAGCAGGACATGACATGCTTGCCCGGCGGCGCCATGGTGGGATCGAGCAGGGAGGGGAAGACCACATTGATGAAGGGCCGCCGACTGAAGGCCCCGTACTTGGCCTCGTCATAGGCGCTCTCCAGGTACTCGGTAGAGGGGGCTATCGCCACATCCCCGCGCACATGCGGCCCCATGCCAGGCCGCTGGGCGAATTCCGGGAAACGGTCGAGGGCCATGTTCACCTTGCCCGAACTGCCGCGGTTCTTGTAGCGTTCGAGGCTCAAGGCAAAGTCACCGGGCAGGTGCTCCCGGCCCACGAAGCGCAGAAAGGTCAGGCTCGGATCGCAACCGCTGACCACCGAACGGGCAGCGATCTCGTCCCCGTTTTCCAGGATCACTCCCGTGGCACATCCGTTCTGGATGCGAATCCTGGCGATGGGCGCGTTGCAACGGATCTCGGCGCCGAACTCGACCGCGCTGGCGGCGATCGCATCGCTGACCGCGCCGGTGCCTCCCACGGGAAAACCCCAAGCCCGCGAGCTGCCGTCGATCTCGCCCATGTAATGGTGCAAGAGCACATAGGCGGTTCCCGGCGAGTTTACCCCCAACATGGTGCCAATGATCCCCGAGCAGGACATGGGCGCGATCAGTTGGTCGGACTCGAAGAATTGGCGCAGGAAGTCCACGCCGCCCATGGTTGTCAACTTGAGCTGCAAGGCGACGAGGTCATCACCCAGGGCGCGGAAGCGATCCGCAGCGCGCTTGAGCTGCCACACATCCGAGGGTCTCAGGGATGTGGGGTCCGGTGCGCGCTCATCGATGAAGGGCTTGGCAAAGCGCGCCAGCTTGCCCATTAGCTTGCCGAACTCGGGGTAGTTGTCCGCATCACGGGGCGACAGACGACGGATTTCCTCGCGGTTCTTGTGAGGATCGGGCCAACGGCAAAGACCGGGGTTGTCGATCTGGGGGGTGTAAGAGCACTCCAAGGGCACGATACGCAGGCCATGACGGGCGAGGTTCAATTCGCGGATGATCCACGGGCGCAACAGACTGACCACATAGGAACAGACCGAATACTTGAAGCCAGGCAAGAGTTCTTCGGTCACCGCCGCGCCACCCACCAGGTGGCGGCGCTCGAGCACGAGCACCCGGCGTCCCGCCCGTGCCAGATAGGCCGCCGAGGTCAAGCCGTTGTGCCCGGCGCCCACGACGATCGAATCGTAGGGCTTTGAGTCCGTGCCTCGTGCGCTCACTGGGAGGCTTTCCTTGGTGTGGCGCTGGGCGTGAAGGTCTTGCGCTCGGGATCGAAGAAGGGCCGGGGCACCACCCTGGCGGTGATCGTGCGGCGCTCGAACTCGACGGTGTACTCGACCTGTAGCTCGGTGCCAAGGGCCAAGAACTTGCGCTGCACTTGGGCCAGCATGAGATAACTCTTGAGGGTCGGCGACCAGGTGCTCGAAGTGGCCTGGCCCACAGGTGTTTTGGAACCTCCGCCGCCTGGATAGACCGGCACGGCGTTGCGACAGGCCACGGGACCGAGGTGCGGCGGCAGGCCGTACTCGGAGTGCAGGGCTTCAATCTCCGCCCAGTCGAGTTCCAAACCCACAAGAGCCCACTTGGGGCCCTCGGCGCGCTCCCGCAGAAGCGCCTCGCGGCCGATCCAGCCCTCGCGCTCGAGGTTCACCGTCCATCCCAGACCGGCGTCCTCGGGCGTGGATTTGCGCGCTTCGGTCAAGCAATGTTGGGCTGAGATGTAATCCACGCCCTGCATCACAAAGCCCGCTTCGATGCGAGCCACATCGAGGGCGTCAAGGCCAATGGGCTCCAAATTGTAGGGCTTACCCGCCACCAGCAAAGCGTCGTAGACCGCGAGCGCATCCTCATGGGCGATCCAAATCTCAAAGCCCAGGTCGCCCGTGTAGCCGGTGCGCGAAATCCAACCCCTTACGCCGGCTATGCGTCCGGCGGCCACGGCAAAAAAGCGCATGCCGTCGAGGTCCACGCCACAGATCTCTTGCAGAATCTTGCGCGAGAGCGGCCCCTGCAAGGCCAGCGCCGCGAGTTGGTCGGTGCAGTCCTCGATCTGTACCGTGAAGCCGCGACTGTGGCGCTCGAACCAGCCGAGCCAGGCTTCCGAGGAGGTCACGCGGAAGGTCTCGGGGTCGAGACAGGCCACCGTGCCGTCATCGAGCAACTTGCCTTCTCCATCGCACAGGCACGCATAGGCTACTCGACCGGGTTTCAGGCGCGTGATGTCCCGAGTCCACAGGCGCGCGAGATAGCGAGCTGCGTCGGAGCCCGTGACCGTGTACTTGGATAGGGGGCTCAGGTCCAAGAGACCGGCGCTGTGCCGAATCGCAAAGTACTCGCGCTCGGAATGGGCATCAAAGTTGCACGGTGCCGCATACCCCGCCCACTCCTTCCAGGCCACGCTGGTCATCAAGGCGGCGGTGCGTTCAAACAGTGCGGTCCTCCTCGGCATCGTGCGACGATGCTAGAGGCCGAGCCGCCCCGAATCCAGGCTGGTTGTCCTGAGACCGCGAGCTCCTGCCCGAGTGCTCCGACAGCCGGGCTAGAATCCCTGCAATTTGCGGGCGAGTTCGTCCAGGTCCACCGAGCGCAACTCTGCTTCGCTAATTTCGCCCAGGGCCTCGAACTTCTGCTGCTCTTGTGGAGTTCGCTCGTCCATCACGGTGCCCAGGTCCTGCACCGAAGGGGAGGCTGCGGCCGCGGCTGGCCGCGAAACGCTGGAGAGCGAGTCGGGCAGATCGTTGGGCAAGGGTTCCTGACGCTCGATGGCGGTGCGAGCGCGCAGGCAGACATCCAGGGTGCTCTGCAGGTTGGAACGGATTTTGGTCAGGCGCTCTACATCGGGTTCGGGACCCTTGAGGGAGCGGCGTACCCGAGCCATGGCGACTTCGAGCAGGGCGATCAGGGTGTTGAGCTTGCGAGTCAGACGCTCGCGGTACTCGGGGGAGTCAAGGTGAGCCTCGGAGAAGGGCTCTTCGTTGTTTTCGTTCTCTTCCATGAAACTGGGCAGTCATTCGGGGTGCGAGCCATCGACGATGGCCTTCTCTCGTTACACCTCAAAACTACCCGCATTCCGGGGCTGGGGCGGGCCTCCTGCGGCGAACGAAGGCGATGGCCACCAGAGGGGCCGCAGGGGGTGGGCGAGGAAAAAATTTCGGACCAAAATCGCCGTAATGGGTCCTTCTGGAGCCCCTCTGGAGCCACCTGCGGCCCCAGGAGGGCCACGCGGGAGGCAGCCCCCAGCGAGCCGCGCCCTACCGGGTCTCGAGGGCCGACTGCAGCATGAGCAGCAGTTCGGCCTCGTCGACCTTGCCCACGGCGATGGTCTTGGTGCCGCGGATCTTGCCCTCGATCATGGTCCAGGGACCGAGGTTCATGGAGCGCAGGGTGTCGCCCTTGCCCGAGATAGACAACATCTGAGAGGGCTCCGTGGTGGAGAAGGCGAAGAAAACTTCGTCGACCCCATCGCCGTAGGTGAGCTGGGCCCAGGTTTCGCTGCCGTTCGCGAAACCCGTGAGGAGGCCAGCTCCCTGGAACGAGTAACCCGTGGGCGGCGCCGTGGGGTGCATCATCCTGAATCCCAGAGCGGCGGAGTTGTTGATATCGAAGGGCACCCAGACGCTCGCTCCGTCCCTGAGTTCGACATCGCTGAGGTCCGCGTTGTAAGCAAAGCTCTCGTAGGTCAACCGACTGATGGGCACGCCATCGTGGCCGGTGACTTCCTGGAACAAGATGATTCCCGTGCTGGAGTCGATGCCCAAGCGGTACACATGACCACCGCCGTCGAGGCGGCTGACATCAAAGACCGTGACGTTCACGCCGCAGACTGTCATCTGCAGCCCGGTATCGGTCACCTTGTAGTTCTGCCCGAAGAGCGCGGCATCGCGAATACTGAAGTCACGAGAATGGAAGAAGAAGCCCTCGCGACCGCTTTGCAGGAGCTGGAACTCGGCCAGGGAGGTGCTCGAGAGGTTTGGTGTCACCACAGCCCCGGGCAAAATCGCGTATTTTCCCAGGCCGTCGGTGGCGATTTCCTCGAGGTACTCGAGATCGCTGGAGTAGCCGCTGTGCGAATTGCGAGGGAAGAACATCTGGATCCGCCGCACGCCTCGGGTGGCCACCACGAGCGGTGCCGAGGCGATCTGATCGAAGAGCGGCGGAGCGCCGCCGGAGGTCAAGGCCTGGTTGCCCGAATGGCTGCCGCCCACGGTGCGGGTTCCGGGGTTCTGTTGGGAACCGCTGAGGGCGCTGGCCTGGTTGGCGCCGCTGGCGCCACCGCCGAGAGCCGCAGAGGAACCACCCCCCACCGTGGCGCCACGCGCGCCGCGCCTGGCGGCCAGGCCGGAGTTCGCGATGGCTTCTTCGCGCTGGACGCGCACCCGTTCGTGGGCGGACAAGGCGCCGCCGGTGAGTGAATTGAAGAGCCGACGGGCCGCCGGACTGAGGTCCGACCCAGCGTCCACGCTGATGACCACCAGGGGCGTAAGAGCCGGGGGGCTCACAAGTTCCGTGTTCTGGCCTAAGCCAGCCCAGATGGCCAGGCCAGCCGCTGCGGCAAGGCCAGCGGCGAGCCTGCGCTTGACGGTCAAGCTGAGTGTTCGGGGAGCCTGCGTACCCTGGCTTGCGGCCAGATCGGCCTCAATCCGGGCCGCTAGACTGTCCGGCGCCGAGAGACTTTCGAGCTTGCCGAGCATGTGAGCGCTGATCGCGCCGGGAAGATCCCGCAAGTCCTCATCCACTCGGGTCTCGAGTTCGCTCGGCACTTCGGGGGCCGCCAGCAGCCCCTCTGCGCGCAGTTCGGAGAAGAGGTCCTCGAGGCTGGCATCCAGTTCGGCGGGGGCGCCGGGGCCACCCACCTGGCTCAATTCACTGATGGCCCGATCCTCGCGATAGCCCTGGTGCAGGGCGGCCACGACTCGGCCTTCCAGGCTGGCAGGGACCTGCCGCCGGGGGAGCTCCACCAGAGCAGCAACCTGCCGCTCAAAGCTCGCCACCCAACGGGCGCAGGACTCGCAGGCCCCAACCCGAGACTCCACCTCACGAGACAGCGGACGCCCACGAAGGCCCTCGGCCATCATGAGTTCTCGGAGTTCGTTGCAGGAGTGAGTCATCGAAACGCTAGGGGGTGTTTCAGCTTGGGGTGGGAGCGGTGTGGATCCTGACAGACAGGTCGGCCTTATCCGAGGTAGTGCTTGTCCAAAACCGGTGTCAATTCCCGATCCAGGGCCTGATGGGCGCGTGCCAGACGGGATTTGACCGTGCCGAGGGAGATCTGAAGGGATTGGGCGATTTCGCCGTAGGAGAGGCTCTCGATGTAGCGCAAGACCGTGATGGCGCGCATCTTGGGCGAGAGTCGCAGGATGGCGTGTTGGATCTCCTCCTCGAGTTCGTGGCGACCGGCGGCTCGAAGGGGGCCTTCGGTGGCTTCATCGGGCAGCTCGAGGCGCGCGCCCTCGCGGGAGCCCTCGGCATCGCGGATCGAATCGAGGGACGCCACCCAGCGGTTGGAGGCACGGCGCTTGAGGTCGATACTGGCGTTGACGGCGATGCGGTAGACCCAGCTGGAGAACTTGGACTCGAAGCGGAACTCGCCGATCTTGCGGAAGAGGATCCCGAAGGTCTCTTGGGCAGCGTCGAGGGCATCGCTGTTGTTGCCGGTGATCCTGTAGCAAACACTGTAAACGCGGTCCTTGTACTGCTCATACAGGTCGCGAAAAGCTCCCTCCAGCCCCGCCGGGGAAGCCGCCTGGCAGCGTTCAATCAAGGGCTTGTCGGGATCGCTTATCATCGGGGGCACTCCAATTATATTCGACGCAGGGCACATGCCCTGAGTTCCCTTTCATTCAACCGGAATTGCCCCAGAAGTGGTACAGAAACTGCCCTATTAGGCTACCCAGAACTGCCCAAAACAGGCCTAAACAGACCCCTGGGCCCTACCTCGGGGGTGCCGCCAAACGAGACTCCCGAGATTGGACCCTGGACCCCTCCCCTGGGCGTCCTGCGCCGGGGCTCCGGGGGGCTACTGGCCCACCAGCCCGATGGGGTCGAAGGTGTTGAACACCTCACCCACCGAGGAGGAGCAATCGGCGCGGCAACTAGCGTCGTAGCCGTCGAGGCAGTCGGCGCCCACAACTTCGCGGGTAATGATGCCGCCCGCCACGCCCACGACGATGCTGGCCTGATAGCAGATTTCGCCGGGCACCCAGCTGCTGGGAATCGACCCACCGCCATTGGGCGGGATCGGGTTGTAGACCGAGCCGAAACCGGTACCGCCGCCGGGCAAGGCCACCATGCGACGCACGGTGCCCGAACTCTGCTTGAGCAGGATCACGCCGTCACGCATGAGAAGATCGGCGCTGGCGGCTCCAAGCACCGCGGCTTGAGTGCCCGAATCCAGGGTAGCAAAGATCGACATCTCGCCGCGAATGCCCACCAGAGCTGAGTTGATGGCCACATCCAGCACCAACAGGCTGCTGCCGTTGGCCGCTCCGGGAACCTGGCTGAACAGGGAGCTCGGCAGGTAACTGGTGGGGTTGAGCAGGAAGATCCTGCGGCCGATCACTAGGCCGATGTCAATGCTGTGGCCGGCGAGGTTGCCGTTGCCCAGATAAGCCACGACCACGGCCCTCAGTGAGCCGTTCTCGCCCCGGGCGGTCATGGCGATGTCCGTCGTAGCGGGCAGGGGGACGCTCTTGACATCGAGGGGCAGGCTGTGCCTGGCGAGCTCTTCGGTGTCCGAGAAGCCATCGCCATCGGTGTCCGCGAAGAACGGGGAGGTGCCCAGGACTTGTTCCTGAGCGTCGGTCAAGCCGTCCTGATCGCTGTCCAGGGGGTTCACCCCCGAGGCGCGCACGGTTACCGGCGCCAAGTTGATCCCGCGCTCCTTCAGACTCGCTCCATCCGTCCCGGCATCCTGATCCGTGCCAACCCCCACGCTCGACCAGGCGCTCACCCCAAAGCCAGCCGCCAGGGCGAGGGCCAGGGGCAATGCCGTGGCGCGCCAGGTCGGGTTGACTTGGTTCAAAGTCAGGCTGCCGTTGCGGCACCTCTTTGTGGGGGCGTTATTCATGTCAGTGGGGGAGAGACAGAACTGGGTGGCCAGGGCACCAGCGCCACTAGGCAACTGGGTTCGAAACAGCTGGTTAGGCGCTGCGTCTGCATCAGCCTGCATGGGCCTGATACGGGACGCATACCTCTTAGACCCCTAACGGGACGAGGCTACTATTTTCTGGCTCAATCTGGTGAGGATTCGGGTGATTTTCGGAACACGGAGGATGGGGGCCCCCGAGGCACCCCAGACATCTTCCCTGGGCCGTTCGAGGGAGCGGGCCCTTCATGGAAGGATCCCCGGCCGGCAAGGCCTCTCAATCCGGGTTAGCCCTTTCCCCGTACCATCCCCACAGGCTGGCCCGTAGGATGCTCGCCCCCATCGCGCCCGTAGCTCAGCTGGATAGAGTGCTTGCCTCCGAAGCAAGAAGTCACAGGTTCGAATCCTGTCGGGCGCACCACCCGGGGCCTGGCGCCGGCAGAGCCGATGCCCTCCGACGAGTCAGCGCTCTCCAGCGATTCGCTCCAGCGCGGCTTCGACCTCGGCGAAGGTCGACTCGCGATTGAAGGGCGCCTGGCGCTCGCGACTGGCTGCCACGAAGCGTTCGCCGAGTTTGGGATCGTCGAGCAGGCGCCGGATCGCCCGGGCCAGGGCGGCGGAGTCGTGAGGGTCGACCAGGAGGCCATTGTGCTCGTGCTCGACCACTTCGGGGTTCCCGCAAACCGAACTCGCAATCATCGGTCTATCGAGGTGCAGAACCTCTAGCAAGGTGTGCGAGAGGCCCTCGTAGCGCGAGTTCAGCACGAACACATCGGCGGCGCGCACGAAGGCCGGAATCTTCTCGTGGGGCACATTGCCGAGGAAGGTCACGCGCTCGGCAATTCCGGTTTCGCGGGCGAGTTCCTGCCAGGGAACCAACATGTCGCCGTCCCCCGCGACAAGGAGATGGACATCATCGGGCAGGTCGCGCATGGCCTCAAGAATGCCGTCAACGCCCTTCCAGACCATCAGGCGACAGATTGTAAGGACATAGAGGCGATCGCCTGGGAGCCCCAGTTCCGCCCGAGCAGCGCTGGCGGTCTGCTGCACCTGGTCCGCTGGCGGGCCGTGGTAAGCGTTGAAAATGCGCTGCACCTTGCCCGGCGGCACGCCGTGGTGCTGGATCAGAATCTGACGCAAAAACTCAGAGCACGAGATGATGTGTGAGCACCATCCCCACCAGCGCCGTTGCAGGAAACGGGTCAAGCGCACCTGCCAGCCGTAGGACTTCTCCTGGAAGGTGACGATGTCATCGTCGCCGCACCAGCCCTTGCGGTGCGCGATTTCCCAGGCGCCGTCCACCATGATGCGAATCATCACGGGCTTTCCGCGCAGGCGCGCTGCGAGAACATGCAAGAGCGCAAGGTGTTCCTGCACATAGACCACATCAACATGGCCAGCCTCGCTCAAGACGGCGAAGAAGGCTTTTAGGTAGCGCAGCGGCAGGGGGCCGCGGGAGATCGCGCGCACCTCGAAGGGATGACCTGTGGGATGGTCTTGCGAGCAGAAGGCCAGGACCTTGACGGTATGCCCGCGTTCCACGAGGAAGCGACCGAGGCTGGGCACATAGACCGCCGGACCGCCGAGGTCGGGCGGGAAGATCGGTGAGGTGATGAGAACGCGCATCGGGGAGGCCGAGAGTACGACCTTGGGCGCGGAGTGGCGAGGCAGAGGCGGGGCGAATCAGGTTGCAACCGGCTCGCCGCGCTGGGCACAACGGTCGACGGCGATAGCGCCAAGGCGGGCGGCGGTGATGTCGCCGGTGGGGTACTCGCCGGTGAAACAAGCGTTGCAGAAGGCCTCGATCTTGGGGTTGCCGGCCTGCGCGGCAGCGTTCATCGATTCGCGCTCAAGATACATCAAGCGGTCCACACAGAGGTAGGCCGCAATTTCGTCGATGGTCTTGCCGCTGGCCACGAATTCGGTCTTGGTGGCCATGTCGATGCCGTAGGGGCAGGGCGCTAGAAGTGGGGGCGAAGTCGAGGCGAGATAGACCCGCCGCGCGCCGGCGTCGCGGGCCATTTGCACGATGCGCTTGGCTGTGTTGCCGCGCACGATCGAATCGTCCACAAGCAGCACATCCTTGTCCTCAAACTCCAGCCGGATCGGGTTCAGCTTGCGCCGCACCGAAGTCTGGCGCTCGCCTTGGTTGGGCATGAGGAAGGTCCGGCCGATGTAACGATTCTTGACCAAACCCTCGCGGTAGGGCAATTCGAGCCCCTGGGCCATGGCGATGGCGGCATCGCGGGATGAGTCCGGGATCGGCATGACCGAATCCGGCATGGGGGCTCCAGCCTCGATCCACTGCTGTGCGAGGGCGGCGCCGAAACGGCCGCGGGTCTTGTAGACCGAGATATCGTCCAGCATGGAGTCCGGGCGGGCGAAGTAGACCCACTCGAAAATGCAGGGCCGGTGGGGCTTATCGGCCAGTTTGGCCATGTGCTGCCGACGGTCGTTGTCGATGAAAATCGCCTCGCCCGGGCCGACATCGTGGGTCTTCTTGTAGCCGTTGATGTCGAGCACCACACTCTCGGAGGCACAGGCGAACCAGGACCCCTCGGCTGTGGTTTTCTCGCCGCAGATGATGGGCTTGATGCCATACGGATCGCGGAAGGCCACCAAACCCACATCGGGCAGGGTCGCCACCACGGAGTAGGCACCCTTGACTTGGTCGTAGACGGCGCTAACCGCGTGAAAGATGTCGTCGGGGGCAATCTGCTCAGCGTCGCGATCTCGTAGTCGCTTGTCGAGAGCCTTGGCGAACACGAACAGGATCACCTCGAGGTCGCAGGACGAGTTCAAGCGCGTGCGGTTGCCCTTGAAGAAGCCCTCCACCAGCTCGGCGTAGTTCGAGACATTCCCGTTATGCGCCATGGCGATGCCCACGGGGTAGGTCAGGTGAAAAGGCTGCGCGTCCTCTCCGCGATTGCCACCGATGGTGGGGTAACGCACATGCCCCACGCCCAGGTTGCCGCGCAGGCGCGCCATGTTCTTCTCGTCGAAGACCTCGAGCACGAGACCGAGACCCTTCTTGACATGGAAGGAATCGGTGAAGGTGGTCATGCCCGCTGCGTCCTGGCCGCGGTGCTGCACGGCGAGTAGACCCTCATAGATTTCGCCCGCGACATCGACCCCGTCGGGGCCGTAGATTCCGATGAATCCGCACATGGAAGCTCCTGGAAAGCGCCGAGTTCGCGCTCTGGAAGTTGGACTTTGGGAATAGGGCCGATGGGAAGAGCAGCCAATCTAGCCAATTCGCCGCCGCTCGTGGTCGCCCGTGCATGAATAATCCGGGCTAGTTATGTAGGGGGGATAAGGAATGGGAAGCATGTAGGAATGGGTAGGGAGCCGCCGCCACAGCCTCTTCGAGAATGACCCCCCCAAAAACCGGCCCCCTCGATCACAATAGGAGGCTCGCCTTCCCTGCTCCCTTTCCTGCCGAAACTCCAGCTATGACTCGATCCATCGCCCTCGCTGCATTTATCTGCCTAGCCGCCACGGCCCAAGCCGACACCATCGTCGTGCAAGCAGGCGGCGGTACCTTTAGCCCCGCCAACCTCGTCATCCAAGTGGGTGACACGGTGCGTTGGGAGCACTCTCTCGGCATCCACACCGTCAGCGAGGGGACCGATGGCGTTGTGAATGGAAACGAGGCCTTCCACAGCCCGCTGACAACCTTCGTGCCAGTCTTCGAGCACACCTTCGACGCAGCCTTTCTCGCGGCCCATCCGCGCCCGGGCGACAGGTACGACTACTTCTGTGATGTGCATTGGCTGTTCGGTATGATCGGCACGGTGACTGTAACCAGCCCTCCGGGCACGGCTTTCTGTGACTGCCCGGCGATCAGCGCCCCCTGCTCCAACCCGGGCGGCGCGGGCGAAGGATGCGCCAACTCGACCGGAGCGGGCGGCAAGCTCAGAGGTTCCGGCTCGGCCAGCGCTGTGGCCGATGACCTGACCTTCGTGGCCACCATGCTCCTGCCTGGACAGCCAGCCCTGTTGTTTAGCGCCGACAACGCTGTCAATGGTGGCAACGGTGTGACCTTCGGCGATGGATTGCGCTGCGCGGGAGGCCAGTTGAAGCGCTTGGGCGTGGCCGTGCCAGGCAGCACCGGGCAGGCCTCTTGGGGGCCCGGGCTGGGTGTCGCGGGAGGCTGGAGCGCGGGCAGCACTCGGCGCTTCCAGGCCTGGTACCGAAACCCGGTGGGCGGGCCCTGCGGCAACGGCTTCAACCTGTCGAATGGCTACGAGGTCAGCTTCCACTGATCCGGGGTAGCTTCCAGCTGGAGCTGTAGACTATGAGGGCCATGGCCATGCGCTCCATCCCGATCCGCTCCATCCCAATTCAACGGTTGCAAATCGCTGACCGGCACCTGGGCCGGTTGGCGCTGGTCTTGTTGCAGCCCTGGCGTTGGCTGCGGTCGTCCATGCGTGGCGCGGGTGGCAGCCAGCCCAGGCGGGTGCTCTTGATCAAGTTCTGGGGCATCGGCAGCCTGCAACTCTTGACGCCGGCAGTGCAGGCTTTACGAGTGGCTCACCCAAAGGCACGGCTGGAACTACTCACCCTGGCCGAAAACGCCGACTTCGCCACGGGTCTGGGCATCTTCGATGAAGTCCTGCGCCTGGATGCGGGTTGTTCCAGTTGGATCCAAATCTTTCGCCGCATCCTGCGGCTGGTTTCGGAGTTGCGCGACCGCAGCTACGGCGTGGTCTACGACTTTGAATTCTTCACGCGCTTCTCGGCGGTGGTCTCCTTTCTAACCGGCGCCTCGCGCAGCGTGGGCTTTTCCACCGCCTCGGTTTGGCGCGGCGGCCTTCACACAGCTGGGGTGACCTTCAACCGCTACTGGCATGTAGCGCGCAACTTTCGCGCCCTGGCTGGAGGCGAAAACGGGCGCGAATTGTCGAGCGAAGAAATCACGGCCTACCAGCCCGACGCCCAGGATCGCGCAGTCGTGGCTGAACATCTGGGCGAGTCGGGGGCGGTGATCGTGCTCAACATCAACGCCGGTCGCCTGTCCCTCGAACGGCGCTGGCCCATGGATAACTTCGTGGGCCTGGCGCAGCGCCTTTTGGGCGAGACCGAAGCCAGCCTGGTCTTCGTGGGCGCGGCCTCGGAAGCGGCCTATGTGGCCGAGGCCGTGAAAGCTCTGGGCGATGAAGATCCCCGGGTTCTCAACCTGGCTGGCAAGCTCTCCATAGGCCAGTTGGTGGCTCTGTTAGACAATGCGGCACTGGTGGTCACGAACGACTCGGGGCCCATGCACCTGGCTGCCACCTTGGGCACACCGACTGTGGGGTTGTTCGGCCCCGAGACGCCGCAGATGTACGCGCCCCTGGGCGCGCGGGCCACGGCGCTCTATCGCCCCACTATCTGCAGCCCTTGTATCAATGTGCATGAGAACAAGGTCGCCACTTGCATCCATGGCCGGCCCGAGTGCCTGGTGAACCTCTCGGTGGACGAGGTCCTTGAGCGCTCGCTCACTGAGTTCCGCGGACGATCCGCGCTACTCATGTTTCCCGGCAGCGAAAACCTGCGGCACGACGCCTAACCCCGCCGTGCGCGTCCTGCTCCTCAACCCGCCCGGCGAGAGGGTCTACATCCGAGACTACTTCTGTTCCAAGACCAGCAAGTCGAACTACCTGTTCCACCCCGTGGATCTCCTGGTGCTCTCCGGCACCCTGGCCGAGGAGCACGAACTGAGCGTGCTCGACTGCATCGCCGAGGGCCTCTCGCCGCGGGCGGCGGAAGCGCGCATCGACACTGTCGCTCCCGAGGCCGTGGTCAGTTTGGTGGGTTCGGTGTCATGGGAGGAAGACCGTGTTTTCCTCGCCCGCCAGGCCCGGCGGGGTCGCCGGATTCTGGCCATCGGCGATGTGCTGCACGGCGACGCTGCCCTGCGCTTGGCTGAAGAGCCCTGGCTCGAGGCGGCCCTCGATGACTTCGCCAACGAGGATGTGATCAAGCTCCTCGCTGGAGAACATGCTGGAGTCCAGCAAGCCACCTTCCGTGTTCCCTCGGGTGAGATCGTGACCCGCGAAGAACCGCGCTCGGCCAAGAGCTTTCGCGTTCCCCGGCCGCGCCACGAACTTTTCCCTTCTCGCGGCTATCGCTTCTCCTTCTCCCGCAAGAAAACCTTCGCTACGGTCCTGACCGACTACGGCTGCCCCTATCCATGCAGTTTCTGTGTCATCTCAACACTCGGCTTCCGTGTGCGCGCGGTGGAAGATGTGCTCGAGGAAATCGATGCCCTGCGCGCCGCGGGCGTCCGCGAACTGTTCTTCATGGACCAGACCTTTGGTGTGCAAGAACAGCGGGCGTTGGAGCTCTGCGCGGCCCTCGAGGAGCGCGGCGATCTCTCCTGGACCGCCTTCAGCCGACCTGATCGGGTGGGTGACGAGCTCCTTTCCGCCATGGCTCGGGCAGGTTGCCACACCTTGATCATGGGTGTCGAGAGCGCCAGCGACGAGTTGCTTGCGCTCTATGAGAAGGGCTATACCGTTAGCTTGGTAGTCGAGGCTTTCGCCCGCGTCCGGCGCCACGGCCTGCGCACGGTGGGCACCTTTATTATCGGATTGCCTGAGGAGAGCGAGGCCTCCTTGCGAGCGACACTCGAGTTGGCCCTCAAGCTTGAATTGGATTTCATGAGTCTCAACATGGCCGTGCCCCGTTTTGGTACGCCGTTCCGTGCTCGCGCCCTGGACCTCGGCTTGACGGGCAGCAACGATCTCGTCATGGACCAGGCTGGCACCCAGGCCACCCTATCCACCAGCACCCTCGACCGTGCCACCATGCTGCGGCTAAAGAAACGCATGGTGCGGCGTTTCTACCTGCGCCCCAGTTTTCTCGGGCGGCGCCTCTTGGCCGTGGGCAGTTGGCACGAAGCCCTGGCCCAAGTGCGCGAGGGCCTGGCCCTGCTCCGGCGCAACGCCTGACCTCCACCGACTTTGGTCATTTCGTGCCAGGCTCGATCTCCCAAACAATTGAACAATTGAGCCTGGCAGGAAACGCCCAAAGTCGGTGGAGAGCGGATCGGGGTTAGCCCCAACCAGGGCAGATAAATTAGGGAATTCGCGACCCCCTCTGATTCAGTCACTGGCGCCCGCCCTCCGATAGATTTGGTCTGCCCGGGGACCCCACGCCCCTTGTCTATTCCACGCCTCTCACCCACCAGCCATGAGCACTCAACCCACCCAGGCGACAGCATCTGTCTCGACCCGATCAACCGATGATGGGACAACCTTGCAGTCCGGCTCGAGCGAATCCCTGCTCGAGCTGCAGGCCCAGCTACAATCCGCGCAAGAGGATCTGAACCGCTTCGAAGCAATCAGCCGCAACGCGCCGGTCAACATCATGCTGGCCAGCACCGACCGCATCGTCACCTACCTCAACCCCATGTCGTTGGAAACGCTGCAGCAAATCGAGCACCTCTTGCCCTGCAAGGTGAGTGAAATCGAGGGCCAGTGCATTGATGTCTTCCACAAGAACGCGCCGCGCGTGGCCAAGATCCTGTCCGACCCCGCCAACCTGCCCCACGAGGCCACGATCGGTCTCGGCGACGAGTTTTTGCGGTTGCGCGCTGACCCCATATACAACTCCGATGGCAGCTATGCGGGGCCCCTTGTAACCTGGGAGATAATCACAGATAAGCTGCTTCAAGAGAAACAGCTCGAGGAGTCCACCGAGCGCGAGCGCATGAATGCCGATCGCGAGAAGGCCGCCGCCGAGGAGTTGCAGGCAAAGGTTGACCAGATCCTCAGCGTAGTCAACGCCGCCACCGAAGGTGACTTAACGCAACGGGTCACGGTCTCCGGCAGCGACGCCATCGGACAGCTCGGAGAGAGTCTCGGGACTTTCCTCGAGAATCTCGCCACGAGCATGAGTTCGATCAACGGTAATGCCAACACCCTGGCGGCTTCAGCCGAGGAGTTGACCGCTGTCAGCGAGACCATGGGCACCGCCGCTGGCGACACATCATCCAAAGCCACGGTGGTCGCTGCCGCCGCGGAGCAGGTCAATCAAAATGTCCAGACCGTGGCCACCGCCACGCAGGAGTTGGATGCCAGCGTCAAGGAGATCGCCCAGAACGCCACCGAAGCTGCCCATGTGGGCAGTGAGGCGGTCAGCGTGGCCAATTCCACGAACGAAACCATCACCAAGCTCGGCGACTCGAGTGCCGAGGTCGGCCAGGTCATCAAGGTCATCACCTCGATCGCCCAGCAGACCAACCTCCTGGCCCTCAACGCCACCATCGAAGCCGCCCGCGCGGGCGAGGCCGGCAAGGGGTTTGCGGTGGTCGCCAACGAGGTCAAGGAACTCGCCAAAGAGACCGCCAAAGCCACCGAGGACATCAGTCGCAAGATCGAAGCGATTCAGACCGACACCAACGGAGCGGTGACCGCCATCGGCGAAATCAGTGGCATCATCAACCGCATCAACGACTTGCAAACGTCGATCGCATCTTCGGTCGAGGAGCAGACGGCAACCACCAACGAGATCACCCGCAGCATCACCGAAGCCGCACGCGGCTCGGGCGAGATTGCCGAGAACATCTCCGAGGTTGCCGCCACGGCGGAAGCCTCCACCAGCGGTGCTGCAGACACCAAGACCTCCGCTGATGAACTCTCGCGCATGGCAAACGCCCTCCAAGACCTCACCAGTCGCTTCAAGTACGAGTGACTTGGTCATTTCGCGTCAGGCTCGATGTCTCAAACAATCGAGCCTGGCTCGATTGTTTGGGACTCTAACCAGACGATGATGTCCTGGGCCGTGGTGATCGGATCGGTGGTGGTGAGCCGCAGGGCGTAGCTGCGGCCGGTTTCGGAGTGGCGGTAGAGGGGGTCGTAGTAGTCCCTCAGCAGGATTTTCACCAGCTCCGGCTCGCGCTTCTCGTCGAGCAGGCGCACTAATTCACCAGACCACTTGCGCGGACCCAAGCGCTCCTCGATGAAGGGCAACTGACGACGCAACTCGGCGCGGCTGGCGTCATCGTTCAAGTAGTCGGCCATCAAGACCTCCACGCGGTACTCGTCTGATGCCTCGATGTAGATGTTGGTGCCCGCTTTCAGAGTGCTCCAAAGCGCTGCGGGAATGATCACATCGCCCACCTTGCGGCTCTCGCCCTCAAAAACCACACAAGGGCCAAAGGGCTGGCGCAGGCGGCAGAATAGCTCGGAGTCGAAACTCTTCTGCGAACGAGGTTTGAGTCCCACCATGCCCAGGATCGAACTGCGGTGACCCGCGGCAAGTTCCAGGTCCACGGTCAAGCCAGGACGCAGCCGCTCGATTTCGCGCAAGACCAGGGTCTTACCCACGCCCGTGCCTCCGCGCAGGACAAAGCTGCGCGGAGGGCTCCAGGCGGAGAGGCCCTTGAGCACACGGGTTCGATAGCTCTTGTAGCCGCCCTCGAGGGCCACGATATTTGTCCAGCCCAAAGCGCGCAAGAGCGCCAGCACCGAAGAAGAGCGCATGCCGCCGCGCCAACAATGCAGGACCAAGGTGGATTCAGATATCTGCGCCACACTGACGGGTTGCAACTCCTTCTGCATGCCCGCCAGACCGCCCTGGGCCATGGCGCGCACCCGCGCTTCGAGATCGCTGGCGCGCGCATCGCGCCCGGACACCTGGGCAATTCGCTGCACCAGGGCGCTGATGTTCTGCACTACGATGAGAATGCCGCGGGCGAAGGCCTCTTCACTCGAGTGGCGGTTGTAGAGAGTGCCCACCAGAGCGCGCTCGGCATCGTCGAAGAGGGGCACACTGTGCGCACCGGGCAGGTGGTCGATGGCAAACTCACCGGGGCTGCGCAAATCCACGATGCAACAACCCGGCTGAGCGAGAACTTCGTCCATGGAGACGAAGGGCACCTGCCAGGGATCCTGAAGGTGTGAGGTGGAGGCAAGAGTCACGGGCAAGGGGTTGCGCGGAGTCGCGCCGGGCCAAGAGTGTAGCTTGGCCTGCTCCGGCGCGCTGGCCCGAGTTCAGCCTTGGCGTAGGTTGGGCCCCTGCTTGCCCTTCTGCTTGCGCTCTGGTTTGCCTTGGGGCTTGCTCTTCTGTTTGCCCCGCTGTTCGCGCTCGGGCGCCGCTCGCTGCGGCTTGCGAGACTTCTTCCCAGTGCCCTTCTTCTGGCGCGCCCCCTCCGTGTCCCGCGCCCTGGGCAGGGACGGCTGCTTGCCGCGGTCCAGGGCCTTCACGATGCGCCGCGCGTTGCGCAGAAACTCGCGAGTGTCCATGGCCTTGAGGACCTGGATCTGCTGCGCGCTCAAGCCCCCCCGTTTGTGCACCAAGCGCATTACGCGCTCGCGGCTGCGGCGCCCGAGTTCGCTGTGGCGATCCTCTCGCGAGAGCTCCCGTAGTTCCAGCCGTTCGGTGGGACGCGGTCGCATCTCGCGCGCGATGTCGCGGCCCAATTGGCGCAGCTCTTGGCGGGATCCCGCGACCGGCTCCTGTTTCCGTGCAGGGCGGCCCAACTCAGCCTCGGCGCGCAGGGCCATGATCTCCGCGAAGTAGGCCCGCGGAGAGAGCTGGTCGAGCTCCTTCCAACGCTGAGCCGTGATTCCCTGGGGCAAACCCGAGACCTTGATCTGGCGCTTGCTCAGGCTCTGGTAGAGCTCGAGCACTTTTTGCATACGCTCCTCGATGGGCAGGCGCTGCAAGCGCGCGATCTCCTCGGGACCGAAGCCTAGTTGCTGAGCCACGCGCTCGACGGCCTCGAGACTGGTTTTTTCGCGGCTATCACGCTTGAACAGCTCAAGCCGCTTGCGAAGTTCCTCGGGCGACGCCGTGTCCATCCAATCGCGCACATGGCTCGGCAGCTTGCCCATCACGCGCTGGCCGCGGTCCCGCATTTCTGCTTCCACGAGCTCACGCAAGAGCTGCGAGCGCTTCTCAGGAGGCTCGCTCATCAGTCGCGTGCGGTTCTCCGCGGAGAGCGATGCCACCACGCGGCGTTCGATTTTCCGCAATCGCTTGGCGCGCTCCTCAAGGGCATCGCGCTCGCTCGTTTCCATGGCCTGCAAGCGTTCAAAGCGCGCACGCAAGCGCTCGCGCTGCTTATCGCTCATGGAATCCCAGCGCTCCCGAGAGCTGTCCCCGCTCTGAGCCATGAGGGTTCCCCGCGCGGCCAGCAACCGGGCTTCGCCCCGAGGCACGACGCCGATGAGAAGCGCCAGCCAACAGATCATCAAGCCCGCGACCCTGGAGAGCGAGGTCGAGACAACCGGCAACTTAGTCAACGGCAACCTAATCATCAGAGGGGTCCTCCAAGAAGGCCAGCAGGAACTCATCATCGATGTCCACGGACTCGGAAAGCAGAAGCTCCAAGTCGGTCGGAGCCAGGGCGACACCTTGGGCGTCCGCGGCCCCGTCCCACAACTCTTCGCGTTCGAGCACATGTAGCATCTCGAGCAGAGCCGGATCGGGCTCGCTCTCATTCCGAACCAGGCCGGGGGCGTCCTTGGGATTCGTTCCCCCAGCGCCAAGGAAAAGATCCCGGTTGAGAACGAGCACCATCAAGAGTCCCGCCGCAGCGCTGTAGACCAGCACCTTTCGCAGGGCGCGCAAGCGCGGACGCTCCGGCGCCCCATAGCGTTCGCGCTCGAGGCCCGCCAGCACGCTGGTCGCCAGCCCCACGGGCTGTACCACCCTGTCGCGCTCGAGCAGGTCATCGAGGAGTGCCTCGGCGCGCATGGCGCGCTGCACCCGTTGGGCGAGACCCGCGGGCACGGCGGCATCATCGAGATCGAGCAGACTATCGAGGCCCTTTGGCGCCAGGCGGCGCACCACGCGACGACTCAGTTCCGGCGGCAGTTGCGGTTCGGGCAGGGTCGCCAGCAAGAGTTCCAGAGCCTCTTCCCGATCGAGCAATTCGCGGCAAGCTGCGCAGTCGAGCAGGTGCTCGTGCCAGCCGAGTTCGACAAGTTGCCGCGGTTGCGGCCGGCCTTCCAGGGCCCGGGCGAGCGCCGCGCGGAAATCGGTGCAGGGCTCTCGTTCGCTCCTTGAGGGTTCGTAAGACTTCACAGCAGGCCTCCTTCGGTTTCATTCAAGCCATCGCTCTCAATCATGAAGGGGGCCAGGCTTTCCCGCAGGGTTTCGCGGGCGCGGTGGATCAGGGACTTGATGGCCTTTTCGCTCGAGCCCAGAATCTCGGCGATTTCGGCATAGGGCGTGTCGTGGTACTTGGCCAGGATGATCGCGGCGCGTTGTTTTTCGGGCAATGCTGCAATGGCGGCCCGCACCGCCAGGACCACATCGCCTCGTTCGAGACTCTCGGAGGGATCCTCGGCGTCGCTGTCCTGCAATTCGAGCAGGCTGCCCTCTTCGGCACCCAGGGAGGGCCCGTCCAGCGACACATGGGTGCGGTTTGCCGAGCGTTGTGTTTCGTTGACCGCGATGTTGAACACGATGCGGTACAGCCAGGTCGAAAAGCGTGCCGTGGGTTGATAGCGCTCGCGGCTCCGCAGGACTCGCAGGAAGACTTCTTGCACCAAATCTTCGCGCCCCGCTCGGCGGCCCAAAAATCTGGTCAGAAGCGAATAGACAAGCCCCGAGTACTCCTCGACCAGTTGCTCAAAGGCCGTTTCGTCGCCGGCCTGCCAGGCCAGCATCAGTTGCACGCCCCTGTCGGAGGAATAGCTGCCGGATGAGTGTCTGCCGCTTGAGTCGTTGTTGGTCATGCAAGAATCCCCTTTGGAGGGGGCCTCGGAGACTAACCCGCCAGGGCCGGCAAGGTTCTGCCGGGATGAGCGCCAAATGAGTCAGGGCAGGCGGCGCATGTGGCCCGGGGGCCAGACCACGCCCAGGGGCCGCCCCAGGACTTCCCTGAGGAGTGTGGGGCCCCAATCCCGGCCGTCGCGGCTCGCTCGGGAATTGTCGCCCAGGACAAAAATTTCGGCCGGCCCCAGTATGAGCTCTTCGTCCAGGGCAAACACGCCTCGCGGCAGGTAGTGCAGATCGCGTAGGACGCGCACGCCTTTGAAGGTGGCGCGACCGGTCTCGCCGCCAAAAAAAACGCGCTCGGTGGGAGCCGAGAATCCACGCCGGGCGTGGTCGCTGGACAGGAAGGCGTTGCCTGCGTAGCTCTTCTGCAAGCGCTCCTCGCCGTCGAGGCTGAAGCTCAAGTGATCGTCGCGGTTGACAAAGAAAAGCTCATGAAATCCCGCCGTCCAAGACGCCTCGCAAATCGCCAACCGTTTCTCACCCTCGGCGTTACGTCGCAGCAATTCAAACCGCGCCTGACCCTCGGCGGGAGTGATGCGCACTTCAAAAACATCGCCCTGTTCCACGAGGCCCAAGCGCAGGGTGGCGGGTGGACTGTCCAGGCGCACCTGCAAGCGCAGCGCCCCATCAGCCACAACCACCTCGCCCAAGACCAACTCTCCATCGCGGTCGAGGTAGTGGTCTTTGAAAACTTGTCTCTGGTAGAGCAGCCCCCTGCCTGACCCATGCTCCACCTCCCGGGCGTCGAGCACCAACTCGTCTTCCACGCGAGACCAAGCTTCGGTGAAACGAAACCAGGATTCCACATCGAGCAGGCCATCGTCGAAGCAGGGCACCAGGGGCGGTCGCGGCTCATTGGGGGCGAGCAGTTGCCCGTCGATCCAGAGATTGCCGCCGCGCAAGATCAAGGACTCTCCAGGCAGCCCCACCAAGCGTTTGATGCGCGCTTCGCTTTCGCCACCGCCTGGCAAGAGGACAACCAAGTCAAAGCGTTCGAGGTCACGGGCGCCGCCGTAGCGCACGGCCAAATACTCGCCGCCTTTGGGCGCGCCGTGCACCGTGGGTTCCATGGAACCGCTGTCCACATAGTAGAGCCCCACGACGAAGACGCGCACGAACAGGGCCAGCCCCAAGAGGCCGGCCACAGTCCAGATCAGGCGCTTCATCCAGCGCCACGCCACGGCTTAGACCCCCACCAACAAGCTGGCCACGCCCAGGTACAGGGCGGTGCCGGAGATGTCGCTGACGGTGATCAAGAAGGGTCCGGCGACGATGGCGGGGTCGATCCCGATGCGGCGGCAGGTCATGGGAACGAGGCAACCGAGAAAAGCCGCCCAGGTGACGGCCGAAGCGATGGCCAAGCCGATGGCGAGGCCAAAATTCAAGCTGTCCGCGCCGTCTCCCGAGACGAAGATGGCCGCAAAAGTCGCCCCGCCGCAGATCAGGCCGATCACGAGCCCCACCAAGCTCTCGGATCCCAGCACGCTGAGTTCGCGATCACTTTCCACCTCGCCCGTGGCGAAGGCGCGCACCAGAATGGTCGAGGCCTGGATGCCCACATTGCCGGCCAGTCCGATGATGATCGGGATGAATCGCAGCAGATCCGCGCCGGCGGACAGCTCTGCCCCGCCGCTCTGGCTCTTGAGCACCAACTCAATCAGCCAAGCTGTGACCAAGCCTCCCAGAACCGTGACGCCTTGCAGGGGCAGGCGTGCCAGTACGCGGCGATGGATCGCGAGGCGCGTCTGCAATTGGGGCGAGGTACCCACCAGTCGCAGGATGTCTTCCGAGGCCTCTTCTTCGAGCACATCCTGGGCGTCGTCGTAGGACACCACCCCCACCAGCCTGCCCTCGGCATCTGTGACGCCGATCTCCTGCAACGAGTAGTGCAAGAGTTGATGGGCCACATCTTCCTGGTCCAGGGTGACGCTGACGCTAATGGCGTCGGTCATCACGGCGTCCACGGTTTCGTGGATCGAGTGGGTCAGGAGCCCGCGGTCGGCGATATAGCCCACCGGTCGCGAATCCTCGTCCACGACGAACAGGCCCTCGCCGTGCTCGGCATCCTCTGCCTCTTGTTTGAGCTGTTTGATCGCATCGCCGATGCGCGCGCCCAGGGTCACGGTGACGAACTCGGTGGTCATCATGCCGCCGGCGCTGTCGTGGGGATAGGCTGCCAGCTCGCGCAGGTCGCGCGCCAACTCGAAGTCGACCGAGTGCAGCACACGGTCGGCCACAGCCTTGTCCACCAAAGCCAAGAGGTCAACCACATCATCGGGCGCCATCTCCTGGACCAGTCGCGCCAACTGGCGCGGCGTGAGTTGTTCCACCAGGTCTTCGCGCAAGGAATCCTCGGCTTCGGCCAGGACAGCCGCGCTCAGTTCCAGATCGAGAGAGTCGAAGACTTGCCAGGCATCGCGCTCGGAAACATCGAGCAGCACTTCGGCCAAGTCAGCGGCGTGAACGCCCTCGAGCGCCTTGACCAGCCCCGCATGGGGGCCGCGCAGAGCGACATCCAGGGTCTCGCTCAACTCTTCACGCACGGAGCGTTGTTCTTCTTGCTCGTCGGCCGACATCTCTGCCGATCACGGTAACGAAAGAAGCGCTATTGAAACACAGCCTGTCAAACTCCCACTTTGGCGAAAAGTCCTCTGTGGACCACGGCCATGGCTCGAGCACCTTGGCCGGGCTCGAAGAGAAAGACCCCACTTGCACGATCATCGCCCAGGGCGGCGAAGCTCACATCCAGCCCGGCTTGGGCAAGAAGTCTCTGCGCCTCGGCGCCCGCCTTTGCCCCTCCGCCCACCACCGCCACCGAGGCCACCGGCGCCAGAACTTGCGCCTGTTCGCGCAGCTCCAGGCCCACGCCGTCCAGCCCTGCCCCTTCCGGCGCCCAGACGCAAACGCCCTCGGCCGAAGTAGAGAGCACCCGCGGCAGAACATGGTGGGCGTGCATCAGGGCGAACAAGGCGCCCAAGCCTCCCCCTGCGCCGCTTTTCACCCGCAGTCCTTCCAGTCTTGAGCAGCCGGTCACGCCCACGACATTTG
>LWDU01038935.1_pt1 | contig 53296 bp, 52 predicted proteins | sample 727161 | NCBI WGS metagenome assembly LWDU01 (sample SAMN04566230, study PRJNA314399) | hydrothermal vent metagenome | isolation source: deep sea hydrothermal plume seawater | place: Mexico: Gulf of California, Guaymas Basin | collected 2004-07-11
TATTCCCGCTGGGGAAACTCGCTCGCCCGTGAACTGGCTGCTGCGATCGGACCCCTGGGACTTCCCAATGCCCTATTGCTGGCGTTTGCCAGCGGGTTCGCCGAGGAACTGTTCTTCCGCGGCGCCCTCCAGCCGCGCGTCGGTCTGTTGGCGGCGAGTTTGCTCTTTGCCTGCGTCCATTTTGTTCCCCGGAGAGCGCTCCTGCCGTGGGCGGTGTTCGCCCTGATTGCGGGGCTGATTCTCGGCGGGCTCTTTATATGGACAGGGAACTTGATCGCGCCGATTACCGCCCACATCATGATCAATGCGGTGAGCCTTCCGCTCCTGGCGCGTCGCTTCGGGTCCGGAAGTTGGTGATCAGAGGCCGGTGATGGCGATCGCGTCAATTTCCACGGCGGCGCCCAGGGGAAGGGCTGAGACCTCAACGGTCGATCGAGCCGGAGCAGGATCTCCGCAAAAAAATTTCCCGTAGACGGCATTGACTCGGGAAAAAAGCGATAGGTCTGTCAGGTAGACGGTGGTTCGTACAACGCCATCCAGGGAACTTCCGCCTGCATCAAGGATGGCCGCAAGATTCGCGATGACCTGTTCGGTCTGGGTCTCTACATCGCCGATCACGATCTTGCCTGTGGATGGGTGGATGGGGATCTGCCCCGACGCGAAGAGCCAAGTCCCATGGCTGATTGCCTGGGAATAGGGCCCCACCGGCTCGGGTGCGCGGTCACTTCTTACACCCACGAGCGGCTGGCGGTCAGTTTTCGACGATATCAAGTCTTTCCTCGAGGGTCCGAAGCAAGTAGCCAACAAGCATGAGGTTTGGAAGTTGGCCCCGAGTGGCCTTCGACAGAATTTCGCCCTTGCAGAAGTCTTCCGTGTACTTGATAAAGAAGTCCAGGGTTTCCAACGGCACGTTGGCCGCTACCACTTCGTTGATCTGTTTCGTGTCGAGTTCGTCAAAAATTTCCGCGAACTCCCAAGTCATTTCTTCGAGTGTCATGGTGTCCCCTCAACTCCCCAAAAGTCGTCTTATGATATTCGTGCTTGTCGTTCAAATTATCGTTTAGCTTGTCGTTGTCGTCCGAATCGTGACCAGTTGCCTCGGTCCTGGTTCTAAGCTGAGACTCTATACCGCGACGCAAGAAGAAAATCTGCTTTTCCCTCATCCATATCTCTCAGCGGACGAGGGGGGTTCAACAGTCTTTAAAATCTTCTAAAGCGGTAGAGTCCCTCCTTGCTCTTGTCACACAACACTGAGACTAAAAAGCGCACTTTCGGATGTAACCCTCTGACGAGGATTCTGAGGAGGACTCTCATGAGGCATCATGCCAGTATGGAATTGCACTGTCAACGAAACCTTATGGTGCGACTGTAAGGTCTTTCCATCCGAGCGCCGACAGGGTGCTGTCTTTCTTCGTGTTAAGCGGTTGAAGTTGCCGATGAGTTACGGGTCGGGCTAGAAACTCCCAAGCCTTATTTATTGAATAGGTGCAGTGACGAAGGGCGACAGGTGCACACTACTTGCTGGCGGTATGAAGATCGCCGCTTGGATCGAAGAATTATTTCGTTTTTTTCAAAAAAAGAAAAAAGTGGTCGGGGCGACTGGATTCGAACCAGCGACCTCTTCGTCCCGAACGAAGCGCGCTACCAGGCTGCGCCACGCCCCGACTGGCGGCGGAGTATGACGCCTTATGAGAATCCTCTCAACTGGCCCTGTTGCCCGAAGGATATGCCTCCAGAGCGCGTAATTGCCCGAGCGCCTCGCTAAACGGCCGTATCCGCGCTTTCGAGTAGAATCCGATCGATTGGATGGAGGGGTGTATTGACGGAATTCTCCGTGGTCGGTGTCATGTTCGGCATTTTTCTGGCGTCGCTCTCCGCCCTGGCGCTCGCTTATCGGTCTCGCTGGCTCGTCTCCCATCCCCGGCGGGTACTGTCCGTCCTGTTGGCCTTGACGATTTTGGCCGGCCACTCGCTCTTTGAGATGGATCCTCCACACCTTCGGATTCGGATCGATCCGTCCAGCGAGCCCCTGCTCGCTCGGGGTGATCCTGTAGCCGAACTCTATCGCGAAGCCGTTCGCGATTTCGGCCACGATGAAATTTACGCGGCGGCGATCGTGTGCGAGGAAGTCTTTACCCGGGACTGCCTGGGTTCGGTCGATGGCGTCTCGAGTCGTGTGGCGCACCTTGAGGGGATTCGAAGTGTCTCCAGCCTTGTCGATGCCACATCGCTTCGCTGGGTGGAATCGGAGAACTGGATTGAAATCGTTCCCTTCATCGATAAGGTTCCCGACGAGCCGCTGGCCTTGGCCCAGTTGCGCGAACGCGCCCTGAACGACGAGGTCTATCGTCAGACGCTGGTGGCCGGTGATGCGAAGGCTGCGGCGCTCAACGTTGGCTTTCAAAACATGGACGACGCCATGTTCTTGGCCTCGGGCCTGGATGCTTCGATCATAAGGATTCTGACCGATGAGGTCGGAGAAAATCAGAACTTCCATGTTGCGGGGCGTCCGCACACCAAGGTTCATGTCTACGGTGGGATCGTCCGGGATCTTTTGCGGTTGATCCCCCTGGCGATTGTCGTGATGGCTCTCGTCCTCTGGGTCTTCTTTCGGACTTTCCGGGGAGTTGCGTTCCCGCTCGGCACCGCATTGACCGCGAATCTCTGGACCTTCGGGACGATGGCGGCGTTGGGGGAGTCCTTGACACTGTTGACGGGCCTGCTCGGGCCTCTGCTGCTCGCCATAGGGAGCGTCTATGGAGTGCATGTGATCGCGCGTTACGAGGAGGAAATGCCCGGAGCGAGCGATCCCGCCGATGCAGCGCTGCGTTCCCTGGAGGAGATCCGCCTGCCCGCGCTGATCGCCGGCTTGACCACGGTAATTGGATTTGGGGCGCTTTTGATCACCGATGTTCCAGCGGTTTTTCAACTCGGTCTATTTGCCATGCTGGGAATCGTGGCCAGCACTCTATTGGCCGTGGTCGGAATACCGGCGGGCCTTGCTCTTCTGCCCCTTCCCTCTCCGGACAGGCAGCTGGCGATCGGCGCCCCGGGGAGTCGGCGCGGTCGCCTGGACGGCTGGTTGTTGGGCCTCGCCCAGGGGGTCGGGCGCCATTCGGGGCTGGCCATCGGGATTTGGATCTTGCTTGGTGCGGGGGCAGTGGCTCTGCTTCCGCGGATCGAAGTCGATACTGATTACCTATCGTATTTTGCGGCGGACGATCCGCTACGCCAGGATTTTGAAGCGATCAATCGTCTGCTTGCCGGGGTTGTTCCGATCTATGTGGTGATCGATGGTGGCGGAGTCGGGAGCTTTCGAGACCCCGATCTCGTCAAGGCTGTCGATGCCCTGGAAGAGCAATTGGATAGTTTGCCCGGAGTCAGTCGGACGCTCTCCTTCAGTGATATGTTGAGCCGGCTCAACCGAGCATTTCACGCCGACGATCCGAAGGAAGAGCGGGTTCCCGATACCCGCGCCGCAATCGCTGAATTGCTCTTCATGCTCCCCAAGGACGAACTGACCCCTTTCCTCACCGTCGACCACAGTCGGGCGAACGTGATTGTGCGAACGGGTGCTGTGGGATCGTCGGCGATCATCGATTTGGAACGTCGACTGCAGTCGGTTCTCGATGCCAATCGGCTTCCCGGAGGCGCCGAGGCAAGGATTACGGGCAACGCGATTCTGCTCGCGCATAGTGCCGACGCGATTAGCCGGGCCCAGCCTCGCAGCGTTGGCATCGCGGCGATCGCGATTTTTCTTCTGATCAGCCTCGCGCTTCGTTCGCCGAAACTCGGCGTAGTCGCCATGCTGCCCAATCTTGTTCCGGTTCTTATTTTCTTTGGCCTCTTGGGTGCGGGATTGGCGCCACTGTCGCTCCCCGTGAGCCTGATAGGCAGCATGGCCCTTGGCATTGCGATCGACGACAGCGTTCATTTTCTGGTCCGCTACACGCGTGAACGGCGGCGAGCCCGGAATCCCCTTGAGGCCACCCTCGTATGCAGTCGGATCGTGGGTCGCCCGATCGCGATTACCTCGGTGATGCTCTGTCTCGGCTTCCTGGTGATCACGGGCTCCCGGTTCGCGACGATTCAGGAATTCGGCGTGCTCTCGGCGCTAACCATGGGGGTGTGTCTGGCCACCGACTTGATTCTGCTCCCCGCGGTGCTGATTCGTCTGCGGGTATGAAGTCCAGCCGCTGCCGGTCCGTATGCGGGAAAGCGAGTTAGCGTCAGCCCCGCTCGGCGTTCTCGCGTAGCGTATCGATGGCCGCCTTGTAGTCGTCGGTTCCAAAGACTGCGGTCCCTGCGACGAAAACATTGGCTCCGGCCCTGGCAGCCTCGCCGATGGTCTCGGCCGTGATTCCACCATCGACTTCGAGGTCGACTTCGAGGCCCCGTTCCTCGATCCAGCCTCGGATTTTCTCCACCGCAGGAAGGGCGCTTCGAATGAACTTCTGGCCGCCGAAACCCGGGTTGACGGTCATGACGAGAACCTGATCGATGTCCGAGAGCACCGGCTCCACAGCCGTTGGAATCGTGGCCGGATTGATGACCACGCACGGCCGGGCCCCCGCCTCTCGGATGGTCTGAACGCTTCGATGCAGATGCGGACACGCCTCTACGTGGACGCCGATGGTTTGAGCTCCCGCGGCGGCGAAGTCGGCCACGTAGCGGTCGGGTGCCTCGATCATCAAGTGGACGTCGAGAGGCAGGTCCGTGCATCGGCGGACGGCTTCTACGATGCCTGGACCGATGCTGATGTTGGGGACAAAGTGACCGTCCATCACATCGATGTGGATCCAGTCAGCGCCGGCGGCCTCGGCGGCGCGAACTTCCTCACCCAGCCGGGAAAAATCCGAGGCAAGGATCGAGGGCGCGATTCGTAGGGTCGGCATCGCTCAGCTCTTCCTCTCCAACCGTGCAGCGAAGAATCCGTCGCTGTCGTTGATGTGGGGTTGGCAGCGCATCAGTCCCCTTGGGTCCAGCACCGAGGCCAGAGCGGGAGGGAGAGTCTTTGGCTCGGCAAGCTGGAAGCCCGGATGGGATTCCAGAAATCGATCCACGATGGTCTCGTTCTCCTCGCTAAGCACCGTGCACGTACTGTAGACGAGGCTTCCCCCCGGCGATACGACCCGGGCCGCGCTCTCCAGCAGGCTGGATTGGATGGCTCCCAGTCGGGCCGGGTCGCCGGCGCGCAAACGCCAGCGTGCATCGGGATTGCGCCGCAGTGCTCCGAGGCCCGAACACGGTGCATCCACGAGCACCCGGTGGAAGTGGGCTCCACCGGCGGGTGCGGGCTCGTCTGCCGCCAGGGGGAGATCATCCAGGGGGCGCGTGGCGTCTCGGACCAGGGTGCTGATGCCCCGGAGTCCGAGTCGGCGTGCGGACTGGGCAACCAGGCCCAGGCGGCCTGCGTGTCGGTCGAGGGCCAGTACGCTTCCCCGGTCGGAGAGTTGCTCGGCGATGCCGGTCGTCTTGGTTCCAGGCGCGGAGCAGATGTCGAGCACCCGGTGGTGGGGTGCGACATCAAGCAGGTCGACTACGGCCTGGGAGGCCTCGTCCTGAACGGTGTACTGACCTTCGCGAAACCGCGGATCACGTCCGGCGTCTCCGCTTCGCCCGAGTACGATGCCTCGGGACGCGAGGGTGCACGGGAGAGCGTCGGGGAAGTCTTCTCGGAGCCGAGCAAGAAGTTCGTCTCGCGAGCCGCGCTGAAGGTTCGCGCGAATCGTATGGGGCGGGGGGCGGTTGCAGGCTTCCGCCAACGCGGGGGCGGCGTTGCCGTGGTCGGCGAGCCAGCGCTCGGCAATCCATCGGGGGAGCGAGAGTGCGTGCTCCAGGTGGCCCAAGGGATCCTTCTCCCAGTCGGGAAAAACGACCTTCTCGCGTTCTCGGGCGACCCGACGCAGGGTTGCGTTGACGAGTCCCGTGGCCCGTTCGACCCCCAGCGCTCGAGTGCATCGAACCGCCTCATCCACCGCCGCAGTGTCGGGGATTCGATCGGAATAGTGAATCTGGTAGACGCCCATTCGCAGGGCGGTGAGCACCAGGGGCTCGATTGAGTCAAGTTTTCGGTCCAGGGCATCCCCAAGCAGAAAATCGATACGCCCTCGCCAGCGTAGGGTCCCGTACACGAGCTCGGTGGTCAGGCGGCGGTCGGCGCTGGCCATGTTGCTCTGGGCCAAGGTGTGATGAAGGGCCACGTCCGCATACGCACGCACCCGCTCCACACGTTCCAGCACCCGCACCGCGGCCAGGCGTGCCACGGTCGGGCCACTTCCCCGCCGGCGAACGCCGCCTTCCTGGCCGCTCTCATTGCCGGTGCCGGATCGGCCAACACCGGGGCGACTGCGTCGCTTGGTCACCCTTGCTCTCCCTGTTTGTTTTCGTGAGAAGCGGTCCGCCCCAGAAGGTTGCCTTCGCCCAGAGGGTAGCCGCGGAGGAAGGCGGCCGGGTCCATCACCTTGCCCCCCGGACGCTGGACTTCCAGGGGAACGAGCCAACCGTCCGCGGTTCCAATCCGAAGGGGAGGTGCACCGTCATGGTCGGCCAGACGAAGGTCTCCCGGGCGAGGGGGCTTGGCGGGCTTCTGATCGGCCGCCTCCGAGTAAAAGCCCGCGCGAAGTATCTTCAGTTCCCCGGCGTTGGCTTCGGCCAAGGGGGTGAAGGCGCCGGGCTTGGGCGCCATGGCGTTGACCTGGCGCACGCATTCGGCGGTGTTCAGGCACCAATCGATTCTTCCATCGGCTCGGGAGATCTTGGGTGCGATGCTCGCGCGTGCGTGGTCCTGCTCGGTCCATTGAATGGTTTTCTCAGCAATGGCTTCGACGGCTTCGAGCAGGAGTTCTGCGGCCAGGTTCGAGAGCCGGAGCGTCAGTTCCCCGGTCGTTTCCGTGTCGCCGATTTTGATCGAGCGCGCAAGAGCGACCGGGCCTGCGTCCATCGCTCGCTCCACGCGCATGACCGACACACCCGTGTATTGCTGGCCATCCAGAATGGCCTGGGCGATCGGGGAGGCGCCCCGGTAGTGAGGGAGAAGGCTCGCGTGTCCGTTGATGAGATAACCCAGGCGGGGCAGGGTACGGACTTGTTTCGGGATGAATTGCCCGAACGCGACGACCACGCCCAGGTCGGGCCGCAATTCATTCAGGGCTTCGACGGTCTCGCGGTCGCCCACCGCCTCGCTGCGGAGCAGCGGGATTCCGGCAGACAGTGCGCGTTGGCCGACTGGGGAGGGCGATGGCTTGCGCCCACGTCCCCGACCCCGATCGGGTTGCGTCACCACGGCGACCACCTCGTGCCGACTCCCAATCAGACCTTCCAGGGAGGGGAGGGCGACCTGGGGAGTACCCAAGAACACAATACGAAGCCCGGCGGCAGACAGGGGACTAGCCCTCGTCTTCTTCGGCGAGCTGTTTCTTGCGCTTCTTGACGTAGAGGCTGCGCTTGAGACGGCTGATGCGGTCGATGAAGAGTTTTCCCTCGAGGTGGTCGAATTCGTGCTGAAGGCACACCGCGCGCAGGCCTTCGGCCTCTTCGACAATTTCCTTGCCGTCGAGGTCCTGGGCTCGGATCGTGACCCGGGACGCCCGTTCGACATCCGCGGTGTAGTCGGGGACAGACAGGCAACCTTCCTCCCAGACGATCTTTCCTTCTTTGTGGAGGAACTCGGGATTGATCATGACCTGGGGGCAGCGCTCACCGCCCTCCTCACTCCATTCGGTGTCGATCACAAAGAGTCGAATGGCTTCCCCGACTTGGGGAGCAGCCAGGCCGATGCCGGGCTCGTCGTACATCGCCTCGCACATGTCCCGGACCAGTTGGTGGATTTCCTCGGTGATCTCGCCCACCGGCTGCGAGATCTCCTTCAGTCGCGGGTCAGGAAATTGAACGATTTCTCGCAGGGCCATCTCGTTCCAATTTCTAGCGGGGCTCGCCCGGGGTTGGGGTCAGCGATCCGGGCGGCGGGGGAAGCGTGTAAGCTCTCGTTCGGATTAAGGTTTCGCTTTATAGCATATCCACGGGATTGACATCCACCGAGACCAGCAAACCCCGCGCGGCGCGGCGACCGAGCCGGGCCAAGTTTTGCGAGACGGCTCGCACTTGGACTGTGTCGCTCCCCTTGACGACGATCTGCTGTCGATGCCTTCCGCGCAGACGGGGGAATGCAGCGGGCACCGGGCCAAGAACCTCACAGGCCGGCGGGACGTTGATCGCCGGGTCTCCCGAGGCAGGGCCCAGGGTTTCCCGGCCGGCGTCCGCGAGTTTCTCGGCGGCCCGGCGGGTTTCGTCGAGATTTTCGCCCGAGACGATGATCTGACTGATCCGGCCAAAGGGCGGGTAGCCCAAGGAGGCTCGGTAGCCGAGTTCTTCGCGGTAGAACGTTTCGTAGTCGTGGTTGCGAACCGGCCGAATCGCATAGTGGTCGGGGAGAAAACTCTGAAGGATCACGCGGCCGGGCGCCTGAGCACGGCCGGCTCGGCCGGCCACCTGGGTGAGAACCTGGAAACAGCGCTCGGCAGCACGGAAATCGGGCATGTGAAGACCCAGGTCGGCGGCCACCACCCCCACCAGTCGAACTCCCGGAAAGTCGTGCCCCTTGGCGATCATCTGGGTTCCCACCAGGATGTCGATGTCGCCCGCCGCCAAGCCGTCGAGAACGGCCCGGACATGGCCTCGCCGCTGAGCGCTATCCCGGTCCAGGCGGGCAGTGCGCGCGGCGGGCAAGAACGCTCGAATTTCCTCCTCCAGGCGCTCGGTCCCGGTGCCGAGCAGCGCGGTATCGGTATTTCCGCACTGGCCGCATTGGTCGGGGGGCGGCTTGACGAACTCGCAGTAATGACACCGCAAGCAATGCTGAGTGGCGTGGTAGACCAGGGCCACATCGCAGTGCGGACAGTGTTCGGCGAAGCCGCAGTCGAAGCAGAAGATTCGCGTCGAAAAGCCGCGCCGATTCAGAAACAGGATGCTCTGGGCCGACTCGGCCAGAGTTTCCTGCATGGCCAGGCGCAAGGCCTTGGAGAGGATCAGCTTCCGGCCCCGGGGAGTGCGCCGCCTTTCATCCTCCATATTCACGATCTCCACCGCCGGCAGGGGGCGGCCGCCGATCCGACGGGCCAAGACGATTCGCTCGATTTCGCCGCGGTCGGCGCGGTAGCGATTTTCCAGGGCTGGAGTCGCCGAGCCGAGGATGACCGGGCACTGAGAGAGTTCGGCGAGCCGCTCGGCGAGGCGCCCTGCGTGGTAGCGAAAGCCCTGCTCGTTTTTGTATGCCGAGTCGTGTTCTTCGTCGATGACGATGATCCCGATATCGCTCAGGGGAGCGAACAGTGCGCTTCGCGCCCCCACGGCGATGGAGGTATCGCCGGCGCGCAGACGGTGCCATTGTTCGAGGCGCTCTCCGGGTTGCAGGCCGCTGTGGAGAACCGCAAGCCCGTCCCCGAAGCGTGCTCGAAGCCGAGCCACGATTTGATGGGTGAGTGAAATCTCCGGGACCAGAATCAGGGCCTGTCGACCGGCTTCGAGGGCGGCGGCCACCGCCCGCAGATAGATTTCGGTTTTGCCACTCCCCGTGACCCCGTGCAGGAGGAAGGTTTGGTTTCGACTTTCGCGGATGCAGCGGGTGACGGGTTCGAGCACCCGAGCCTGGTCATCGGTGAGGGGGAGCGGCGCCTCAAGGGGAACCGGGGGGCCGAGTACGTTGCGCGGAGCATCGCGTTCGAAGGTTTCGGCGAGTCCCCGGGCGATCAACGAACGAAGCTGGGCGGGTTGGGCCCCCATCCGCTCGGCCAACTCCGACGTCGCGGTGGGCCCGTGGCTCGCCAACGCCCGCAGCAGGTTTGCTTGCTTGGGCGCGCGCGCGAGATCCGTCTGGCAACGGGCCTCGACATCGACCCCCGGGCTCACTTGGGCGACCCTTTCCCGGGCGATTCGAGCGGTGGGGCCTCGTATGCCGTCGACCTGGCGTAGCAGCCCGTCTCCCAAAAGTTGATCGAGGAGGCCTCGGGCTTCGGGCAGGCGTCGGAGAAGCCCAGCGGCCTCGATGGGCGCCTCGGTGAGAAGATCGAGAACCCGAGCGGGCACTCCCCGGGTGACGCCGGTCCGCCGGGCTTCCTCGCCGAGGGGCGTCAGGGCGAGCCGCTTGATGGTCCGGGGTGAGGAGCCCGCCGGTAGCGCGGCGGCCAGGGCCAAGCCGGCCGGACACAACACCTCCTCGGCGGCGCCGAGCAGCAGGGTCAGCATTTTCGCCGAGAGGACCGGCGTGGGGTCGAGGATTCGTTCGATATCCTCGCTGATGGTTTGGTCGCCGGGGGCCTGCACTAGAAATCGAGCGGGGGATTCGGGGTCGATCTCGGTATGCTGGGGCTTGCCGCGAGGATCCAGTTCGGAAACTTCGACGACGACCCCCGCGAGTCGCCGGCCCGAAAAGGGCACCAGGACGCGCTGGCCCGGGTGTAGGGCGGCGGTCTCGCTGTCGGGGACCCGATAGCTGAAAAGGGAATCGATGGGGACCGGAAGCGCGACGCGCACGGTGCGGCGGCTAGGGCGGGCGAAGAGCGGCTCGTTCATCCGGGTCAGTATACCGAGATGGAAGTCCGTCAAGGGGATTGCGTGAGTCGCTCATCGAAGGAAAAGCGCGAGCGGGTCCGCGTTCAGGTCGACCGTTTTGGCAAGCGACTCATCGTCGATGAGACGTTCGCCTCGTTTTACCGCCCGGAGACCCCGGCCACGGGCTGTGTTTGGGACGCACTGGCGGCGCCGATTCTCGCTCTGGCTCCCGAGCGCCGGCGCCGGGTTCTGTTGCTGGGATTGGGGGGCGGCAGCGTGGCCCGGCTCGTGCGTGCTCTGGCCCCCGAGGCCGATCTGGTGGGTGTGGAACTCGATGCCGAAGTCGTACGCCTGGCTCGTGCGCATTTCGGTCTGGATGATCTCGATCTGGAGGTTCGGGTCGAGGATGCCCTGGCCGTTCTTCGCGGAGAAACCCGTCGCTTTGATCTGGTGGTGGAAGATGTCTTTGTCGGTCGGGGCGATGCCGTGCACAAGCCCGACTGGCTCCCCCATCCTGGACTCGACCTGGCCGCGGGCCTGCTGGCGCCGGGAGGGCTTCTGGTCAGCAACGCCCTCGATGAAGCTCCGAGTGTGGCCGCAGCGCTCAATTCGCGCTTTCCCGGTCTGCTTCGCATCGAGGTGGACGAATACGACAACCGCATCTTCGTTGCCGGACCGGCCACGTTGGACGCGCGCGGCCTTCGCGCGGCGGTGGTCGCCGACCCGATATTGTCCGACAGCGCGCGAATTCTGCGGTTTCGCGATTGGCGCCGAACCGGTTCGAGGACCGTTGGCTGACCCCACTGCGCCGGGATCGGCGGGAACGCCCCTGGCGGGGCTATGGGATCGCGGGTGCCGGGGTATCGGGGTCGCGATGGGGACGCCCGTCCCGGTAACCCCGGAGGCGCATTTCGAGGGCCGGGACTCGATCCGGCGGTCCTTGCGCGCGGGCGATGTTCAGGGCTCGAAGCCCCGTCTCGGTCGCGGCTTGGAAGCGGCCGAGCTCGGCGAGGGCCGCCGCTTGGGCGTCCAGAGCGTCGCTGCGCGGGCCACTCGCGGCGGCAGACGCCCGTTTCGCGTAAGCCAGGGCCTGCTCGCCCCGGCGCAGATGCGGCTGGGGCGCTGTGGCCAGGGTGAAGGCCAGGGCGGCAAGCAATTCACTGTCTTCCGGTGAATGGCGAACGGCGCCCTCGAGAACCGAAATCACCTCCGCGTATTGACCCAATTTTCGCAGGGCGGCGGCGAGATTTTGGCTCGACGCGGGCAGATCTGAATTCTGCTTGAGTGCCATGCGGTAGTGGGGGATCGCGGAATTGACGTCGCCGCGGACTAGGTGGCTGTCGCCCATTCCCTGGAGAGCGTTCGCGCTGCGGGGGTTTAGTTCCCAGGCGGCTGTGAACTCGGCCAGGGCCGCATCGGCTTGCCCCAGCCCCAGGCGGGCGCTGCCCGCGCACAGGCGAGCGGGCAGGGGGTCGTTCAGCAGTTCAGCGGCGACGCGGAGCGGCTCCAGCGCACGGCGTTGCTCCCCCAGCCGAACCCGCAGGCACCCCAATCCCAGTTGGGCATCCGCGTAGGCGGGTTGCAGCCCGACAGCGGTCTCGAATTGTTCGAGTGCGGCGGACAGGCGTCCCGAAGCTGCCAGGGCCTGGGCGAATTCGAGGCGCACCTCGGCGTTTTCAGGAAATTTTCGGGTCGTTTGCTCGAGCTGAATTCCAGCTTCCCCGCCTCGGCCCAGCTTGATTTGCTCCCGGGCCAGGGCGAGCCGCAGGTAGGGGCTGGCCGGCTTGAGGCGAACGCCGGCCTCGAAATGGTCCAGGGCGATGGCATGGCTTTCACGGTCCGAGAGCGGAGCGGCCGCATAGAAGTCGCCCAAAGCCTTGTGGCCTTCGCCCCGATTGGCGGCATGGAAGGCTTCCCGATTGCCCGGTGGGTTCGTTGCCAGGGCCAGCGCCGCGGCCAGGCCAACGCCGGCGTAGACCCCCAGATCGGTCCAGCGCTTTTGGCCGAGCAGTTGCGGCAAACGGCTCAGACCTGCCCCACCGGCCAAGACCAGGAGCGGGAAGACCGGCAGTCGGTAGCGGGCATTGCAGAAGAAGAGCACCACCGAGGCGATATAGAGAAGTAGAAAGGAGCCCGGTAGGAACCACCGCCTCCAGTCTCGGCGCACGAGGGCGAAGCCCGCCAGGCCGAGCACCGCGACCGCTGGGAAGCCGACCAGGAAGAACCCTGGAATTCGCGAATGCTCGGCGGTAAAACGAATCGGCTGATTGTTGGGCAGTTCCACTGGGCTCCAGAAGAGCCGGAATTTGTGAACCCAGTGCGCGGCGAAAGCGCCCGGGTCGGTGCGTATCCAGTCGAACCCCCGGGCAAACCAGTAATCGGAAATTTCGCCGTAGGAAAGGGGCCGGCCGAGTTGGGCTTGGGGAATGCGACGGGCATCCTCGAAACCACCGCGCAGGGACCGGCGGCCGCCGGGCAGCACCGCAGACATACCGTCGGATTCGGGGTTGTTGCCGATATAGAAATTGACCCCGCCGCTGTAGGCGATGGGGATCGGCTCACCCCCGACCAGGGCATTGCGCAGGGTGACGGGTGCGATGATGAAGGCCGCGCTGATGAATACCACCACCGTGGCCAAGCCCTTGCGCGCCGTAAGCCCCGCGCCCGGAAGCGCGATGAAGAGCCAGAAAATAATGGCTGGCGCCAGAACGAGAAAGTTGGGTCGGGTGATGGCGCACAGGCCCCAGATTGCCCCGGCCATCGCGAGCAGAGGCAGCGAGTTTCGGCGGGTCGCGACCCGAAGGCCGAGAAGTAGCCCCACCTCGAGTAGGCACTCGAGGCCGACGGTCAGGAGTTCGCCGTCGAAGTAGATGGCGGGCCAGTAAACCGCGGCGAGGATTCCCGCCCACAGTCCCGCCCGGTAGCCCCCCAGCCCCGCTCCCAGGCGCGCGATCGCGTAGGTGGTGGCGGCCCCCATGCAGGCCCCGGCGATCCGGGCCCAGACAATGCTGGGACCCACCATGCGGTACAGGTCGGCGAGCAGGTAGTAGTAGAGGGGGGCACGGTAATAGGGCTCGGGCTCCATCCCGGGGCCAAAGGCGAGGGCCTGAGCCCAGGCATGGTGGTCGTAAGCGTCGCCCCGGACGATTTCGAAGAGTGGGTTGTTTCGCGCCTGGCCCCAGAGATAAAGCAGGCGTAGGGCGAGGGCGACCCCCGCGATTCCGAGCAGAATCAAATGCTGGCGTTGGGTCAGCGGCTCGTCGACGACCGTTTCGTGGGGTGTGGACGCGGCCATCGGGGATCCTCGCTGGGGAGCGTTCGCCTGCGGGTTTCGAGGGTTCATGGTAGTCGGGATTGGGAGGTGGCCCCAACTGGCGGAGGCCGGTGGTTATTTTTGAGGCCGCCTGGGGCTCAGCGGCCGAGGCTGCCCGGGCCCTGGACGGACATGAGCAGCGCCCACCGCGCCCGGATTTTGCCCCCGGATTTGCTGTTCAGAATTTCTTCGAGGGGCTTGGCGGCGGGAAGCGTGGGCTCGATTTTCCTCGACGAGGCGCAAGCGCCTGCGGTCAGGACGAGCGCGATGGTGCAGAGACCGAGCCCGTTGAATCGGGTCACGCAAGATCCCTTCAGCGTAGGGCGGCCAAGAAGCGGAGAACGATTTTCGCGACCTCGGAAGGGCGTTCGGGCAGAATGGCGTGCCCGGTTCTCGGGAGTTCGTGAACCTCCACCCGTCCGGGGAGTCCCGCCTGGAGGCGCTTTCCGGCGTCTGGTGCCAGGGCATCGTCCTCGGGCTGAAGCACGAGAATCGGTCCATTGCCTCCGGCGCCCCATTCCTCGTAGGGAGTGGCGGCGCCGGCGATTTGCTCGGCGATTCCTGCCATGGGGTACCAGCCGCGTATCCAGTAGTCGGGCACGGAAATTCCCGGGGCGAAAAAAGCCTCGGAGATGGCCTGCCTTCGGCGCGCTTCCGGAGCGATGCGGAGCATGGCGAGGAGCACCTTGTTGGAAGCTTCGGGTGGGGCGGGTTCGCTGCCCCCGGCGGAGAGCAAAATCAAGCCGCGGGTTCGGCCGGGAAAGTCGCTTCCGAAAGTTCGCGCGATGCGATTCCCAAAGGCGTGTCCGATGATCACGGCGGGTTCGGTAACGCCCTCGGCGTCGAGGACTGCTTTGAGATCCATCGCATACGCGTGCAGGGTGCCCTGCAGACCGGGGAGTTCCGATCCGTCGATTCCTCGGGGTTGCATCGCGAGGGTGCGGTATCCCCCACGGTTGAGGCTGCTCACCAGTTCGTTGAAGTCCGAGGCCGAGCGCGCAAAGCTCGGGATCAGTGCGACCGCCCGAGCGGAAGGCGCTCCACTCGCGTAGTAGTGGATCTCGTTACTGGATCCGGCAACGATTTTTCGCTCCCCCTTGGCCGGTCGCGCGGGGTTGTCGCGCAACGCTGCGAAGAGCACGGTCCCTACGAGGGCCGCGATAACGAACAGGACAATCACGGCTCGGCGTAGCCAGCGCATTTGGACGACTCCTTGACGGGGATTGACGGACGGATTGTGGACGACTGCGGGAATGCCCTCGATGGGACTCGTGGATGGACTTCGGGGCGGGCGCTCAGATCTCCGGGTGCGGATCCTTTCCCGCTAGACAGGCGATCGCAAGGACCACCACAACGAGATCCACCAAAGCGTGGAAGTAGGTGAAAGCGGTGGGTTCCAGGGCCAGGATTCGGTACGCGGCCCCGGCTCCCCCCATGCCGGGCAACACGATGGCGACCCAGAGGGCGACCCGGTACGGGGTCAGCAGAAGTATTCCGACCACTAGGAAGAGCGAGCCCTGGATTGCGGGTCCGGAAATCGCTGGCGAGGTCCCGTAGAAGAGCATCTGCGCGGGGTGGGTCACGCCCGAAAGAATCATGAGATACGCCGCCATCTTCCGATAGGAGCGCGGGGTCTTCATGGTGGGTCTCCTTGCTGCATTCTCAAGCGCTCACCCGGATGTCACGCCGCGTTGCTTGTACCTCCGATGAATAGCATGAAGAACCAACTCAGCACTTCGTAAAGAGCGACCTTGATGGATGTCCACCACTCGGGCGCTTCGCGGAGGGACTGGTCCTCGTTGGCCTTCTCGATGACGAAGGCCTGAAGGGCTTTTACATCGGATTCGTCGAGTACATCGCCGAAGGCCGGCATGCCCCGGTTTTCGAGTGCCCCGCCGCGCACGATGGCCTGAAAATTCTGATGCACGCTGCCCGGGAGTCGGCGTAGATCGGGGATCGATCCACCCGCCACCATGCCGGCGCCGTGGCAGTAGGCGCAGTAGTTGGCATAGAGCGCCCCGCCGTGGTTGAGGGTGGCGTCCGGTAGACCCATGGACGCCGGCGCGAGCGGAATCGGTTCCGGTGCAGGGAGCGGGGGCAACTTGGCATCGCCGCCGAGCTTGAAAGCGAGGAGTCGGCCGGGCGCAGGGCCGTCCGGGGGTGCCATGCCAGACATGAGCCCAAACGAACCTCCCCAGCCCGCGAGTACGGCGACGTATTGCTCTCCCCCGGCGCTGTAGGCGATCGGCGTGCCGATGACTCCGGTCTGGGTTGCGAAACTCCACAGGCGTTCGCCGTCTTTGGACGCGTAGGCGTGAAAGGCCCCAGCCCCGCTCCCGTGGAAGACCAGCCCTCCGGCGGTGGCCAGGACGCCGCCGTTCCAGGCCAGGGGGTACCGACTCTCCCAGACGGCTTCTTGCCTGCGGGGATCCCAGGCCACCAGTCGACCCGAGATGAGCTTGTGCTGAATGACGCTGAGAAAGAGTGCATCGCCCGGTGGGTTGTCGCGCCGGTCGACCCCGAGGTTGCGCAGCCCCGGTTGGATCTCAAGGGTATCCAGATTCTTGTACGTGAAGCGAGATTCGATCGCCGGAATGAAAACCAGACCGAGATTCGGGTCGTAGGCCATGGGCTGCCAGTTGTGGGCACCCACGCTGGCGGGCTGCACTGTGGCGCTTCCTTCGGAGTAGTCTTCGCCGGGGTTTTCCACTGGCCGTCCGGTTTCCGGATCGTAGTGACTCGCCCAAGTAATCTCGGCATAGGGTTCCGCCGAGAGGAATTCCCCTGTCTCTCGGTCGATGATCATGAAAAATCCGCTCTTGGGGGCCTGCATGAGAACCTTGCGGATTCGGCCTTTCCACTCGAGGTCGGCCAGGATCATGTGCTGGGTGGCCGTGTAGTCCCACGTCTCGGCGGGCACGACCTGGTAGTGCCAAACGTACTCCCCGGTCTCCGGGCGGAGGGCGACAATAGAAGAGAGAAAAAGGTTGTCGCCGCCGCCGGGACTGCGCAGTCGCCGATTCCAGGGGGTGCCGTTGCCGACACCGACGTAGAGCAGGTCGAGTTCGGGGTCGTAGGCCATGGAATCCCAGACTGTTCCGCCGCCACCGAGCTTCCACCACTCGCCGTTCCAGGTTTGGGCGATGCGCCGCATGGTTTCGTTTTCGAACCCGTTGGCGGGATTTCCGGGCACGGTATAGAAACGCCAGACGCGGTGGCCGGTCTCGGCCTGGTAGGCGTCGAGGTAGCCGCGAACCCCATACTCCGCTCCGCCATTGCCGATGAGCACCTTGCCGCGGACCACGCGAGGCGCGCCGGTGATCGAGTAGGGCTGGCTGGGGTCGACGGTCATGACACTCCAGACCGGGGTGCCATCCATCGCATTGAGTGCGATCAGACGACCGTCCAGGGTGCCGACAAAAATTTTGTTCCCCCAGGCGGCAACACCCCGGTTCACCACGTCGCAGCAAAGCTTGCGCGCCACCGAGCGCGGGACCTGGGGGTCATAGCGCCAGAGCGGCTCCCCGCTGGCGCCGTCCACCGCGTAGACGACGCTCCAGGTTCCGGTGAAGTACAGCACACCGTCGATGGCCAGGGGCGTTGCTTCGAGGCCGCGGCGAGTCTGTAAGTCGAATGCCCAGGCCAGCCCCAAATTCTCGACGGTGTCGAGGTTGATCGAGGTCAGCGGGCTATGGCGCTCTTCCGCGTAGCTTCGCCCGTGGGTGAGCCAGTTTCCGGGTTCGGTGTCGGCACCGACGATGCGTCGCTGGTCGACACCGGTGAAGCCGGCGCGTATCGGCTCTGCGCGTACAGGGCTCAGCGCCAGGCAGAAAGCGACGAGAAGAAGGAGCGTCGTGGGGAGTGGAGCATGTGTACTCCTCGCGCTCCATCCGAAAATTCGACCGCCCAGCGATGGGTCGTGTTCCGATCCGCGGAACGCGGTGGGCTTCCCCAATCCTCTTGCCATGCGGCGACTACCGATCTTCGTCAAGAAATTGGAGCACCAACTGATTGAAGCGCTGCGCTGACTCCACCATGACGAGATGGCCGCCGTAATTCATGCTGATCAGTCGTGAGTCGGGCAGGAGCGCATGGAGTTCGCGGTGAAATTTGGGGGGCGTCAAAATGTCGTTTCTCCCCGAGATGAGCAGGGTTGGAGCGGTGGCGCCGGCGATGCGGGAATGCGTGTCGTGCTCCGCGCAGGCTCGGCATTGTCGAACGAAGAGATCCGCCGAGTAAGGGGCTCCCTCCTTGCGGTAGAAATCCGTCATTGCCTGAATGAGATCGCTCTGTTCGATGGTGTCTTCGTGGAGGGTCCAGAGCAGTCGGTTGAAGATGAACGTCTCGGCGGAGAGGCCCCCCTCGGCCAGTTCGCTCCAATGTCTGAGGAGCATCAAGCGTTTTTTGTCCGGGCGAGCGTAGGTGCCCACCAGGACCATGCGGCCAACCCGGTCGGGGGCCATCAGCGCGAGTTCCTGGGCCGCCATACCGCCCATGAAGGGGCCCAGGACGTCGGCCTGCTCGATGCTGAGTTCGTCGAGGAGTTTCACCGCATCATGAGCGAGGTCCCGGGTTGTAAAGGGCTCCCCGGGATCTTCGCTTTGCCCGACGCCGCGGTGGTCAAAAATGATCACCGAGCGCTTCTTGGCGAAGTCGGGCATCTGGAGGGGCAGCCAGCCTCTACAGGAACCTGCCATGCCCATGATGAGGAGGAGGGGCCGACCGCGGCCTGCCTCAAGATCACCGTGGCATTCGTAGTAGAGGTTCCTGCCGGAGAGGTTGGCGAGCGCCATCGCGCCTTCAGCATAGGGACTTCCCGCCCAGGGTGGGAGGGGTGGCGTTCAGGTCCCGATCTTTTGGAGGTTGGACAGAACCCCCTTGGCAACGGCTTTCAGGGTCTCGAATACGCCCTCGCCCGTTGTGGCACAGGCCTCGAATTCGGGAACGTCGGTGGGATTGAGCAGTTTTCGCATCTCTTCCAGGGGCGTCGCATTGGGCAGATCGCGCTTGTTGTACTGCATCACCCAGGGAATCTCGTGAAGGTTCAAGCCGTGTTCGATTAGATTCGTTTGCAGGTTCTCCAGGCTTTCGACATTCGCCTCCATCCGCTCGTTCTGGCTGTCCGCTACGAAGACGGCGCCGTCTACGCCCTTGAGGATCAGCTTGCGGCTGGCATCGTAGAAGACCTGGCCCGGCACCGTGTAGAGGTGAAAGCGGGTCTTGAAGCCGCGGATTTCTCCCAGGGCCAGGGGAAGGAAATCGAAGAACAGGGTTCGCTCGGTCTCCGTAGCCAGGGAGATCATCTTTCCCTTGAGGTCCGGGTTTGTCTTGGCGTAGACATACTGCAGGTTCGTCGTCTTCCCGCACAACCCGGGACCGTAGTAGACGATCTTGCAATTGATTTCGCGCGCCGCGTAGTTGATAAATGACATTTTTAGGGGGTACTCAATCCGAAAAAAGGTTGTCGATTTCTTCGTCCGTGAAATCGGCGAAGGCCGTTCGATTGTCGGGTCCTTTGGCTTCCTGTTTTTTCTGGCTGTGTTCGAAGACTGTGGCGAGTTCGGCCCCAGCCCTTCGGGCCCGAAGCCGCACAAGCCCCAGGGCGTTTTTGTCGTCGAAGATGACGATCAGGATTCCTCGATCGTCCACCAGGGTCATATGAAGGCTACCGCGTTCGCCCTGATGAAAGTGGGTCGGAAATTCTTCTTCACCCAGAATTTGGGCCAGGCCGCCTGTGGCCGCTATAGCGCCGGCCGCTAGGGTGGCGAGGCTGGTGGTGTCAAGTTCCCCCATTCTTCCAGCCTGGCCGATCAATTGGCCAACCCGGTCGACGATAAAGACTCCGCGGGCTCCTGAATCGTCGAGGAGCCCATCGATGACGATCTGGATCGCCGCGGAAGTCTCTTTCTGTAAGTCGAATTGAATTTGGCGCATGGGAGAAATCCCCACTCCTCGTTGCTTTCCGGCACTTTCGGCCGAGCCTCAACGCTTGGACTTCGCGGTTCACCTCGAACCCGAGGCCCCTGAAGCAATCGGCCGCATTCGCCCTTGGCTTAAGGCGCATTTCAGGCGGGGACTGCGTGGAGCTTGCGGGTGGCTCGCAAGGGCGAGCGAAACCTAATCGAGAGCCCTGCGGTTTTCTACTGAACGGCCGATGGTCACGTGGTCCGCATATTCGAGATCACCTCCGAGGGGCATCCCGTAGGCGATTCGGGTGAGCGCTACCCCCGTGTTTCTCAGCCGATCGGCGATGAAGTGGGCTGTGGCGTCGCCCTCAGCGTTGGGATTCGTGGCCAAGATGACCTCGCGCACTCCCCCCGCCCGAACTCGGCTGTGGAGTTCGCCGATGCGCAGGGTTTCCGGCCCCATGCCGTCGATGGGGGAAAGGGCTCCACCGAGTACGTGGTAGAGCCCCTTGAAGCTTCCGCTCTGCTCGATGGAAGCGAGATCGGCGGGTTCTTCGACAACACAGATGGACGCCGAATCCCGGCGCGGATTGGCGCAGATCGCGCACGGGCTGTCCACGCCCAGGTTGAAACAGGACTCGCAGATCACGGTGTCGGCCTTGATCCGAGCGATGGCGTCAGAGAGTTCCCCGATCAGTTCATCGGGAGCTCCGAGAAGGAAGTACGCGATACGGGCCGCCGATTTCTCGCCCACCCCGGGCAGGCGACGGAGGGCCGCGGCCAGGCGCTGCATTGCCGGGGACGCACCTCCCGCTGACCGACGTGTGGCCGCCATGGGGTTAGCCCGGGCCTCCAGGGGTGGGTCTCATCATGCTGGCTTGGAGGTTTTGAAGTTCTTGCTGGACGCTCGCCTGGGCTTTCTCCAGTGCTGCATTGATCGCAGCCACGGCCAAGTCCTGAATCATTTCTTGATCGCCGGCGCTGATCAGGGAAGGTTCGACACGAAGCTCGAGGACCCGGAGTTGCCCGCTGACCACTGCGGTCGCCATCCCGCCGCCGCTGGTGGCCTCGTAGCGCCGGGTGAGGAGGTCGCGCTGGAGTTCAGCCATCCGCTCCTGGACGCGCTGGGCTTGCTTGAGCATCTCGTTCATGTCCGGTGCACTCACTTGGACTGCTCCCCACCCAGAGGGACGATCTTTACGATCTCTCCGTCGAGTGCCTTGATCGCCTCATTGAGAACTGGATGATTCAGCGCGGCGTGGATTTTCTCACGCTCGCGCTCGCTTTGGGAGCCGCCCATCTTGGTTCTGCGGCTAGGATCGAGCGGCGTGCTCAATGCAGAAATTTCAACTTTAACTTCGCGCTCAAAAAATTCGCTGGCCAAGGCCTGGAGGTCGGGCAACCGATCTTCCAGGCGCTTCGCCTGGAAGAGAGAACTCGGAGCAATGCGAAGAGAGTCCGGTTTTTGCTCGACCAGTCGGGCACTCTCGAGCGAGCCCGAAAGCGGCGGGTTGGTCTTCGCGGCGAAGACGCGAAGACGATCGAAGACGATGTCCAGGGTCGCCCCCGGCGGGTTGCCCGTCCCCCCAGTCGCCGGAGCTTCGGTCGCCCGAGCGGGGTTGGTCGGGCTCAGGGGGGTTGGCTTGCTCTTCAAGGCGCCTGTCTGTCCGGGTTTCGGTGGATGGGGTCGGTGGGGCGAAGTGGCCGATGAGTTCGGCTCGGATTCCCTGTCCGGCGGAGATTGCGAATCCGACGGGCCCGAGATCGTGGGGCTCGCTTGGCTTTTGCTCCCCCCACTTCGTGGTTCTTGACCGTGTCCTCCGTCCTGGCCTCCAGCGCCAGGACGATTCGTTCCGGGGGGCCCTCCCTCAGCCTCGCCGGCCCCACCGTCACTCGCCGAGGGCCCGGGGTCTCGCGAATCGGCCCCCGACTGTTCGAGACGCCGAAGTTTTTCCAGGAGTTCGGCGACGTCCTCGCCCTTGGGCAGTGTGGCGAGCCGGATCAACGCCATTTCAAGAATGGCGACGGGTTCGGGAGCCCAGGTGAGGTCTTCGAGTTCGGCCAGAAGGGCCTTGAACATCCGTCGCAGCCGAGTGGCGCCCCCGTGCTTGGCCAGAGTCGCCAAGGCTTTGCGCTCCTCTTCGCCGGCTTCGACCAATCCCTCGACGTTGGGTGCGACGCAGAGGACGACGAGGTCGCGCAACAGCCCGACGAGTGATTTGCAAAATCGTTCGGGGTCGGCCCCCGATTGCAGGGCTTTGTGAGTCATTTCCAGGGCCGCGGCGGGTTCCGAATCGATGCACGCCTCGACGATCGCCTGGAGGACGCGGTGATCGACCAAGTCGAGCATGCGGCTCACGGTGCTGTCGTCGACTTGGGTTCCCCCATAGGCGATGGCCTGATCGAGGAGGGTCTGCGAGTCGCGCATGGACCCCTGTCCCTCCCGGGCCAAGTCTCGAAGGCTTTTCTGGGAGATCTCGATTTCTTCGCTGTGGCAGATTTCCTTTAGGCGGTCGGCGACTTCCTGAGTGGTAAAGAGGCGAAGGTCGTGGCGCTGACAACGCGAGACGACCGTGGAAGGGATCTTTTCAGGGTTGGTGGTGGCCAAAACAAAGAGGCTGCTCGGCGGGGGTTCTTCGAGGGTTTTCAGCAGGGCATTGAAAGCCGGTGTCGAAAGCATGTGGACCTCGTCCACCACGAAGATCCGGTGCTTGCCGGGTGAAGGTGCATAGCGAATGGCCTCGATCAGTTTGCGAACATCTTCCACACCGGTTCGGCTGGCCGCATCGACCTCTTGAACGTCGTGGGAGATTCCGGTGGCGATCTCCGTGCACGGGGAGCATTTGCCGCACGGGGTTTCCGTGGGACCTTCGTCACAGTTCAGCGAGCGGGCCAGGATCCGAGCCAGAGTTGTCTTGCCGACGCCGCGGGGGCCAGTGAGAAGCATCGCATGGGGAACCGTTGCGGAGCGCCGTGGTGACGTGCTCCTGACCCGTAACCTCATCGAAAGTTTGCGGTCGCCACTTTCGCGCGATGACCTGATAGCTCACAAGGATTTTCCTAACAGCGCCGTCCCGACGTTGGGGAAGCAGATTGGGGGATTGATCTCGGGAATCGGCGCTTTCGGTTTCCGTCCTGAAGCCTGGGGCGGAGTCCATCGGGAGTCCACCGGCGGCGCGCTGAAAGTTGCTCTGCCCACCCGTTTCTCCGGGGTCGGGAATCGTGTGCTCGTGTAGAGGTGCTCGTGTGCTCTTGTACTCGTGTGCTCTTGTAGTAGCGCTCTTGTACTCTGGTAGTAGTGCTCTTGTAGTAGTGCTCGTGTGCTCTTGTAGTAGTGCTCTTGTGCTCTTGTAGTAGTGCTCGTGTGCCCAGGAGAGACCGCAGGGCGACCCCACCCGCAGCCGAATTCCTGCTACGGCTGCTTCCTTCCAGATCTGACCGGGTTCACAGGATCCCGAACTCGAGCAGGACCCTGCGGTCACCCCTCGGCACACGAGGTGCGAAAGTACAGCCGCGCCGGGCCAGGGTCAAACGCCGTAAGACCCTGGCCGATCGGCTCCGCAACGCGCCCGGCGGTGGAACGCCGAGCCGCAATCGTGGCGGAGAGGGTGGGATTCGAACCCACGGAAGGCTTGCACCTTCACCTGATTTCGAATCAGGCCCGTTCAACCGGACTCCGGCACCTCTCAACCCCCCAACGGGGTTCGGCGGGGGGCTCGGTTTACTCGCCGCCGCACAGCCCCCGTGCTAGCGTGCGCCCCGCCTGGATAGGGCTGGAGGGGCAGTCCCCGACCCGCACAGCACCCGAATCCGTCCCGGCGTTGGTATATTCGACAGGCGGTCCCGACTTATCGGGTTGCAGAGGGACCGGTTGGGGCCCATGGAGAGCGGCACTTGGCAAGAGACGACCTCATTCAAGCGACGGGCAGCGTCGACAAAATTCTCGGCGGGGGTCGCTATCAAATTACCCTTGAGTCGGGCCAGAACGTGACCGCGCAACTTTCCGGGCGGATGCGGCGCTTCCGCATTCGCGTCATTCCTGGGGATCGGGTGACAGTGGGCTTGTCTCCCTATGATCCGACCCATGGATTCATCACCTTCCGCCTGCGTGAGGGCCAGAACGCTCCCTGAACGCGCCTCGCGATTCTCCGAGATAGGTCCAGGATGAGCAACCGTTGGCTGGCCATCTATATGCGAGTCGTGGCCGCCGCAGATCGTCGTCGGCTGCGGGTCCTGATGCGCCGGCACCCGGGTCTCGAGATTCATCCCAGCGCATCGTCGGCCTTTGCCCGGGCGACTTTTGCGCTTGAGCCCGGCGCGAAGGTTCGAATTGGCCCGGGCGTGGTGACCGAGCGCCGTGCGGACGGAGTTCGGATTTCCGTGCGGACCGGGGGCGAGATCGTGGTCGGTGAGAACACCTGGCTGCGCAGTGATCTTGCTCCGGTGATTCTGAACGCCTATGGGGGAGCCCGATTGGAAATCGGCCCCGAAGGTTTTCTCAACGGTGCCCAGGTCTCCGCAAAAGCTGGGGTTCGGCTGGGTCGCGGAACCTGGTTGGGTCCGGGCACTCGGGTCTGGGACTCGGACCAGCACGCCATCGACGAGAAACGCCCGGAGAGGCCCCAAGCGGTGGAGATTGGGGATCATGTTTGGGTCGCCGCAGATGTCACGATTCTGGCCGGGGTGACGATTGGCGATCATTGCGTGATCGGCACGCGCTCGCTGGTGACTTCGTCGATCGCTCCCCATTCCCTGGCCTTCGGTTCGCCGGCCCGCACGCGCGGCGTCGTGGGAGATCGCAGTCGCGTGCCCGTCTAGGCGGCGGCGCGTGATCGTTGCTCCGAAGTGTTAGGCTCGAACCCATGAGCCTCCGCATCGCCCTATTCGGACAAGCGCCCTTCGGCCGAGAGGTGGCCGTTCGACTGGCCGAAGCGGGTCATATTCTGGCTGCGGTTCACGTTCCCCCCGACGCTCGGGGCCGAGTCGATCCCCTTGCCGCAGAAAGCCTCGAGCGCGACTGGCCCCTTTATCGCCATAGGGCCTACCGCCGAAAGGGCGTCGCCATGGCGGAGCGCCTGGATGAATACCGTGGCCACGGGGCCGAACTCAATGTGCTGGCATTCACCACGGCCATCCTCCCGCCGGAGATCGTGGATTCACCGCGCCTGGGCTCCCTGTGCTTTCATCCCTCGTTGTTGCCCGCGTTTCGCGGCGGAAACGCCTTGGCGTGGCAGATCATCGAGGGGGTTCGTGAGACCGGCGTCACGGTCTTCCGCCCCGATGCCGGTGTGGATACCGGGCCGATCGTGATCCAGAAGGGTGGGGTGAGGATCGCTCCCGATGCGACGAGCGCTTCGCTCTACTTCGATAAACTCTATCCCCTGGGCGTTGAAGCCCTGGTGGAGGCCGTTACCGCGGTCGCCGAGGGAACCGCGAGCTTCACCCCGCAAGCCGAAGCCGGCGCGAGCTTCCAGGCGCTGGTGGACGACGGGGTGGCCCGCATCGACTGGAGTCGGCCGGGTGTGGAAGTCGACCGGAGAATTCGCGGCTGTGACCCCCAGCCGGGTGCCTGGGCCGAGCGTTCCGGGGAAACGGTTCGCCTCTTCGGTTGTACGCTTGCCGAGTCGGCGCACGGCGCTCCAGCGGGGACGCTGCTGGAGATTCCTGCAGACGGTCCCGCCGCGGTTGCGGCCCAGGGGGATACGATTCTGCGGATCGCGCGCTGGCGGGGGCCTGAGGGCAAAAAACTTTCCGCTTCGGAATTCGGGCTCTCGGTGGGCGAACGTTTGAAGTAGACGGGCCTTAAACGCTACAGGGATGCGGCCTTCCGTGGGGCTCGCGGGGCCGCTTTTGCGGCTTTTCACTCGGACGCGACTCCCGGGTCAAGAAAAAGCGCGCGCGCGCTCAGTGTTGGCCGTGAGATAGCCGATGGCTGACGACGGCCGCGAGGAGAGGTTCATTCCCCGCGGGCATAGGTGCTTTCGTGAGCTATGCGAATTTTCGGGGTCGCAGAGCGCGCGTTGGCCCGCTAATGTGCGGCCCGCTCGATCTTCCAATAACCCCCCGAAACTGTGTGGTATTGAGATCGACCACCCGTCGGAAGCGGCGTATTGTGCCCTCCGCTCAGCGTTTAACCGAGGCGAATCATGGTCAGTGACATCGAGAACATCAGAAATATCGGAATCAGCGCACATATCGATTCGGGCAAGACGACCCTGACCGAGCGGGTGCTCTTCTATACCGGTCGTATCCATGCCATCCATGAAGTTCGCGGCAAGGACGAGGTCGGGGCCACCATGGACTCCATGGAACTCGAGCGCGAGCGCGGGATCACAATCGCCTCGGCGGCGACCCATTGCGTTTGGGGCGATTCCGAAATCAACATCATTGATACGCCAGGCCACGTGGATTTCACCATCGAGGTCGAGCGGGCGCTGCGCGTACTCGATGGTGCGGTGCTGATTCTCTGCGGCGTGGCGGGTGTGCAGTCTCAATCCATGACGGTGGACCGTCAGATGAAGCGATACCGCGTTCCGCGCATCGCGTTCATCAACAAGTTGGACCGCTCGGGGGCAGATCCCGCGAAGGTGACCCAGCAACTCTGCGAGAAGCTCGGCCACAACGCGGTGATGTTTCAGCTGCCCATTGGCCTCGAAGCTGATTTCGAGGGCGTGGTCGACCTGGTCCGCATGAAGGCGCTGGTATTCGAGGGTGACAACGGCGAAACGATCACCGAGGCGGAAATTCCGGCGGGCATGCAGGACGCGGCAGCGACCGCCCGTGAGACCATGCTGGATGCGGTATCGATGTTCTCGGACGATCTCACCGAGGCGATTCTCGAGGAGAATGTGACCGAGGAGCTGATCCACCAAGCCACTCGACTCGGAACCCTGTCCATGGATCTGACTCCGGTCTTCCTGGGCTCGGCGTACAAGAACAAGGGCGTACAGCCGCTCTTGGATGCGGTGAATGCATACTTGCCGAGCCCTCTGGATATCCGGAACACCGGCGTCGATCTCTCGAACGATGAAGCCGAAATCGAAGTTTTTAGCGACCCCGACAAGCCCCTGGTCGCCCTGGCGTTCAAGCTCGAGGATACGCGCTATGGCCAGCTCACTTATTTGCGTGTCTATCAGGGATCCCTGGCCAAGGGCCACACGATCTACAACTCGCGCAACAAGAAGAAAGTCAAGGTCGGCCGTTTGGTTCGAATGCATTCCGACGAGATGCAGGAAATCAGCGAGTCGTCTGCGGGGGACATCGTGGCGCTCTTTGGCGTCGACTGCGCGTCGGGGGATACCTTTACCGACGGCAAGATCGATATGGCCATGAGTTCGATGCATGTCCCCGATCCGGTGATCTCGCTCTCCATCAAGCCGAAGGATCAGAAAACCACGGACAACATGGGCAAGGCCCTGGGTCGCTTCGTACGCGAGGATCCGACCTTCCACTCGGAGGTTGATCGAGAAAGCAACGAAACCGTGATCTCGGGGATGGGCGAGCTCCATCTCGACGTTTATGTCGAGCGCATGAAACGCGAATACGGTTGCGAAGTCGAAACCGGCCAGCCCCAGGTAGCGTTCCGCGAAACTATTTCGCGCCGTGTGGATTTTACGTATACCCACAAGAAGCAGACGGGCGGTTCGGGTCAGTTTGGCCGGGTGGCGGGCTACGCCGAGCCCATCCCCGATGGCGACGATGGAGATCACGATTTCCAATTTGTCAGCGAAATTCGAGGGGGTTCGATTCCGACGGAATACATCCCGGCGGTTGAAAAGGGTTTCCGCCAGTCCCTTGCCCGGGGCCGCTTGATCGGCTTTCCGGTTCTCGGCGTCCGCGTCGTGATCGATGACGGTCAGTCCCATAGCGTGGACTCCTCGGAGATGGCTTTTCAGGCCGCGGCTCGCGGCGCCTTTCGCAAGTTCTATGATTTGGCCAAGCCCCAGATTCTGGAGCCCATCATGAAGCTCGAGGTGGAGGGTCCTGGCGAGTTCCAGGGGGCTATTCTCAAGACGATCATGCAGCGCCGCGGGCACATCATCGGCTCCGCCGAAGAGGACGGATTCTCGAGGGTCGAAGCCGAAGTGCCCCTCAGCGAAATGTTCGGATACGCCACGGATCTTCGCTCGATGACCCAAGGCAAGGCGGAATTCACGATGGAATTTGCCAAGTACGCGCCTGCTCCGTCGGAGGTCCAGAAGGAATTGAAAGAGAAGTACAAGTCAAAAATCCCCGACGAAGAAGATTGATCGGCTACCGAGCCAAGAGAGGGCTGGATGTACAGAAAATTCATTAATGCGCGCAGTCCCATGCGATTGTTCGAGAAGGGCCTGCACGGCGGACTGGGCGTTGGAAACCTCGGGGCCTGTGTGGCTGCCCACGGAGTCGGAAAAACTTCCTTTCTGGTGGGTGTGGCCATCGACGAGTTGCTGCGAGGGGGCACCGTTCTCCATGTGGCCATGAATCAGACGGTTTCCCACGTACGGGACTACTACGACACCGTCTACCTCGCTTTGGCAGCGAGCACGCATATGGACAACCCCACAGAGATTCATGCGGAGATCGATGACCACCGCCGCATTCGCGCCTACCGAGGGGATGGTTTCAGCGCGAGCAAGCTTAGCGATTCGCTCAAGGTGGAGGCCGAAGCAGGCGTCCGCCCGACCCTGATCGTGATCGATGGCCTTGAGGGCTCTCAAGTGACGCGGGACGACCTGGCTGGCGTTCGGTCCCTGGTCGCCGATCTTGCAGCGGAAGTCTGGTTCACCTTGGATGCCGAGTCAGAAGGCGACCCCCTGGCCGCGCTCTCGGGTTGCGAAGATCTGATCAACGTAATCGTCACCCTCGAGGCCAAGGGCGATGAAATTACCCTGCGGGCAATCAAGGACCATGAGAACGAGGATCTTCAGGATCTGCACGTGGGCCTCGATCCGCGCACATTGCTGCTGGTTCGAAGCTAGGGGCTCGCAGCGCCGCCCTTAGTTCTTGCCCTTGCCCTCGCTCTTAAGCTTCTGAAATTCTGCCAACTTGTCGCGGAAGCGCGACCGCAAGGCAGTCGCATCGGCGCGGGTGAGTCCGATCTCTTCGGCGATGCTCGCCACTTCGTTGGTCTCGTCTCCGCTGATGACGCCGTCGGCCGCAGCCACGGCGTAGAGACATTCGAGGAGTTGGATTTTCTCCGGGGTATCGCTCAGGCGCCCGAACTCGCGAGTCACCAGGTAATTGTGGGTAGCCTCGAGATCGTCCATCCGGGAACACGCTATTTCCACCACCAGGCGCGCCTCGTCCTCGGGGATGCCCGTCAACTTGGCGAGGGTCTCGGCCATGGAATCGGTTTCGGAACGATCCATCTGGAGATCGGCTCCCGCAACTCGCGCCAGCACGTAGGCGAAGGCCGCGAAGAAGCGAGCCCGATCGGGGTCGAGAGCATCAAGGGCGGACGCGATGGGGTGCAGGGCTTCGTCGGCCTGGTTGCTGGGGTCCGAACCCGATTGTCGAGGGATTCCGAGGAAGCGAAGGAGGCTCGGCATGGACTTCTGATCTCCGAAGGCTTTGATGGCGCGCTGGGGTCAGCGTGGGGAATTGGAGGAGGGAGGAACCATCGCCAATTTCTACGGCGGTGGCCAGTTGGTTCCCCGACGAGCAAGCGAGCGAGCGAAGCGGGAAATGGACTGCGGGAAGGGTGGATGGAAGGATGGAACGATGGATAAAAGGAAGGGTGGATGGACGCGCTGGCGGGCGGACCGGGTGGTTTATCGCTTGACGGGCAGACCGCTCGTCCGCCAGCCCGACATGTCCCCTTCGAGGTGCCCAACCCGGCCGAAGCCTTCGGAGACCAAGGCCTCGGCGGCTCGGAGCGCGCGCCGTCCGCTTTCGCAGTACACCACGATCTCGCGTTCCGCGCCGAGCTGACGGAGTTCCTCCAAGCGCCCGGGAAGTTCATCGACGGGTATCAGGACGGCGCCCGGAAGATGCCCCCCGGCGAACTCTTCCCGGCTGCGAACATCGAGTAGAATCGGCGTTCTCCCAAGGCTGAGCCCGTGCACGATTTCTTCTTGGGGAACGGATCGAACTCCGGAGTTCTCCGCAGAGGTGCATCCCCCGAGTGAAGCAAATGCCAGGGTGAGGCCCCCGGCGAACAATACAATGAGCCGGATGGAGGAATTCCTCGGGCCTCGCGCAACGAAATGGGTGCGATTCATTTTTTCCTTTCGCTTTTCTTCCTGTGGGATCGAGACTCGCCATGGTTTGCCAGAAACGATGGGCTCAATGCTGGAGTGTTGGATCGATGCACCCGATCAACTTCTCGATCTGAAGGGACAACCCGAGAAAATCGCCCAGGGCTTCCAGGGCGGGCTGCGGTTGGTCGATCAGGCTGGGGTAATCGATTTCGATCCAGTCGAAGCACGGCTTGGCGGCAAGCAGTTTTCTACTCTCTTCCAGTTGCGACAGCAGGATCGCCTTCAGGCGCTCGTCCCCGAGCCCGGGTTGGTGCTTTCCCTGCAGGTCGAGCATCCGGTTCTGGGAGGCCACCACCGCCGCAATGGGCCGTCGCATGAGGATCACGCGGTACGTGTAGTCATCGGGGAGACAATCGAGCAGTGAGTGGATGATCTTGACCGCGCCACCGGGTGCAGCCGTCAACCAGCCCGTATCTCGCCGGCTTCGCTTGACGGCATCGAGTTCGAAGTAGCCCCGGGGATTCGAAGCGTCGGGTTCGCGCTTCCCATCGCTGAGGATCGGCAGCCCGGCCGCTTGCAGAATGTTCATCATCAATGATGTACCCGAGCGCGGAATGCCGCTCACCACGGTGACGGGTTTCGGCATTCTCTAGCGTTGCCAGGCCAAGTAGCCCGCCAGGATCCGCTTGACAGTGGGGGTTACCCGGGTGCGATTGAAGGCGTCTCCCAGCTGGCGAATCGCTTCCGAACGCGTGGGGTACGGATGGATGACCCCGGCCAGGGCACCGAGTCCGAGGCCCGCCGCCCGGGCGACACCGATCTCACCAATCAGGTCGCTGGCCCCGTAGCCCACCACCGTGGCCCCCAGAATGCGGTCGCTGCCCGGCTTGACGAGAATTTTCACGAAGCCCCGGTCCCGGCCATCGGCGATGGCGCGGTCGACCTCGCTGAAGGGTCGGACGAACGCTTCCACCGGAGTTCCCTTTGCGCTGGCCTCGGCTTCGCTCAGCCCAAGATGGGCAATCTCGGGATCGGTATAGGTGCACCACGGAATCGTCAAGGCGCTGAGTTTTTTGCGACCCAAGGGGCCGACCGCGAAGAGGGCATTCTGGATCACCGCTCGGGCCGCGAAGTCGGCCGCGTGAGTGAACTTGAGTTCCATGCAAACATCGCCCGCGGCGTAGATGTGCGGATTGTGGGTTCGAAAGTAGTCGTCGATCTCGATGCCCGTTCTGGGATGAGAACGGACGCCCGCGGCCTCAAGTCCGAGGCCTTCAAGGATTTGATCGCAGGCGAACGCTTCCTCGTGGCCGGCTTTTTCGAGTGTGGCTGTTTTGACTTCGCCGGGAGTTCCTTCGACGCGCACAAGCGACGTCGCCAGTCGGACATCGACGCCGTCCCGGCCCAGCTGATCGAGGAGGAGCGCTGCTGCTTCGGGATCTTCACGCGCGAGAAACTGTTCGGCCAACTCGACTAGGGTAACTCGGGCACCCATGCGTCCGAAGGCTTGGGCAAGCTCGCAGCCCAGGGGCCCTCCGCCGAGGACCAGTAATCGATTCGGCAGCGACTCCAAGTCGAAGACGTTTTCGTTGGTGAGGTAGCCCGCATCTTTCAGGCCGGGGATGGGGGGCACTGCGGCCCGGGCGCCGGTGGCGATGACGGCCTTGCGGAAAGCGAGACGTTGCCCCGCCACCTCGACGTGGCGCCGACCCACGAAGCGCCCCTCGCCGAAAAAGACATCGACGCCGAGTTCTTCGCTGAATCGTGCGGCCGAGTCGTTGGGCGCGATGCGGGCGCGTACGGCGCGCATTCGCTCCATCACCGCGCGGAAATCAACGGAGGCTTCGCCTTCCATGCGGATGCCGAGCGGCTCGGCTTCGCGAATCTCCGCCCGGGCATGCGCGCTTCGCAGCAGACTCTTGGAGGGGACGCAGCCGACGTTCAGGCAGTCGCCTCCGAGTTCGGCCCGCTCAATGAGCGCGACTCGGGCGCCGAGACCGGCGGCCCCGGCGGCGGTCACGAGTCCTGCGGTGCCGGCCCCGATCACCACCAGGTTGTATCGGCCGGCGGGCACGGGATTGCGCCATCCCGAGGGACGGACGAGGTCGAGAAGCCGTTGGTCGGAATCGTTTTCGCGCAGCATGACTCTATTGCGACTCCCGGTCGGTCAGCGTGTGAAGTTCGGTGGCTTCCGCGAGCGCCCGGCGCGCGGTCCGCGTCACGACGGCGGTGACCGCAATGGTGGCGCCGAGGCCCAGGGCCAGCACGAGAAAATCGCCCACGCCGCGCTCCGGGTTCGCTCCGCCCGCCAAGCGGGCGACGTCGCCGATGACATGGCCCGAGTAGACGTAGAGAAACGTTGCGGGAAGCATGCCCAGGGACGCGATCAGGTAGTCGCGCAGGCTGACTCGAGTGAGCCCCAGGGCATAATTGAGGAAACTGAAAGGGAAGGCCGGGGAGAGGCGCAGTAGGAAGGTTATCTTGAGCCCCTCCCGGCCGATAGCGCGATCCAGCGCATCGAAGCGTGGGCTCGAACCGAGTCTTTCCTCGATCCATGCCCGCGCCCCGTAGCGGGCGATCAGGAATGCCAGGGAGGAGCCCAGGAGGGCCGCGACGAAGACGTAGACGACGCCGCTCGCCAGGCCGAAGAGGGCGCCTCCGGCCAGGGTGAGAATCGAGCCGGGGATGAAGAGCACAGTGGCCAGCGCGTAGAGGCCGATGAAGAACAAAGGTCCCCAGTCGCCGAGGCTCTCCAGCCAGTTCACTGCGGCGGGAATGGAGTCGCCACCCATTCGGGCGACCCAGAAGAGCGCGACTGCGGCCGCCAAGCCCATCAAAATCCCTCGAAGCCGGAGGAATGGGCGTTGGGGTGGTTTGCTCGGGGATGACCCCGGCGGATTGGATTGTTGAAGAGAGGTCATCGGGGACGAATGGTACCGAGTTTGCTCACCCACTGCTCTGGATCAGGGCACCGCTGCAACCCGAGCCCGAGCCCGCCGTGCAACCGAAACAATGGGGCGCGGTTTGGATCCGTCGACCCTCGAAATGGGTCAAATCGTCGACGCTCCAAATATCCAGGGCCGGGCCGGGTACGGGTAAACCCAACGCCTGATTGAAATCGCAGTCGAATAAATTGCCGCAGTGGTCGACGCTGATCAGGCTGCGGCACATGAGGCCGGGTAGGGTCGCCGGGTTGAAGTGGGTGACCAGCAGGGACACGTACGCGCGCAACTCGCCCCGGCGTTCCAGGCTTCGGGCGAATCGCTTGATGGGCATGTTGGTCAGGGTCAGCAGTCGGTCGAAACGAATGCCGAAGTCGTCATCCAACCGTTGGCGGTACTCGGCTTCGAGTTCCACTTGTTCCGGGGGAAGGACGGCGCCCACCGGGTTGTAGACGAGATTCAGGGTGTGCTCCGGGTCGCCGCCCCCATACCCCAGGGTGTTGAGGGCCTGGAGTGCCTCGATGCTAAGGGGAAATACGCCACGGCCGCGTTGTTGCTCGACGTTCTCCCGGCGGTAGCACGGAAGGGACGCGACGATTTCCACGCCGTGCTTGGCGAGGAACTCGGCAGTCTGCTCCTGCCCGGGCTCGAAGAGGACCGTAAGGTTGCAGCGATCGATCACGCGCCGCCCCAGGCTGCGGGCGCCGCGCACCATGTCGCGAAAGCCCTCGTGGAGTTCCGGCGCCCCCCCGGTGAGGTCCAGAGTCTCTACCTGCGGATTGAGGGCGAGGAGGTCCAGGATCCGTTGGCAGCCCGCCCGGGAGAGCTGCTCGGTTCGCTTGGGTCCCGACTCCACGTGGCAGTGATGGCAGGCCAGGTTGCACCGTTTGGTGAGATTGACCTGAAGGGTCGTCGGCGCCCCACGAACCAACGAGGCCAGGGGCGAGTCCGTCATGCGCGCTTCGAAGTCGAGACTGAGGTCGTGGATCTGCGGGTGGGCCAGACGTTTGATCTCCGGCACGGGGCCATTCCCGTGACAAGCGCGAGTCGTACACGATCCGGTCCGGCGAAAACAGGCCTTTCTGAAAACGGAGGGTTGCCAGTTTCAGCGGTCATGGCGTCGGACCTCAGGCAAAACCGCTCGTACTTTTTGGTCTGGAGCGCATCGGCCGTTTCGGCTTCTACAGGCTTCTGCTTGCCTTTCGAAGGGGTTTCGGCCGACGGCAGTGCCCTTGGATTCGGGCTAGGGTTTCGGATTCAGTGGAATCGTAGACCCCGCCCTGGGCGGCCTAAGGGGAGAAAAAGACCATGAGCGACATTCAATTCGACGATCGCGTGGCGGTGGTAACTGGCGCTGGCGGCGGCCTTGGGCGCACCTATGCGGTCGAGTTTGCCCGCCGAGGCGCCAAGGTGGTGGTCAATGATCTCGGGGGCGCCTCCGATGGCACCGGCGGCAGCAGCAGCATGGCGGACCAGGTGGTCAAGGAAATCGAGGAAGCCGGCGGCACAGCGGTAGCCAATTACGATTCCGTGTCGACGCCCGAAGGGGGCGAGGCCATCGTGCAGACCGCACTGGACAATTTTGGCCAGGTGGACATCGTGGTCAACAATGCGGGTATCCTGCGCGACAAGTCCTTTGTCAAACTCTCGCCCGAAGAGCTTGAGATCGTTATCGACGTCCATCTCAAGGGCGCTTTCTACGTTTCTCAACCCGCCTTCCGCGCCATGAAGGAGCGAAATTACGGACGCTTCGTCCACACCACTTCGGCGGCGGGGGTTTTCGGGAATTTTGGCCAAAGCAATTACGGGGCCGCCAAAATGGGGTTGGTGGGGCTCTCGAACGTACTGGCTGTCGAAGGCGCGAAGAACAATATCAAGTCCAACGTGATCGCCCCGATTGCGAAGACGCGCCTGACCGAAGAACTGCTGGGTGCTTTGGCGGATCGCTTGGAACCCGAAAATGTGACTCCGCTGGTCATCTATCTCTGCTCCGAAGCCAACGAAGAAAGCCACGCGGTGTATTCGGTCGGCGGCGGCCGCTTTGCGCGGATTTTCATCGGCCTGGCGCCCGGATGGACGGAGAAGGGCGCGACCCCGACCGCCGAGGACATTCAGGCCAATTTTGCCCAGATTCATGAACCGGGTGACTACATCATTCCCAGCAGTATCGGCGATGAGATGGGCTTGATCTTGAAGGCATTGTCGGACTGAGTTCAGGGGTAGGCGCCGAGGCCGAAGGACGCCGTGGCCCCCGCGCTCGGGGATTGCCGACGCTGTCCGCGTGCTTGGGCTTTCGAGCGGTCCAGTCGCGGCGATTGGGCCGGGGCGGATCGCACGAACTCAATTTTTAGCCGTTACTTTTAGCCGTTATATAGGAGACGAGAATGCCCATTGATCCCAGCAAGGCCCTGGGCGCCGAACTCGGAGAAGGTCAGTACTCCTGGACCCAGGACGACGTCATTCTCTACCACCTCGGTATCGGAGCCGGCGTTCCGGCGACGGATGCGCGCGAACTCGAATACACCTACGAGAAGAACTTGCGGGTATTGCCCAGCTTCGGGGTGATTCCGGTCTTCGGGGCCATGGGGGGCATGGGCAACGTCGAAGGACTTTCCTTCAACTTCGCCATGCTGCTTCACGGTGAACAGGACATCACGCTCCACAAGCCGCTTCCCACGGCCGCAACGGTGACCAATCGCAGCCGGGTGGCCGAACTCTGGGACAAGGGCAAGGCCGCGCTCTGTGTGCTCGAAGTCGAGTCTCGGGATGAGGCCGGCGAACCGCTTTTTACCAATCGTTTCAGCCTCTTCTTGCGCGGGGAGGGAGGCTTTGGGGGCGAACCCGGGCCCAAAGCGGGCAACACGCCGCCCGATCGCGACGCGGATGGCGTTGTGGAGTCCCCGACCCTGCCCCAACAAGCCCTGCTCTACCGGCTCTCGGGTGACAAAAATCCTCTGCACGCCGATCCCGAAATCGCCAAGATGGCGGGCTTCGATAAGCCCATCATCCATGGCCTCTGCTCCTTCGGCATCGTGTGCAAAGCGGTGGTGGACCACGCCCTGGGCGGCGATACCGACCGGGTGGCGCGCTACCAGGCGCGGTTCCGGGGGGTGGGCTTCCCGGGTGAGACCTATCAGACGTCCTATTGGCGCGAGGGCGACAAGCTCATCATCGAAGCCCGGTCCAAGGAGCGCGGCGAGGTGTTGATCAGCAACGCGGCCATCACCCTGCGCGACTGAGCGGGCCGCGTCCGCGCGATGCCAAGGCGGTTCGGGAGCCGGGCTCCTCAACCTGGGATCGGCGCACCCGGGCCCGGCCTAGGCCTTGGCGGCCTCCACCAGGCCGTCGAGGGCGGGCCAATCGATGGCCGATTGGGCGCCAAAGGCCGACAGGAGCAGGGCTCGGTCGGGATCTTTCGCTTCGGCCAGGAAACCTTTGACGTGCTGGGTGAGTTTCGTTTTGGCCGGGCACTTGGGGTGTTCGTCCTTGAGGACGCCATCTTCGTGGGCGAGGCCAACGCGGTCGAGCCAAGCCACCAAGACCTCTTTGCGGCATTCGACGAAGTAGGCGGCGAGGATCTCTTCCGCCATGGGGGCCGAGGCGACTCGGGCCAGGGCGCGTCGAACGGCGGCAGCACGTTTTTCCAGGGGCTGGCGCAGCAGGTATTGGGGACGGCTTTTGGTCGCGATGGAAGCCGCTTGAATCGCCTGGCTAAACATCGCCGGGCATTCCTGGGCGAGGGTCGTGAAAAATGCGGTGGTTTGGTCCGGCGGCATCGCGGCGAAAACTTCATGAGGGCGCATGCGGGTTCGACTCCTGCTGGGCGATTGGGCCGAATGTTTAGCACCGCGTCGGAAGCCTGCCCGCAAGTTCGCTGCACTCAAACTGTCAAAAGGCTAAAGTATCAATGGGTCATAAAACCCCGACGGGTTTTTGCTATATTTTCTATAGATTCTAGCGTTCACCGTCGATGAGGTCGGTGTATGTTTGAGACAATCATGGCGAATGATCTGACCGACGACCCGCGCAAGCTGAGCGCGCTTATTTCTCGAGTTTCGAGCCTCGCGAGCGACTACGCAGTGCCTTCGGTGCTGGTGGGTCTGGTCGCCGATGTGGGGGACACGACCTTCCCCGAATATATCCACTATCTGCAGAGTGCTCTGCGCGTCGAGGACGGAATTTTTCGCATGACCCGCGAGCGCGCGGTGATTCATCTGGCAGACGTCGATCGCGAGCAGGCCGAGCAGGTGATGGAGCGGTTGGCCGAAGCATTTTCCGACGAGTTTCCCGCCCTCAGCCGACTCAACATTCGAACCCAGGTCTATGAGGCCAAGACCGATACCCCAGAACTCCGCGTCAAGGACATCCTGACGCGCATTTTTGTGGTCTCGACCTTTCACTAGCGTCACTAGCGGCCACGCGAGTCCGCTGGCCCCCACGACCTTGGGCCGCGCTGGCGCAGGGGCCACGAATTCCCCACGCTCCCTGCATGCGGCGGTGGATTCTCGGGTTGGGGTTTGGGCCGAGCTTGGTCGTGGCTTCCTTTTCTTCGGTCTTGATTGCCCTAGGAGCGCCTCCGGGTGGCTGGCTGCTTGGTCACTGGCTCGGCTTCGTCCCGCTGGTGGTCTTGGCCCGGCGGCCCGGGGTAACGCCCCGGCAAGCGGCCGCTCTGGGGTTGGCGGGCGGGATGGGGATCGGCCTCGTGGGCTTTCCTTGGATCGCCGAGCTGCTGATTCGCTTTGCGGGGGTGCCCGGGCTCTTCGGGTTCTTGGGGTGGGTGCTCTTCGCTTTTTGGATGGCGATTCCCTATTCGCTGTGGGCTCTGGGGCTGCGGCTTGGTCCATTCACGGGCGCGGGTTCCTATGTCTGGCCGGTCGTGCTCTTCGTGGCCCTTCAATTCGGCTGGCCCAACCTCTTCCCCTACACGCCGTTGATCGGTTTCGCCGAGAGTCCGGCCTGGATGCAGCTTGCGGAGTTGGGTGGCGTGCCTTTGCTCGAAGCCGTGGTGGTCGCTTGGGGAGTTGCGGCAGCCCGGACATTGACTCGGCCAACCGCGCGGGCCGCCGCGTGGGATTTCGGCTTCGTGTTGCTCGTGCCGCCCCTCGTGCTCGCCTACGGGACCGCGCGGATGCAGGCCTTGGACGTTGCTGCCGAAAGCGCTCCGACGCTCCGGGTGGGCATTGTCCAGCCCAATATTCCAGTCGGGGGCATGCCGCCTTCCCAGCGCCTCGAGCGGCTTCGTGAATCTTCGGCGCGGCTCTCCGCCGCTGGCGCGCAACTCATCGTCTGGCCCGAGGCCGGCAGCTTTCCCTACCGGGTTTCCCGGCCCTTTGTGCACGACCGGGTGCTCGGCGATGATCGGGTGATGCTCCGGCACCGGGTGCCTACGCTCCTGGGTGCCGGCTCCCGGACGCCTGGGGCGCGCTATGGGTACAACAGCGCCTACCTGCTGAATGCCGACGGTGCCGTGCTTGGGCGCTATGACAAGGTCAACCGGGTGCCCTTCGGTGAGGCGGTGCCCGTGATCGACCCCGATTGGCTGACCGATCGCATCAACGGCATAGCCCACCTTGAAGCCGGAGCCGGACCCGCGCGCTTCGTCTTGCCCGGAGAGAACCGGGGCAGGGGTCCCGGCCAGGGGCAGGGCGTTGCTTCTCTCGGCCCGCTCATTTGTTACGAGGACATCATTCCTGACTTTGCCCGCCGAGTGGCGGGTCAGCCCGGGGGCATCGAACTCTTTGTCAATCTGACGGTCGACGCGTGGTACGGCGATACCGCCGAACCTTGGGAGCACCTGGCTCTGGCGCAATTTCGCAGCGTAGAGCACCGGATTCCCCTTGTGCGGAGCACCAGCACCGGGGTCAGCGCCGTCGTGGATTACAACGGTCGCCGGGTGGCCCATCTCCCCCTCCGGCCGGTGGAAGCTGAGACTGCCCACCGCTATCCGCCCGAGATCCTGGTTGCGGATGTGTCGCTGCCCCGGAATACCCGGATGCAGCCGACCCTCTACGCGCGCGGGGGTTGGTTGTTCCCCTATGCGTGTACCGCTGCCGTGCTTGGGGGCGTCGTCCGAGCTGGGTGGGCGCGTCGCCGAGAGCTCTGAACGTCGAGTGGAGCCCGGACCCTGGAATCCGGGTTGCCAGGGCCCGATGGCGAAACAAATTTTTCGCGCGGGTTCGCCTTCTTTCGGCCGTCGGCTTTCCGATCAGCCGCCCACTTCGTCGGCCGCGGCGACCTCGGCAATTTGCTTTTCGACCACCGCGATGAGCGGCGCCACTCGGGGATAGCCGACGTATTGAGTGAGGTGGATCAGCACTTCGCGGAGCTGCTCGGGAGAGAGTTCGTCGTTCTTGAGCGCGGCTTTTGCCTGAATGCCGAATGTCATGCCCTCACCCAGGGCTGCGATGGCGCCCAGCATCAGCATGCGTCGGTCGCGTTGGTCGAGGGCCGGGCGGGTCCAGACATCGCAGAACAGGTTTTCCATCATCAAGTCAAAGAAGTCGTTTTTGCCTCGGGGCAGGGCGGCGACGTCGCCGCAGTAGACTTCTTTGAATTTTTCCAGCCCGCGTTCCCAACGGTCTTGCTCCGCCATGGCGTGCTCCTTTTTTTGTGTTCTTGCGATTCGCCCGGCCGCTAGGGGTCCAGGGGGGCTTCGGGTTGAACTTCCAGGGTGTCGATGCGAACGCCCTCGGGTGTGGTAACCGCAGTCACCACCGCCCGGGCGATGGCTTCCCCGGGCATCATGGCCAAATGCCGTTGGAGACCGAAATGCTGCCAGCGCTTGACCAACTCGGTGATGAGCGGCGCCCCCCAGTCCGACGCGTACTCGCTCATTGCCGGTCCCACACGGATTACCGTGGAGCGCAGCCCGGTCCCCTCGAACTCGAGGGCCAAGGCCGATGCGAGTCCTTCGAGGCCGGCCTTGGTCGCGGTGTAGATCGCCTGATGGGGTCGCGGCCAGCGCTTGGCATCCGAACTGATGAAGACGAAATCTCCGCGTAGACCCTGGGCATAAAGGGGGCCGAGGGCGCGCCGGCAGACGTAGGCGGGTCCGGTCAGGTTGACGGCGATTTCCTGTTCGATTTTCGCGGGGTCGATATCTTTGAGGAGCCCGGGGTGGCTGAGGCCGGCGTTGTTCACCACGACGTTGGCGACCCCGAAAGCGGCTTCGGTCTCGGCGAAGAAGCGATCGACCGACTCGGGATCGGCGACATCGAGGACGTGGGCGAAAGCCTGCCCTCCGGCCTCTTCGACTTGGCGTGCGGTGTCCTCAAGGCGTTCGAGTCGCCGAGCGCCCACGGCGACTCGCCAGCCCAGGGCGCCCAACGCTTTGGCGATGGCGACGCCAAGGCCGGACGAAGCGCCGGTGACCACGGCGGTGCGAGGGGGGACGGTCTCGGTGAGAGAGGGAGCGTTCATCGGTGTCTGTACCCATAGCAGCCAATCACTCGGTTGCCGCTCTGATTTTTTCGAGCATGTCCACTCGCCCGGGGCCCATGTGCAGGGGTTCGCGTTCTTCCCGGCGGCCCCAGACGGCCATCACCCGGCCCAGGAGGTCGGGGGCGGCCATTAGATCCCGAGGGTCGTCGAGCATGTTGAAGACGCGCATGAAAGCGCGGGTGACCACGATGTCTTCGCGCAGGGCGGGGATCAACCCGTGGAGAAGAACCGAACGCATGTAGGCCTTGGGATCCACCGAGCCGTCGTCACGCTGGAACACGAAGGGATCTTCGCCTTTGCGGTCGACCTCGGTTCTTTCTTTTGTCGCCCGGTCCTGCTCGCGCATATTGGCGTACCAGGGTACGAGTTGGCGGTCGACCTCGGCACTCAGTTCCTCGGCGAACGCGAGGGGTTCGTCGGGATGCTTTGCGTAGGTGTCTGCCAGCAACCAGGCCGAAATCCACGCGACGGTGCATCCCCGTCCGGAGATCGGGTTTTGGTGCATCAACGCATCGCCGATGGGGTAGAGACCGAGAACCAGGGGTTTGCCGTCGCGAGCGAAATGGCGAAGGGTGTTTTTGAGGTTCGCGTAGGTATAGACGTCGGTGACGGGCGCCGCGACGGCGGGGTCCACCCAAGGGCCCGTTGTGGGCAACGCCTGGGCGACGGCCTGAAAGGTGTCCGCGTTGCGCACCCCGCGCAAGGGCGCGTCATCGGGGGACGCCGCCAGGGTGATCGAAAAGATCCCCGAATCCCCCAGGAAGATCGCGTATTTGAGATAACCCAGGTCGCCACCGATGGGGCCTTCGAGGCCGGGTGCCTTGACTCCATCCAGAATGCGGTAGAAGCGCGAGCAATAAAAAATTCCGCATCCCTCGGAATCCTTTTCGAGAGGCTCGCTCCCAATGGCCTCGAGCCAGGACGCCAATTGGGTATTTCGCCCCGAGGCATCGACCACGAGATCGGCCGAGAGGGTTTCGGTTTCTCCCGAGGCTCTCTGCACTCGAACGCCTTCGATTCGAGGCAGTCCGCTGGCCTGGTCTCGGGTGGCGATGAGCCCGCGGACCTTGACGCCATCGAGATAGCGGGTGGGGGTCGTATTTTCGACGTGGCGGCGCAGTACCCAGTCCAGGGTGATGCGGCGGCAGGCCAGCAAGACGATCTCGTCGTCTTCGGGAATGAGTTCGGGGTTGTCGAAGGTGGCCTCTACGAGATCGGAGAAGGGCAAAGTTTCGGCGCCGGCGGCCAGAAGGTCGGCGTAGAGGTCCGGCGCGCGGTCCCGAATTCCGTTGTGCAGCCGCGCCAGGAAAGCATGGGAGTGGCGGGATTGGGGCGCGCCCCGGCGCTCCCAGCGTTCGAAGGCTTCGACGGGAGAATCGCATTGGGGCAAGACCTCGCCTTCGAGGACCGTGATGCGGTGGCCCTGACGCGAGAGGGCGAGGGCGGCAAAGAGCCCCGCCACACTTCCGCCCACGATCACTACGTTCTTGGGGGAGGGGGTCGTAATCGGGGATTCTTCGTGCGGGTCGCTTGCCGGCATTGTTCCGCTCAGTCGATGGCGGCCTCATGCGGCCGAACAGTGTTGAACGCTGAAGGCTCGCCCAGCAGAAGAGATTTCGCCAGCTTCGGAGATCGATCCCTTCCGTACCGCCGTCATCGAGTTTTGAGGCTTGCCCGGGCCAGGAAAATGATAGGCTTGGGCAATGTCTGAACCCCAGACCCTAGAATCGGCGCCCCATGCTGGGCACGCTGCTCCCCTGTCGGCGGGTGCCAGTCGTTACGCCTTGGGCTTGCTGGTCGTTGTTTATATTTTCAATTTCATCGATCGGTCGATCCTCTCGATTCTCCTCGAAGACATCAAGCAGGCCTTTGATGTTTCAGACACCTATCTCGGATTTCTATCGGGGATAGCCTTCGCTCTTTTCTACACCCTCATGGGACTCCCCATTGCGCGCTGGGCGGATCGGGGAAGTCGTACGACCATCATCGCTTTGGCGATTTTCGTTTGGAGTGCGATGACCGCCGCCACTGGGCTGGCGCGGAGTTTCGCTCATCTCGCCATTGCGCGGGTGGGTGTAGGGATCGGTGAAGCGGGCTGCAGTCCTCCTGCCCATTCCTTGATTTCCGACTACTTCCCGCCTGAACGACGGGCGACGGCGCTGGCCATTTACTCCCTGGGCATACCCATCGGGGGAGCCGTGGGGTTCTGGGCAGGGGGGTGGCTCAACGAATTTTTCGACTGGCGAGTGGCCTTTATGGTCGTGGGGCTGCCCGGTTGCCTGCTGGCCGTGGTGGTGAAGCTGACTCTCCCCGAGCCGCCCCGGGGCGCCTACGATTCCTCCACCGAGAGCGCGGTTACGAAAAGCGCGGGCGCGCAAAGCCCCGGCCGCGACGGGATGTGGGTGGTGCTCCACTTCCTGCGATCGCTGCCCTCGTTTCGCCATATGGCCTTTGGCGCATCGCTTCACGCGTTCTACGGATATGGGGCCAGCGCGTTCATCGCGGCTTTCTTTATGCGCTCGCACGGAATTCCCAGTGGAGAACTCGGGACCTGGTTGGCGGTGCTCGGCTTTACGGGAGGCGTTGCGGGTACCTACCTGGGCGGTTATTTGAGCGATCGGCTGTCGGTTCGCGACCCCCGTTGGCCGATGTGGGTTCCGGCGGTGGCCACGACGCTCTACATCCCCTTCGCCTTTCTCCTCTATCTCTGGCCCGACGGTCGAACCGCTCTGATTCTTTCTTTCCCGGGCTCTTTTCTGGGCGGGATGTATCTCGGGCCTACCTTTGCGATGACCCAAAGCCTGGTGCCCTCCCACATGCGGGCCACGGCTTCGGCGATCCTGCTCCTAGTCATCAACCTGATCGGTCTGGGCCTGGGCCCTCAAGTGGTGGGGATCTTGAGCGATCTCCTCCATGGAGAGTTCGGCGTGGAGTCGCTCCGATACGCGATGCTTTCGGTGGTCGTGGTGTTCGCGAGTTGGTCGATCGTCCACTACACACTGGCGGCCCGGACACTGACCGAAGACCTCGAGGCAAAAAACCACCTCGGGGAGTGAACGAAACCCCTTGGGCTTCGTGTCGGGTATCTTCGGGCGCATGGAGAGCACCGCCCCGAAATCCGCATCCGTCCGCCATCGCGTTCTCTGGGATGGGGACTGTGCGTTCTGCGGACGGGCTGCTCGCTGGTGCCAGCGAAAAGACATTCGCGGCCGCCTCGAACTCATCGCCTATCAGGAGGCGCCTTCGCCCCCGATGACCGATGCCTTGCGGTTGGCGTGTGCGGGCGCCCTCCACGTGGTGCGCAGGGATGGTCAGGTGCTGCGGGCCGGGCGCGCGTTGCTCTTTGCTTTCGGTGAACTCGGCTACCCGCGAACAGCTCGGCTATTCGCCCGGCGTCCGCTGATCTGGGCGGTGGAAATCGTGTATTTCGGTGTGGCGCGCAATCGTCAACTGCTCAGTCGCCTTCTATTTCGGGGCGAGGCGGACGGATGACTCGGCCCCGCCGGTGGGGAAGAGCCCGGGCCTTGAGGGTGGCGACGCGGTCGGCCACTTCGTCGTAGAGTTCGTCCACTTCGACCGGGCGTCCCTGGGCGATCCGCTTCGAAAACATGGTGACTGGAAAGAAGAGATCCTGCTCTTTCTTCCACCGTAGGGCGCGGCTGCGGCCATAGTCGTCGTCGACCACCACCCAATGGAGGTCCAGTTGTTGGGCGAGTACGTCGCCGAAGGCCAGACCCAGGGCCTGCTGATCAAAGACGTTCTCTTTGGGGATCGACCTTCCATCGAGCAGGCGCTGGATCGTGATGAGATCGAGAATGTCGCCGCCACGAATCGGGGTGCCCAGATGCCGGCGCGCCAGCTTGTCGGCCAACTCGCGCTGGCGCTCCGACTTGATGTTCTCCGAGGTTCCCAATTCTTCCACGGTCCGCGGTTTGATCTGGGCCCGTGCGGGCGTCGAGGCGAACCCGACGAGGAGCAGCGCCAGGGCGAGGCCAACGGCGGTAAAAAACCGATTTCGGAATCTGCTGCGCGGGTTCACATTTCGCCCTTTGGGTGGGGTCAACATCGATGGCCCAGGGGGTTTGCGAAGGCTCACGGAGGTCGCTGCTGCCCGCCGGGCGCGGAGAGTAGCCCATTCCGCCCCGATCCCGCGCGGTTCTCAGCGCTTGGGGGATTGCCCCGGTCGGGGCCCGGAGCGGTGCGAGGATGCGCGGGCCTTGGCGATTCGGGTGAATGCGATGATCTTGTAACCGCGACCGACGCTCAGAACTTCGCTGGATCCGGCATTCCCCAGGCCGCGCTCGTAGGGCAGGGTATGGTTGGCCACGATCAGCGCCCGCCCCCCCAAGGTGAGGGCTTCGCCCAGTCGAACGAACATCGCATGAGCGGGGCGGAGGTCGACCTCTTTCCCGCCATGGAAGGGAGGATTGACCAAGGCCAGATCGAAGTCGGCCTCGGGGCAGGCTTCTTCGGCATCCCACCACTCGATTCGGCTGCGCGTGTCGAGCCCCAAGGCGGCGGCGTTTTGCTCGGCGCTGGCGACCGCCCGAGCGTCGCCGTCGAGCAGCAGCGCTCGGGACTCGGGCCAGCGCGTCAAGGCGGCGAGCGCGAGGGGGCCGATCCCACAGCCGAGATCCAGGATTCGCTGGGGGGCGGGTTGGTCGGCCAGGATCTCCAGCAGTAACTCGGTGCCGACGTCCAACCGCTTTGCGCTGAAAACGCCGGGTTCGGCGTGGAGTTCTCGAGTCGGACTGCCGGGCAGGGGCAGAAGGGGTCCCGGACCCGAACTCCGCTCGAAGGCGACGATCCGCGCGTGCCGACGGTTGGCGAGGACGCGCGGCGTTTGCTCGAGTTCCCGGGCCAGACGCTTGACCGCGGATGTGATGCCCAAATCGTTGCCGCCGCACAGCAGCAGTCGCCCGCCCGGTTCGAGGAGGGCCCAAGCATGGCCGAGATCGCGCCAAGTGGCCGGGCGACTCTTCTGCATGTGGACCAAGGCCTGGCCGAAGCGTCCCTCGTCGGGACTCGGCGCCGAGGCCCGGGCGTCCACCCCCCCCGCAGTGGCCTCCAGCCAGGCCGCGCGCCAGGGCAAGACGCTGCGACCCCCGTGCCTGTCGGCGGCGCGGAAACCCTGGAACTCGCAGATCGGTTGGGGCCGGAGCACGCCTGGGTCAAAGATCAGTTCATCCGCCGCCATGACGGGACCATAGGCGATGTCTGCCCCTGGGCTCGCCTTGCCGCTGGTCTCAAGCGGTCGCCGGTCGCAGCCTTTCGAGGTGGGGGTTCAGGAAGCGGCGATCAGGATCCCATGTATCGCGCACCCGCCACCAGTCTTTCCAGCGGGGGTGCAGTCGCGCGAGTTCGTCGCCGGTGCAGAAGTGAACCTTGCCCCAATGCGGTCTGCCCGCGTGCGCGCGAAAAATGGTCTCGCAGGCGCGGAACAACGGGCCGTCCGGTTGGTCGATGCCTTGGTGGACCGAGAGTGTGACGGTTTCGCGTTGGTACGCGGTGGAGAGCCAGGTCTCGTCGGCGGCCAGGGTGCGGTACTCCAGGGGCCAGGCCAGATCGGGGAAATCCCGGTGGAGCATTTCGCGCAGGGCGCGAAAGCACGCCGGCCCCTCTTCCCGGGGCACTGAGTATTCCATCTCCGAGTGCTTGTCGGGTCGATGGTTGGCGAGCACCTCGTCACTCCATGCGAGTCGCTTGCCCTCTTCGGCAAGGGGGTAGACGGGGTCGGCGTCGGTTTCTGCCAGGGACTTGCAGGCGGCCCGGTCGCTGCCGGGCATCCAGAAGAATTCGAAATGACGGGTCGCGCCCGTGAGCGAGTCGATGCGCTCGAGGACGCCGTCGACCTGTTCGAGCCAGATCTTTTCCTGCAACCGATAGGCGGGACGAACCGCAAGACTGAGTTCGGTGAGGACGCCCAGGCCACCGAGGTTCAGGCGCGCTGCTTCGAAGAGTTCGGGTTCACGGTCGGCCGCGCATTCGGCGACGGAACCGTCGCTCAATACAATTCGCGCCCCAATCAGGCCCGATGAGAGATTGCGGAGCGTGGTTCCGGTCCCGTGGGTTCCCGTCGCGATTGCACCCGCAATGGCCTGGCGATCGATGTCCCCCTGGTTGAGCAGTGCAGCGCCCTCGGCGCGCAATGGGGGGCCGAGGTCGGCGATTCGGGTTCCCGGGCGGATTCGGGCGACTCCGGATTCCCGATCTACACCGACGATCCCCGTGAAATCGGCGAGATCGAGCAGCACGCCTTCGGTGGGGACCAAGGGCGAGTGACTGTGGGCCGCGCCGACGACGCGCACGCGCTGCCCGGCCTTGGCGGCTTCGCGAACCGCGCGAATCACGGTCGTTTCGCGGTCCGCGGGCACGATGGCTCCGGGTTCGGCACGGACGCGCCCCGACCAATTTGACCATTCCGCCATACCGACACCGTTGTTCGTGTTGGGCGAGTGATTCAGAAAAATCTGCCCGCCTCTTGGGTTTTCGTCGCTGGGACGAGCGGAGAGTCTTGAGAGCGGCGACCCGCTTGTCAAGCGAAGTGCGGATCCGGGTGGCCGGAGGGGATTCGCCTATGCGATCATGGGCTCCCATTGAGCGAGGAAGAAAACCATGCGTTTTACCATCGCGGAGTCCATGTGTGCTCCGGACAATTACATACCCCTGGCGATTGCCGCCGAAGAGGCCGGCTACTCGTCGTTCACCATTCCCGACAGCATCGCCTACCCCGAGGTGTCGGACAGCAAATATCCGTATACCCCCGATGGCAATCGCGAATTTCTCGACGGCAAACCCTTTATCGAGCCCATGATCCTCGCCGCCACATTGGCGGCGGTCACCGAGCGCCTGCGCTTTACGACCTTTGTGGTCAAGCTCCCCGTTCGCAACCCGGTGTTGATCGCCAAGCAGGCCATGTCCCTGGCCGTGCTTAGCAATAATCGCCTGGGATTCGGGGTGGGCATTTCGCCCTGGCCCGAGGACTTCGCGATTACGGGGGTTCCCCTCGCCGGCCGGGGCAAGCGGATGGACGAAATGATCGAGATCATTCGCGGGCTCGAAACCGGGGAGTTCTTTGCATACCAGGGTGAGCACTTCGAGGTTCAAAGCATCAAGATGAGTCCGGCCCCCACCGCCCGCATTCCGATCTTGATCGGTGGCCACGCCGAGCCGGCTTTGCGCCGGGCTGCCCGGATCGGGGATGGGTGGATGCATGCCGGCGGCGACGCCGAGACCCTGGAGGCGTTATTGAAACGTCTGGCCGAGCTTCGCCGGGAATACGACCGGGAGAGCGAACCCTTTGAGATTCATGTGATTTCCATGGACGGCTATACGCCGGATGGTGTCAAGCGGCTGGAGGATATCGGGGTGACGGATGCGATTGTTGGCTTTCGCAACGCCTACGAGCCCGATACCACCACCCTGGATCATAAAATCGGCGCGCTTCGGGGCTTCGCAGAGAACGTTATCGCCAAGGTGTGAGGGCCGCGGAGGGGTCGGGCGCTACTGGATTTCGACGCCCAGGCGGAAACCCACGGTGTCAATACCGAGGTTGGGCGGGTGGCTGTTGGCATTGGAGATATGCTGCCAGAGGACGCTGCCGATGAGCGAAAAGTTTGGACTGATTGCGTAGCGAACGCCCAGCGACGTATGGACGAAGAAGCTCACGCCGTTGTCCTGGCTCTCGAGGTTGAAGCCCAAGTCTCCCACGCCGAGGCCGCCTTCCACGTAGGCGCGCAGGCGTGCTTCCTCGCCGATCAGGTAGCGCAGGCCCAGCACCCCCCCGCCTGCAGCGCCGCTCCTGGGTTCGAGTTCCACCAGGATCGAGGCCTGGACCAGGCCTTCGAGTTGGCCGTGATACCAGTTTTCGCGATCGCCGAAGGTGCGGAGGGGCATGCGGAGATAGGGTTCGATGGCCAGGGTCCGAACATCTTCGACATCGCGCCCGCGTTGCTTGTCCCGGGGTGCAACCCCGTAGCCGTAGCCCAGGGCCAGACCGTACCCGATGCCACGGGACGGGGATTCGCCCGCGGTGGCCAAAGGCGAGGCGATTGCGAAGCCGAGCAACACAGCGAGCATGAGCCCCGCCCTGTGCCCGCTGAGCGGCAGTCGACGGTTGGGGGCCATCGAATTAGAACGGCCGAACGACTACGAGGATCACGATGGCGATCATGAGCAGGGTGGGAACTTCATTGGCAATGCGAAAAAAGCGCTGGGGTCGCTGATTGCGATCGGACGCGAAATCGTTTCGCCAATGGATCATCTGCCGGTGGGTGATCAGGAGCCCGACTACCAGGGCGAGCTTCGTCCAGAGCCAGGCGCTTCCCCCTGCGGTGAGGCCGGCGAGATAGCCGGGAAAAACCAGCATGCCAAGCCCCAGGCCGACGGTGCCCAACATGGCGGGAAAGAGAATGAGCCGGGAGAGCTTGTCCTCCATGACCTTGAAGGTTTCCGAAGTTTCCGAACCGGGCTCGGCCTCGCAGTGGTAGACGAAGAGTCGGGGCAGGTAGAGAAGGCCAGCCATCCACGCGATGACTGCAATGATGTGAAATGCCTTGAGCCAGGGCAGGGCGTACGCCCACAGATCGGACATGCAGAATCGCCTCGGAGGTTGAGTTGCGGCCCCGAGTCTAGCTCGGCCGTGAGATTTGGAAGCCCTTCCCGCCGCTGCCGGAACAGCCCTCGAGGCGAGGGTCGGTGTTTGACGGGGCCAAGACGCGACGGCTTCGGTGTCAGCCGGGGAGAATGCAGGCAAACTCGGCTTCGGGTAGAGTGCTGCCCCCTCAGCCGACCCAACGACCAATAGAAAGTCTCTCCGTGTACAGCATCTTGATCTCGATTCTGGTGGGTGCCTCGATCGGCGTGGTCTACACCCTGCTCGGGTTTTGGAAGACGTGGGCCATGGGGTCAATCCTCGCCGTGGTGTTTGGACTGACCGTATTCGTCCTGATTTCGCGAGGGCTGGCCAAGCGTTTTGAACCGCGTTTTCTCCACGCCCAGAAGCAGCTTCAGTCGGGGGCGACATCCCTGGCCATGAAGACCCTGGAAGAACTGCTGCCCCTGGGCCGTTGGCAAGTCATGCTGACCGGCCAGATCTACGCGCAGATGGGCATCCTCGCGTACGGGGCCGAGAACGATGACCTCGCGGTGGAATACCTGGAAAAATCAGCGTTGCGCGCCCCCGACGCCCGCATGGCTCTGGCGGCGATCTACTTTCGCCGCAAAAACACGAGCAAGGCCTTCGAGGCCATGGATATCGCGATTCGGGGTAGCAAGAAACAGATGCTGCCCTATCACGTCTATGCGTGGATGCTGCACAAAAATGGCGAGACCGATAAAGCCATCGACCAACTTCAGCGCAGTCTCAAGGTGGAGTCCGGCAATGAGGCCAGCAAGGAGAACTTGCTCCGGCTCCAGAACAACCGAAAGCTTTTGATGAAGCGTTTCGGAATGCAGTGGTATGCGCTCAAACTCGAAAAACCTCCGGCGTCCATGCGCCAATACCAGCCTGGAACCCACCGCGGAACGCGGGGCAAGCAGCGCAAGCAAGGGCGGCGGGGTTAGGGCGGGTGTCCGGGGCGCAGCGGGTATCCGTCAGTCGCCGATCCGAAGGGGTGCCCGGGCGCGGATGTCCCGGGATGAGGCGCCTACCACGATCTCGCGTTCGCCGGGGTTGAGTTTCCAGCCCCCGACTCCCTTATCCCAGACCGAGAACGACCGGGGCGAGAGATCGAAGCGCAGGACCTTCTCCTCGCCGACACCGAGTTCAACTTTCGTAAAGGCGCGCAATTCTTTGTCGGGCCGATCGAAGGGCGAGGAAAGACTTCGAACGTAGAGTTGAACGACTTCCTGGCCCGATCGGCTTCCGGTGTTCCTGACCCGGATGGAAATCGCGACGCTGTCTTCGGGGCGAGCGGTTGCCGGTACGACCAAATCACTGTAGTCGAACGCCGTGTAGGAAAGTCCGTGGCCAAAGGGGATACGGGGTTCGACGCCCCGAGTGTCGTAGGCCCGGTAGCCCATCAATAGATCCTCGCGATACTCCACCCGGCCGTCGGCTCCCGGGTAGTGGAGGAAGGCGGGGGTGTCCTCCAGGCGGACGGGCCAGGTCGTGGGCAGTCGGCCCGATGGGTTCACATCGCCGAAGAGGACATCGCTGAGGGCGTGGCCGAGTTCCTGGCCCCCAAAAGAGAGCTGCAACAGGGCGCGGCAATCCTGCAGCCAGTCCAGGGCCACCGGGCTGCCGACGTTGAGAGCCACCACTGCATCGGGACGGGCTTCGAGTACCCGCTGGACGAGTTCATCTTGACGGCCGGGCAGCGCCAGATCTTGGCGATCGTTGCCCTCGGTCTCCCATTCCCCGCTAGTGCCCACGATGACCAGGACCGCGTCGGCATGGCGCGCGGCCTCTATCGCGCGCTCGATGCCATCGTTGGGTTGGGGAGGGAGGGCGCCGAATTGGATGCCGCCGTGGGGAAGCTCGGGGTCGCGCTGGAAATCCACGCGGAACCCATAAGTCTCCCCGCGTTCCAGGGCGATCTGTGCTCGGCGTTCCGAGGAACCGTGGCCGAAAAATCCATCGCCGGGTTCCTGTTCGCTCGCGTTGTCGATGAGTAATTCGTCATCGAGGTAGAGCCGACTGCGTCCCGCGCTCTGAAGACCAAAGGTGTAGGCACCGCTGGCCTTGGCGGTGAAAGTTCCCGAGTAGCGCGCACCGAAATTGAGGGTGTCGACATGGGGCGAAAATTCGGCCATCCAAAAAGCGCGGCTGCGCCGAACGATTCGGGTGTGCACCGCTGGCCCGTCGCCGACTTCGCCGTTCCAATATTCAAGCAGAAGTCCCGGACGTTCTTCGCCACCGGCGGGTCGGAGCGATGCGGGATCCAGCGGCGGCAGATATTTATCGATGCGACAACCCGGTTCATGAAGAATCTTCACGCGATCGCCCAGTCGTTCGGCCAGTGCGGCCAGGGGATGAATTTCGTAGTGGGCGCTCACGATGGAACTGCCGCCTCCCTGGATCTGGGCGCGTTCGGCGTTGGGTCCGATGACCGCAAGGCATTGGATTTGGGCCGGGTCCAGGGGGAGCACACCTTCGTTGCGCACGAGGACGATGCTCTCGGCCGCGACCCGCCGAGCGAGGGTTCGGTGCTCCGGTCGGTTCTCGGAACGCTCGTCGGCTTCGGGTTCCTCATCTCCCAAGCGCCCGCAGGCCGCGAGGGTGCCGAGCAGGCGCCGTACTTTGTCGTCGACAACCGACTCCCCGACCTGGCCATCCCGGACGGCCGCGAGCAGGGCCGCCCCCATGGCGCTCGGAGGGCCGGGCATCTCCAGGTCGAGTCCCCCGTTGGCGTTGGCGACGGTTTCGGTGGCCGCCCCCCAATCGCTGATGACGAGTCCGCGAAAGCCCCACTCCTGTTTGAGGATGCCACGAAGGAGAGGCCCGTGACTCGACGCATAAGTGCCGTTGACGCGGTTGTAGGCCGACATCACCGCGCGCACATCGGCCTCCCGGACCGCCGCCTCAAAGGGGACCAGATAGAGTTCGCGCAGGGCCCGTTCGCTGACCTCGGAACTGATGCTGCGGCGCTCAAATTCGGAATCGTTGCAGACGAAATGTTTCACGCAGGCCCCGACGCCTCCGGACTGGACCCCTCGAATGAAAGCGACTGCTATTCGGGCAGTGAGGTGAGGATCCTCGGAGTAACACTCGAAGTTGCGACCCGCCAAAGGGTGGCGGTGAAGATTGACCGTGGGCCCGAGCACGATCCCCGCGCCTTTGCTGCGCGCCTCCTCGGCCAGGGCTTCGCCCACCGCTGCGGCCAGGTCCTCGTTCCAGGTCGCCGCCAGGGCGCTGCCCACCGGAAAACAGGCCGCGCGGGTACCGCTGACGCCATTGCCCCGGACGCCATTGGGTCCATCGCTGACTTTGAGTGCCGGGATACCCAGGCGCGGTACCGCGGTGGTATGCCAGGGTCCCGAACCGGCGCAGAGCGAAACCTTTTCTTCAAGGGTGAGGGCCCCGAGCAGCGCCTCGATCCGAGGCTCATCGGGTTTTATCGCGTCGGGCCGGGCAGGGGCCTTGGGGATCGGCATGGGTTGGGCCTGGGTTGGATATGGTTTGAATCTGGCTTTGGGCCTGGAGTTGGCCCCGGGGCGAAAAATGAATCACGGTGGACCGGGGCTACTCGCCGGACAACTCGTTGCAGAGAATCTGTTCGAGGGTCTGGCGTTGCCGGATCAACCGGAAATCGCCGTTGGGTGTGAGGAGCACCTCGGGTGCTTGGGGAAAGGAATTGTAGTGGCTGGCGGCGAGACCCGAGCAGTACGCCCCGGCGCCGCCAATCACGATGGAGTCGCCCGTGACCGGGCGGGTCAAGCGCCGAGGCGCCAGGCCTTCGGGGTCGCCGGGGGCGGGCGTCAGCATGTCCCCGCTCTCGCAGCAATGGCCCGCGATCAGCAGGTCGATTTCATCCCGGGTCGCACCAGGGTCGGCGGGGAAAACGGCAATGGGGTGTTGGGCCCCGTAGAGGTTCGGGCGCAAGAACTCGGTCATTCCCGTATCGACCTTGGCGAAGGTGTAGCCGTCGCTTCCTGTATCGACGACATCGCTCACGCTGGCCACGATCGCCCCGGCTCCGGCCACCAAGTAGGTCCCGGGTTCGATCTCCAGGTGGAGTTTGCGACCGTGTACCTTTGCGAAGTCGCGAAAATCATCGAGCAGGGCGTTGCCGATCTCCGCCAGGTTGGCCGAAGCTTCGTCGGGCATACGGCCCACCTTGAAGCCTCCGCCCAGGTTGAGCCGGACCACATCCGGGAGCTGCGCCGCGATGGCCAAGGCGAGCCGCGCGCAGTGCTTCCAGGCCTGGGGATCACCTCCGGATCCGATATGGGTGTGCATGCGGGTGATGCGCAAATCCAGCTGACCCTGCAGAGCCCGTACCCGGTCGAGATGTTCGTGCCAGA